>Ga0228711_1003370_pt1 | contig 24744 bp, 15 predicted proteins | sample MedpolnodulmetaG_2_FD_177996 | JGI IMG/M metagenome (GOLD analysis project Ga0228711, IMG submission 177996) | Root nodule microbial communities from Medicago polymorpha collected in Santa Monica, California, United States - brown nodules | ecosystem: Host-associated > Plants > Roots > Nodule... | reverse complement strand
GAAACTATTTATTCTCGTTTAATAGCTAAAGCTTGAATGAAATGCAGAGTTTAGGAGCATATAGTAAGATATAAAAAGGAGAAATAAAAAGGAAAAATATGCCTATTTGTATTTTGGATATTGATAATTAGGGGTGACCAGTTGAGATAAATCACGCCTTTACCTGCATTACAACACCAGCAACGGCAACGGCGCATTGAGCGGCTTCAGCCCATGACTGCATTTCCTGATGTGCATCACATAGATGAAGTAACCACATTATGTGAAGATCAGGGACTGGAGCAAATGCCATTGCCAGTTTATAGAAGCTCTCAGCTGCCGCATATCTATCCATAGTCATTACAGGGGCCTGAAACAAGATTACAGTTAGTAATAAACTGAAGCCCATTAAACCGGTTGTAATGATCAGATTCGGAACCAAGCCATAATAAGATAAAGATCCAAAATGAATAGTTCATTCCACCTACATATCATCAAGTTATAAATAAATTACCAAAGTCTTTATCCACTATGTAAAGTCAGCTATATATTATATATCATGTGATGCCATAGTGTTATGTAAATCGTGTCAAATGACAAAATTAAAATAAAATCAAAAACCCTCTTTAATAATTTGTTCACTTCTAAATATAACATTATCCTTCATCTCCTCCACCCTAACCATTGGTGTTAGATCAAGCGATGCCATAATGTTCTTATTTAAATCATGTCAAATGACAATTAAAATAGAAAAAGAAAATCATATTTCATGGTTTGTTTACTTCTAAATATAACATTATCCTTCATCTCATCTACTCTGACCATTGGTGTTCCTACAGGACATCGCCATGTACAAACCTTCTCTAGAGTCTCTTGTTTCTAAAGCAGGTGCTACCTCAAATTTCTCTCTAATGCTTGCATTCCTGATCCTACTTTGTCTTGTGTAACTACTCACCCATTGTATCAGTCTCATATAATATTTAGCTTGCTTTTAATTGGATCTTTACAACCAAAATTCATTGAGACAAATTACATGTCTTTATAATTGTGCAATTAAATATTCAATTAAAATTAAGAATGATATATTTTAATCACAAATTACCCCTGAAGCATTTCTTCATTTGATTCAACCTACATGAATTTATATCTCTCAAACAACATGAACTTGTGGGATATTGGTATGTTGCAATTTTCATGTGTAAGCTAGATACTCGTGTGGCTCTTGTTTAACTTATACTCCATATACAAAGGGTAAAGTTAGGTGCTACAAAAACATGTCTCCACAACTTCCCATTCAAGTCTTTTCAACTCTCCAAACAAGGACCGTACAGAAAGCATATACCATGGCTTTGGATCTTGGATATGTTAAATGACCACATCCAAAACCAGGAAAAATGGATAGGCATTCAAAAGAAAAGAAAGCAGAGGGACAATCAACTCTACATATGTATTATTATCAGGAAACTTAATGAGAAGCAATTCCTCAGCCACAGAAAGAAGAAAAAAAATCAAAATTGATTTCATTTGGTACATATTCAAAACTTACCAGTAGTGCATGTTCCAAGCTACCATCCAGGGCTAAGAGAAGACTGTCAGAGAGATATTTCACCTCTGACCAGGACCATCTATTCTCTGCCTTTTTTTCTGGTATGGCTACAAGAGCATTCTCAAGTAATCCACACTCTTCCAATAGGAAAGAACTTTTAGTTTCATCTTTCATTTCCTCTAAGGATTTTCTAAGTCTCCGTGCTTCGCCACTCTCTTCTAGGCTACCATCAGATCTCATTTGAGTCACTTGCACATCAGACATTAACTCCGATAAAGTGATGATCAACATGACTCTTAACCTTGCTGTCTGCGTAAAGTGATGAAATGAACACTGCACAAATTGGATAAACCAAAATAAAGGTTTAGATCAATATGATATAAAACCGAATCCAATATCAAAACTTTCAATAAAAATTTAAATAGATGAAAACATACCCTCACAAGTATTTGAAGCCCAACAACTGCCCTTTTCCTGATGTTGTCATTTCTGAAAACTGCAAGTCGGAGGAGATGGAAAGTGACTTGCTTTAGAAAACGATCATTTTCTCTTGCCATTAGAGTTGCCCCATGTAAATCAAACACACTGTTAAATACAGGAAAAAATGCTTTCCAAAAAGACAATGGCTGATTTCTAGATAGAAAGCTCATGAATACAGCCGTGATGCAATCAAGTTTTCCAACATCAGTAGCAATGCTTTGTGATGCTGCCATCACTGAAAACTTTTTAGTCACTTCCAAGACCTGAAGACTGACAGAAGCGCTCAAATTTTCTTCCCATAGCTCCTACAATATACAGGAAACCAAATCAAATAGAAGTTGATACAAATGTCAGTTAACAAATGTAAATAAACAAACACACAAAAATAAACTAAGGAGTAGATATTTCAAATGAATGGTGCATTTATCTATGTTAAAGATTCTGTTACAGCAGTTGAAGACTAATTTGGGAAATAAAACATGCATTTCTTAATCCGCAAATTAGGGTAACAATTGAAACCCACAGAAGAGAGTTTACAGCAGGTATTTATACAAAAGAAAAGGTACACTATCCACTGACGAAACCATCTTAGAATTATTATAAAAAATAATATTTAGTTAAACAAGATAAAAATTACCAATTTTTGCCTCAAAAGTGGGTGCAAAGATTCTCGAAGTGCTTGAGCAGAAGCTCCAATCCTAGATGACTGTGCTTGGGCAAGAGCTTCTCTCAAGGAATATGGCTGGCTAGGAGAGCTTAACTGGGAATTTACTCTCTGCCATAAATATCCATTATCAGGTGTTCCCTGAGGCTGCCAAGCAAATATTAAAGCCATTAGATGCAAAAAAACAAAAAAAAAAAATGGATTCACCTACATCAAGCATTCAAGCCTAGTACAAGGAAGCAAATCAAACCGTAACAAAAAAAATATACTAGAAATAGCTAAGCAGAAGTTGGCTCACCCTGACTTCTTGCCTTGAGGCCTCTGATAGATAGTTGTTGATTGCGGGAGAAAGTCTCTCGGAGTATTTGGGGGAAGCAGGTGCCTCCCCTACGGGATTGCGAGAACTAGAGCCAAGTAACATGCCATCAGAAGGTTTTTTGTGCTGTAAAACACGCTAGTGTTAACAGAACAATTATGACATTTGATAAAAAGAAGTATACCAACTACCCTAATAAATAATTATAACAGTTGACAAAAAGCTTAGTAAACTTAATTGTCAAAATAATGATAAATGTCCAGGGACTATCTTGTGGGTGCCAGCATCGTGGTGATTTGCTGGCTTTGTAACCCAAAGAAACAGAGTTTGGGTCCCTCTAGGGAATGTATGGCCTAACCTAGTGCCTCCCCACTACCCTAATAAATAATAATAATAATATTCCCCTCCCCTAACTTTAAAATATAAACATTCAGCATCTTCAAAATTTATAAATCAGATAAACCAATCAATCACAAAAACTACTGTACGAAGAGTAACCTCAAATAGCAGTAAGCATTCCTCCATGAGCTTGAAAAACAATCTAGTCCGAGCAACGTTTTGCTGCCATGCCTTCACCAGTGATGCATCATCAAGATTTCGAACTATCTCTAGAATTACAATGGAAACTTCACGCTTCTCAACAGAATTCAGGTTGTAAAAAACAGGCATCTCATCTAATATCTGAAAAGACAAACGAAATTCATTAGAAAAATTGGAAGTCAAAAAATAATAATTTTAGAAAATGAGAACAAGATTTAATATATAAATCTTAATTTTTTACATCTCTTAAAATAAATGTTAACAAACTAAAGTTTAAATTTACAGCATTTATATATGTAAACTATACTTAAATCTAACTAATACACATTAAAATATTCCTTTACTGAATAATAATTTGAATATATTCAAATTAATTGAAAAGAATTTCTTTTGAGCATTTGCATAAAATCCTTACAGATTATGATCCATTACTTTATATAAAGTAGCCAAAAAATAATCAATATAATCCGTTTATCAGCCAAAAACACAGTAATTGCATGGTAAAAAGCAAATGCCCACATAAAAAGTTTCAATTAACACAACAAGAAGAAAGACCCTTAAAATTAAATGATATTATGCACCTGTCCAATAACCGGCAAATATAGCTGAGCAATATACAACTTATCTTCAGGCTTTTGGTATCTCACATCAAACTCATGCTTGCACAAGAGCACTACCAATATTCTTGCTGCCTACAGATGGATACACAAGGAGGGTAATATCTAATAAAAAAATGTTATGAATAAGAAATAATACAACTTTCAGGAGGCAGAAGAAAATCAAGATACTCCATTCCAACTAAACTCACCTTTGCCCGTAGAGACAAATCTTCATGATCCCAAGTAACAAAGAGTTCTTGTATCAATACAGAGGAAAGGTAGTTCCTGTAACAAGTATATAGACAGTCAAATATGCGGGTCATTGTTTATACATGAAATTTCGGAATTTTTCCTGGTTCACACTGACCATTTAATTAGATATCACAAGTCATATACGAGGTAGCATTATCCCACAAGTTCCAGCATGTTTACTTAAAAGTTTAAACCCCCTCAAAGTTCAACAAAGTATAGCATGGTTTCATGTCAATGAAATAAAACAAAACCTAATCAGACAGATTAACCGATGGTTATTGAATGTCATCCAAAGAAAACAAACAACATCCAAAGATAGGTCAAAGGAGATAGTTATCACAAGCTAACAATATTGACAGGAGTATAAAACGTGTAACATAGTTAAGAGAAAACTAAGCTAAAAATCTCACTGCATAAATTATGATACTTTCTAAGTAAATATCTGTGCCCAGGATGGTAACATGATATAAATAAGTAATCAAATAAACACTATATCAATACAGTACCTATCCGAAGGGTCTCTTCCAGGCATTTCAACAAAAAGATCATGGTCACAGATTATTTGAAGAAAGGTAAGTTTGCACTCATGAAGAACTGATTGACATACACCAGAGAACTTATCGAGATATAATGATACCTGCATAGACAATAAACTTGGCATGAAGTCATAGAACCATAGCATGGAAGCAATGTCAAAATCGAGATTTGGACAAGGACTGAAAGGGGATGACAGATTGTGAGTTGTAACATGGATCACAAGATCCTACATAAAATTTCAAACTATACCTATGCATGCATATTCATAAAATAATAATATAGATAAGGAAAATAATCATTAAATCAGATTAGTTAAATTAAAAATCTGTAGCCATAAGATTAAATACAATTCAAAACCAGTCACAATTTCATGAAGTTCAAAACATAAGTTCAGCACTTCACTTAGGAGGATAAAACCATCTAACATCAATTTCCTAACCCCTCGCTGTTTTCTCTCCACAACCAAACGAGAAACCAAAAAATGGTATATTTCTCTCATTTTTGCTCCTTTCAACTTCCCTTATCACATTAGCCGTCGAGACAAACAGAGGGAAACTCATTTTCTATGGAGACAAAACACAAGGTAACAATCCATGCATCTATTCATTAGTTGCTCTATTTTCTCCACATGTGGCCAAACAAACTAAGGTGAGAATCTACCATATTTTCAAAAAAAAGGTGCTATGCATTTTTTCCTTATATGCATTCATTGCTATCCCATCTTGTGTGATTACTCATTCATTGTAACGTTCATACTTCTGTAATAACCTAATAGGGAATTGGGTATTATGGGGTGCTATTATGGGATGCCCAAGTCCACATTGAGTCATATGATATTCTCAATGAAATATTTATGTGGCTTTGGTTCTTCACCCTTGATATGTAGCTTTCAGGGGCAGGTTCCCCAAGTGCTTGGATACTTACTATTGGTGTCATAGCCTGATTGCCGATGACTCGGAAAGGGATACCTACAGAGGGGGTGACCAGAAAGGCCATGTAAAGTGTCGTAGAGTGCAACTGACAGGGCTTCAGCTCTTAGGGGCAGTGGAGAATTTATTGGCTTAGCCCTTCCCCATTGATAGCTAGCCTTTACAGGAGGGTTCCCCAAGTGCTTGAACATTTATCATTCCGCAACACTGAATTTATATTATGTTTGGCTATTACCACCCAATATTCAACCTCATACCAACATCCAGCTCCCAATTATCCCTTAAGCTTGGGTAGTACATTTCTATCCTAAAAATAATACCCAGAGCATTCTTCATTTCATCGACCTTGCAACCTTCCTGGAATCTTATGGTTTACATGTCTCCATTTGCCCTTCAACAAAAAGAGTCCTCCATTGCAGAAAGTATCCCATTTTATAATTAATATGCAAAAACCCTCGAAGAATAAGAAAAAGAACATCCAAATATATTGAAACCCCCAAAAAGAGATTCGCATAAAACAACATACCAACTCAAAAACTTGTCGTGGCTCAATAATTGATAGAAGGTCATAACAAAAGAAGGCCAGACTACTGTTCAAGCGCTTTGCCAAGCTTAAACCCTTCTTGCAGCGCTCATGCACCTCAGTGAGAAGGCAATCATACAACTGCATTATGCATCTGAATACACCGTCCTTCAACTGCATCGGTGGGATATCTTCACCTTTAAAGTAAAAAACAAGAGAAAGATTGAGATCAAAATCAACGTCAGAATATAAGCCAACTCAAATATTATGAATTTGATGTCTTTGTTTGAACTTTGAACACAATATCCATTTTGAAAGAAGGAAAAAAAGAAAAAACCCTCTCTGCTGAATCAAATACATATAAATAGCAACAGACAGCTAAACAAAAAACATGTTTAGGTAAATAGCTTAATTAAGTGCTTACTCATTCAGCTATTTTATAAAGCTTAAGAGCTTATTTACAAGTTACCCAAGAACTTACAAAAATAAGCTGAAAACAATTTATGGATGATGTATTAAGTTAAATTTTAAAGTGTATTAACACTGATGAAATTAATTACGGGATAGATCCAAATTAGCCCAAATAAGCTCTTCCAAATGTCCTTAGAGGCCTCCTTCTCCACTGTGAACTTCGCTTTTAGGTAGAAATCAATATGAACAAAGTGTGGTGAGTCAAATAGTAGAATCATGGAGTTTGAAAAATTGGCGAATTTCGAGAAGACGTAGAAGAAGACCCAAAGCAACTCTAGTGAAACTACTCAACTTGACGTAAATCTAAACGAACTATCTAAAGAATTGACTTGGCTCTTGACATAACAAAAAGAAAGCGTTTCATCTGTGTAGCAAATCTACTTGGTGAAAAAAGCTTTTGTCGTACTATTTAGGTAGACACAACAGATAATATATTCATGCGTGTTTACACTAGAAACACATGTTTGCCCATTAACCATATTTAGAAATTATGCATTGAATAGCTCAAGATCATTTCCCAAACTATATCTAAAATTGAAAATTAATATTCTTCATGGTAGATAAAATAACAATAAAAAATGAATTGTTAGAGAAATTAGAAAGGATTGAATTTTAATAAGCCATAGAATGTTTGGATGATCAGATCAAAAGCTTTTATAGGTACCTATTGGAAGGCTATGATAGAAGAGGCGAGTCTTCTCCAATGCCATTGATTTAACAATCAACTCCAGAAAAAACCATGCCATTGCCAAAACATCATCATACACTGGTCCAACACGATACCCTTTAGCCTGTAACAAAACTCATTCTATTCACCAACTAGAAGGGTGGAAAAAATACAGACAATTTCATGCTAATGAATTGATTTTGCTTGCAATTATATAACACAATGGCATGAAATTCATTCAATAAGAAAGTCAAAATAAGGTATCACATTTTGAATAGAATAGAAATGAAAAAGTATATGGATGCAAAGTCAAATTGCCTAAACAGAAAATTATGGATAAATATCAGAAACTAGGATATGTTTTCTTTATTTATGCCACATCCTTCTTGTGAAAGTGATTCTTGAACCATTATTTACTGACAGAAAATTCAGCTTGTCGGGAAGAAATTTATGAATTCTATGTCATGAATCTTCTAATAATTCAAACTATTTGTTCTCACCTGGTCACAATCCAAGTCTTCATTGAAATCTATTCAAACTAGTTTTCCAATAAAATTGTAAATAAATGGTTAGAGAAGGATAGCCTTTCCCTTTGGTTTATGTGACGGTTAAGCACTAACGAAAATTGAGACTGCAAGAAAGTGAAGGATAAAAAAATATATTCATGTATTATTAAGCCATCTGTAAATAAGTAGTTAAACACAGACAGCAGCAGTGGCAACAGTTACGTCTCTGACCAAATAATATTATGTGCTTAACTTTAAACATGATCTAAAAAGTGAGATTATTGTCAAACATCCCACTATGGGAACTTCCTACTTTCACTTGAAACATCAAATCACCATATGCATGCACGTGAGAAGTAGCCAATTTCTAATGCATGGTGAAAACTCAGATAGATGATTATGGATACAACATTATGACAAACATGGGAAATAGCAATAGACAGATGATAATGAACATTTCAGTACCTTACTTCGTGCCAGACTTCCCCAAACAGTAGATAACCCGGGATATACTGGTGGTTGACGACCCCCAAAATCATCGAAAGCACAATCAACATAGTTGACTAGAAAATGATTTCTTTCAGCATCGTCAACCGACTCCTGCTGCACCCTACAAATCAGACTTGCATATCACACCGATAACTCAAAGGGAGGTTACAAAATCAAAGAACAAATTTCCCACATGTCAAAGACATACACAACCACGTAAAGGTCTAACAGCTACGCATTCCCAAATACATTTTAAGTTGAGCAACACCCCTACCACAAAGACACAAGGGAATGAGGAGGGACCGAAAATAACATAATACACATTTGATTTGACAACAGAGACTCCCAAGACAAGGCTACTTCTGTCCACCAACTCGCAAGAAGAGTGTGGCATGTAGCGAATAAGGGACAAAGAATGACATCATTCTGCCCCAAAAGCATAGTTCACAGTACATGATTCAACCACATTATATCCCAATCCAACATGTCTTCTCTTATTTTCGAATTTTGTACCAGGTTATAACAAAGTGTAGCATATGAATACACACTTCCTGAGAATATAGATAAAAAGCATACCTAGTTACAATATTAACCATAGCCCGGAAAGCCGCAACCTGAAAATAGTTGTGGAAAGGTGAATTTAATGTGAAAGAAGCAAACCCACACATGCAAAGGATTTGGGGGGAGCATTGAACCAACAAAATATAATTCACAGAGAAAACATAACAGTATATGCAGCAGCAACGCTCTTTTTACAAACACATGACAAAAAAGAACAAATTAATTAGCAAACCTGGAGTGTTTCTCCACCATTGCCAATAAGATGAAGCAGCATGTTAAGAATTGGGTGAAGAAACTGAAGTAAAGCAGTAGAATCAACGTTCTTCAAACTATTAATAGCCTGCATTCCAGAATAAGTGAATCTTAATTTAGTACTCCAACAGTCCAACTAATGATATCATATAATCAGTGTACAATATATACAAACCATAGCCTTCAAATGATTACAAACATATAAAGTGAAACCCAAAAGAAAATAACAGGTAAGGATTGCACAATAAGAAACCATATTAGACTAAAACAATTTATTGCTATATTAGCTTATGATGTCAACAATAGCTAAAACATAACTACTACTTAGACAATTAGACATAATAACGATCATCTCATACAATAAAATGTAGGGTGAGCTACCACAGAAGGTGCCTCATTCATGTCCATGAGGCATTAAAATTACCCAATACTTCCAATTATCCCACACCCAACAGATGAAATAATATGAATTTGAGAAACAAAACCACAGCTAATCATATACCACCGCCTTCCCAATCATAAGCCACGATGCTCAAGCAACAGACCCAAACACTAGCTGAAATGCCATCTCTGTTCTCTTGGATCAAGCTTCTCTACGCTGAGAACAGTATTGAATGGCACCAACTATTTGATGCTCACAAACTTCCCCTTCATTGTGGTCCGTCCCTAGCCACCTAATTGCAGGATGTGGGGCCATCGTTGCAGCCTTCAATACCTACACTGTGTTGAGTGTGAAGGGGTGGATTTAGTCCGTGTGTAGTGTTTATAAAGCTTGGGCAGCCCTCGCCTTACAAGTCAGTTTAGTAAGGTTGAGTTAGGTCCACCCAAGCAGGGACCATCTTAGAATTTGGGTTGGGCATGACTGAACCTTACATAACCGGCTCAATATGTGCCTCATAAAACAGATGGAAGTTCCACTTTTGATGTTGTAGAGGTGAAAACAACAGAAATAGTGATGGGTCTGATGAGACAGTGGTGAGGGGTGTTAGATACTAGGCTTGAAGTGTTGTTGGATTGTCAGGCAATGAAGGCAATGTGGAGGTGAATGAGGCCACGTAGATACATTACTAATGGCGATAGTAACTTGGTGACAGTCATTGTATTTCGCACTCTTCACCTTTACCTCACCACCACAAAACCCATTATTTGCAAATCGCAATGGGGTAGGAGGAGCACCCTATTCTCCCTTTTGCTCTATTCCCAAAATCACAGGTGTCTAATTGTTGAATAATATATCTGGAAGTTTGGAATAGCGATTCAGCAGCTTCACCACAAAGAAACCTATCACGGTACCTCACCATAATATCCACACAAAAATATCCATGTTAAAAAAATCTAAGACACCCTTCCAAGTTCAAGGGAAATAAAAGACGGTACTCAAAAATGAGATCAAAACAGTGTTGTTAAATAGCACGGCTATAGCACTATAGCATAGCGGAATTCGAATAGATCTCTATTCTTTCGCAATAACCTATTTATTACAAAATGTTGTCAAATAGAGGTAATATAGCACTGTTGTGTAGCGGAATTTGAACAAACTACTATTTTCTGCGATCTGTTGACAATATTTGTTCAAAATATAATACGAGTACAACATTACCTATAGAAGTCCAAAATATACAATTAAGATAACTAAGAGGGCCCAAAATCATACTAAAAATAAAGCTGGACAATAAAGGTACCTCTAGCAGTTCAGAACCCCAAGGTGGACTTGTTCGAAGAGTGTGTCGATCATATTCAAGAAAAAAGTCTCTAATACGTTCATTGATAGGGTATAAAGAAGAACATAACCGTAAACGCAGTCTGAAGACATTTTTCCCATCTTCCAAATAATCCAATCTCTCCTATCAAAAAGCAAGAAAAAAAAACATAAAATGACTCAAGCTCAAACAAATTATGAAAAAGAATCCAAAAAAATATAAAGTCACATGAAGTAAAATATAACACATATTAGACTAAGACAAATAACCATCAAAACAAAAATGAAAAGGAAAGAGAACAAGAGGCTAGGAATCAATTCCATTCACTATTCTTAGATATTTTTTTTAATAAAGGCTAATGGGGTGCAAAGGCATTCACTCTCCTTGGATGCTTAGAATCCTTCGTCATAAAGGAGGGGGGTTGAAGATCATGTCATGATCTATCATTTTTAAAAACTCTTAAACGAGACAACAGTTTTAATTAAATTTTCCCTTTCCACCCAAACATACAAAAGCAACACATGAACATTAAGATACACAGGTGTGCATAAATATTATAAACACGTACCCGTCCTGCATCCTGGAGATAATGCGGGACCAACTCTCTCAAAATCGGGAGATTGATTTCCGAACGCAACCTGAATAACCACAAGAAAAAAAGTTTCCGCAAATCAAGAAAAGTGAGTGAATGATTGGTAACGAGTTTTTTCGGGAGACAGCCACTTTTTTTCAGAAAGTCATTAAGGACACTTGTAAAAACGTTTTGGCCTTAAAATATGCTCAACATGCAGACATAAAAAGTTCTTTCAGTATTCAAGCATAATAGAGAACGGAAAAATACAAATGAAGAGGTATTATGATTCAAGATACAATTTAAGAGTTCAGATGCAGCATGGGGACTGATTTACTCTTTTTGTAAAGATTTAATTGGGTTATACTTTTTAAAATGTAGTTTCCACTGTATTGAACTCAAATTTCTGCTAATTAGTTTACCTATGATCCACCCATTACACGTTGACAAACGCCAAAGGCTAAACAATTAGCAGAAATTCAACAACAGAAAAATTAGACCACTTTCCATCACCATTATGATCTTAGGTTTGTAATTGAGGTTTCTATCATGTGCAGTCTATATTTGTTTGACTGACCAAGGGCATTAAAGTACCAACTACCATTAATAAATAAAATAGACATTTCTTATGTCTAATCAAATATATAGATATTAAATCAAGAGAACATACTGAGCATGTGACGATAAAGGAAGTGCTGCATATCCAATTACCACCTGTGAAAAATTAACAAGGATAATCAATTCAACAGAATTAAAAAGAAGCCCCAGACTCCCAACCATAATAGCAGGAATAAAAAAATATAAAAAAAAAATTAAGTGGAACAGGGAACAGATAAACAAACTTACTGGCTTTGGTGCTTCCAATTTCGTTTGCAGATCAACATGAAATAAAGTAAATAGAAGGTGGTGCATTGGTGTCCACATGGCAGGAAGGGAAAGTTTAATTTCGTCATGGTAGCAAGCAACCCTAGCCCCAACAGCAACTTGGGTGTGACCCCATTTCTGAAATGATGTCTCAGCACTAGGATCTCTAGGATAAATTGCCTAGACAGATTAGCCGCACCAAAAAAAATAAAAAAATAAGACAATTAAGAAATTATAGCACAAGCCAAGAGTGGTTATAAGAACAAAAAATGAAGGTTAATACCTCCAATGGCTGTCTGCGAATATCACCATCATCCTCTCTGAGTTCAACCCGTATAAACAAATTCCTTTTCCTACCCAAACTTACAGTCAACGGATACACATAGAGGCAGTGAAAAAGTTGCAAAAAAGGCTCGTTTCTTGTTGTTGTGCGGAAGTCAAAAGCATGGAACTATATGTTAATCAATATAGAGCATATTAGCACTGACATGGCATATAGACATAAAATTAACTTATAATTACAACATCAAGATATATCCTCATCACTGCAGCAAAATTAAACATTATTGATCTTTAATATCTTAACCAAACACAACATAGACCAACAAAATTCAAAGATCCATTCAAAGTGATCACTATTCAGCAAGAGAAGTCACAATTAAAAATCCCTAAAAAGTAGACTATCTCACTATCCTTGAAAAGGCGTGATAAATTACTTTTTGACCTCCCATAATTAAGAAAGGAACCTTTAAAAAATGAACCTCTAGGGTTGGATACTTTCAATTTTACATATTATTGCATGTACCCCACAACCTTTAACTAAGCATTTCAGTGTAACATAGGAAAAGTTTTTTTTTTTTTTTGAAGAAGCTAATTATCCCACCCAAATTGGCGCCAGGTAGAATCGACCTTGAGGAGGAGCACACTCTAAGGTCTCAAACCAACACCAATAGGCCAACCCAAGTGAGTTTACAGGAAAAGTTCATTATTTATAGCAGATAGTTACTTCAATCTCAAAAGGATTCACAATTATGAATCCCTAAGTGTGAGACCCTTTTTTGACATAGTATAGAAACAAACCATTTTAAAAACAAACATCCACAATTGCATATGTCCAATGTCACATAATTCTACTTTGTGCACCCGCACAACCTTATCTATGCATTTCAGTGTAAAATTGGAAAAATTCCTTGCTAGTAACTCCATCTTAAGCTACTCAGTAATGATAAATTTAACACCTAGGTACACCATAGAGCTATTCTCTTTACCATAAACTAAAATATCCACATCTTCTTTCCAGACACCATAAAGAACCTATCGATAAGAACTCGGGTATAAAATGCAATTTATTTAGTAAAAAAACTGTTTCAATAAATCCCTTTAAACATTAAATTCTGCTCTAAGGAATCAACCCAACAGGTAAATACAAGCTGTCAACTCAGCCATAAGATATAATACTTACATCATCAGCATTAAAATCCGAGTTTCCATGTTGATTTGCTCCATTGCCCAAAACTTCTTTTGCATCACTGATGTTCCACCTGGAGATACTACCCTGAGGATCATCACAACCATTACTAGGATACTTTCCAGACATGGAATCCGCAATGCGATCCCCGGGATCAACAGAATCATTGGTTGCACTGCCGCATTCTGATATGTTTTCCAAATCAGCTTGAGAAATCTGGTGCTTTTCAATTTCCAGTCTCAAAACTCCTTTGACAGGTTTATGCACTTTCCGCTTGGGATCCTTGTCATTTTGTTGACAACCAAAGAGTATCAGGTCAACACACTTATGTTGAAATCATAGCAGACATGAAATTTTGACTTCACAAGAATAGAGAAATGCAGTTATTAAGAACATAGTATTAAAAATATGTCAAATGGACAGAGGTGTTCCTATCAAGGAACTTAAGAAGATGTTTTGGTTAATTTTTTGAAACCCAAAAATTAAGAACTTAAAATAAGTTTGAATTTCATATTGAATAAAATAAAATGATCAGAGAATAATGCGATTACGATTTAGCATTTAGCTGTTAACAGGAAATTGAAACCAATATGATAGTAAAAGTTCAATAAATATATATATCCAATGCATACTAAATGATTGCAATATAAGTTGTCTAATATAAACAGAGTCCTAAATTATTCAGTTATTAAGAACATAAAAGAGTCTCCATCAAAGGAACCCGGTGAACATACCTGAAGTGATTCCTCAGTATAGCTTTCTTTGACTTTATTTAAGTTTGAAACCTCAACTACAACAGAATTTCCATTTGAGTAACTCAGCTTTCCATCTAAAGAGACTTTTGTATTAGTCTCGAAAACACCTTCATGCGAACTTGAACCAGATACACTTGGAGCAAGAGGGCTGCTTGGGGAAGCAGGCCCTACCGAAGCTGCACCAATACTGCCATCAAATAGTGACACAATGGCCCATGCGAATGACTCTTTGTAAGGCATGATTTGAGACCACACCTGCAATTTTTGCTTCTCTCTCTCAGTCAAATGCACCTGTCATAATGAAAGAGAAATCAATTAAACGGTTGTTCAGACAATATATCATTTCATGCACAAATAGCCCTGCAAATTATATATTATAAATATTCAAGCATCCATAGTTACCAAACCAATATTCAGATAAGATATATTTCTACGAGAAAATACAACTGGAAAATGCATATCTACACCCTGCTTCTCATTTATGATATGAATCAACAATTTCAAAAAATGTAGCAAGGAATTAAGGGTACAGATCCGTTTTACTGAGAAACAAAAGACAAACTAACATCTTGTGAACTGTGTTTTACAAGGTTATCCTTTTATTTTCCAATTTTTCATGTTGAAAAAGTAGAAAAATATCCCTAACTAAAACAATGTCTTGGCCATTTTCAGTTGTATCCAAACCCACAGAATAATACTTGCTAAAAAGTAGAAGAAAGGAGAGAGAAGAAAAATGACCTACTATTATTCTAATCCAAAAGCCTAGTTGAACTGTCTAGGCTCGCAGCATTGTTTCTTAATTTGGTTTTCTTGTTAAGATGTCTAGGCTCATTAATCTTTCAGATCCCCCATAGTATAAATCTATAGTCTATACACTTCTACTCTCACTTTACACTCTTTCGCACTCTCTTTCATTTTTTTTATATATAAAGAATTGATCCTCCAAACTTCTGTTAGGCATCAAAAAGAGCCCATAACAGAGGATAGAGTTATGCAGGTTTACTATAGGAAAAGGGGGAAGATTGCAAAATAATAGTTAGTTAAGTTAGTTATCTGGTAGTATGTTTGTTAGTTAGCAATTTTTTATTCTATTTAATTTTGTATTCTGTTCATTGAATCATTAAAATCTAGGGGTGAATAATCCCATTTCCCTATCGGTTGGTGATCAATCACTGTTAGTTCCCTAACTATCGTCCATAAAAATAGGCTTACATGCTTAATAATATCTCTGGGTGTAAAGCTTGAGTAATTTAAGTAAATAAAAATAAATATCTTTTAAAGCAAGCAACGGCAGGCTGCTCATTGAGATTTGATTTGAGAGTTCAGATCTATCTTTGCAATTATGCTAGAATCTTATCATTTATATCATATCCGAGTGAAATAAAATTATAAAAATAAAAAATAAAAGTAAATGAATAAATAAATTATACAACAATGGGAGAGTCATCCCACACCCAAAAGGTGCTTCTACATGCTACATTGGCATAAAAAAGGAACAGCGGTCCATAATTCCTGGCTAAAGCATAAAGAAAAAACCATCCACAATAATAAAAGAAAAACATTGATGCGTACCGAATCTTTACGAGAATAAACAGAAGGAGTGACTCCACCTTCTTCAGTAGCATGCTTCTCCAACTGGATTAACAAACAAACTGAAGCAGATGGCGCATCTAAGTAAAAAATTGCGCGGGGTTCACAGGTAATTTTGGCCTAGAATTTGATAAAAGGGAATGATCATCGTCAGTATGAAATCATCAACTGATTTGATAAATTCAAAATAAATAAATCATATCCAAGAAAATTTGTTAAAATTGGTCTTGTATAGCTTACGTCTTGCATTTCGGTTGGTGATATATGAAAGTAAAAGTCTTCCGATAATTTCTCTCTTCTCTCCCTATTGTATAAGCAAATTGTACCATAAAAGGGCTCTACAAAACATGAATTCGAAAACAGAACTTTGAGTCAGACACTCGAACCTGCTCTCAGCATAAAAACTAAAATTTAAAAGGCATTGGCAGTGGCAGCTCAATGAGAGAAAGCAATCCATCAAAACTGTCCCGTCAATAACTACAGCATAACACTCACCAGACAATCCTGCCTGAAATTGTAAAGACTGAACCTTTACAGAAATCTTCATTCCACTGAGATGCCCGGCGGAAAAGGGATGACAAAAAAAAAATTCAGTTGGGCAAAAACAAACAGCAAAGACAGACCAAAAAAAAACTCTATAGAAACATCTCACAACTTCCATACTGTGTTATAGGAGTTTCCGGTATTCTTTGCCCAAATATCAATGACCTCTCATTTTCCCAATCAAATGCCGGCTCATAAGCAGGAAGGGGAGATTGACCAAAATGCTGCAAATTAAATATAAAAAAAATAAAAAATAAATAACCAAAATCAGCATCGATGTTGTTTGAAAATATAATATAAGAATACAACAAATACATGCGCAACAGAAACATAACTAAACCCCATTAACCTTTGGAACATCTGAATGTTCACCATCTGCAGCTTCCATAAACTGCCTTCCCGAAGTACTAGGGATGTCATCTTCGCTAATGTCTTCACCCTTCGTTTGTCTCGCACCAGCAAGTTGCATTTCTGCATAACACCATTAAAGTTTTTTACCCAAAAATGTAAAATAAAATAAAACAGCTACAATCACTAATCATTACTATCTCCGTTTCTTACTAATTGCCTTTTCAACGTTATTTACACATACCAAAAAAATTAATAAAAAATTTTCCTTTCAATGCAATTACTTCTCTTTTTCCTAATACCCTTACTATTTATTATCTCATTCAACTTATATCTCTCTCTGCAGTACATTTTGTTAATAATACTACTATGAACTTTAAAAACGACAAATAAAATGTAACAAAAATTTCTTATTAAATTAATAACCACATTCACAGCATGCACCCTCCAGAACCTAAAGACTTGCAGTCAGTGCCATTCCAGTAAGTGTCTCTTTGGCAAGTCACATTTTTGAGATTGTAGCATATAAGATCAAACAACTAAAAAACACCCGTTTCCTAACCGTCATTTTCTCACGAGCTTATAACTAATGTTTACTAGCTTATAGCGTTTCTGATAAGCTAATTCAAGTAGCTTATAGCTTATCATTTTTTTCTCTCAATTTCACCCTTGTAATCTTAACTAAAAATATTAAATATTAATTAAATATATCTTTTTTTTACGTCATTTCATATTTACAAGAAACTTCAACCGCTCATTTTATCAAACATACAAAATTCAATCAGCTAGCTAATCGCCTAATCCGCAATCAGCTATAAGCTAGCTCATCAGCTACTCTCTATTTTTTTTTTTTTACCAAACAGAGCCTAAATAAACACATTCACAGCATGCACATTCTAATTCTAATAAGCACATTCAAAACATGCACATTCTAAATTTAAGAACCACATTTTTTTCACTAAAAAATCATAATTAACATAAAATATTCTAAAATTAGAAGCAAAATGCATAGAACATAATACCAGTTTCAATATCAGTATCAGGCCCCTCATAAATCTGATTAGAAAACGACGGCGTTCCAACACTCTCATAATGACCATATTTGTTCTCATCCTTAACCCAATCCGTAGTGTAACAATGCACAAGCTCATTCAGATGCGGCCATTGCTCCAAATTCTCATCAAACTACAACACAACACAACAAATTGCATCAAAACGCACCGTTTCATGCAAATTTGATCTATCTAGAAATGAATAGTACAACTACATACCTTGTTCCGCCATTTCGTAGTGGCCGGAGTAGAATCACGACGGTGACGGAGATGAAGCATTGCGGATCTAGGGTTTTTGACTCAGAACGCAACAAAACGAAGTCGTTTTGGTGTTATGCGTTAGGTAGAGAGTGAGTTAGGTAGAAGATTTGATGGATCTGGAAAAAGAAGAAGAAGCATTGCGAGGATTTAGAGAGAATGAAAGAAGAGAGAGTGAAAATGAGTCAAAAAAAAGTCTTATAAATCTAAATAAGAAAGAAAATGACAAAGGGTATAAGATAGATTGAGAAGGGAAAGTGGTGTTGGACCCAATGTCACTTTCTATCAACTTGGTTTTATTTTAAGTTTTAGCAATCTAATTAATATAAGATTCTAGTAAAACAATGAAATTAATGGCTAAGCAAAGATTAGCAATTAATAATTAACTTATATTTCTATTTTTTAACTTTTATTTTGTAAAAAAAACAGGAGGGAAAAATAAGATAGTGTTGAAATGGAAAGTATATTATTTATTATTGTGGTTAGTTAATTTCCAAAAATAATTAAGGATTGTATAAGAGAGTTTTAAATAAGCTTACCTAAGACACTAAAGCATGGAGTTGGTAGTTTTAATTTATTTATTTGGTATGTTAGATGTGATGACATCTACAAAATGTCTTTGTTAGATGATAGTTTTTGAGCAAATTTTGAAACAGTTATTTTATTTTAACAAGTTTCTAGTTATTTAAGATAAATTGTTAGTTTTTTTTTAAGGAAAGATAAATTTTTAGTTTTTTTTTTTTTGACAAAAAAATTTTTAGTTGTTCAATTCAAGAAAGTATAAAGTACATATAATATTTGGATTTTTAATTACTTTTTTTTCTCACATCATATCACAACATCAATAGTTATAAATGGTATTTTTATACGATGTTGAATATGATTATCAAATTTATATGTTCAAATAACATCATTTATGAAAACGTTGTTGATTCTCGACTGATTTAATTGTATATTTTTTATTAAATATGAATTTTAGTTTATAATTGATAATTTTTTAGGCCCATTGATTATAATTTAATTAATAACCTAAACAATATGATAATTTAATTGTAAATAAATAAAATATAAAATTCCATGGTTATTAATTTTTTTTTAAGAATCAAAGGAAAGATTATATTAAAAAACTATTTTAAGCACAAGAACAAAACCAAAATGCAAAAACATCCAAGAAGCTAAAGGTATCAGAGCATCCACATTTGTAGGGTCTTTACCATTTAAGATACGGTATTTAATAGGTACCCTCAATGTGGAAAAAAAAATTGGGGGTCTCACTTAAGACCCTTAATCTTAAGTGAACCCCATATCACTTTTCAATAAAATAATTATTATTTGAGTTGTTTTTCTTGCTTTTCATTAACAAATAGTTATTGATGGAACTCATTTAGACATTTTGATAGAGGATCTTCATTGGAGTAATTGAGTACCTATTAGGTACTATTATTAGAAAATAATAAAAGAGTGATGTGTCAATGTGGGACCCATTTAAAACTTCAAATGTGAGAGTCTCTATTGTGGATGCTCTCAAGGATCAAAGTTAGTACAACATTTTACCAGAGTAAGTTATCATTGATTCGGAGTAAGTTATCATTGATTCAAATCATAAGAAAAATTAAGAATACCAACTTTAAGTCACCGCCACACCAAAATTTTAGTGTGATCAATCAATTGTATAATAGTTGATTTTTCATGACCAAAGATCGATCATAGTGTTTCTTGGTTTTCTATTACTCTAGACGCAAATCATTCAAATCAAATACACTTAAGCATGAAACTCCTTTCGCCAGCCCAAAAAGAGCAAGATGGTTTTTTTTGGTTACAAATGAGTAAGAGACTAATGAGAATAATTTAATAGCTTTGACATTAATTCAACTCTTCTCCTCTAAATCAAGGTATGGTTATTAATTATGATAATGAAAGTTAATATTGTTAAATCCCGTTCAATTTGAAAAGTGAGAAACCTTTCTTCTTTTTTTAGTTCATGATTTGATGATAGTATATAATTTTCTTTCTGATGACTAAATTGAAAATATATATAATTTTCTTTTTGATGATAGTATACAATTATTTATCAACGGCGATTAAGTCAAGTGGTGAGCATTTGATCCCTTAAATAAGTGTCAAATTCGATTCTTAAATCTTTACGTATAGAAAAAATTTAATTAGGTTGGAAAAATTCATCTTGCATACAGTATAAATTCTCAAAGAGATGTGGACTACCTATGACATGCTAACTATAAACAATCAAATTAAACTAAACTTAATGTCCCGAGTTCATTACAATATGTTAAATAATATATATTATTTTCAAAACAAAAGTTTCTTAAGCTTGATAATGAATATTTTTGTTACTATAAAGATAACAATGGTAAAAATGAGAGGAAAAATTACAAGTTATAAACTCAAATGTTATTTGAAATGAATAGTTTATTTTAAAAAATTTATAACTTAGTAAAAAAAAATTTAGCTCAAATCAATTAAACTACTCAACTCACTGCTAATAAAAAAGTGTTATAACTTTAAGTTTGTGAGAAAATATTGTCACCAAGCATGTATATATTGGTCATATAAACTATTAGTTATTTGTTATAAACTCAAAATTTTGTCTTGTCAAATACAATGTGATTTTTCGCTTATATTTGAGTACCAAAAAATCATCTATAACAAAATAAAAAGAGAATACATGATTTTTTTTTGATGAATTTTTCATTATTAGAAATATACTATTAAACAAATTTAATTTTTTTGTCAAAAAAAAACAAATTTGCTTCTAAGAATGCTATATTATTGGTGTTATTGAAATAGATAAGAATTATATTATATTTCTTATATTATTAGTAAAAGATAAATATAGTTTGTTACTATTTAAAAGTCACAAACTTTTGTACATGTAATTTTAATCAAAATCAAAATTTTATAAGAAAAATTGCTTATAATTTACACACATTAGCGCAATAAAAAAAAGAAGACAGGCAAGCACCAAGTGTTCGCCTAAATGCCAGTTAACTATAAAGAAAATAGCGTGTATAACTAATTTAGATTGGTTTGATGGTGCTTCTCTCAAGGTTACAAATTTGATTCTTGTTGTTACCATTTACGTTGGACAAATACATTCAGAACTTTGCTCTGATTTTAAATTGATTCCTGCAAGTGGACGGTGGAAATCAATCATTCAAATTAGTTGGTAGGCTCGATACTAGGTTTAAAAAAATAGTGTTTATCGATGGTTTCCTTTTGAAATGTTTTGGATCCATGTTTTAAGTTTGAGAAATGATATTTGAACAACTATTTTGTTGCAAATTTTATAACAACTTTCTTTCTCATACTCAATTTTTATAACAACTTTTTTTCTCATACTCACGTTGTATTATTACTTTCTCTCTTTATTACTTTGGTTTCTGTGTCAATAGCTATATTTTTTTTTGTATATTTTGGTTTACAAAAATTATCCTAAAAAATGGTTGTTTAAATAACACTACTCTTTAATTTAATTTAATTTTACTTTACAATTTTCTAACCAGTTGTTTTCGACATTTTTTGCTTCGAAGAAAAGCGATTATGGTGGAGCAATAGCCTTTTTAAATTATTACCACAAAGGATAAACGAAAGGTACTGCTAAAAAAATGAACTAAGCTTTGGATATGTTTTTTTATGATTTGTGTCCCTTTGCCTTGCATTAAAAGGGAGGCATTCTGCACATTGGAAAGGGAGGCATTCCTTTTATATATATAAAAAAAAGTATTCTCTTTTTTTTTTTAAGCCAAATAAAAAATATAAATAAAAAGATATATATATATATATATATATATATATATAAAGACTGGGCGCATCGGACCTTGCCCAAGAATAACTCAAGCGAGAATACATCGTGATAAATCAGTCTAAATGGAACGACTCTAATATATCCTAACAAAAATACATCAATCACTGGCGCAGCCCAACGAACCTGCGTACGGGCACGAAACCAAGTATAAAAAAACGTGAAAAGTGGACATTTGCATAGAACAATTAAAGTTTAAACCCGGCGAATGGATTGGCTGTCAATGTAACACCCCGATTTTCGCTAGGATTATTTATTTATTTATTATAATTATTTAATTGCTTATTTGATGTGTTTGATTTGGGGATTATGGATTTTTTAGGCAATAAAAGTATTTTGGTCATTCGAGGAGTAAGGACATTTTGATAATTTTAGAATGGTCAGTATTTCAAATATTTGGGCGCGTAAGATCATTTAGCAAAGTTAGTCGTAACTTAGGGTAATTAATAGAATAGTGTTGTATAAGTAATAGTGGGGATTTAAGAGAAGCAATTGTCTAGTAATATTTTATCAGTGATAGAAAGTTACTAAGTCCATTAGTGAATGTGACTAAGCCCATAAGTATATAAATGAAGGAATTATACTCTTTACACAACAGTTTTTGCTCATTCCCAACTGAAAATACCATTTTACCCCTATGTAAGTTAAGTTACGTTAGTGCAAAATTCAGCGTGGCTTAAGTGATGTAGCGTGAGTTAAGTCACGCTAGTGTTAAACTGAGCGTGAGTTAACTCACGCAAGCTTCTGTGCTCGTACTAGAACATGTTGTAGTGCCTTGTTCCTTGTTTTCTCAAGTTCCTTCATTCATTTAACCAAAACGCACAATTTAAAGAACATTCATTCAACAATTCATTAAAACATGCATTCATTCATTCATAATTTAGATATGCAATATTAACGAAAAATAACTAAAATGTCATAAATAAACGCAATCGCGCAAATGTAAATATATTACAACCAAAATGTCAAAAAAATACTACAAATATAAAAAAAAAAAAAAAACAAAAATAAGACATTGCTGCTGCTCCTGTGGACTATGACTCCTACTCCTCCTCCGTGGAGCCGACTCCTGGTCAAACACGCTATACTCGGTTCGGAGGCCCTCCAAAATGCTGAAAAAGCGTGGATTTAAAACCATCTCTGTAATCTCCATCGCATGCTCCACTCTGGCTCTCATGCTGTTGATGACCTCCAATGGATCAGGAGGATATCCGGCCCACTCCTGCTAAACAAGAATCTCCTGGTAGACAGGTCTGGGAACTACATACTCAGGAACGGGAGCAGGGCCGATGATAAGAGGATGAGATACATGATGAGTAAAACCGTAAGTGCACGGTTCTACCGAAGTAGTAAAAGGAGAGTATCGTTCCAATAGGGAGTTGTTCAATTCAATTAACTTTATTTGATGATTAGAAGAAATTTCAGTAGTAAAGATTGGATTTTTAACGGTTTAAAAAGAATAATAAAAAACGCATTAGGATTATTGGTTCATCTTAATGACAAACCCTTCATAAACAAACCCTAAACCTAAACTTTATATTGGACCTACTTTCTAAAGACAAGTTTCTCTTAAGCGTATCAAAGTTTCTCTCGAAATCATTGAGTGTGTTCCTCTAGCAACCACGCTTATTCTCATGGTTGATTGCTATTAGAATCCTTGAAGAACGAAACTTTATTTGTCTCAAGGTTTGCTAGACTATGAAGGTGAGAAAAACACAAGAAGGGGGGGTTGAATTGTGTTTTCTTTTTCTTCGTTTCTCCTACTGATGTCACAGTTCAGAAGCAACAGACTAGTAGCTTCTGAAGTAGTGATCAGAGACTAAATATGCAGCGGATAAAAACAGAGTAAGAGAGAGAGAAGAAAGACATAAAGCAATTATACAGGTTCCTTCCACAAACCGGAAGTAGTCCTGTCCCCCTTGCACTTCCAAGGAGATTTCACTAACAATGTAATCTCAAATTACAAGTACTCAAGCACACAAGCAAGAGATTTCCAATGCTCAAGCACACAAGCAAGAGACTTTTCTATGCTCTAGTACAACTACAAGAGACTTACAAATGCCCAAGCACACAAGCAAGAGACTTACAAACAAACAGATTTTGATAAAAAATTGTTTGAGTTTGAACACTTGATATACAATCAGTGGTGTTCTCAATACAAATCAATTACAGACTCTTGAGACTATAGAATTTTTAAAATGTGGACTATTCTTAAGAAATCCTATGTAACTTTGAAATGCAAACAAAACAGAGTATGAACTTTGAAATGTTTAGAGAGTCTAACTTTTGAATGCGTGTGTAATGTTTTCTTGTCTGTATATGTCTGTTGTTCTATTCAACTTGAAAACCTTCACTCCTTTATATAGTGGTGTGAAAGAGACGTTGGAGAACAGCCAGCACGCATGCATAAAAGAGTCGTTTGAAGCTTGTTGATCACCAATGATCTTTTGCCTGATATGGGTAT
>Ga0228711_1003369_pt1 | contig 24744 bp, 11 predicted proteins | sample MedpolnodulmetaG_2_FD_177996 | JGI IMG/M metagenome (GOLD analysis project Ga0228711, IMG submission 177996) | Root nodule microbial communities from Medicago polymorpha collected in Santa Monica, California, United States - brown nodules | ecosystem: Host-associated > Plants > Roots > Nodule... | reverse complement strand
CAGGATATGATTGAATGTGAGCAGTTCTACATGTTCCCTCTTTTAATTTAAATAAATCTGAACCACTTATTTAATCTATTGATGTTTTTCTCGTGGTTCACCGGTGAGGGACCTAATTGGACCCTCATTCTAGAATCCACCATAAATTACATGTTAAACTACTATAAACAACTCGGTTTTTTAAACGGAAAATATATAGTATGACTATGACCATTCAAAAAAATAGAGTTGTAGTATTCTAAGTTATATAAGAATCCAACAAGTGTATCCAAAAGCTCCTTAGGAAACGACAGAAACGAGGACACCACATGCCATTCACTTATCACTTATCAGTGGTGTCTTAACCATGTTGCAAAAAGGAAATTTCATAGGTGCATACTCAAAAAGGAAATTTCATAGTGGCATCTTAATTAGCAGTGTCATACGCAGAAAGGAAATTTCATATCAATGAATGTGAACTATATTATTTTAGGTGCATACAAAATCATTTGCAGAAAAAGATCAAAAGGATTAACTTATTTCTATCCGTTCACCCTATTTCATCATAGGTACAAAGGAAAATCAAGCAAGAGGAGAGTTATAAGACACATGATATTGATTGGTTGTGCCTACAGGTAGAAAGATTGCCAGAGTGAGTTTCTAGAGATGACAATATAAGAGCAACCAAGTTTACTCACAAAGTCCGAACAAAAGTAGTAAATAGCTAGCATTTTCTCTGAATCATAACATCAGTTTATACCAACAAACAATCCTTTCCTGATTTATCTATTTGATTTTATCAAATAGCAGAGACAGGGAAAGAAATGTACTATGAAATGGATTGTACTCAAACTATCCTTTATAACCCTAGGATATCTAATTCACACACGTATTCTGGCCCTGCATATGGAGAACAGATTTATCCTATTAATCTTCTAAATACCAACTGGGATTGTTTGCATGCTAGTTTGGTAGGTCCAGACTCCAGAGATTTCAGGTTAATCAATCTATATGTTTACTAACTACAGCTGCCATGTTCGGTAGATGATAAAGAGGACAGTTTTAGTTTCCTGGTAAGATGAAAAATTCAACTACCATGACACCTTTTTAAAGAACCTATTGTCAGCAAAGGACCAATGACTTTTGAGGCCACACTTCTTTTGAAAGCTTTTATATATACTGGATTTTCCAGCATTTGATTTTTTTCACAATCAAAATTTTGTTCTAGATCTAAGGAGAGAAACTCTGAAGCAACTTCAGAGTCATTTAGTATTTACTGAAGGTGGCTAGTTGATTTGAACCTGAAGTTTTGATCTGTGTGTTAGACTAGGTTAGCATCACTGCAAATCAAGGAACAAAACAAACAAATCCAACCAAACTAATAGTTCTACATTGAGGTTATACCTATTTAACTCTAAAAATAACAAAACGAAATCCCCTCTACCTAAAAATGTCTAAACTTGGACAGCATGTATACTCATGAACCCGGAAGCAGCAAATCTGCATTCCAACTCCAGTAGCCTAATGGCCAAATGCACTACAATCCCCCACCATTTCTGTCTACGTGCCTAATATTTTTTATACGCATTGGACATGCCCAGTTGAAACATTCAAAACAATTCTACTTCTACAACAAATATGATCCTCTTTGATTGTAAATAACAGTACAGACATTAATCATATGTTCTCATAAAACAGGTTCACAAGGATACATCTTAGCAGTCTCTCAAAATCTAGTATGGTTTCCTTGACATTGCTTAATATAAACTATTAATGACTTTGAAGCATGAAAGAATTAATATAAGTTAAAGGCTTAAAGCCAACTCTAAATTGGGTTTCCACTTTTCATAACACGATACAAGAGCAACAAAAATGACCCATTTCGTATAACAAAAAATGAAACTTCATTTTTTACATTTGACTTTGAAGTTATTACATTACCAGTAATTAATTACTTAGTAATATATGACCTAAAAGTCATATTACATATCACTAATTTCACAGGACTATCAGTGGCATGTAGGTGCAAGCTCAACAAGGGAACAAGAATCACATTTATGCATAATACGTCAATATATGCTTAAGAAAGACTTCACGGAGTCCTTGACAAATACATAAAGAAAAAGGATGATTAATATATTGAAGCACTTGTTAGTACTGAAACCCCATGGTTTGTTTTTGTTCCTTTTTAAGGGGATGTCTATTTGTATGTATATTTCCTAGCTTCAGTGAACTCGTTTTATATGAGAAAACCATTCTTAATATCTATCTTACATATACTCACTTCACAATTCCTCATGAATTTATAATAAATCAATTACTAACTAAGTGAAGCACTAGATCTAAGGGTGAATTTGGATTGATCATTGCCCCAAAATGCAGAGTAAGACTTGTGCAAGCTGAAAAAACTCAAATCCAAATCCATGTGACCAAACTTGTGCAATTCTATGCAAATTGCAATCCTAATAAATTCAAGACTTGTGAAGTTCTAAGCTACCATCAATAATCTAGTAGACTAGTACTGTCAGTAAAAGAACAACTGAGCATGGTAATTTAACCAATAGCGTTATTGTATCTTCTCAACGAGGCCCCAAAAATGTCTAATTCAGTTCAATCACCAAAAGTTATAAGCCGGTGAAACAAATACTTTCCCAAATACAAAATACACACAAACCATGAGAAAACCATTCTTAATATCTATCTTACATATGCTCACTTCACAATTCCTTGTGAATTATAATAAAACAATTACTAACCAAGTGAAGCACTAGATATAAGGGTGGATTTGGATTGATCATTGCCCTAAAATGCATTGTGCAAGCTGAAAAAACTCAAATCCAAATCCTTATGACCAAACTTGTGCAATTCTATGCAAATTGCAATCCAAATCAAGTCAAGACTTGCAAAGTTCTAAGCTACCATCGAAAATCTAGTAGACTAGTACTGTCAGTAAAAGACCAACTGAGCATGGTAATTTAACCAGTAGTGTTATTGTTCCTTCTCAAAGAGGCCCCAAAAATGTCGTCTAATTCATTTCAATTACCAAAAGTCATAAGCCGGTGAAAACAGATACTTTCCCAAATACAAAATACACACAAACCAGGGTATACAACTCTTTGAAAATACTTCTCCCTAATAAATTTTAAAAGTAAACGCAAGTAAGTTTCTAAAGTGAAAACAAAGTCTCGATGCGATAGTCTCAGTCAGCCTTAATAATTTCAAACAGTTAAAGCATCAACCAGAGCTAGAAAATACATATATATACACATTATAATATACCCAATATTTGTTTTAAACTACAGCGTGGGACAAACCTATGATCCATAGCATGTATACCTTTAAACAAAATTTTAACCAAAATCATATAATTAAATCTGTATAAGAACAATAGTACAGCCTCATGCCAATAAAAATCTCAAAGTCGTTCACGGCATATGGGGCTGCCAACTTATGTTACTGAACAGAAGCAGCGACTAAAAAGCCAATAAACAAATACCAATCTGTACCAAACAAAACCAACAATGAATGATTCCAGAACCTGCAGACATAAACCTATCCATGCCTCCTCAGCTACCATAATGATGATTCCTAGAAGCCATATTCGCAACCTGAGCCTGCAACTGAGCAGCTCTAACTTTAGCAGCTGTAGCACGGTGAAAGAACTGCTCCCTCGACAACACCCTAACACTCCTCAAATACTGATCAAACGGTACAGCCCCAACCTGAACACCCTTGTCCAACGCATAAAGCGTATCTTCAATAGCCAAATCAGCAGAAGTACAATCAAGCATCTGTTTAGAAAGCACATCCACACACTCAAAAGCCTCCTCAACATTCTCCAAACTCCCCATTTTCTTCCCTTGATTGTCCCTCAACCAACCCTCCAAAACATCCGTATTCATCAAAACCATCTGCAACTGCTGCTCCAAACCCTCCATCTCATCCTGCATCTCCTTCACACCTTTATTCAAAACCTCCTCTCTTTGTTTCAATACCCCTTGCAAACCAAACAACCCCTCCATTTCACCTTCTCTAGTCTTCCTCAACCCCGTCACATCATTATGCACCATCTCCACCAGCTTGTTAATAGCATTCCTCCTAAAAACCTCAGTAGGATCCTCCGTATGTGTAGGCCGAGAAGGTGCGGGAGAATAAGGCGAAGGAGGATAACTATTAATATTAATATTACTATTAATCCTACCAGGATGAGAATACCCAGATGGAGGATTAGTTCCAAAATTAGAACTTTGATTGGTGTTTGGATTAGGATTATGATTTTGATGAGGGTTAGGGATAGGATTAGGATTAGGATTAGGTCTACGTTGAGAAAAAAGAGGTGGATCACGACCAAAAATCAAACTCAAAGCAAGAACAAGATCAACCAAATTAGAACTAGGGTAAATCCAATTATGCAAATAAGGAACAGAAACCAATCCAGAAGGATTAACATGAGGATGAGCGTGTTTAATAATCATATCCCTAGTGGGATTAACATAAACACGAGGAGGGTGACGAGGGTAAGATTCCATAAGCCAGATAACAATTGGGATGTTGTAGGTGACGGATTGGTAGGTCATGGGAATTGTACCGTCGGCTTGAAGGAGATTGACGGCGCGGCCGTCGTTGTGAGTATAGGTGGCGGTTTTGGGTTCGAGAGAAGGGAAGGTGGTGAGGAGAGAGAGGAGGTGTTGACGGATAAGCCATTTGGTGTCTTCGGAGTAAGGGAGAGCGGAGGGGCCGCGTTGGGAGAGGATTGAGCTGAGGAATTGTTGGGTTTCTGGGTTTGGTGGTGGTGGAACCATTTTTAGGGTTTTGAATCTGTGCGATGATTGAATTGAATTGAATTTGAGAATTGGAAGAGGGATATGAGAATGAAGGTGGAGTAATGAAGACGGTGACTTACCAATCTGGGTTACGCGTGTGATACTTTCGATGGTGCTTCCTCCACACTTTACTTTCAATTTGTTATTTTAAACGACATCGTATTACTAGTAATGTCAAAATGGTTCACCATGAAAAATAAATCAATTGATTCCTTAAATTATTCTAAAAACACTCAATTTTGTTAATAGATGGACTAAATACTTGATTTATGAACTTTTAGTTTATTTAAATAGTTTAAAGTTCTCATATATGTAGGGTCTGGAAAGGGGTTCCACCATTTTTAGTGTATTGTACGCAGCTTTACCATGCTTTTTACACGAGAGGTTGTTTCCAGGACTTGAATTTGTAACTTTTCAGTCAAATGACAACAATTTTACCAGTTGCGTCAAGGTTATCTTTATAAAGTAAATTGGTTATTTCAAAAAAAATAATAAGTTAATAAACTCCCATAAACAGGTAGGGCTAAAACAAGCAACGAACGAAGTACTATCACGGACCCACCAATCTAATTAATAACTTTAAAAAACAATTTCTAAATAGGTTGAAAGTCATAGTTCTCACACGAACGGAACCCCTTCATCACCACGTAAATACATGTCAATGTCCATTTGAATTCTAAATCTCGTTCGGATGCAATCCCATGACAATCTTTACACACAAAAATAGTAATCAAAGCAACTTCCAAGTCCAACCTCCACACCAATCAATGACCAATCTTCATAAACTAGCATGTAAGCATATTTAACTGTAAAATTATCCTATGTATCTGACCATCATGCTGGTATATTCTCTAATAGATGAAAGAAGATGAGTATTCAAAACAACTTCATATTCTCTAATAGATGAAAGAAGATGAGTATTCAAAACAACTTCAACTTCAACTTCCTCCTCAATAAACCAACCATGACACAAGATCAACATTCACAAAACAAATATTTCCGACTAGTCAATTAGTTAAAAGATGTTCTTTCATTAATGAGCTAATTAAATGAAAAATGTGTGTTTCATTGATTTTGTGATCACACATGATAATGTTTTTCACTAGTTAATTAGTTTGAAGGTCGTCTTTCACTAATGAGATTCATACATGTAATAATTTATATATAAAAATTTACATCGGAATACAAGGCAAGTGAGCAACAGGTTGGGAGGTTGGGTCGTTAAGCTTTTTTGTATGGCAAAATATGTCATTTTAAACACAACATTCATATACCTATAATACATAACATTGTTATGCACAACCCTTTGAATTCTATGTAGAAGGTCAACAACCTATGGTGCTAGGAACTCAAATATGTCAACACACTTGGTATAAATGCATGTTAACTGTCACAACACGTTTTCTTGTGTGTTGGTCACTTTGTCTTACGTGACTTTAAAGACTGTTTATCCCACCGTAAAACTTTGATTCCTAATCCTAATAGTAGTGAAGCTTAAATCAAGTCCACACATGCTTGTTTCACTTATCTATTAGTCGAAAGAGAAATATGTACTTCCTCCGATCCTATTTATAAGATAAAGTAGGGTCAACAAAAGTTGATGCATCTAGATAAAAATTCAGTCCAAATAAATTAACTTTTGTTGACCTAACTTTTTCTTATAAATAAGATCGGAAGAAGTATTTCATTAGCACTATTATTTTTGAATATCTTATGAATAATTTTTGTAATTAAATTATAATTCATAATCTGTAATTTACTGAATAAACCACACATGAGACAAATATTTTTCATTAGTTAATTAATTATAAGAAAATATTTTTACTAGTCAGTTAATTAAAAGAGAAATATATATTTCATTGTATTGTGATTTTTCAATATCTTATAAATAACAAATTATAATCCTCTATTTATAAGTAAAAAAATACAAAATGTAGATTATTTTTTAATCAAATCAAACACTGATAACTGAACCACTTCAAAATAAACTAGTTAAAAAAAATTAAAAATTAGTTATTTCCGACATGAAATGAAATATGATGAAATATTGAAAGTACACTTCCATTAAAATATGTTTGGTATGTTAAAAAAAACAAAAAACATTTTGTTTACATAAAGACGAAAAAAAACCAATCCCACTGAGGAGTTGTTGCGGCGGTGGTAGTTCATGAATTCCGATGAAGCTCCGCCATCTCCGTCGCACACCCCTCTCCTTCTCACCCTTTCACCCTTCTCTTCAAAGAACCTTTTCCACTTCCAAATCCACCAACGAAAACGACACTCATTTCATCACACACATTTCCGACATTGTTCGAGGAAATCTAAGTTGGAAAATCGCATTCAACGACCCATCAATTTCATCCACATTGAAACCCCATCATGTTGAACAAGTCTTAATCAACACCTTACATGATTCCAGATTAGCTTTACGCTTCTTCAACTTCCTCGGATTACACAAAAACATGAACCACACGACAACCTCGTTTGCAATCCTAGTTCATGCCCTTGTTCAAAATAAGCTTTTTTGGCCTGCGAATTCTCTTTTGCATACCCTTCTCCTTCGTGGGTCGGACCCAAAATTTGTTTTTGAGAAATTTCTTGAATCTCATAAGCAATGTAAGTTTTCTTCCAATTTGGGGTTTGATTTTTTGGTTCATAGTTATTTGCAAAATACAAGAGTTTTTGATGCTGTAGTTGTTTTAAGACTCATGCTTGGTAATACTTTGTTGCCTGAGGTTAGAACTTTGAGTGCAATTTTAAATGGGCTATTGAAAATTAGGAAATTTATATTGATTTGGGAAGTTTTTGATGAGTCTGTCAATGCTGGTGTTAAACCTGATCCTTATACTTGTTCCGCTGTGATTCGGAGCTTGTGTGAATTGAAAGATTTTTGTAGAGCTAAGGAAAAGATTCTGTGGATGGAATCTAATAGGTTTGATTTGAGTATTGTGACTTATAATGTATTGATTCATGGTCTGTGTAAGGGTGGTCGGGTTTTGGAAGCTCTTGAGGTTAGAAAATCGTTGAGGGAAAAGGGTTTGAAGGAAGATGTTGTCACATATTGTACATTGGTGCTTGGATTTTGTAGGGTGCAACAGTTTGATGATGGAATTTGCCTCATGAATGAAATGGTTGAACTAGGGTGTGTTCCAACTGAGGCTGCTGTATCGGGGTTAGTGGATGGGTTAAGAAAGAAGAGAAAGATTGACAGTGCTTATGATTTGGTTGTTAAGTTAGGAAAGTTTGGTTTTCTGCCAAGTTTGTTTGTATATAATGCGTTAATAAACGCTTTGTGCAAAGGTGGAGATTTGGATAAAGCGGAGTTGCTTTATAAAAACATGTGTTTAATGAACTTGCTGCCGAATGATGTTACTTACTCTATTCTGATTGATTCCTTTTGCAAAAGGGGGATGTTGGATGTTGCAGAATCTTATTTTGGTAGAATGATAGAAGATGGAATAAGAGAAACTGTGTATCCTTACAATTCCTTAATAAATGGCCAATGTAAGTTTGGGGATCTGAGTGCTGCTGAGTCTCTGTATAACAAGATGATCAATAAAGGGTTAGAGCCAACTGCTACCACTTTTACAACATTGATTAGTGGATATTGTAAAGACCTACAAGTACAAAAAGCATTCAAGCTATATAGGGAGATGAATAAGAAAGAAATTGCTCCAAGTGTTTATACTTTCACTGCACTTATTTATGGACTTTGCAACACAGATGAGATGGCTGAAGCATCCAAACTTTTCGTTGAAATGGTGGAAAGAAAAATCAAGCCAACTGAGGTAACATATAACGTTATGATTGAAGGGTATTGTAAGGCTCATAACATTGATAAAGCCTTTGAATTGCTTGAAGACATGCTCCAAAACGGCCTTGTTCCAGACACATATACATACAGACCTCTTATAAGAGGCCTTTGTTCTACTGGTAGGGTTTCAGCAGCTAAAGATTTTATTGATGATCTCCACAAGAAGAATCTAAAGTTAAATGAGATGTGCTATAGTGCACTTCTACATGGTTATTGCGGCGAAGGAAGACTGACGGAGGCACTGAGTGCTTCTTGTGAGATGATTCAACGAGGAATTAACATGGACCTTGTTTGCCACGCTGTTCTTATTGATGGTGCAATGAAGCAGCAAAACATGAAAATGTTATTTGGTCTCTTAAAAAAGATGTATGATCAAGGATTGAGACCCGATGGTGTGATATATACAAGTATGATTGATGCATACAGCAAAGAAGGATCTTTTAGAAAATCCGGTGAATGTTTAGATTTAATGGTTACTGAGAAATGCTTTCCTAATGTTGTGACTTATACTGCTTTCATGAATGGTTTATGCAAAGTTGGTGAAATCGATAGAGCAGGTCATCTTTTTCAAAAAATGCTGGCTGCAAATATCTCTCCTAATTCAGTTACATATGGTTGTTTTCTTGACAGTCTTACAAAGGAGGGAAATATGAAGGAAGCTACAGAGCTTCACCATGAGATGCTTAAAGGGCTTTTGGCAAACACTGCAACATATAACATTCTTATCCGTGGCTTCTGCAAATTGGGTAGATTAATCGAAGCCACCAAAGTTCTTTCTGAAATGACTGAAAATGGGATTTTCCCTGACTGTATAACCTATTCAACTATAATTTATGAACAGTGCAGAAGTGGCGATGTAGGAGCAGCAGTTGAACTGTGGGATACCATGTTAAGAAAAGGTGTTGAGCCAGATTCGGTTGCATTTAACTTGCTAATATATGGTTGCTGTGTTAATGGAGCACTCAACAAGGCATTTGAATTGCGTGATGACATGCTGAGGAGAGGGTTGAAGCCAAGACAAAATTTACAATTGCAGAAGGTGTAATATAAGAGCAGCAGTTAAATTTTGGTATAACATGCTCAGAGAAAGGTCAATATCGTGATTTGGATGTGTGCAACTTTCTAACGCATGGTGGCTGTTTTTCTGGAGAGGTTGACACGGCACTTCGATTGCACCATAGCATGTTAACAAGAGCAGTGAAGCTAAGGTAGAATCTCTTTTGGCTGAACTATCTGAAAATGAGGTTGATGCCTGAAGTTGAAGGTGGTTTCTGCAGCCTGGAAATGTGGAAGTGTTTGTATTTGCTATCATATGGTGTCATCTCCAAGACAGAAGAGCTCGGTTAAAGGTCAGTATCTGCAGTGTTAAAAAAACTGTTCTATTAGTTTTAATAACAATTTCTGAATATGTTACTATTTGAGACTTGAATCTTTTAAATGAGAAATTTTTTTTAATCATTGAGTAGAAAATCGATAGTTGAGATTCTGATGCAATATATTTACTAAGAAGTTGTTTATATCTACTCTTGATTTTTTTTGTTAACAGTTATAACTCACGATTTTTCCTTCTAAAGTGAATCCCTCACGTTACCTCATTTTATAACAGCAATGTTCTACATTTAGATCATTTGCCTTGTATTTGAACTATGTACACTTGTTTTTTTCTGCAGAGGTGAATGAGAGCATTACCAAACGGAGGATTGGGAAAGCAACGCGTCAAATTAAAATGGAAACAGAACATTGAATATTGCAGAGAAGAAACCAACCATCCGTTTAAGCAGCAACACTTTGCGAATTATTATAAAACTGGAAATTTCGATTGAAGCTTGTTGCCAGGCTTAACTTGTATGTAGGCAATTCTTATGTTTAGTATACCACTAATTTTTTTAATTTACTTAGAACTTAATGATGATGATGAAAAAATTCAATTACAAAGCAGTAATTCTTTTGTTGGTACTCAATATTGGTGCTTGTATAGTACTGAAAATATAGACAGACTGTTTGAAGCAGTTGATACAAATTTTGATTAGCTGATTTGATTTGTTGCAATGAAGCCCGATACTCCAAAATTGGAGATGTGTACGGATATGTATCGGATACCGGTACTTTTATGATACTTCTGGATATGTCCTAGAAGTATCCAATCATTTTTTATTATTTAAAAAGATATATATTATTGGATACATTTGAGATACTTCATGCACACTCTTAGGATTATGGTGGGTAGCCGGGTATGTATCCTAGAAGTATTCAAACTCTTTATTGTTTTAAAAAATATATATTACTGAATTCATTCTAAATAATTTATGAATACACATCTTCATATTCGTTGGACTCAATCGGGAAACAATATAGATAGACGCTGAACAATGAGAGCATTACATTTTTTAAACTGTTTTACATATTTTTATCACTTTTATTACATTTGTTTATAGATCAAATATATTTTTAAAACAATTAGTTTTATGTATTAAAATAAAAATTCATCAACATCCCATAAATAAAGAAATCTTGCGTTTCTTTTTCGTGACATTACTGTGCTTTTTCTGCTATTGACAAAACTATAAAAAAGAAACTATAGTATTGTGTTGAACTAATACAAGCGGGAATTTCTAATGTAAAAACTCGGTTATGATTCAATTCGGATCAGTTAGAAAGTAACGTTGAGTCTTACAAACTGATCAAAATGACCAAAAAGAATGAGAGAAAAAAACAATTCTTATTATCAGAGCCTGGTTTCGATCCAGGGACCTGTGGGTTATGGGCCCACCACGCTTCCGCTGCGCCACTCTGATTTGTTATGTAATTTATGCCACTGATGAAATATAATGTATATAATCTGCGTAAAGTTTCATTACGTGATTTATTATTATTTTTTTTGTTGAAAAATAAGTCACGTAAATTAATTAAGTTTTAACACAAGTGTTATTTGGTTTTGGGCTGTGATAATAGTGAATAATAGGAAGAAAAGACTACTATACCTTAACGCACATACGTTATCATCCACCATAGTAACAATTTTAGTAGTTTATCAGACATTCAGACTACACCTTAACACTATTTTTATTACTGCTTGTACTTAGCCTCTTGTTGTGGGTTTGGTATTACTTATACTTTTTTCATCAATTAATATTCAAGTTTTGCTTTGCTGCTAAAGAAAAACTAACACCATTTTTATTCTATGTGAAATGAATTTACGTAGTGAAAGTGACTTGAGTTGAATTCGTGTACACTGCTTTAATCGAATTTTCATCCAAAAAACATTTTGTAAATGAGGTGATATATACGCATGTACTCAATTCATGTGTGTAGTACCTATTCTACATGTGTTAGTACGTGAATTTAGTTTACGTTTACTCCTACCACATCCGGGAATAAAATTACTATAAAAGGCAAATGATTGCGGAAAAAATTGAACACAAGAAATGGTTAATAAAAAATGGTTTGAATTCGAATACGAGAATGAGAGGAAGGCAAACGAAGAGAAAAATATAAGGGACAGAGGGACAAAGGAAGAGGATGGAAGGGGGAGAGAGAGTCAGAGGATAATAGTTGAAATTTTGAAAAAGAACTTTTAAGGTATTTTTGTCAAACCATAAATACTTGGGATGTAACTAGAAAAAATCTAAAAAAAAAGGGATCTCAGAATGCTGCCATGCAACATGTCGGTAACATTTTATGAAGATGCTTCAGAGGACTTAGATTAGAACTTAAAGTATATGTATTAGAGGTAGAGAAAGTTCATTCCAAATTTGCTTACCTATTTACCTTCCAAGAGATAATAGCCCCCAATAGGCATAATAACAATTTTAAGTGGTTTTAAAAACAAGTGAACTAGCAATGCTATCCACTATCCATATTAGTAATAGCACCCTGAAACAATATTTGTTAACCAGGACCATGTCTAGTATTTTGATTATTTTCCCAGCACTGGTATTTTTTTCATGCCAAATGACATTAATTTTGTTACATGGCCTGAAAATAGTCACATACCTTCCAAAACCAATCATGGACTTCTAGGAGCACAAGTTTTGGACAAACAAAACATTTAAAACAATGAATTGGATCTTCTGTATTTACTTAGTCTCACGATTCCAGTTATTGTGGGTGAGGATCTCCAACAAGAAGTTTTCATCATCATCATCATTACTGTCAACTAAAGACTAACTACAAATTCTTGTGTGGGCGAAAAACATGCAAAATCTTCCCGGGACTCCAATGAAGTAACGTTCGGCATAACGTTCGATGTGTTGTCCTTCATGAACACTCAACCCAACCTCATGGTAAATAATGAACCTCCTTCACTTGACACAATTATAGAAGTTTCAGGCCACCTGTTACCTCATCTACCACTTCAACAGGTCCTGCACATGAACATCAGGTTCAATCAAACTATTTCGAGCTGTAAAAAGAATAGGAAAAGCTGAATTGACATGAAAAAAATAAATGGTCATTATATTAGAGGGGAGTGTTACCGAGAATCGCCATCACCGTTCTGGAATCTAGAAGGAACAAAAACAAGAAAATTAACTATGATAAGCACATTAAATATAAACAAACCTTTATATCATACAGATACAAAAGTAGAATATGCAACAAAAAACCAAAGGAAAGGCAGTTACTCATTCTGATTACTATTTAACATGTAAATCCACATATCTTTTTTGAAATCAGACACAGTTATTAACAGTACAAAGTAATAAACTGGATATTTATTTTCTTCAGAATGCAAGCAAGGATAGGCATTTTCAAGCATGGATTAAACTTCAATATATATTTAATTTTAGGGGATTGCTTGAAGACTATTTCAGATCTAGTTGTACATGGCTTTTATAGACACAATCTAATTGATATACAGCCAATATGCATGACAATTTGCATCGAGTGTGATGCGTTTAAATTTTTATTAATACTACTATAAGGCAGTAAAATAACACACAGGTAAAAGTTACAATTATGTGGAGGACATTACAAATCAATCAATTAACAAGGAAATAAGGGTAGTTCCAGATACTCACTCGGTGCAATCTGTGTTCTACCAGCATCAATTGTGATATGAGTAGGCAACTTCAGAGATTTAGCCCTTTCCTAGCACATCAAAAGACAATATTACTAATACAAAAACTATCTTTAGAAAGGAGAGTTATGCATAAAAATAAAATTTAAGATAAATTGGATGAAAAACATGTAAAAACCTAATTTTGGAGAAATTTAAGCGAACAATGGAAGAAGAGGATACTAAAAAATACGACAAAATGATTTGTAGAAAAGATAATACCAGTCAATATATCAAATAAGTTTGTGTAAAATCAGTAAACAAAACAAAATAGTCCAACCTATTAGAGATTCTGACAGTATCTTGATGATAACATAAGAAACCTTGTTTATGCTATACTTTTTTATTGAAATAGAAGGCCTAGTGATTTATATCCTGGTAGATTACTAAAATATCCAACTGAACTTATCAAACCTTCCACAAGAGTTCATTTTACAATAATAAAAGACATTTAATTTACAAGTTTAAGAAAGAAAATATAATCAGTGTTGTTAGAATAATAAAAAAAAATACAAAATGCTCATTTACTTCTAGTTCAAAGTTCAGTTCATCTTTTAGGGTGGCCAAATTGTATGATATCCATACCTCCTCTCTCCCCTAATTTTCATTGTATATAGCGCAGACTACAAAATTTTATTCAAAGCTTTTATATCTATAACTTCTTTTGTATTTTTTCATACAATTTAATCCAGCCTAAACATAATTCTAATGATATTATTTGATTAATCTTTTCAGCCAAATAAATTAAAAGGATATTTTCCTTTTAATTTGCTATTTTTTACCAAAATATTTCTGCTAAATGAATTTCTCCATTTCCTCTCCTTGCCCAATCATTGTATAAAACCCAAATTATACACTGCTACTAATAGAGAGCTATCACTTCACAGTGATTAGTTAAAAATCAGCCACAACATTTCTTTTGAAACAGCTTTAAAGCCCAATATGATTGCAGTGTTAGTAAGCATAGAGGTTCATTCTCTAAGTTTCAAGTTTGAATATAATATTTTCACAGTTAAGCCCAAGTTTCATGTCTTGCATCGCTCAATGAAAGCAACCCTTTTCTAGTCCTCCTTTACTTTCATTGACTACAAACGCTTTAGACAGTTTCTACAAGTAGAATAAGCGACCAAAATCTACTATTTTTTGCCTAGTTCCAAGGTCAAAAGGATGTTTATTTTCTATTTTTCTCCTAGTTGCTGAACTTCTCTTGCATACTTCCCCACCAAAAGCCACCTTAATAGTGTTTATTTGGTGTCATAATCACAGTCAATAACTGACCAAGGTATAGCAAGCAAGTAAGCAATAAAGATCTTAGAATAGATTGAAAGAGAACATAGTTAATGTTGCACAAGATTTCCCAAAAAATCAAACAATACTTACTTGCAAAGCCAGCATATCTTCTTCACTTTCAATTTTGACAACGACTTTGGGCTGTGCAGACATCTCCCACCTGCACATTGACATTGAAAAACTTGAGAAAGAACTATGAATCTATATAATTCGAAGATGACCAACAAGATCAATCAATGACATTACCTATTTAATGCCTTTGGAGCTCGGTAAAGAACCTTTTTGTATAGACCCAATGTTGCATGACTACAAAATGAAAGAGAGATAAAAAACTGAGCTTGACTGTTTATATTTTTTTCTGGATTAAAAACAAAACAGGAGCAATAAAAAAGGTGAAGTTCACCCTTCACACAAATGAGTGATCTCTGTTAGTGTGCTTCTACAAACTAGTAGAATAAAGAGTTTTAATTAGCCTAATGTGTCACAATCGAAGGAATAATAATCTATTTGGAAGGTATTCAAAGTTTCAAATAAAGTAAGCACCTAATTAGATTGACATATTTAAGCTTACCTAAGGGCATAAGCCCTTACGATATTTGTTTGCGAGAGCTTATGGAAATAACTTATTACATGTCCATAAATTGTTTTCTGCTCATTTTCGTAACTTATCCAGGATAGCTTATACAAACACCCTTATAGCTTATAGAACAACATTTTGACTTTATATAAAATAGCTTATACACAAGTCTTTATATAATAAGCACTTAATTAAGTTGCTTATCCAAACAACACCAAATTAACACGAACAAAGATTACATACCTGCATTGAGCTGCAATCTTTCCTTTACCCATTTTAAGATCATTTCTAACAACAAGTATCTACACAAAAAGGAACAATTTTTGAAACAACCCATTAAAATAAAGTTAGTAATTAGAATAAAAAAGAGGACTTTTAGTAAATTTACCATCTTAAAATCTTCGAGAATATCAGCAAGCTGTTCAACCTCAAGTGGGTCTTTGATTTTGGGCTTACTATTCTTCTTCTGCTTACTTTTCTTGTCATCATTGAGAAGTGAAGCATTCTTGTCTTTAGAGAATGAAAATTTCTGTGAGAAGATGAAATTTTTACGAGAACCAATGAAGTAACCCAAAGCAAGATAACCAGCACCAACCAAAATTGCACTCAACCAGGACATTTCCATCTCAATCACTTCGGAAGGTGAGGATCAGAATTGGGATTTTAGGGTTCCGGAGAAGAGGAGAGAAAAACAATCACTGTAATTTTCGGCAATAACGCTCACAGGGACGAGGTTAGGGTCATATACTAGTAACTAACTCTTTGGAAACTGCTACTTATACCCCCCCTTGCACATCATAAATATTAACTATTTATTTAATAAAATAAAATGTCAATTCTTTACTGTTTTATAGTATTTTTCTTTTGAAAGATACTCTTTTATAGTATTTAATATTTATATTTTTTTGCATTTGCGTACATGATATATATATCTTAATGTGTGTGCATAAAATTTCCACTATTCTTTCAAAAAATATACACTTACTACATCTTCCTTCAACAATAAAAGTTTTTTTTTACAAGTACACCAAAAGAATATATTAACTACTTCAAAAAATATATTAACTTTTACCGTAAATCGAGAGTTTTAAAATCTTACTCAAAGTCAATTCAAGTACGATTACACAAAATCAGTTCAAAGATGATTGTCTATAGTTTTTTTTTTTTTTCAAGTACTTCAACATAATTTGACTTTGTGTGAACATACTTGTGATATTTATATTAATTTAAAGGGTCTTGCTAACCATTGCCCTCAGGACAATAGTTAAGGAAGCCAAAAGTAGCATGCTTGCATTGGTTTCAACAACATTTTGACTTTTAAAAAGTTAAATTTATCATTTTTCACCATTTTTCAATATTATATTCTATTTTTATCTCCTTATCCAATGGCCCAAGGGCAATGGTTAACATTGTTTTTCCCCTTAACACTTTTATGGAGGAATTCTATTTGGGTTAAAGTGCACTTTTTGCTCTTTAAATTACGAAATGTTGCGATTTTGACACTCTATTAAAAAAAATGAAAAATTTGGTCCCCAAGAATTAGCCCTTTTCCAATTAAGACTCTTGTTTATTAAAGAAGGGTGACCTAGGGTCAACTTTGATCCAAAATCACATCCGAATTGTTTTTCATTTTTTTTGTAGTTAAATAAGCGATTTCCACACATTTTCAGCCTTCTTTCGTTTATTTTTGTGATTTCGCCGTATTTGCACGACTTTGTTTGTTTTAACTTCCCGTCTTTGTGTGGTGTGATTTTTATTTTTTGTCTTAGTGTGATGTTTATTTGATTCATATTGAAAAATTAACTTTGAGTAAGTGCAAATTCAATTAATCAATGACTTTAGTGTCATTAACGTTGCAAATCCAGATACATAAGTATTATGGAGATTTGAATATGGTCATATTTGTAGGCATAAATACTTTTTCATTTTATGCTACTAACACCGATGTTGTGATTGGTTCACAGATTCATCCTTTTTGTTTTTAACAACTTTGAATTTGCATTATATCAATGTGCTATGTCAATTTGAATAAATAATATTGTTTGGTTTGTCATAAAAATGAACTATAAAATGATTTGAAATAAACTAGAGTGATTATTTTTTGTGAAGGAAAAAATAATATTGAAATAAACTAGAGTGATTTGAAAAATTAATATTAGAGTGATTATTTTTTAACAATCGAAATGTAACTCATATTATTTATTAAATAATGTTGAATACAAAGATAAACATAGTCATAAATGTAATGATTAACATTTAAATGATCATCATTGTTAAAACATGAGCAACCATATTTGTTTGTCATCATCCAAACTTAACATCAAAGTTGTAATGTAAGTAACAAATCTTTGATATTAGAACCAATGACATTAAACTCAACAAAAACAAAATCACACCATTCAGATGAACAAGGTCGAAAAGAATTTCGAAATCACTTTTAAATGTCACATTTTGCAGGCCCGTTCTCTGCACCCAAGACACAAGACACCAACATAAGGAGGCAACTTCAAGAATTCTGCTCTTCTCCCATCAAGTTTTGCTCGCGCCCAACTGAAATACCTAAAATACTCATGCGTTAGTTAACTAACGCAAGTGTAAAAATTTGCGCTACTTAAGTCAGGCGGCGTGAATTAAGTCACGCAGACTTAACTCACTTTTTTTAATTTATTTACTATATTCTAATTTATTTGTTCATTTAATTCTAATTTATTTATTTTCTAATTTATTTGTTCACTTTATTTTAATTTATTTATTTTGTTATATATTTGTTCACTTTATTCTAATTTATTTACTTTATTCAAATTAATTTATTTATGTTATTCTAAATTATTTATTTATTCACTTAAAATAAATTATTCGAATTTATTCATTAAATAAATACAAATATAAATAAAAAGAAATGGACTAAATTAATATTTATTCATTAAATACAAAATCAGAAAATAAAAGCAAATATAAATAAAAAGAAAAGAACAAAATTAATACATATAACAACATCTCATTTTATTAATAGAATTCATACAATAATTGATACATTTATTCAAATTCACTAAATATACTTATTTTCTTTTTACCCTCTTGGGGTAAAAAATTAACTTTTTACCCTTTTGGGGTAAAAAGTAATCAGCCTTGGGTAAATAGTGAACATCCTTCTTAGAGAAAATACATCATCAACCCTTGGGTAAATCTAAATCTCTTTTTACCCACAATAAAAAGTTTCTGGGGTAAAAAGAAGCAAATTTAATTTTATCTCAGTGATCACTTCCCCAAGTCGGCTACTCACCATTTACCTCAAAACTGATTGCTTTATACCTCAAAGGGGTAAAAAAGAGACTAGAAACTATTGAAAATAAATAAATAAAAGAAATAGAGGGAGCGAGTGAGGAGGGAGAGAAAGTGATATGGTGTGAGGAAATATGGAAGTATGGAGGGGTATTTATAGGTGGGAATGGTAGTATAGGTTATAACTACCATAAATGTGGTCAAAAAAACGTGTAAACTTGGTAAACAAATGTGTAGATTGAAGGTTGAAAACCTGACCACCTTCCAAAAAATGTGTGTTCTTGAGCTCTGACCAACCGGCCAACTTGCGTGAGTTAACTTGCGCTCAGACCAATGGTGTGTGACTTAACTCACAGAGATATATTAGAAAGTTTAGCTGGACGCGACTGAATTTTGTTGAGAGAAGAGCAGAATTCCAACTTCAATTGAGTTGAACAAGTTAGTGTTGTAACAAAAAGGTTGCATCATTGCGGAAACAACAACTTATCCTTGTCTTGTCCCAAGCTTGATGGAAGCTAACATCGACATTACATTTTAACTTGCCATGTTTTGGATGTTACCACCTAGTGTAGGGATCAATAATGATTTTTTGCATGCCATGGTACGGATTTGATGGACTGAATGTCATTCATGCCACCTATTGATAACATTTAACCAAATTTCATGTACACTTAATTGTTGTTGGTACCAAATTAAGTTGTTTATATGGTTTCAAAGACCCCACATCAACATCATAAATCGTTGCACTGTTTTGTGGTCTTAATGGACAAAATATATTGGACCACCTCTCGCATCGTCGCTAAACGTTGCATATAATTTGGATTAACGCCTCCCATCCCACGATAGTCCAGCATTACAAATCTGTGGTACAAAGGAAGAAAAATGTCACTCGCTGGCATCAAAATTATGTCATCCCTTGAGAATTAACCAAGATGAGAACATTGTGCTTATCGCATATTTTTACAACTAACAATATTCTAAATTGTTGGTTGAGTATGACTAGCAAGTGAATTATGTTTACTCGAATTTCAATTAGTTGAACTACAAATAGTTGAATTGTTGATTTTTTGGATTTCCAAACTGTTGTATTTTGGTTTTTCAAACTCTATTTTCTATCGAAGTTGTTACTAGGTTGAGTCACGATCAGGTCGCTCTCTTTAAAACGTTTCGTGGCACTACCCAAAATTGTGCAAGATAGACTATCAACCACACTGCCTCCAGGATAAAATAAGCTCAGCTACAACTGTGCGGTTAACTACTGCACTGTAGAAAACCGTTCGAGAATTACACCTTCAATATGGTACTAAGACCACTCTTTTAATACTGAAACCAGTATGGTATTACAACCACTCTATTATGTTGTTGAGACCATTCAAATATGGTGTTACCACCATTCTAATTTTTTAACTTCTCCAAATATCAATATGGTATTTCAACCATCAAATATGGTGCTTCGACCATTCTAATATCTAACTTCTCCATGAATTGAAGAAGAATATATGTGTTTAAAATCATTCTTATTATACCGAAAAAGGACTATGATCTTAAAATATTATTTATTCCGAAGAGAATGAATTATCGAAGGGACTATGCTCTTAAGACCATTCTTATTTCCGAAAGGATAATAAACCGAATAGGGACTATGGTCTTAGGAACACTCTAAATTTCGAAGGGACAAAAAGGAGTAGAAAAAGGAGAAGGACTTGTCAACACAAGTCGAAGGAGGGAGAAGAGAGGAAAAACACAAGAAGCATCAACTGTGAATTTCGGTGTATGGAATGCACTATGTGAGCTCCCTATTTGTAGAGAAAGTTCACAACTAATAAGTGAGAAACTCTGGGAGCAAGTAATTCTCATATTAGATCTAGTACAAAAATATCTCAAATTGAGTATCAAAATATATCATATTGAATTCAAAAATATATTATTCAATACATTAATATATTATTGAGTACAGAAATATATTATTGACTATCAAAATATATTTCAGATCATGCACTAAAATATCTTAAATTGCCTACCAAAATATTTCAGATTGTATTCCAAAATATTCTAGATTGCGTTCCAAAATATTTTAGCAAAACTTGGGGATTAAGAAAAACACTTTTTAATAATGATTAAATTAATTATTTAATTTATCATTTCCAAATAATAAAATATATATCAATATATATTTTTTCTCTAGTGCTTACTTTGTTCACTTAATTATGTACCCCTATTAGAGGTACACCCCCACTATATAAAACACTACTAATGTGTGTGTTCAATCTGATGTGGAACTTCCACTTTTTTCAATTCACACAACACTACTTCTACCCAACATGGGAATTTGTGTTTAGTCTTTTAACTCAATTTCCACACATGTTCCAACAAAACTTAATAAGTTGAAATTTCAACACCTCAAAATAAAAACCTGAAGCAAAATAGGGTGTGTGTCTATATAGGTGAGCAAAGTTTCTTTTTCAAGCTAAAATATGTTTTTTTTTAGAACCACGTAGTTATGCAAAGCTGACAATGAATGAAACTAACTCAAAATTCGTTTGAGACTCAATTGGACAATTAACCCATGAACACAATCCGTGAACTAAATAAGACAAGTTTGGACTAAAATTTGAGAATGTGAAATTAAACGAGTTAATTTTCTTGGAGGCTCAAGAAAGGTTTGTCAGTCAATTTTACAGGTTATCTGGTTTGCTACTGGGAAATATGGAAAGAAAGAAATAACAGGCTATTCACAGATAAAACATGCTCAGTACCACAAGTGGTTGATAAGATTAAGTCCCTCACTTTTATGTGGTTGAAGGCGAGATTTGCAACTCTTCCCTTTAACTTACATGGCTGGTGGCTTAATCTGTTCACCATTCTGGGCATAGACTAATAGTTATTTCTGTTTTAGTGTTCTTTATTGCTCTGTTTCCTTGTAAATATTGTTGAGACTTGGCAGCTCCTTTCTTAGTACATCTTGTGCTAGGAGAGTGACTGTTTTTTGGTAATATAATTCATTTTAACTTCTTCAAAAAAAAAAAAACGAGTTACACCCAAATTATGTATGATTCAACTCAAGTTGAATTTAAAATTTGAACTCAAGTTCTAACTTGTACAAGCGGAAGGTCTAATCAGAGAGACAGAGTCAGGTGTATGAATTAGGAGGGTCCAAGGCCAATAAAATTATTGCCAATGTTAATAAGTCTTCACTTTTGTGTATAAACGTTTAGTTACGCAAAAAATAACTTTTTTATAGAAGGTTCGTCTTCTACTCGGCGCATAAGCGAAGGCATGCTTCCTGTAGGAGAGAGCGTACCAACGTTTAGTTACGCAAAAAATAACTTTTTCAAAGTAAAAAAATTCGGTGAAAAAGGTTTACACACTCCAAATATATTGAATGCATTAGGGTTGGTGGTTAGACACCATGGAGCCAAACAATATTAATCAAATTCACCACTCAAAAGGACAGTCATTGCTGCTCACAGTGCAAGTAAATCACACAACAAAATGATTGTAAGTATTATAAGGAACAAGCATCATTTTAAACAAGCATCATTTTAGGTTGTCAAATGTCATTTTGGTTAAACTCCAATACCCATTCTTGTCAACGATGAGCACAGACCGCAAAATTGCCATTACCTTCTGGACCTCCTTTCTTCTCTTCGGTGAGAATCGTTATTCCTTTCGATTCAGATCGATCAATATCTTTTCTATATGACCTGTTATCTCGCTTCCTATCATGATCTTCTCTTGACCTCAGCTCAGATTCATCTGCTTTCTTGATCTCCTGTCTTCCCTGTTACCATGTGTTTCTCTTAACTTGCTTCCAAAATCATCAACATCCTGCCTACTCGGTCTTCTATCTTCTCTTATATCATAATCTTTTTATTTGGGCTCAAAGTCAACATTGTCTCGCTTTATTGACCTCCTGTCTTCCGTTTTATGATCTCTTGGCTCAGGTTCCCTATCATCATAACCAATGCTTGATCTTTTTTCTTCTCTTCTATTTCGAATTTCTCTTGACCGATGTTCAAGGTCATCATCTTCATAATTTTATAATTTAGATATAAAATTCACTTTTAAATAACTATATTTTATCGACTTTAATAATCTATCACTCATCTACTTTTATTTTGTGTTGTTTTATATTTTATAAGAGTTTAATTTTATTTTATTATAATAGGTTTTTTTTTAAAAGGCATTTTATAACAAGGTTTAAAGTTATATGTTAATGAAATTGTGAATAAAAAATAGCGAAAAATATGCATTCAAATTTTGATTATATTAAAATGGATCCATAATACTATATAAACGGAGGGAATTGTAGATTTTTTTTTTTGTGGTGGTCGGGGTTCGAACCCCAGACCTTGCATATATTATGCATTGTTCATACTAACTGAGCTAAGCTCACGAGGACAAAGAATTGTATATTTTAATATAAGAGGGGAGATGAATGTAACAAGTTTCTTTCAGGTTAGGAGAGGGGAGTCAAATATTTTCTAATATGTATTGCATCAGATGAGAGGAGAGGGTATATTTTAACATAAAATAGAAGAAAATGGTAATTCAAACATCTTTTAAGGGGTGTTTTAAAAAAATCTTTTAAGAAAGAAAAGTGTAATTAACTCTTTTTATTATTATGACCGAAAAATAATATATCCCATAATCGATGTTTTTCTCTTTCTGCTATTAAAAAAATTCTTCAAAAGCCAATCAGAGTAGCTATTTCATCTTTCAGCATAGAAAGTATTTTTTTAACAAAATATTTTTTTAGAAAACATTAAAACACAACGAAAAGTCAAAAATTATTTTTAAAAAACTTAAACAAATAGAGGGAGTAAATGTTGGATTATCATAAAGTATACTGAACTCATATCAACTACATATCACATAAAAAATTGGTTTTATCACTAGGATAGCGTGAGTATTTTTATTCATGCCTTTTGCTTTTATTCTGCTTTTGATTTTGATTTTTGTTCTTACAAAAAAAAGGATGAATTGCATGCATGGTCAAGGATTCAATTCTTATGACTAGCATTTGGTGAAAAGGAAAAGTATGCTTCCAGAATAACTGCACGTACATGTACTTTTTCATTTTTTTGAAATATACAAGTACATTTACATGAAATTTCAGAATATAGTCTTCACTTCAACTATACGGTCTAAAAATATATCAATTTCAAATGACAAATTTAAAGTGTGAGTCTTTAGGGTCATTCAGATTTCACTGATACCTTTGATGTTCAACAAGTAATCATTTACATTTATACAATTTAAAAACAAGTAATTATTTAGGTCCAACATTATCATATCAAATCAACTTTTTTTATTAACAGAAATTAAACTTGGCACTTCAGAATTTACAGTGTTCATGTAGAGTGTAACATATCGTTTGGTTTTAGTAGGAAAAATAATCCAAACCATAAAAAAGGTAACAATTAAGAATAAAACCAAAATATTTGTCCTTAAACTATTAGTTCTCTAATTTAGTTTTTTTTAAGAAGTAAATAGTATTTTTTTAAGAAGTAAAAAAGAAATTAAATTAATATAAGGTGTGCATGGAATCGCAACAAACAAAAAGTAACACAAAGGAACCACAAAGTCAAATCGACTAAACAAAAAGCATCCTAAGGCAAAGTAAGATATTTACCCACCAAACATGCTAAACAAATGATAGATAATTTTTAAACTAATGCTATTCCATCAAATTATATTTTTCGAAGATTAGTGCCTAGGTGATTCGGACATCAATCATTTTGAGGGTTAAGATCTTCTTTATTTTTGGTTGCCTCTATTTGCTCCATTACTATAATTTTGAAAATATAAATGTAAAAATATGGCATTAAATGAGTCCAAATCCTTTTTAAACAATCCAAAACGTTTAAAAAAATGGATTTTAACTTTTATTTTGAAGCTCTAAAGTTTGGCTATGATCATC
>Ga0228711_1003368_pt1 | contig 24745 bp, 14 predicted proteins | sample MedpolnodulmetaG_2_FD_177996 | JGI IMG/M metagenome (GOLD analysis project Ga0228711, IMG submission 177996) | Root nodule microbial communities from Medicago polymorpha collected in Santa Monica, California, United States - brown nodules | ecosystem: Host-associated > Plants > Roots > Nodule... | reverse complement strand
TATTCTTCTTCCTAAAGCCGTTTCTAGCCTCAAAATCCCCAAACACTAACCCTAGTTCTCTAGATCTAAAAAAAGAGAAAGAGAAAGAAAGTTACCTTTTGCTGACACGAATCGACGGTGACGGTTCGGTGCGACGGTCTGGACTGCACTGGTGGCCGTCGGTTGCAGTGTCGTGGGTCTTGTGTGTTGTATCGTCGTATAGTGATGTCGAGGATGTCTCGTGATCGGGTTTGATAGGGTTTTGAGAACTGGTGATGATGATGAATGGCTTGCGGTTTCGGCCTGCGTGGTGAAACTGTGTTTTTGTGATTGTTTCTCTGTTATGCGTTTGTATGTCTCTGTGTTGGTTCGTTTCTGGCTGTTCTTGTTTTTGCAGGTTTTTACGATTGGAATCCTCGGCCTTTTTGTGTTGAGATTGGTTTTTCGCAGATGAATTTCGGTCCCCTTTGCTTCTGTGTTGTAGGTATTTATAGGGACAGCTTTGGATGTTTAGGGTTTGTTGAAGATGCCAGAAATTATGTGGCTTGGGGAGGAGAATAAGTAATTGTTGTTGTTGCAGATGTATTGGAACGAAATCGGATAGGAATGGGGCGCTGCGCTTGGATTGAGATGGAAATTTTGGATTTGGATATGGACAAAGTAGAAATAAAAATAAAAAGAAGATGAAGTCTAAAACTAAAGAACGAAATAAAAGGCCGAAGTGTTTAAAAGCTTAATTAAAAAAGAAAATATTTTTATAAACAAGATTAAAATTAATTAAAGATTTTAAATAAAAGATAGACTTAAAATAGTAAACAAAAGATAAAGAGAGCAGAGGGCCCGACTCGGAATCAAACATGAGGTATTTTAAAATACCTCTCTGCCGAAATTTCGTCGAAACCGTCAGAGATTGTCAGATTAAACCGCGTACGAATGTAGGGTCCACCAACACGTGTCAGCGACAGTTTGGGCCAAAAATTGGGGTATGACACCTAGCAATTGATTTTTTTCTTCCAAGTGCAAGAGTAAGAGATCGAACTCTTAACCGCTAACTTAATGATCAAGCTTAAATTATATTTTTTTTAGAGAAAGCTTAAATTATTATTACATGAGTTTTTTTTCTCATCTTTTTATCCCATTTACCCATTACAATAGTTAACCATTAGGTTTTTTTAGAGGAAAATGATTTTGGTAATCCGAGGTTCGGTTAAAAGGTAAATAAAGTTTGACTAATAATTGTTCCACCCAAAAATTAAACTCAGACTCTCTTAAACAATTCGTCATTGGTGGAATTCATTGACCACTTGAGTCTAATTGTTTGGTTGATGTAAGTATCACTTAGTTATTGGCATGTATTTATGAAAAAATGTTACTGATTATATTATTTTTCTATAATACTAAGAATCATGTAAAAAGATGTTTGCTTGCTTGCCAAAAAATGTTTTTCCATTAAACTAGGAGCCTAGTATTTATAGGCGAGTGTTTCTTTAAAAATTAGGAACAATTAGACCGTAGCGCGGGGCGTCCTACTTGTGACGTGAGTTAAATAGAGGGCAAACACTCTGTATTTAGTTCAGAACGTGCGATGCATAGGTCATACATAGTCCATGATGAGAGACAGGCAGAGGCTGAACATGTTGATTTCGTTATGATTCCGCAACGCGTAGCTTGTAGAACGCGGCGTGAGTTAAGCAAGGGCAGACTCTAGTTATCTTCTTCACTCCTTGCTTCATTTTTCTTCACCAAAATGTCTGTAAAGACTATGCCACAAGAATATCTAATGATATACTTATAAAAAGCACAGCACGGTCACAAAGTTGTCTGATTTGGATGGACTTTCATGGCTTCAAGGTTATTTTCCAGCTTTTTTCCTTTCATGCTTAATCAAGTCTTTCGCAAATCTCAACTAAAGTACAATAAAACTACCTTAACTCCAAAATGACTTTAAAAGTGGACTAAAATCCCTATATGATGTCCTGTCATCATTACCCTGCTGATATCTAAGGTTTCAAGCTCTAAAACATTACTGCCATTAAGTTCATGGTTTTTAGAGATGTCATCTACCATAAAAATTTCTTTATCTATCATAGTATTCCTTCAAACGACATTGAACCTAATTCTTTTACAAGATTTAGCCATTCCCCATCCTCTACTTGATAATCAAGACAATATTCTTCATCTACTGAAAACTCCGCTTCACAACCAGATTCAACTTATTGTCCCTTGCCACGTAATTCACTACATGATCATCAACCAAATCAATATCCTCTCATTTGAAATTATATACCAGAGATTAAAACATCCTTCATACCTCCAAGATTATGAATGTGTCATATGCAAAATCATTTGGCGTATTCAAGTCAATACAACCTATGAACCTGAATACTTTCATCAAGCCATCAAACACGACTATCGGAAAAGATCCATGGAAGAAGAATTAGCTTCCTTAGAAGAAAATCAAACATGGATTTTTGTTCCTTTACGCTCAACAAATAAAGCTATTGATTGTATATGGATCTACAAAGTTAAATTCAACTCTTATGCCACTCTAGACAGATACAAGTCCAATCTTATTTCTAAGGGCTATACTCAGTAACTTGGCATTGATTTCCTGACATTTCTCCCTGTCGCAAAACTTACTACCATTCATGTCCTCCTTGCCTTGGCAGCAATAAGGCATTCCTCAATGGATTACTTGAGGAATAAGTATATATATGAAATTATCAATGGGTTATCCCATTGAGGGGGAGTCCCACAATCTTGTTTGAAATTTAAATTTTTTTTTTGGTTTTTTATTAAGAAGTTAAATTAATCCATCCAAATTGACACCAAGGAGAATCGAACTTGAAACCTTGAGGAGAAGCACACTCTCAGATCTCAAACCAATACCACCGGATCAACCCAAGTGGGTTTTCTTAGTTTTATTAAACCATTTCTTAGCTTGGTTTTCAATGTAGCACTATTGACAATTCAGTTTTTACAAAGGGTCAACTGGATCACTCATCATTTTGCTTGTTACATTGATTACATCATCTTAGTTGCACATGATGAAGACTTCTTACTCAACTCTCGGCAAAAACTAGAAAAATAGTTCAAGTTAAAGATTCTAGGAGACATGAAGTATTTGGTAGTATTGGAGATAGCTAAATCAACAAAGGGGTTTCATTATTGATCACAAAGAAAATACACTTTGTAACTATTACAATATACATATTTGTTGGTTGCTAAACCTCCCCCATCCTAACATATTCCATTGGCTGAAAATGACAATGATTGATATTTATGTTTAATGGGTGAATTTGATTGATTTTTTTTTTAGCAAGAATTTTTTATAAAAAACATTTTAGTGGATTGTTAATGGATTAATTGATTGTTTTGATTCATCTATTATCTTTTAAATTCGGGTTTTATTGTGTCCATTGAAACTTACATTATGATATGTTTGTTCCATTGAAGGCAAACTTCTGGTAACTAAGGGGTTTTTTCAGCAACTTTGAGGGGCTAAACAACTATCTCGCGTGTGGCACAAATGTAAACTTTATTTTTTTGTAAATGGTCAATTTGTTCCCTGACTCTGCACCTCCTTGTCACAAAGATATCTGATTCAGGATTAAATACAAAGTAGTCTTTGAACATACAGTTCCGTTATCAGTTTAGTCCTTGGCGTTAAAAACTTATGTTAACTGATGAGGTGGCGTGCATGAGGTGTCACATATGGACTAAAGTGAAAGTAGAAAATGATCACTTTGGTCCCTGAATCAAAAATCAATATCCCTAAATTGAATCTCAAATCTCTAAATCCCTAAATCCCAACTTTAATCCTCAAATCTCATGGTTTTGAATACTATGTGTTCTGTCACAAAATTTTGGTTTTTTTATATGCTTGAATGAGAATATCCGAGCTGAAAAAATGGGTTCTCGTTGCAACTTTTTCTTTAGGCTTAGTGAAGATGAAGTAGAAGCTGAGGCTATAGCACAATTTGGTTCATTGCTGCTTAAACAATTTGGTTCATTGCTACTTAACAACTTAAAACTACACCCTTTGATTCTCTTCACATGTTTTTTCAATAAGAAAGGTAGTTTCGCTTTGAATTCTCCATGTTCATTTGAGATTTAGAGATTTAAGGATTAAAGCTAGGATTTAGGGATTTGAGATTTAATTTGGGGATATTGATTTTCGATTTAGGACTAAAGTGACCATTTTTTACTTTCAGTCCCTGGTATGTTGTGTACATTTTTTTTACTAATGATTGTTGGTTCAACTGGATATGTCAACCAATACACACACCACCGTGCCAAATTCACGCACGACCGTGCAAATATTGCAGACAACACACCAGACACTCTCTGGCTGTCACACACGAACGGGCAAAATACACGCATGGTCGTGCGCACCTCCGATAACAATTTAAAAGCAACAACCAGTGATTTAAAGCACGATCGTGCCTAGTTCACGCACGGGCGTGCGTACCTGCCATTACATTTTCAAATCTAACTCTAGTGACTTTAAGCATGACCGTGCCAAATAATAGCACGGTCGTGCGCACCTGACATTGCTTTCTACTATCTCTTTTTTTTTTTTTAAATTGTCAACTATTACTTCTTTCGATAACATACATATTAATTTTCAAATAAAATAAAATCTAATTATTTTTTAATTCAATGTTACATCTTAATATTATTAATATATTTTACTTTCTACGTAATTTCCTTCTATTAACTGTGCAATTAATAATAATTTAGTGAATCCAAGGTATGAGTCTGTACTGTACAATGCAATCATCTCTCCTGCAAACTAAAATTAACCGATTAAACTAAACATTTATGAAAATTTCTGATAGCATAATTTCTCATAATTCAATCATTCATCATTGACTTTCAATATAAATTAACATTATTAATATTATATTATAACAACAAAACATATTTTATATTTATATATACAAAATAACATAATACAATTTTACTACCCAAATATTACACACAATTTATTCATCTTCTAATTTTTCCAAAAAAATTAACATCCAATTACAACAGTGCAATTTACTAAAACAACTTCTACTAATTTTTAATTCTTTTTCAGATTTTTCCATATTAAATTAAATGCAATTTTCAGTCAAAAAATAAATAAAATTATGCAGGGAAAAAAATATTTACATTTTTTCGGGCCAGGAAATATAAATTTGGCAGCCCATAGAATTTTTTTTATTCTACATGCAAAGCTCAAGCCCAATACAAAATCTACCAAAAAAATGCAATACAATATTCTAATTTAATCAAAACGGTGGGTCTCGCGTGGGACCCACATGCCTCTCTCCCTTTAAGGCAGCAAGTCACCCATTCCTCCATTCAAACAAATCTCAACCGTCGGCATTAAAATAATAATAAATGAACGGTCCAGATTTAATTTAGTGTCATTTTTGCACAACTTTTGCATGGTGCACAAATCTTTTCCTTGTGCATCGTAAACCCCACCTCACTAGATTATGGAAGTAAGAATTAGTAGTTTTTGCAAGTTTCATGTGATACGATGAAATGATTTATTTATGATAACAATGATATAAAAGCTTTGACAGTATGAATTGAGTTTAGTAAGGCTAATTATTAAAAATCATGTTTTAATGTTTTATTGAGAATTTAATGTTTTCGTTCGCTACAATGAAGATATAATGCAACCTATGAGTAACACGCTTATAGTAAATTATAAAAAACTTTGTTTGCCACAACGAAGAGATAATGTGGTATATATCCGTTCACCACAACGAAGAGATAATGTGGTATATTTCCGTTCGCCACAACGAAGAGATAATGTGGTATACCTTCGTTCGCCACAACGAAGAGATAATGTGATATATCCTTGTTCGCCACAACGAAGAGATAATGTGGCATATCCCCGTTTACTACAATGAAGAGATAATGTAGCCTATGAGGTACGTGCTCATAGTAATTTAAGATAATCGTTGTTTGCTACAACGAAGAGATAATGTAGCCTATGAGGTACGTCCTCATAGTAATTTTAAACACATTTTGTTTGTAAATATAACAATAAGTGATATTATTCTCTTTCAGACGTACAAACAAGAAGATTATTTTATTTACATTATTCTTATAACTAATCAACAATTTGAAATGTCATGAAAATTTATGATACCGCAAGACTCCAAAAACATGTATTTTTTTTAAAGTCTATTAAAGTTATTAGGCTTGCCAGGCTAATTATATGATGAGTCAGTGTTAGCCTGTGCGCCGGTCATGACCTGAGATTGGGTCGTGACAGTTATGGCAGTAAGGGGAATGAGGATCTTTCAGAGAAAGCAAAAGTGAAGCTTAGCATGTCCTTACGTAATTTCTCACAACCTATGTCCCTTAAGGATATAGCAAAGACTTGTGATGCTTCTGCTCGCGGTGTTATTTCCGAGTATGCACAACAATTTGGTGGAGGAACATTCAGCTCCAAGTATGGAGAATGGCAGGAGTTCACATCTTGGGAGGATTTGTTAGCTGCATAATTAATGAATTATTCTTAAATAGTGGCAAACATTATATGAAGACCTTTTTAATTTTGGCCTAGGAGGTTTCAAACATTATTATATTTCAACTAGCAACAAACCTGTTGTTTATTCAATAATAGCAAATTAGAATCCTCTCCATTTCTTAAACGAAATAGAGAACTCCATTTATAAAGTCACATGAGTAATATGCATCTCTTTACATTAATTTTGGATGAAAATTAAGGTTTGGGACATAGTACAATTGCATAGTTTCATCTATGTTTTGCGCCTATCTAATGATCTCATTACAGATGACAAATGACAAAGATGACACTAAGAATTTGCTGAGTTAATAGTTTAAGGGGATTGATCTGCATATTTCTGAAATTAGGCAATTGTGCGTAGTTTCTATCTACAGTTACATTGCATTCATTCATGAATTTACTGAACTCATAATGAGTCTGATCATGTTGCACATATGCATGTTTGAACATAATCTTTTGAAGAAAGATGGCTTATACTAAAATTCAAGTCTATATTTTATCTGTTACCAATAGAATTTATTACCATGTCAGTTGAACTAATATTTTTGAGTATTTAAATTGTGTTAGAGCTTCTTTCAAATTAGTACACTATATAATTGATCTATTCTGAAAGTTTACTGTTCATGTCTAGAGAATTGATACATCAGGTTGATTTCATAGCAGAAAAATTGATCACAATGAAATCTAGAGAACCAAATTAGTACAATGCAGTGAATTGTGTTAGAGTTTTTTTTCTTCAAATTAGTAGAGTTTGGTTTGGTGCTATATCATTGATCACACAAAATAAATTAGCAAAAAAAACGTTGAATATAAAATAGAGTTTGTCAATTTCATTGGATAGATTATGAAAATGGAACACATGAAGCTATTAGAGGAAGTAGAAGCATACATGAAGCAGATATAAGTGAAATGGGACTCATCATCAAATCTAAAAGTAAAGTAGACAATGTTGCATTAGAATCTCTATCTTGTGCGTGTTAATGTTATTAGTTTTCCCTTTCGCATGTGTACAGTGTACTTGACCCTTTATTATATGCCGTTTTTTATAGTACTTGAACAAATAAAGTTGCATCATTATTAGTATATAACAAAGTCTTTCGAAATCTTGTGCAATATCCATTAATTTGCTCATTTTTCTTTTGGAACAATTTTTTACAAGATACGTTATTCAACCCGTGCGAAGCACGGATTTGTAACTAGTTTTGATTAATAAAGTAAATATTATTTTTTAAAAAAAACCAAATGTAAAAATATATAATGCAAAATCGTAACATTCCGAATAAATCTCGATTTTTTTTTAATTTTTCGACCGAAAAACGCATAATCGCAATTGAAAAAATAAAAAAAAATCACGACTTATTCAGAATGTTACGAAACTTTACACATCCTCTATATGTATTTTTATAGAGGTGTCTATAAAATTTCGTTGCATTCCGACTAAGTCTCGATTTATTTTGATTTTTCGACCGAACCATACAAAATCACATTTGTTTCCAAGTGCGAGTCCGAAAAAGTATCCTAGAGGTTGAATTTTTTCACGATTTTTTGTACTCATGTTTAGAAAGAAAAAAAATAACATCTCCACAAAAAATTTGAATTTTTCGACAAAGGACGGATTAAATATGAATTTTTAATGTGCCTAAAACTTAAGACACCAAAACATCAACCTAAAAATTGAATTTTGAGCTGTTTTTTGCAGAGACCTTTATTTTGAGTTTTTCATCATTTTTTGCACACATGTTAAGGACATAAAAAAAACATTTTCCAAAAAAAAATTAGAATTTTTCGACGACGGATGGATTAAATATGAATTTTTAATGCGCCAAAAACTCAAGAAACCAAAACATCAAAACGTCGACCTAGAAAATGAATTTTGAGCTTTTTTTTTTTGCAGAAAACTCTATAAAAATACATATAGAGGGTCCGTAAAGTTTCGTAAAATTCCTTTCGATTTATTTTGATATTTTGATCGAAACACGTAGAATCACAATTGTAACTGCATTGAAGTGCAACAAAACAAACCAGCTGGAGTTAACTCTTGCTGGAGTCAGCGGTAGTTAACTACGGTTGGGGATAATTTGATCATTTACTTGTATTTTTAGGAACTTATTGATGTCAGAAAAGCAATTGTCCGAATGTTTTGCACCGGATTTTTCAATATAGATGTGTAAAGACTGATCAATCCATGTGGAGGGGAAAGGTTTATTGGGATCGGAACAGAAACACGATGAAGATTCATATGAGGATGAGGATGAGGAGGATAAGCAGGAATTCATGAAACAAGATTCATCTGTGGAGGAGGAGGTGAAACGGCTGAAATCGGAACTGAGATCGAAATCGGATCCAGAAGATTCTGAGTATAGTGAGGAAGACGAGGATAACTTGTCTGTGCATGACAATGACAGTTTTCCATATTGGTATAAGCGTCGTGATAGTTCTATGTATACGAATAAGGCTTGGAAAGGATCGTCAGGCTCAAATTCTTGACTATAAAAATCGCTCCAGCAAACTAAGTGTAGGCATATTTCAAATTTCATTTCATGTTGTTTGTTTCACTTATAAACAAATCTCTTAATTTTGATTGATTCTGGACAATACAAAGCAGGTTTACGATGCTATCCACTGTCCACTGTCCATCTTTTCATTTTACCAAATGTAACAGTAAAAGATATGATTTTGAGACATCTTTGGACTGTTATCACAATTAATAACAGATTGATTATTGGCTTTGTGTTCATTATTGCATTTCAATATTGAATTATTGACACATGAGATGATTTGAAAACGTACCTGAAACGGGAACACAGCTTGTCTATCATATTGTGACTTGGCCATTGATATATATGACAGGGATGTGAGCTATTTTGGACCAATGTTCCTTCCTTTTATACCTTGCGTACTTGACAGCATAACACCAGTATAATTTGGGAATTTTAGAATGAAAAAGAAGGCTGCGAGTAACATTCATAATATGTTTATGTTTGCGCTCAACAATTGAATTTTGTTGAGGCGTTTCAACACAGGAAGTTTGGTGAATAATGCCAAATGCCAAGAGGTTCATAGAAGAAGGGACAATGAAATTCTGCCCCATTATCAGATCTATTGACTTTGACAATGACATGAAATTGAGTATGAATGAGACTAATGAAATGCTGTAATAAATGCTTACCTTTCTGATTTATTTTTCATGAGATAGATCCATGTATGTCTAGAATGATCATCAACAACGGTCAAAAAGTAAGAATAGCCATGAATGGAGGTCACAGCAAGTGGACCCCAAATATCGACATGAATCAAATCAAAAGAGTTTGCACTAAAAGAAGAACTTGGAGAAAAAGACAATTTTTGTTGTTTTGCAAAATGACAATATTCACACAAACTAGTGTTATTATTTTGAATTTGAACATAAGGAAATAGGGAAGATACATGCTATAAAACTTTGAAAGAAACGCAGCTGCACTCCTTCATCCACAACAGCACATCCTCCAAAGGAATAACAACAACTGCAAAACAAAACACAAATATTCAATTATTAAGAATCATATATGACATTGTAATTAAAAATGGTGATTTTAAAGCCGAGTTAAGGAAACTCATTTGAGATGTTTTATCATTTTTACTATGTTATTTTTGTTGTTTTTAAAACCCTCTTTTCAATGTACTTTTTTTTATCGATGAAATTTATAGGAATCTCATTTCATATCTAAGACATACTCCCAATGTGAATATCACCTCATTATGAAGAATATTAAAGTATTGCTAATGTTTATCAACTTATAATATTTGCATGCAATGCAACCCACTTTTTTAACAGTCCTGTCCTTGCTTCATTTTACTCCTAAAAAAGTAACCTAAGACAACCAAATTGGCATTTTAGAAAATAAAACAATCATAAAGAGTGTGAAAGTTTCCCGTCCTTGTACCTAAATAATTTCATAGCAAAATAAAGCTTCTCATAAGCTTAACAATCAAGGTCTAACCCCAACAAAATTCTGCAAAACTCTTCTCAAGATTCCAGAACAAGGTACAAGCATAGTAGAAGTTTATTTGTATTTTTTATGTACATAAATCAACATCAGGCTTCAACCTTCATATTATCAGTAACATAATATGAAATCCCACCAATTTTCTCAGTAAAGGGTAATAACTAACTGCAAATTAAACAGGCAAATCCTGGCAAACAATGTAGTAAATACCCTCCTGTTTAAAGTTTACAGGACCTTGACACATGAGAATTTTATGTTTATCTCTCTTATCATATACATTTATACACATATCGTGGAATGTAGTCAAAACTGATTCTGAATCCTTAACAATCTAAAACACTAAAAATCATCATGATGACAAAGATTTATTAAATATATCGTTAGCAATAAAATGCAATAAAATAAACTAAACTATAAAGGAAAATAAAAACACCTAATAAACTAAAATAATGAGAAAAATGCAATAAAATAAACTAAAAAATAAAAGTAGAATTGATTTTGGTTAAAAGTGATTATAATGTAAATTGATGTATGTTTGGATATCCTTACAACAAAAGTGATTTGTATGAAAAATGTTGTTTGGATACTTTATGTCAAAATTGCTTTTGGGCGTGTAAATGACCAAAATAAGTTTGAACATATGTGTGTGTTATTTGTGAATCAATTTTTTGTTCAATTTTTGTAAAATATTTAAATATATGTATATCATTTTTTAAATAATTTTCTTCAACTTGAAAGTAATAAGTACAAATATAGCCTAAATATTATTCCAATTTTTATTCAATTTTTCTTTCATTTCTATTTTAATTAATCATTTATTAGTGTTGTATTATTAAATATATAAGCAGTTTGTCCATTAAGGAAAAAAAATATTTTGTACAAAACAAAAATATATCTACGCATGAGTTTTTTTAGGGGGATATAAGTTTGAGTATTTTTTTTAAGGAAAGTTTGAGTTTAATCATCAAATAAAATTGTGCTAGATAAATTTTTATTAAAACCTAAAAGTATTTTTTTTAAAGGACGTAAAAACACTTTTTATTTTACGATAGGGAAATTAAAAATAATTAATCCCCTGATGATGTTGTTACAAACGTGAGACATGATTTTGCCCTCACAGTAAGGGGGTAACAAAGGAAAAAAGGGAATTACGTATTTGTCAGCAAACCACAATTGAAGAATTGATTTTGACTTTACTATAGAAGCTTCAATTTGTAGATTCTAGTAGAATGGACTTTGCAAGGAGAATCACTTTAAAGAACAGAAACCCAAACAAGATAAGAGGGGTCAAGATCACATTAATGGAGAAAAACGTGGTTTCAAAGAGTGCAAACTCCAAACCAAACACATACTAAGTGTGTATTGCTAACATTTCTTTTACTTTTTATATTTAAAAACAACAATAAAATTTAATCTTTAAATTGTTATACAGTGATAAACGAACCTTAAATATGGTATAGTTAGGTTGATACCGATGTAGAGTACATATTAAATCGATAAATGTAAATTATTGAGTCTCGTATATACAATTTAAATGGTAAAATATGTCTTTATTGCTACCATTTAAATTGTACGTACGAGACTCATTAATCTATAATTGTCGATTTAATTTATACTCTACATTGGTATCAACTTAATTATAGATTAAAAAAATTAACCACTTCATATAATGGTCTAATATTAGTTGATGACAACCAATTTTTTCTACAATACATGGGTTCATTAGTCTCCCATTTTTAATGTTATCAATATAAAACATAACATGTTAATAAGTAAAAACTCGTTACTAATGATAAAAGGTTTAGATCAAGTTAGTTTGACATAAAAAAAATATACGAATTAGTTTTTATGAATTAAAATACAAAAAACGCAACTACATATGATAATGTGTCATTCGAAATCAAGAAACAAGACAAACAAAAGCAAAAAGAAGAAATATTTTGTAACCATATTTGGGCTACCTTAGACAAGATAGTGATGTTTTGGATAAGAATGATAAAGAGTGATTTTGCTATTGTTGGTTTATGTTTACTTTTATGAGACAAACTTATTCAATATATGTAACATAGGGATCTCTCTGACATACTCCCTCCGGTCATTATTATAAGCAAAAGTTCACTTTTTATATTCATTCAATAAATGATGTATGTAGTCTATATATAGACCACATACATCATTTATTGAATGAACCTAAAAAGTCAACTTTTACTTATAATAGAAGAGGCACTTAAGTTAAAAGGGTCCGTTCAAAGATCAGATTTTTACAACTCTTTTTTTTATTTTTATGGATTTCACATTATGCTTTTGCCCATATAAAAGAAAAACGTTTTTAAAGTTGTATGAACAAGGATTTCAACAATGCAAAAATGAAACTAAAAAGAAAGAGAGAAGATATACCTTGAAGCTTCAAGGAGAATGAACTGAAACGACACAATAGTGATGAGCAAAACACACCTCATAAACAAACACAAAACATTTTTATTTTAAGGAATGTTAGCAACACATTCTAACACACACTTTTCAATCCACTCTATTGATTGGTTAAAATTCACATGGTCCAACCAAATCGTGTGGGTCCCATATGAATTTGGTGGGACTCATGTTAATTTTAACCAATCAAAAAGAGTATGGGTTAAAATGTGTATTGCTAACATTTCTTTTTAGTTTTTATTTTTAAAAACAACTCTAAAATTTAATCTTTAAATTGTTATACAGTGATAAACGAACCTTAAATATGGTATAGTTAGGTTGATACCGATGTAGAGTACATATTAAATCGATAAATGTAAATTATTGAGTCTCGTACATACAATTTAAATGGTAAAATATGTATTTATTGCTACCATTTAAATTGTACGTACGAGACTCATTAATCTATAATTGTCGATTTAATCTATACTCTACATTGATATCAACTTAATTATAGATTAAAAAAATTAACCACTTCATATAATGGTCTAATATTAGTTGATAACAACTAATTTCTTTTTACAATTCATGGGTTCATTAGTCTCTCATATTTAATGTTATCAATATAAAACATAGCATGTTAATAATTAAAAATTCGTTACTAATGATAAAAGGTTTAGATCAAGTTAGTTTGGCATAAAAAAATATACGAATTAGTTTCTATGAATTAAAATACAAAAGACGCAACTATATATGATAATGTGTCATTCGAAATCAAGAAACAAGACAAACAAAAGCAAAAAGAAGAAATATTTTGTAACCATATTTGGGCTACCTTAGACAAGATAATGATGTTTTGGATGGGAATGATAAAGAGTGATTTGTTATTGTTGGTTTATGTTTACTTTTACGAGACAAACTTATTCAATATATGTAACATACGGCTCTCTCTGACATACTCATTGCGGTCATTATTATAAGCAAAAGTTCACTTTTTATATTCATTCAATAAATGATGTATGTAATCTATATATAGACTACATACACCATTTATTGAATGAACCTAAAAAATCAACTTTTACTTATAATAGTGACCGAAGGGAGTAACAAACACAAACATACCGATGTTACATTCCCCCTCATTAATTAATTAATTAAATGGATCCATTTAATACACAGAACTTTAATATGTATAAACCATCAAACTATTTTTTTTAAAAAAGTTCATTGAATAATCTCAAATTATATTCTTAAAGTCATTATATTTCTATTTTCTTTTTTGAACCAATTAAATATTAGTCCACAAAATTAGTTTAACCGATAAAATTATCGAAATTGTTAGGTCAAACCGTGTGATCGAGGTTCAAACTCCGACTCATCCATTTAAGTGTGTGAGTTGTTAAATGATTATTGTCATTTCATCTATTTACGGAAAGAAAGTTAAACAGATATATGCCTAAATATGCATTAGATATTTACAAAAAAAAATCTTTTGCTTCTAATATTCTTGAGATAACCCAAAGATTCTCAACCATACATGAGCATAACTAGTCTTTTGTAAAGAATGGTTAAAATCTCTGTTCCAAGCAAATAAATTTAACAATCCAGGCTCCAAACTCCAAGATCTTGATGATAAAACCTTCCTTGTGTTTTCTAAACTTGAATAGGAGAATTCATAAAATCCTTTTCCTAAGTGAGAGAAATCCCCATTTTCCCTGATCTTTCCAATTTGAGGTTAACTTGGTGCGTAAGCCAACAACAGTTGAAGGGGTATAGCCTTTAAGGCCAAATAATCCTTTCATGCAAGTTATGCTTACATGCATCCACTCCTGCCAAGTATTCATCTCCTAGGTTGGTAATAGAGAAATTATCACCCTTAATATATGGCATCAAATCTATTGCCCTTTGCCACATTTTCAGTTTTTATCCTAATTGAAGAGCTATAATCACTCAAAATTAGCATCTGTTAAGTGTTGATTCGAAATGCTCACTGCAAAAATAGTAACTTGTTAAGAATAGAGAAAAACATTAATAAATCATGACTTGCTGGATTTATTTAAGTCTTCATATCAGCCTCTATTGTTATAAATCCAACAACTAATTGTTCCCCACATTTGGCTAAAAAATTCACCATAGATGAATACGTAAGTAAGTAAGGTTCGTACATGCGCAAGTCAATTAAACTGTATACTTTTTTTTCTCTCTTTTCTCATCTTCTCAAACCCTAGCCGTCACCCCTTTCTTCTTCTTCTTGTCGGAGGGGTGATTTAGGGTCAATTTTGACTCAAAAATCACCCCTCCGGGTTTCCTTCTATCCTAATTAAATAAGTGATTTCACATATTTTTTGTTTTCTTTCGTTTGTTTGTGATTTCGTTTGTTTGAGAAGAAACTGGTAGTAACTTGAGAATGCCTGCTTGTAATTTCTCTCTCACTATGTGGCAATCAATATCCAAATGTTTTGTACGTTCATGGAAGACTGGATTAGTAGCTATATGGAGAGCACTCTGATTATCACAATAAAGAACAGGTGGTTTAGGGCAAGTAATTCTGAGATCATGAAGCAGGTACATAATCCATTGAAGTTCACATGTGGCAGAAGCTAGTGCCCTATACTCAGCATCAGATGAAGATCTAGAAATAGTGAGTTGTTTCTTGGTTCTCCAAGAAATGAGTGAATTTCCTAAGAAAAAACACTGACTAGATATGGATCTTCTGGTGTCAAGACAACCTGCCCAATCTGCATCAGAGAAACCTTGTAAATTGATAGAGGAGTTTCTAGGAAAGAACAAACCTCTTCCTGGACAACCTTTGAGGTATCTGAGAACCCTTAAAGCAGCAGTATGATGTGTTTGTGTAGGTTGAGATAGAAACTGGCTAAGTTGTTGAGTAATAAATGTAATGTCAGGTCTAGTGGTATTTAGATAAGGGTGACTCAGTGCCACCCTAATGAGGCGTCGCATCTTACGAAAACCGTTGGTGCCTCCTTATCCTATATATATAAGGGTGACTCAGTGTCACCCTAAAGGGACAATTCATTTCCCACACACTTTTACACCTTCACCCTCATTCCTACATTGACTTGAGCGTCGGAGTGCTAATGCGCCTGTAGACACCCTTCATTTCACCATGAAGATCACATCACCACCATGCCGGAGCACCACACCATCACTATTGCCTTCATCCGTCATCATCGGACAGATTAGTTAGATATAACAAATTTTAAAAAAAATATAAATTTAAGGAAATCATAATAAATTTAGTTAAGAACTATAAAAACACATAAGAAAATGTAGTTAAGGTGTTTCTAAAAAAAATAAAATCCTTAAGCTATTATTCTTTAAAAAATTCACTCACGCTACTATGAAAAAAATATAACATACTTTTTTAAAATAACACTAGTAATATAGTGTGAGATAACAAACTAATAATAAAAATTGTCTTTGTGAACTTAGCTCAGTTAGTAAGAAGGCGGGATTCAAATTCTGGTCACTACAAAAAAAAAACTAATAATAAAGATTAATCCCGACCACAAAAAAAATAACAATAATGATTAATTATAAGTTGACAACTTTTTTTTTATAATGATTTAATTTTGATTTCGGATGATCGATCTCTTATTTATAAATCTTAACCGGTCAAGCTATATTTAACCCTAATTTTAACCTAAAAATTTCTCTCTTTTGGCATCACATACATTAATTGCTTGCAAACATTAACCTACAATTATAGATATACAATCACTCATATATGTAGTTAATACACGGGTGTCAATAATTTTATATTTTCATTTGAGTTGATGGTGTGGCCCCTTTCCAATTGATTTTCAATTTGGTGTTTTCTCTAAATCTGTCACCACCATATCAAACATGTTATTTCAGTCCAAGGCTACCAGCACATAAAAAACAACTGCAAACAAACAGTGAATGAAACAACTCTCAAAAGAGTTTGGCAAAGAGCTAAAACTATTAGGAAAAACTTTTGAAGTCCAAGAAAAACGAGCAGTTGTAAATAGTAAAGTTTATGGGAAAAACTTATATGAATTTCATATTCATACTTTTTTCCCCAATACACACTTATCTTATTAGTTTAAAGTACTGAATATCTGTTGGAGTATTTACACGTTCGTGAATAAGGAGACTTGAATGACATAATTTTTTTTTTTGTTTTTGAGAGTGATCAAGTTTCACCAAAACTCCTTTAAAAAAATAGTTTCACCAAAACTATCATTAGTGTAGTCATTAGGGCTCCATCTTGCTCTCTGCTACATATTCTGACTTATCTGTTAGAAGGGGTTCTTCCATATCTATCCTATTACTTATTTCATCATCTTGCATTTGTGATTGTGGTAGCTCTTGTTTAGTCTCATCAAAATCTTTGGCTCTGCCCCATAGCACAATATACAAACCACTGATCACTCCAAAAGCCCCTATCAAACTTCCAATGTATAACTCTTCTTGTAGGAACATAGCAGATACCAAAGCTGTGATGACAGTAGCTAGAGGGTTGAACATTACACAATACGGGGACCTCTACCTGATATGCACCGGGACTGAATGAAGAAACATTCAGATAAATGGATGCATGTGAAATAGCAAAGGTTTCAAAACTGATTGGTTTGCATGGGGAATGAAAAAGGACAGAACTAAAAGGCTACCACGTTCTTTTCTGTATGTGACGTTCCAACAAACACCACTATCACTAAGGCTGAGTTAATGCTCCTGAAAAATAGGAAGAAAAAAAAAAAGGGCGTTACTATATATCACGACCCTTTTTATCCCGAGAGAGTCCCGAAAATACTTTCAGCCAATGAAATCAGGTTTTGCACGGAAAACAAGGAGATAATTGTTCAATCTAAAATTTTCGGTTTTAGTCCCTATAAAATTTTCCATCTACACTTTTTGTCTCTCCTTTAAAGTAAATTCATATGTAGAATTCGTATTTTTGAATAAAATTTTGCAGAAAAATTCATAATATTATAAGAATCTCTACCAAAAAAATTTATAATTTTTTAACAACACATGAATTTAATATTAATTTTTATATTTTTTATGGTTAAAAATTCATAGTAAATTTATGTTTTGTTAAAAAATTCTAATTTTTTTTGGAAAATATTTTTACAATATTCTACACATTTCTGCACAATTTCATTAAGAAATACTAAAATTAACTTAAAAATAGGGACCAAAAGTAGTTATTGAAAATTTTATAGGGACTAAAAGTTGAAGGAAAATTTTAGAGGGACTAAAACCAAAAGTTGGTAAATTTATAGGGATCAAAAACATATTTAACCCTTTGTGTTACCCCTTAGAAGAGATTGAGATAAAGAGAGGGATGATGGATTTGATGGGTATGTGATATAGAGAGGGGAAATAAGAGGCATGTTATATGTGTTGATTTTTGCAAGGCTGTTTATTACAATATTAATATAAAGGGTTATTAAAATTATTATCATTATTTCATAAAAAAATTATTATTTTGCCAAAAAACAATTATCATTACATAAAGGTTTATTGACGAGTTAGCCATCAAAAGAGCTTGCAGGGCTGTTGAGTTAATGCACCTTCTTCCATAGTTACGAGATCCTCATAGTGAGTTTCTTCTACTTCGATCATGCATGGGTATCGCCAAACTTTTCTTTGGCCTAAGAACGTGCCAACATATTCACATGGAGGAGGCGGCTATGTTGTTTGATAAAGAGCTGCGTGGAGCGGTTGAGGATATTGTAATTTGCGGAGGTCAATTCTTTGGGTACCTTCAATGGAGGTTGGTTCCTTTAACTATTAGGTCTGGGGGGCTAGGATTATACTCAACAGTAGAGGCTTCCTCGTACGTTTTTGTGGCTTCTAGGGTGCAGTCTTGGGGGGCTACAAGATCATATTTTGAGAGACAGTGGAATATGTGGTATGGACTTGGATTTTGATAATGCTTTGGATGGTCTTCGCGGTACGATTCCAGATTTTGACGTTAGCAGTTTTACTTGCAAGGACACCGTCCCTCCTAAAGCACAACATGTTTTGGCGAGTGCTCTTTTTAGTAAAGTTGTTCAAGATATGGAAGTTAAGTTTGACATGTCCACTAGACAAAAGACAGTTTTAGGATGTTTGCAAGCAGCACATGCTCAAGATTTTCTTCTAGCTATCCCAATTGATGGGTTAGGTCAGCATATGTCACCACTGGAGTACCGTACTATCCTTCGATATCGTCTTATGATTCCACTATTTTCTATTGATGAGGTGTGCCCTGTTTGTCGTAAGACATGCCTGGATACTTTTGGGGAGCATGTCGTTCATTGTAAGGAGCTTCCCGGATCTAAGTACATGCATGACTTTGTTAGGGATGTACTTTTTGATATATTCAGGCGGGCGGGAGTATCAGTGAAGAAGGAGGTGCCTGTGAACTTTCTGACTGACCCACTAGATATAAGATCGACACTTAGGCATGCGGATGTTATGGTGTACGGATGGGTTGGAGGAAAACATGCATGTGTGGACTTGATTGGGGTTTCACCATTTGCGGGTTTAGGGGTTAAGGCTTTTACAGTAGGATATGCAGCTCTAAAAGTTGCATCAAGCAAAGTGGCCAAACATGAGAAAACGTGTTCTGACCATCGACATGCTTTTATACCATTTGCTTTTGACACTTTCGGCTTCCTAGCATCAGATGATGTTAACCTTTTCCATAGAGTCCAAAGAGTTATACATAGCAATGTTATGTCTCCTAAGTCCATGAATGTTTTGTTGACGAGAATTGGTTTTGCCATCCAAAAAGGTCTAGCGACGCAACTTGTTGCCCGCTTGCCTCCTATTCATGTGTAAGTAATATTTACAGTAAATATTATTATTTAATGTAGGCTAAATTGCATTTTTGGTCCGTTAACTATTTAGGTAGTATCGCTTTGGTCCCTGAATTAAAATTCAATTTATTTTGGCCCCTTAATTTCTCTTCGTTACACATTTTGGTCATTTCCGTTAGTTTTAATTCAAAAATGTTAGGTTTTCTTCATTTTCTTCTGGAATTTTTCTTGAATTCTTGTTGTTGAAGGTTGATGGAAATGATATGAAGATGAAAAATAGGAGAAAAAGATGAAGAAAACCTAACGTTTTTGAACTAAAACTAACAGAAAAGACCAAAATGTGTAACGAAGAGAAGTTAAGAGACCAAAATAAATCGAATTTTAATTAAGGGACCAAAGCGATACTAGCTAAATAGTTAAGGGACAAAAAATGCAATTTAGCCTTTAATGTATAAAGGGTTACTTGCTTTCTATCAAGTTTTGATTTATTTATCTATCTATATATGTATATGTGTGTATAATATCCATTTTAATTTAATATCATTGTTTCAATTCCATAATATTTATATTATCTTAGCTTATCTAAATGTTAGTTTCAATATAAGCTTTGAAATTTAAAGTTGGAAAACTGTATAGTTTAAAGAAATTTGTATAGAAAAAAGTCCGACCAAAATTGATACTAGTTACTTTTGATGTCTCTCTATATTACATATTTAAATTTAAATTTGGACCGAAATTGTGTTAGCTAAAACCAATTCGTACATAACAATGTTTGACCAAAAATAGTAGTTATTATTGGAGTTCTCTTTATTCAATAATGTAGATTGTTATTGTTGTTATTTTGACAACATGAAAATTAAATCATGGAAAATGCTGCATATAGCGAAAACATTCTGACGAACTCATCACAATATGTCTTATTTAGTTAGGTAGCACTACTGATTTACACTAATAAAATTGTTTTTTTAGGGAATAATAAAATTGTTTGAGAAATGCTAGCAACACATCTTTTAACACACACTTTTTAACACATTCTCTTTGATTGGTTGAAATTCACATGGACCCATCAAATTTATATGGGACCCACATGATTTGGTGGGACCCATGTGAATTTTAACCAATCAAAGAGAGTGTGTTGAAAAATGTGTGTTAGAAGGTGTGTTGTTAGCATTTCTCAAATTGTTTTGTTATTGACTCTCTTTAACTACAACACATGCGTCATTAAAAGATGCACATTGAGCACTTGTGCTAGATCCATTAACTTTTAACACATCCCAAAAAAAAAAATTAACTATTACCACAAGATAAAATAAGAACCTCTTATTAAGATTAACATCATTGCGAGAGATTAATGGATTTAGCGCAAGTGTTTAATGTGCATGATGTATGACTGTTGTAAAATATCTATTTCACTAAAATCCAACATTAATATTGTATATTTATACAGTTTCGAACTTTTATACTTATTTTTTTTTCCTACTCGAATTCTTTTTCTTTCTCCTCGGATACGATGTCCAAACTCATTTGTATTCGGTATTTGGATATAATGCCGGTTTTCAGGTGTCTACATAATACAACCGATTAATTAAAGAGGTTGGACTCTTATGAAGAAGAAAACACAACTTAATATATATTTGCATTTGTAAATAAATAATCATTGTGAGTTAAACCCTTAAGAAAGTGTTAACGAAAAGGCCATTGAGTAATGACACAATGACCATTTCAAAATGCCGGCTGCAGCTTTGGCTCATTTCATTGTTACATTCTGCCCTTTGGCTCATTTCCACAATTCTTCCTTCATTAATGTCAATGCAGCTTTGGATCAAGGATTGGGGGATTTTGAAGCATGAATTCGAGAGAAGGATGAACTTGATAGCTCAAGTGAAGCATACTCTTGTAATGTCACCTGTTGCATACTATTGCTCTCAGCAAGAGAAGCTTCTGGCGTATGAATATCTTCCGAATGGTAGCCTCTTCATGTTGCTCTATGGTAAGTTGCTAATGAATTATTAAGCTGTGTTTTATATAAGCTATAAGTTGTTTTTACAAGTTATGGACATGTAATAAGTTGTTTGCATAAGCTTTACCAAACACTCTATCAAGTGCTTATGTCAATAAATAAGTTTATACAGTAAGCAATTAATTTGTTAGCCTACAAGCACATGCCTGAATTGAAATTTAGACTCGGAATAAACGTAGCTAAATATTTGTACTCACCTTTAATTTCTTCAGGATCTCAAAGTGGACACACTCTTGATTGGAGGAGCAGACTAGATGTTGCTGCTAAGATAGCTGAAGCTTTGGCCTATATGCATGAAGAGCTTGGTGATAGTGGAATAGCACATGGTAACTTAAATCGAGTAACATTCTGTTCGACAAGAATATGAACCCACAAATAAGCGAATATGGTCTAATGGTCGCAGAAAATCAAGGCGTCATCTCTCATATCAGAAGCCGCAGAAACAAAAATATGTCTGCAGCAGCCACCTTCAGAGCTGATATATATGCCTTCGGTGTGATACTTCTCGAACTCCTGACAGGAAAAGTAGTTAAAAGTGATGGATTTGATTTGGTTAAATGGGTGAACTCCGTCATCAGTGAGGAATGGACTGCAGAAGTTTTTGATAGCTCTCTAATCTCACAAGGTGCTTCTGAAGAGAGAATGGTGAACTTGTTGCAGGTGGCATTAAAATGCATTAATCCTTCTCCAAATGATAAGCTATGTATGAGTCAAGTTGCGCTCATCACAAATGCATTGAAAGATGAAGACGAAAAATCTGTATCCTTTGACAGATGATCGAGATTTTAGTTATCATATCATATACTAGTCTATAATAAAATTTTAGAAGATTGAATGTAATTTCAAGTAGAAAGTGTCTCTTATACTGGGGAATGTTGATGCTGGTAATGTTATATTGTCTACTGCTTAACCATCATCACTGTCTGTGTCCCCGCTATAGAATTTGTGTTTTTTAGTTCATAATTACATGCGTCACAAATTGAGACAAACTTGTTTTCAACTTAAACAATTGAATAGCTGAAACAATCTTTGAACTTGGGTACCCATTATATAACATCTTGGGTAAATTTTCTTCTACCATACGTTTGATTTCGACTTTTCGAATGCTAACAACTTTATAGGCTATACCATGTCAAATCAGAATAACGCCGCCATCAGTTGATGAATAAGTGGTCAACAACCTGGATTGGAAAAATGGTGTAAGCATAAGCTTAAATAACGAAATCAATCACAACAAATTGAACTGGTTGATATTGTGTCAATTCCAACACTATGAACAGTAGACTCAATTCAAAGAGAGATCAAAACCAAGTATGTTATATTTAAAGGACAAGAAATGTATGTTACAAACCAATATTGTATTGTCTATAGAGCCAAAAGGTTGGAACCAAGTCTAAACCAATATTGGTTGGAGCCAAAAATCACGGATAATTTACTGTAGTTAGCTGCCATATGCAACAAGCCTTATGTCTGAGGCCTCAATTTACAAAAAAATAGTACTCGAGCAACGTTAGACTGGACAAAACTACGGAAGTAAGTATAGCAACTAACCAGATAGCAGAAGCTTGTAAGAATTAAGATCAACACTTCTTCAACAATAAGAACTTTTTAATCCACTCTACTAATTAGAACAGTATTAAGGATTTTGAGCCATATGCATGGAATACAGGTGATCCGATTAAACAAAACTAAAGAACATCATCAAAACATATAAAGTAAAACTATATAGGCTTCAAGTCTCTCCCTCAATAATCTCTTTGAATGAATTATGACAATTTCACCCACAAATAAAACCATCAAAGTATCATCTCATCCCATATTATAATTCAATCATATCACAAATATTAATCTCATCAGTTACCTTGGTTGATTTTTCTTACTAAAATAAAAAGGAACGAAAAGAGATTTATCAAAACAAAGATATGAAGTAAATTGCAAGGGAAACAAAGGACAATAATGACGGTAAACAACCTACTTTTTCTGTGTGAAAATTCATCAATTAGAGAAACAATTCTTTAGAGAGAAAAGATTCTTAATTATTCTCATATCGTTGTTACTCTCTATTTGCATAGAATACTATGAGAAAACAAAAATTAATTGGGCAATATATTTTTCCTCTCAAGTCGGTTTGTTTAGAACCATCATTAGCTAGGTTGTGATTATGAACGTTTACTCCTATTATTAGTCTTATACGCGTATGAAGAAAATGAGTTTTTTGCCAAAGTAAGAATTTGAATGCTTTTGTGTTCAGATTATACTTATGATGAAGCTTTTTCTTTTATAATTTTTTGATATAATAAGCTTTTGTTAGCCTTCTTTTTTGTTTTATTTTTATAAAAGTGACTTTCAAACTTTCACATTCATTTTACATAACAAAAAATTTCTTGTACACTAAAATTTTCTTACACTTGCGACAATTGGATAATCACATACAAAATTAGGGTTAATTCAATTGAATATATAGTTAATTTAAATCGTGTTGAAAATTGTAAAATCATAATTAATTATATAGTTGAATTAATCATCTATTCAAATTAAATTAACCAAATATTTTAAAAGTGTCTTTTTTTTTAGAGAAAAGAAAAGTGTCTTATTACTCAAACATTTTTTAAAATCATAATATCATTCAAATGCTTGATGTGACAATTTATATTTGTCCCACCACCGTTATATAAGAAAACAGATAACACTATAAATCATAATGGATTCTTGGCAATACATGACTAGTCTCTTTGCTCCACTATCTCATACTCGCAAAGCTGCAATTAAAATTCTTGTTTCCCACATATCTTTTACACTTGTCCACATTTTTGCATCTATAAATATCTTACCAAGACTTCTAACCCTCCACACACTTGCAAAGAAAAAACAAATTCCAAAATGAATTCCATAGTAATGATGAGGAATTCATTTCTACTTATCTCTTGTTTTATCTTCTTCAGCTTAGGGTTCTTAGAAGCTCAAAAGACTCCAGCTATTTATGTGTTTGGAGACTCACTTGTTGATGTTGGCAACAACAATT
>Ga0228711_1003367_pt1 | contig 24749 bp, 16 predicted proteins | sample MedpolnodulmetaG_2_FD_177996 | JGI IMG/M metagenome (GOLD analysis project Ga0228711, IMG submission 177996) | Root nodule microbial communities from Medicago polymorpha collected in Santa Monica, California, United States - brown nodules | ecosystem: Host-associated > Plants > Roots > Nodule... | reverse complement strand
AAACACATGTAAAAAAAAAAAAAAAAAGAGAAAAAAGTAATTACAAGATGGGGGAGACTGGGCCAAAACCCCAAAGAGAAAAAAGAAAATTAACTAAAGCGAAAATTTGGGAGATTACAACAATCCCTCAAAAAGTCCCCCAAAAGGCTGTCTGGAAGAGTATCCCACCAAGAGAAATCAGTACAATCGTGACCCAAGGCTGCTAACTTGTTAGAAAAAGAATTACCTTCCCTGAAAACATGATAAAACAAAAGTTGCATATTCAAAATTGCGGTAGCGGTTACGAAGGTCCCAAAGAACAATGATATTAGAATTGGGAACCCTGGATGACAAGCTGCGAGTCCCTCTCAACCCAAAGGTGTGTCAAACCAAAAAAATGGGCCTATACCCAAAATGTTCCAAAAAGAAATTTCATTTGGACAGAGTTGGAATAGGAACCCGATAACAGGTGTTATGCATCCCAACTTCACGATTGAGCTTCACTTGCATTTTCTTGCCTTTTTTTGGAAATAACTAGGGGTAAGTCTAGGAGATGAACCCATATTCGAACATGAGATTACTTCTGAGTATACAAATTCAAATCAGGTTTCCATTTAGAGAGTCAAAGGATGTCAGGCTTCAAAGTGTAACTGCCAACATACCAAGCCTTCAACTTATCATCAGGAGTAGAAACTGGAATTCATAATACCCGCGTCCAAGAGAAATAAGACTCCATTGTCCTAAATCCTTCCAATCTTTTGGAGCTTCAACGTTTGGTCGTTAAAGGTTTTTTTCCCTTTGCAAACATCCACCCCACATTCGTAAACATATTGATTGAGCTTAACACATACAGAATCTCCCTTGATGCAAGGTTTGGGCAAATGAAGAACCGGAGCATCATAGTAAGGGCATGTGCAAAAGTGAGTACTTATTTGTGTTGTCTAACAACAAGTTGGTTTGATTGATTTTTCCTCCTGTCATGAAATGTGTCCGTGATTGACACACCTCCACGTACAAATCAGTTGAGTCGTGGCCATGATGCCCTTCCCCAAGAGACGCGATCAGGAGAAGAAAGAAAGCAGCAACCGTAACTGACATTAGAGCAATGATATTTGCAGTGTTCATGATTGTTGTGAAAGTGATTCAAAATTGGAGAAATTGGAGTTCTGATGCTGTCTAATTCGGTGGCCGAATTGACTGGCACGGAGGCCGAATTTAAGTGCTGTTTTTTGCCTGTTGGTTCGGCAAATATCGATGGTCGAATGGAGGAATTCGGTGACTGATTTTGACAGCAGGAAATATAACAGAAACGTATTTTCGGGCCTAGATTTGTTCCAATTTTATGAGGGATACTTTTACTATAAATATAGGCTTTGTATCAGAGCAAAACTTGAGATAGAGGGGGCTGAAAACAAAGGTTGGGAAACAAACATCAAACTAGGGTTTTAGAGAGATTTCTCTAAGCGGGAGAAACTAGGGTTGTTGTTGATTCACCTTGGGAAACACTATTAGGATTGAGTCTCTTGGTCACGGGAAGAGATTGGACTTCGGGTAGAATTAGGTTTGGAGACTTATTCTTATAACCCATTGATATCTCTTTTGTAAAGTTACTCATCATTATATTGAAACGGAGGGCTGCTCTCTCCCCCAGACTAGGTCAATTTTGACCGAACTGGGTAAACAAATTCTTTTGTGTTCTCTCTTCTTTCTCTCGCTATTTTCTACGTTTGCTTGTGATTATTGTTCCATACACTTTGTTTGGGTTTCTTGGTTATCACTTGCTCCACACATCAAGTTTGTTATTGGTGTGATTTTCTCGAATTCACAACAATGATTAATGAAGGGTGACAACAATTGTAATTTGTAACACATAACCTTATAAGCCACAAATACAATTTAGGGAACAACATAAATTGTAACAAAAAGATGGAAAGTGATTCATGAAACAATTGATTATGCCAAACCAATAGCAAGCGATGGTGATCAAAACTGAAAACTGAGAAGCGGCGCTCATGCCAGAGCGTTTTTCATTAAGAGGCGACACCTTGGTCCTTAGATTCCTTAATGTCAAGATTCTCAAAGTAACTGAAGCTCAATGAGTAGTTGCTAGTAATCCTAAAGCTTCTCCTAGATCAACATACATAATCGGTTTCAACCATATAGTTTTAGCTCACATAAAATTGCCAAATTCATCTCTTAGACACATTTCAACACCCACACATTGTGATACTCCGAGAATCAAGCATCAACATTACACTTTACAAAACTATTGGGTGGTCATTGCCAACTCAATCTATCATGATGAGTTTGTTGTTGTGACGAGAGCATTGATGACAGTCCATCGTATCACAATTTTAGAGTCTTTTTGGTTAAGTTTCAAATCTATTTTTATTTGCTTAATATCTTAATTTAGAGTCATTTTAAATAAATTGTCATTATCTTATTTATGGAGTCAAGTAGTGTATTAGTTTCTATTATTATATGGTCAATGGTTAGATCAAATAATGAAGGTGTGACACCTTGAAGTGCTGAACCCTAATTGTAAAATTACAATATCATGGTTTAATTATATATGGCCACACGTGCATCACTTGCTTGGAAAGAAAATTGTTGTATACACATGTTATTTGAATGAAAAACAAATGTAAAAGACTGTAATGCCTCTCGGTAGTTAACTGTCGCTGGTTTCAATTTCCTCAGGAGTTAACTACCGAAGTTTCTTCGGCAGTTAAGTGCTGCCGGATCCCTTTTCCTCGGCAATTAACTGTCGATGCGTCCTGAAGCCATAAAATGCCAGAACCTATTGAGGCAGAACCTGTTACATGTGTTTTTACACATTGTAAACACATTGTTTCAATGTCAAATCATAAATTTAATAAACGGAAATTACCAACATAATTTAAATTGAAAATTTGATACGAAAACCAACAATTGTCATAGAAATGTGTCATCGAAATACAATAAACCAATGTCATGATAATTTACAAGAAACCAACCAACAAATCCCACAATAACTAAAAACAAGTAATAAACAAAAACATAATGTCCTACTAGTCCTGCTCATGGTCCTGGTCCTGCTGATGCTGTTGTTGCCGCCTCCTCGGCCTCTGACCTCGCCTCCTGTCAATATCGGCGCAATCTGCTCCCTAACATGGCTCACGACCTGAAACCATTGCTCAGGGCTCATGACCTCCGCCTGACTCATATGTGCATCAGCGTAAGCAACAACGCCACTAACCATGTCATAGGTATCAGACGAGCTTCTCGCCTCGTATCGCTCCCACTGTTGTGCAATGACCTTCTCTTCATTTGCTGGCCAGGGAAGATCTCTTGGAAGATGTGACAAAATCTGAGGGTGAGACGCCCTAGTGTACCATAACCCTAGTGTACCACAATCTGCAGCTCTACAACATCCGTCGGATGTCTAGGGACGGTTTGGATGTATCTGTACTACCGCAAAACTCTCTCAGGCAAGTGACGGTACACCCTAACAACACCGCACATAACCAAACCTGAATTCCAGAAAATCTCTTCAAAACCCTGGATCTCCTTGTGCTCTTCGTACGGCCTCCAACGTATGTCATCAAACTACAAATGATAAAGTAATGACCGATACGTTAGCCCCTCTCCATGACCCTTCTGTAACACCCACTTTGCCGCAACCGGATAGTTTTCAATATAGTTGGGATTTGGATTAACACTGAAAAAGTCAGGAAAATGCACCAAAACCATCCCTGCACAAACCAAACAAATCACATTTATAAGCTATTACGCACGAAAAATATAACAAAAAAAATAAAAGTTAAGGTTCAAATGTGACAATTTTTTACAGTGAGCGGTGTCACGCTTCCCCCAAGAGCTCTGTCTCCAGGCAAAGAGGCCTCAGCTAGGCAGTGGTATAGGTATGCCAATGTCATCTCTCCCCAAGAATAATTACGCATCCTCGCGTAACCGTCCTCCATGGTCGTCAGATAGACTAACTCGATGCGTTTGTTGCTTTTATCACCAAACAACAAGCATCCAACCAGATACAGGAGGTAACACTTCACACAAGCAGTCCTAACCCTCTCCATCTCCTGCTCCTCCCCCGCATCTGGATCCTCTATATCCGCCCATGTAGTAGCAAAATCAAGGTAGGTCTCATAATACTGCCTTAGCGTCTTATAACTAATGTAACCACCATACTCTTCTCCGCAATTTTTCATTGCCACTGCCTGCGTCACACCTAAGGTCTCACCATTAGTTCCTCTCCCTCAGACTTCAGCATATTCTTTGGATGGCTCAACATCCGCCCTTCAATCGGAAGATGCATAAGACATGCGACATCATCCAAAGTAATGGTCATCTTCCCCAAGACCATGTGAAAACTGCTGGTCTGGGTATGCCACCTCTCTCATAAAGTCATCAGCAAAGCATGAGGCACAGTGACATAGCCCAGATAAACCAAATCATGTAACCCGCTCTCCTTTAGTGGACCCCAAAACGAATTTGCATTATCGTTTGGACGTCGTAGACTCAAAATCTTAGCCCCATGATTAATTGGTTTTACAATACGCACCTTACGAACCTAAAATAATAAAAAAAATTAACATATTTTAAATAACTTAAACAATGTAAACATTTAACTAAACAAAATAAAACATAACACATGTAAAAATAAAAATCACAAATTGAAATTGCCGGATGTATTTATAATTTAAGACATAACACATTTAAAACATAAAAAAACACATAACAAAATTAGTACATTTAAATTGGCATGCACGTGTAATTTCAATTTATATTACGCGCGGCATTTTAAAATTAAACTTATAATTAAACAAAAACATATATAAAAGTTGATATAATAATTAAACAAAAACAAATATAAAAAAATTAAAACATTTAAATTGTGTTGCATATGATAATTTTAGAAAATTAAAAATAACACTTACATTATTTGAATTATACCAGAGCGGCAATGTCACATGTTTGGCATAAGAGTGCATCAAAGATGTATCTTCCGGTCCTCCAGGAAAGGGAGGCTACAAAGGTAATGTCGTTGGGGCTGCCGTTGCTGCAATTTCATCCTGGTCTGGTATATGCTGCACTGGTATATGTTGCTGGTCATACCCACCATAAGTGGCATCATGGTGTATCTCATCCTGAAAATTCAGGTACTCCACCTCTTGGGTTGGGTCAACCACCTATGACTGTTCAGGCTGTGTAGCCTGAGAAGTCCCTGAACCATCTGTCCTCCCTTTACCTCTTCCCCTCTTTGGGATGTGCCTGTTTTGCCTCTCCCACCGGTGGCTTTGTGTCATCGCACGCTTACCTCCAATCATCTTAGATGGATCAATCGGTGGCCCTTGGTCTTGATTAGACATATCTACACAAATATTTAAAAAATGAACATCATTCAACTTATATGTAAATAATCAAACACATTAAACCTAAACATAACCTAAACTAAACATAAACATTCAACCACTTTATCAAACATTCACATTCAACCTAAACATTATCATTCACATTCAAACGTAAATAATCAAACACATTATAAAACACATTCAACCTAAACTAAACATAAACATTCACATTCGATGAAAATCAAAATCACATTCAACCTAATTCAATATACACTTTATCAAACTACAATTAACATCATTTCCATAACATAAACTAACTCAATAATCAATATAATTCTCATTGGAGCATTTTATCGAACACTTTGTGTGCAAAGTATCAAACATACTCAATGTGTTCTTTTGCCACCATTCAAAACCACATTATACTCTAACATCATTCAAACATCAATTAAAGCAACTACATTCAATTATAAACTACATGCAATCATCAAAATTTCAATTCCTGCATCAACCCTAACCACATGAAAACTATTCAATTTTTTTTAAAAAAAACTTAACCTAAACAAACTAACATTAAGATTACATTGATTAATGCTACTTACTTGCGATAATGTGGAGATGATTGCTTGAAAATCGTGAAAATGGAAATTGGAAAGAAGTTTGGTAGTTTTTGAGCAATGAAGAAACTGGAAAACTAATGTTTCTGTTTCTGCATATGTTCAGCATGCATCGACAGTTAACTGCTGAAGTTTTCCTCAGTAGTTAACTGCCTCAGTTCTATTTTCCTCAGCAGTTAACTACCAAGGGGTACTTTCGTCTTTTACATGTGATTTTTAGCCAAATAACATGTGTATACAACAATTTTTGCTTGGAAATTAGAAAATACAAATGGTCCTTTGACCCAAGTTGTATTGGTTGACCCGAGAGGAAAAGGAAATAAAAGAGGAGAAAAAGGGATATAAGTAGGCATGACAACAAAATCCATACTCGTGGTTACCCGCCCAAACCAAATCCAATTTGACGGGTTTTCTCCGTTTTGACTGGGTTTGGGTATGGATTTGAGTTTTCCATGATTCTAAAACACGGGTATGAGACGGGTAACGGGTATATAGGTACCCACCCTGAACCCATACCCAAACCCATCCCGAATGCAGAAAATTACTTTATGTTGATATGCCATGTTATTTTGTTTGATAATTGTCGTGTTATAAAAATTACCATTGATATTTAAAGGATTAACTAAATCAATCGGTCTAACAAATGTTAGAGTGGGCATATTGCTTGATAATACATTACAACATTTCTCTACGGTTTGCAAAAAGATTATTCAATGCGGGGACGCGATGGGGCGAGGATACTTGAACCCGTCGGGGATGGGGATGAAGTTCAATTTCTCATCCCCGTTGGGTATGGATAGGGTAGCGGATAAGTATATGAGAATCGGGTACGGGGATGGGGAATGTAAAACCCATCCCCACCCCGCCCCATTGCCATGCCTAGATATAAGGGAGAACACTTTTGCACAAAAGGGACATTGCATTTTGGAGATTACGGCTTGTACATGATTCACGGTTTTTGAGACAAAAGGACGGAGATAAGAGCTACGACATGCAAAAACAACAACAGTTATTAGAAAGAAAATTCAAGAGCAACATCGGCAACAACGGAACTATTTGGTTTATTTTCTTTTCTTATGTTGTTTATTTTTATGAACATGAGTAGGTAATTCTCTTTTGGTTGGGACCTAGATGAATCTGATGTAACTTTATGGAAACCTAGTATGAACTCCCTTGAATATCAATGAAAGTCTAGTTTAATTCATATTACTTTGTGTTTAATGTTTTTTGTATGTTTATAGTCGACTACTAGCCCTAGCTTTATGAATATGCAAATTGATCTTAGAGATTGAATGACCCCTAACTTTTGACTTTGATCTAGGTAATAAATTTAACCTAAGTAATCAAGCTAGAGATAGATCATTATTAGGTTATGACTAATGGATTAACGTTTTGATAGGCCTCCAATAGTCCCGAATTCACTTAACAGATTAAGGGGTTGTCACTTGCGGAGAGAATTCTAGGCCAAGAGATTGGGTAGAATTAATATGTTAGTTCGTCGTTAAATTAGATGGAAATTGCTTGAATTGGGAGTGCAAATTACCGTAGAGGAACGTTAGAGGATTCGATGATCTTAATCATATTTTTCTCATAAATTCCCAAAACCAACTTTTATTGTTTTTATTACGTTTATGTTACAAAAATCAACTGAACTGCCTAGAGCACCTTTGAATTTAATACATCATTTATTTTAACGCTTTCGCCAAGTAGAAATTGAAACAGTCCCTGTGGATATGAACTTATAAATTTTATTACTTCTATATATTTTTAGTACGCTTGCTAAAAGTCTATCAGACGTCTCCTCAATTCGACGAGCATTCTGCCATTTTGTCAAGATGCAGTTTCCTCTATGAATAATTTATGCCATCCCCTCGTTTTGATGGTCTCAAATTGGTACATTTCTAGTCATCCACAAGCTCCAAATATTAATAGCAAAAATACATTTATCTGAAGGACCTAGACATGCCACCCATGGTTATCAAACTCGCGAGTAGACTCACGAGTCTATACGAGTTTACGAATCAAGAAAGCAAAAGCGAGTAGACTCTCACGTAGAATCATTTTTATGGTAGACTCGGTATACTCATGTAGATTCGTACAGACTCACATAGACTTGTGCTTGGTACAAAGTAGTGTTAACGGATTTTAATGAGAATGCAATATCAAATTCTATATGGAAGATAAAATAAATGGCTGTCAAAATTGTTATAGGAAAAGGGCATAATATTAATAAGACATCTGATTGGTGGAGTGTGGGAAATTTCCAACCAAATGAAGAGTACAAAGAGAACAACCTATTCAACACCACTTGATGGTATCTCGTCTAACCAAGAAAGTTGATCGTAAATTTAGAACATAGACTGTGAATATAATCAATAAAGCTATCAACATGATCTATATATTCCTCTGGAAATCGAAATTCTTTGACCTGCTCAATGCATCTTTTCTCCAAATTTTCATCCAAATCAACATGTAGACATCCGCGAAGATCAAGAGATTCAAGAAGAGGACATCCATCTAGAATAGCAAGCAATACATCATTAGACAATATGTTATTCAAAATCATAAGCTGGCGCAACTCAGGCATTGTTTTTGCAATAGCAAATGCAACATTGTCATCCTTATCTTCTGGCTCACGACAAGGGCTAAGTTTCAGTGTGAAAACAATGATAAATGTCATGGTCTTCTAAGAATGGTTGCTTCTTCACAACTCGCCTGAATACTTCACTTGAAATTTCATTGCATCCTTCAAGCCGTATGCATCTAAGGTGACTTGTACTGAAAATTTTGAAAACAAATGATGGAAAGATAAAACTTTAAATTAGTTAATTATCATTAAAAGGTAGTTTTACATGCCAAAAAGGATGCATCAAAGAAAATTAACTATTTGCTGATACATTTAGATATGCCATAAATTTAAAAATACCGCTAAAAAACAATATCAAAGAAAGGAGAATCTTACAGAATGTATAACCTTCATCTAGAAACAAAACCAGGGTCACTGATCATATAACAACAAACTAATAATACAAGAAACCAAAAAATATTGATAATACCTGTTAGCTATGTGATGAAGGAGATCATCAGTCCCAAATTTCTTAATATAAATATCTTTCAGATGACCACAACTTCGGTCAACAACATAACGACAAATCTTCTCTAAACGAGAAGAATATTCATAATCAGAGTATGAGAGAGATATTGGTCATCAGGTCAATGGTGTGGCAAATGAGAGGATCCTTGCAAATATTCTACCAGAGAGGGCACACAACAGATGCACTTGTCATTATTTCAAGTGTATCAAGTCTCTGCAAGATGTTCATTGTTATGTCTTTTTGGATGTTCAAGCCAGTTTGGTTTTTTCCACTTCCATAATACTGCAAGAAAACAAACCAAACCCAATAGCCAAACCAAGTTGCAAAATGAAATTCAAACGGTTGCAAAACAACTCCCAAAAGCAATTTCGAGCAACGATAACAAATAGGTTGCAGCCATCCATCTTTTTGTTGACAAGAGAAAAAATAAATTGATATTCTTTTTGTTGACAGAGAAGGTATGATGAGAAACCGAGATTAATATCTCTCTCTTTCAGAAGTGATCATTCATTTTCAATTATATATAAAAAAACATAAATTATTTTGTATTCATTTGTTTATTTGTGTCAGCCAACGATGGTTCGAGTGAAGGCAAAACCAGTGAAAAGTTCAACGTTGGAAATTCGTTACCGCGGTTTGAGGAAGACAAAAAATGGCCGATATGGTGCAGAAATTCGAGACTCATGGAGAAAAGCTTATGTATGGTTAGACACTTATGATACAGCTGAACAAGCAGCACGAGCTTACGATGCAGCAGCCATTTCATACATAAGCTTATGTTTTTTTCAAATGAATATGAAATGGCTGCTGCATCATAAGCTCGTGCTGCTTGTTCAGTTGTATCATAAGTGCCTAACCATACATAAGCTTTTCTCCATTGGTCTCGAATTTCTGCACTGTATAGGCTATTTTTTGTCTTCCTCACGCCACGGTAACGAATTTCCTTCGTTGAACTTTTCGATGGTTTTGCCTTCACTCGAACCATCGTTGACCGATACAAATAAACAAATGAAGAAAAAAAATAATGTTATATTTTATATATATATATATATATATATATATATATATATATATATAATTGAAATGAATGAGCACTTCTAAAAGAGATATATTAATCTCGTTTCTCACCATACCATCTTTGTCAACAAAAAGAATATCAAGTTACTCTTCCAACACAGTCCTAAGCTTTTGGAAATTTAACAGCGGAAGAGATAACTAATTTAAGGAGGATCAAACCATGCTCTAGATACCATGTCAACAAAAGATGGTTTTAGAAAAAATAACAAAGAGACTAACAAAGACAGCTAAAGTTTCATAGAATACCAATAGCTTAATATTACGAAAAGATAATACGAAAAATATATAAAATCTAATAGACTCTAAACTAACATGTCCAAGTCTGCTTCCTTGGTTCAACTTAGTTAAGAGTTCATTCCAAGATTAGCTGGCATTGGTTTTCATCTTCTTGATGTTATTGAAGGAAGTCAAATTAGCCAAAAGATGAATCGGAACCAGAAGAGGAGCTATCACTATCTAAGCCATCCACGATATTCATAATTTCAACAAATCCATGAGAAGAGGCGAAATCTCTTTTGGGTACAACCATTTTTGTTGCAAGGTTTTTCTGAACCGCTCCTTGTGAACTCTTCTGCCGATTATCTGCAGTAACACGTAAATTAGTCTCTTTTATTTTCATTGTTGCTTGTGAGTTACACTCATCTTCATCACTCTCTTATGTCAACTTTAAACCAAACATAAAATAGCGGATTGAATAGTGTTAGCAACACACTTTTCTATTGGTTTAAGTACAAATGAATTCCACTAAATTAGGCCTCACATAGATTTTGTGGGACTCAAGAATTTAAACAAATAAAAGGGTGTGTGTTGAAAGTGTTGAGAGTCTCTTGGTGTCGGGTCTCGAACCGAGTACCTCTAAACTGTAGGGCAAACCTTGCAACCTAGTGACTTCTCGGTAGACGGCAAAGTGTTGAGAGTCTGTCGCAACTATAACTGTACAACCATTTGGTGACAATTTTTTTCTCTCTTTTTATTGATATAACACAATAGAAAGATAAAAAGTAAGAGAGATAGTAAAAACATAATATAAATATGAGAGAGAAAATTGTTCAAAAATTATCACAAAATAGTTGTACGAATATCATTTTAGAAAATTTAGACATGCATATGATAATAAATAAATAAATCATTTTGACACCTACTTTCTTCTTCTTTTTTTTTATTGGAAACCAAATAAGAAAAAAAAAAAAAAAAAACAAAAAAAAAAATCACCAAAAGGAATAATTAGCAGCTGTATAGTGGACGGGAATATAAAGTTATTAACACGACTTCAAATGACAATCGTTACAGGTACTGATATTAGGGCACCGTACGCAAATTTCAAAGAATATGCATAAATATTACTGCTAATAAATCTATAAACTTCTGTAAAAAAAAAGGATTAAGTTATACATACATGTCACCACTCCTGTTAAACTTAATATATGACACCCCTGTATATGACACCCCTGATAATTCCATACTACAAAAACCATCATTGGATTGAAAAGTATTATAACATTGATCATGTCTATAAAATAAAATTTAATAATAATTTGAAATCATTTGATATGTAATGAGATTCGTTAAAATTAATGTCTTATGAACTTTACTCAAACAAGTTAATTTTGAAGTATTTCATAGACATGTCATATGAATTCAGAGTTAATTTTGAAGTATCTCATATCCATATTACAAATTCAATCGTTTTTAATCCAATGATTGAATTTGTAATATAGATATATGGAAAATAGTTATCATAGGTTTTATTATTTTAAATTTGATATTGTGGTGTCAATTGATCAGGTGTGTATATATATACCAATGTGTCAAACTTTAATTCGGCACCAAAACTCACCCATTCATTTTATTTGATTAAACAACCTAGAGCAGTCATTTCTTTCAACAAAAAAAAAAAACCTAGAGCAATCACTAAAATGTTTCACAAAATTAAATATTTCGAGAGTTGCTTTTTTTTTTTGTGGTGGCCGAGATTCGAACCCCGGACCTTGCATATTTTATGCATTGTCCATACCAACTGAGCTAAGTTGACGAAGACTTTCGAGAGTTGTCTCACAACCTTTCATTAAATAACAGATTTTTTCCTACAAAAAAAAAATTAAATAACAGATTTTTCCCTCTCTTTATCCATCACCCCAAGAGAGGGAAATGGACATGGTTATGGAAATAAATTCTAATCACAATCACTAATTCAATCTTTTCATGAAAAAACACTAATTCAATCTTGTTTGTACAAAAATATCATCATGTCTCTCTCAATCTATCTTCGTTTGGAAGCAGAAGCATAAGAGGGCTATTGATGAAATATTCATACTCTTTTATGAAGCCATGCCATTTTATTTTAAAATTAATTAATAAGGAATATCAAAGATTAGATTTCTACTTTTAAGGTTTTGATAAAAGAAAGGAAATATGACATTCATGCTCATGAAGACAATGGGATTAAGTTAAAAAGAAAGGGTCATTTATGCAACAAAATCGGCCAATAATTGGGCTTTGAATGCTTTCTGACATTCGAATGCAACATCAAATTCATATAGCTCTGCATAACATTTCGTCATCCTTTCAACAAGTTATGAGGAAGTTATAACTTATACCCCAACATTTTATCCTTTACCCCTACAAATTAATAAAAATATCAAATTTATCCTTTTATCAATTTCATTTTACCCCCACATAAAATTTTGGCCAGCAAAACATTTCTGAAATTCAATACTCCAATTTTCGAAATTCTTAGCTTGTGAGGCAGTGAGAGGGGGAAAATACAATACAATACGATGGATTACTTAATATAAAACTAAGTGCAAAGATCATGATGTCAAACCCCATCAATTCTTCTTCCAATTCATTTTCATTAGATCTAAAAAATGAAAGGTCATATTATTTCAGGAAAAGAATTTTAGATCTAATATTGGGAAATCAAAAAACCTGTTTGTTAGATCTAATGGTTGGGAAATTTGTTGAATTCTTGATCTTAGATTATTTGCAGGTTTCTGAAAATTTTAGGTCTAAGAAATAAATAATTTGATCTATGAAATTTTTTGTGGATTAGATCTAAAAGTGTAGATTAAAAAAAACTCAAATTTAGATCTAAAAATTGTAGAAACCTATTTTTTTAATTCATTATGGAAAAACTGAGTAAATAAGTGCTTTCCTCTTTACCTTTATATCTACAAAAAATTCCTTTTTAATTTATCTTGTTTGGAAATGTGAAAATGCAAGGTTGTATATTTAATTGTTTTTTTAGCAAAATACTGTTACTGGGTTGTTTAAAAATGAGGGGAATAATATGAGATTTGGTGAAGAATAATGCTTCCTCTTGTTTTTCAGAAAATTGTGTAGGGTGGAGTCAAACAAGAAAAGGGGGTAAAATTGACACTTTCCATAATTTGTTGGGTAAAAGACTAAATGTAGGGGTATATGGTATAATGTTCAAATTATGATCTGAATAACATGTGTTTAATGGGTTGGTCAGTTTGTACTATTATAAAATGGGCCAGGAAGTTTTCATGGACTTTCCAGCCACGTTCATTAAGGTTAGAGCAATCTTTTCGATCTTCTGATATCTTGTACCGGTCCAATGAGTACGCTTACTAAGTACATCAAGAAAAAAACAAAAGCTTCACTAATTTCTTAAAGTACCCTTATTAATATAATAGTCAGTAAAGTATTTAATTGGAGTGAGAATAAATAAGGTACATTAGACAACAACAAAAAAAGATTCGGATGGTAACATATTTTTCTCACGAGCTTAAAGCTCATTTTTACTTTATAACTTAATTTGATAAGCTAATTCAATTAATCTCTAACTTAAACCTTATAACTTATCATTTTCTCTCTCACTTTTACCCTTGTCATCTTACTTGAAAAAATTAAATATTAATTTAACATATTTTTTATGTGATTTCATATTTATAAGTTAGTTCAATCACTAATTTTATCAAAGACTACAAATTTAACCAACTAACTTATCCGCTAAGTTATAAGCTAGTCACTAATCGCTATCCACTAATTTTTTCCCCAAACAAAACCTTAATATGAGTACGAGAAAGTAACATTCAACAATGCATAAACATAATTATCAAACAAGAACTTTGAATTTCCATACCTGAACCACCTCCACCATCTTTCATCCTCTGCTCACCAGCCCTTCTCTTCTCTTCTCTTCAACCTTTACATCTTCCAAATCAACGATCTTTCTCTTCTTCACAACCTCATCAATACACCTTCCAGACCCTAATTTCCCTTTCATAACACCACCATTCTTCACCAACTTGTTCTTGTACCTTTCTTCTTTAACCCTTCTTCAGCTCCATCTCCACACTAGCCTTATCGGACCTCTCCATTTGAATTTTCTTTTCTAACAACTCAATTTGCTTCTTGTTCTTTTTGATATCAGTTTTGAACATTGCTTCCCTAGCAGCTAGGGTTTCTTCGACGACATCGAAATCCCTTTGTAAGAACGTGTCTCAGAGCTTGGAAATGAGCTCTGAGATGCTCATGTTTTGCAGATTGCTCCGGTTTCTCCGGTCATTAGGTCCGAAAAGTTTGACAGATCTGGTTCGGATTTCGGGTCGCTTTACCATTAGCAACGGTACTCAGTATCCATGTTATTATTAAGAAACACAAATTAATTCTCCCAATTTTAAATATTTAAATAAAGGTTTAATAACAGTTTTAGCCCCCTAAGAAAAAAACTACAAAACCGCCCCCTCAGTTTTGCATCTATGGCAGTTTTGGCCCCCAAGGCCAATTTTGACTTGGTCTACACTGACGTGGCACCACTTAGGGTGCCACGTGTTTTTTTTTTTACCAAAAATTGGCATTGGGGGCCAAAACTGCTATTGTTGCAAAACTTAGGGGGTGCTTTTGTAGTATTTTTCTTAGGAGGGCCAAAATCGCAACTTCGTGAAAGTTAGGGGGCAAAAACTGCTATTAAGCCTTAAATAAATTCACCAAATCATTAGAAAACACAACAAGATAAAAGAAAATGAAACAAATAAACTCACTATTAATTATATTGATGATCAAACAATCATCAAGGTTGTAAGACTAGACATTGCATAACTTTGAAAATAAAGAAACTTTGAAATAATAAATCATACCAACAAAAATAACTTCGAAACCAACACATGAAAAAAGACTTTGAAACACATAAATAACACAATTTTCAAGACAAATTTGGATTAGTTAGACCAAGGACCAGTTGTTTCCATATTCACATCATGAAATATTAACAATGAAAAGTCCATAGGAAAAAATATGGTGGACTTTATAGTTTTTATACAAACAAAATGGGCTTGAGAGTAACAAATTTCAAATATTTTAGAAAGATTATACCTAAAGTATTTTATCCAATATTGTCGTGAAAAAAAACAAGATAGGATTAGGAGAAATGTATTCTCAATCCAAATAGAATTATTTGAAAATTTAATTAAAGCTTTTTATTTTATACGTAAGTTATTTCAAGGATTAATTAAAACACATCATAAGAATTGCCTATGAAAAAAACTCACTCTACACACAAATCAAATCAACGGGTTAACAAATCTTATAGAGTGGAAGCAATGATGACAAATATAGCTGTAGAAAGGTTTGAGCTTGTGGATGACAGTCCTGAAAATGAAGAATCGTGTCGCATTTGTCTGGTAAGGTTTTTACGTTTTTAATATCATTTGAGGGTAACTTAGAGCAAGCATGTTACTTTAAATCAATTTCAATTTATATTTCGTTCTATATACTCTCTCTAATGAAGATAAAAAAAACTCCATACATTTACATTTCAGGTTTATATGTTGTTTTTTTCTAACAAATTGGATCTGATAATGTTAGGAAAATTTTGTCACTGAAGAAGAAATTCGAAGACTGGACTGTGCACATAGATTTCACATAACCTGCACTCAAGAGTGGTTCCTAATAAAGAATGTATGCCCACTTTGCAATAGAAGGGGAATGCATTTGATTTGATGATGAAGTGAATGATGAAAATGGCGGCCAAAGGAAGTAGTTTGTGATTCATGGCTAATTTCACTACAAGACCGTAGATAATTGTTCGTGGCTAATGAGCAAATTTCTTGTAGTGATATTAGCCATGAATCACAAACTACTTCCTTTGGCCGCCATTTTCATCATTCACTTCATCATCAAATCAAATGCATTCCCCTTCTATTGCAAAGTGGGAATACATTCTTTATTCGGAACCACTCTTGAGTGCAGGTTATGTGAAACTATGTGCACAGTCCAGTCTTCGAATTTCTTCTGCAGTGACGAAATTTTCCTAACATTATCAAATCCAATTTGTTAGAAAAAAACTAACATATAAACTTGACATGTAAATGTATGGAGTTTTTTTTATCTTCATTACAGAGAGTATATAGAACGAAATATAAATTGAAATTGATTTAAAGTAACATGCTTGCCCTAAGTTACCCTCAGATGATATTGAAAACGTAAAAAACCTTACCAGACAAATGTGACACGATTCAACATTTTCAGGACTGTCATCCACAAGCTCAAACCTTTTTACTTAATATTTGTCATCATTGCTTCCACTCTAGTAGCAAGACCAAAGCTTTAAGTAAAGCTTCAATATCAAAATTCAAACTTTAAACAAAAGAGAATTACACGATTTAAGAGCAGTGACGAATAATTGTTCCAATCATCAAGAATTGAACAACAGATGATCTTTAAATCAAAGTAAATTTCGGACTTCAATAGTGTAAATATAGAAAAAGACCAAGAAAATGCACTAGTCTTTCCGATTGACAAGATTTGAAATGAGTTTTCACATATTTAGGCATAAAATGACTTTTCAATTTTAGATAACTACTTTCACAATCCAAATATAATATTTCAAAAATTCTATTTTCAAGCTTATAAGTTTATAAACAAGTTATTTTAAACATTAGTTAGCACACAACAGAAGAGTCTCTTTTGAAAAATCTCATTCTACACACAAATCTAATCAATCAGTTAACAAATATTAGTAACAAGAACAAAGCTTCAAAGCATCATATGAAAATTCATATCTTAATCGAAATAAAACTTCATAATTTAAGAGTGGTGATGAATAACTAATCCAATCCTCACAAATCAAACAACACCTCATCTTTAAATAAAAGTAAGTTTTAGACTTTAAAAATGTCAACATTGAAAATCAGTAAGAAAATTCCCCAATCTTTCCAATCGACAAGCTTTTAAATTAGGTTTACAAAACTATTCGCAAAATGACTTTTTGATTTTAGAGAATGTTTTTCTCGATCTAAATATTATTACTTAAAAATTCAATTTTGAAGCTTAGAAGTTTATAAACAAGTTATTTCAAACATCGATTATCACACAACATAAGAATCTCTTATGAAAAAACTCATTCTACAAACAAATCCAACCGATCGGTTAACAAATATTAGTACTAAAACATCAATTAAAGATTCAATATAAAAATTTGTACCTTAAGCAAAATAAAACTTTGCAACTTAAGAGCAGTGATGAATGGTTGTTCCAACCCTCACGAATCGATAATGTTTGATCTTCAAATCAAAGTAAATTTAAGACTTTAGTAATGTGAATATTGAAAAACGGCGAAAAAATGAAGAGAATCAAGTGAATAGAAAATTACCACAAGTCTTCCATGACAATGAATCTCGATGATGGCGGATAATCTTACAAGAAGGAAGAAACAAAGGAATGTTATCAAATATATATGGTCTCAAAACCTACAAGAAACTAAATATATAAATAGTCACTGATGTTTTATATAATTATAAAAATGACCTCACTTTTTTTTTTAAAAAAACAAAATCCTAAATATAAATGAGCTATCAAAATGGGCCATGAAAGTTAGGCTGACTTTGTTATAGCTCGTATAATATCACTGAATTCAATAAATATAAATTATATATATGTAATTGTACATGAATGGGAGACAAGCGGACCACAAGTTGTGCCGCTAAGCCTTTTTGATAAAAAAACCAATCCTCAATATATGAATTGTAAGAACTAAATTCTCACTTTGTGAGCGCTCACTTTCAAAATAAATTTAATCCAAAACAAATAGAAAATATGCAAGCCAATATTATTTTACTCCAAATATAAAAAAAAATGCTAAAGCACGAATTTGAAACAAATAAATCATTTAAATAAAAAGTGAAAATGAAAAACAAAGCAAAGAAAAAAGATTATAAAAATAAAATCTTACTTGAAATCAATTATTTTAAATATATCTATCTGTTTCTTATTATAAAAGCTTGTATGATCAAGCTAACCCTTAACCTAATTTTTCACTCTAAACCATTTCAAAAGATGTAATTGTCCCCCATTGCTTTTGATTAGGAAGGATATGCCCTTCCATGTTGCTTTCTATTAAGTGACATTTAACAAGATATTTAATGTGCCATAATCAGTCGTACCATAAATGAAATTTAACATACTTTTATAACTAGAGATTCAATGGGATATGAAATACGAATTCGAAATTAATCTTTTCCCTCCCATATATGCAAATTACGCATCCGTCTGTTCCTCTATAAACTCAAATCTTTGCTTTTGATATCTCTCATTTGTCAATTCACCGTCATTTGTTGTTCATCTCTCATTTCTAGGGATGGCAAAAAGGGGCAACCCACCCCGTCCCGCCCCGCCCCGTCAATAACCCGTCTAAAAAGGGGCAGAGGGGGGCGGGCCAGCTAAAGAAATAGTGTTTAAAATCTCACCCCACCCTGCTTTATGGCGGACTGGTGGGTTGACTCGTCAATGTCTTTTTTTTAGTTATTAATTAAAATCTACACATAAAAAATGTAAAAATATATAAATTTAATGCCAATTTAAATAAATCTAAAAATATAAAAATAATTATTCAAACATATATATTACATCTTCTAAAATTCTATAATAAATCAATAAGACATTGAAAATAAAAATTCCACGAGTTATAAACTAACTAATTGTTAAAATAGTCTTGTTAACGAGTGCCCCCGGGGCACTCTTTAAGCATCCCAAATTTAGTAATTATTCTTTTAAAAAGTCAACTATTACAATTTCCAATGCATTTAATACACAACTTTTCATTAAAAACTTACTATTAAAAGTGCTTAAATAGTGCCCTGAGGGCACTCGTTAACATGTTAAAAATACAAGGGTAAAATCATTAAACAAAAGTGAGAAAATTAATTGAATATTTTCCCTAATATATGAAGGTGAAAATTGAAAAGTTGATTGTGATTTATAAATAAAATGACGTGAAAAAGAGAGTGTCTTTTTAACATATCAACTCAATGGGCCAACCTGTCCCGTCACCGCACCGCTTTTTAGCGGGTTAGACGGAGCGGGCACCTTACTTATGGTGGGTTCAAAATCTCAACCCACCCCGCTAAAAATGGCGGGCTAAACAGGCCAACCCGACGGGTCCAGTCCATTTTGCCATCCCTACTCATTTCTGTCATGACTAACTGTAATATGGAGACTTTTCTTTCGTATCATTTCTTGATCGATATTCGTTTGTTTTATATTTTTATTCTATTATTTTTTTGTATTTTAGCTTCTTCTAATGTTGCTAACATTTAGCCTTATCTGTTGTTTTTATGTATTAGCGCTTCTAGATCCGCCTAACTAATTTTGATAGGTGGTAAACACACTAAGGATCAAATATATAACATACTACGTGGAGTTTGATGCACACCATGTGAGAGTATACGCTTCGTATATTAAATTATTCGTCCACTTTCATATCAATGATAAAAGAAGCACTTTCATATCAATGTACAAATGTCTTTCAAATGAGTATTTTTATGTTTCGATAATTTCATTAGGATAAAATATCAATGGTATTCGAAAGTTTGCCTTGATAGGGGTTATTCTAGATTGATTGGTATAAAAGTGTTTTTTTTTTTTTCAATGCTCACATGGTGACAAACTTTAACATTGTGACCAGTCTTTTGAGGTTATCTTTGATTTCCCAATTGTATTGTTTGAAGATTATTGTTAACTTGGTTTAGTTGATTTATTGTTGAAATTAATCAAAGTTTGCGAAGGATTATCTTGGAATAAATTCATCAAGGTGTTATGGAGTGAATCAAGGATTGTCGCCTTCAACCCCAAGCAAATTTAACTGTCTCTTTCAATGGTTAGTTGCAGAGAATCGTTGCTTCCTCGTCTTGAAAAGACCAGTGTATAACCTGGCTTAAGATTTTCATTTTTTGCAAATTCCGTACCAGACTGGTCTGAAGTGGCATTCTTTCCTCCCATGATGATTGTAGAGCATACACCATGTCTCAAATTCTTCGTTTCTCATCTTGACCTTTACTTCTTTGGGTTCTTTATAGAAGTATTCCTCATATATAAGCATTGGAACAGTCTGTTGCAAATCAAGAGCATAGTAAGTTTTAAATTTCTTCATCTGTGTATTTAGAATAGATTTGTTCTTAGTTTACTGGCATGCTATGCTTACCAAGGCTTGATCTCCTGCTGCGCTCGAATCTGTCAGTGTTGTTGTCCATAAGATTCTGTCAATGCCTTCAACTTCTCGGCTGAAAAGGTATGATCCAAAAGGTCGACGAAAGGACATATAGAGAACATTGTCTTCTTGGTAGGATATTATCTTCATTTGAATGGTGTCTATAACAATAGAATGAAATAATAGAAAAAACACACATAATTTCATCAAAAATAACAAAATTTATTTGATTTATTGATATCTATAAATTCCTCAAAAGCGACAAGTATTGTGAAACGGAGGGAGTATATCCTTAACTATTCATTAGTCTTTTCTACTTCCAATTCTTTAATTTATTTTTCTCATACAATTTATTAAGAACAATTTTGTAAAACAACTCATAATATTTCTTTCTCATACATAATTAATTACATTTCTTAATATGTGTGAAATGCTCAAAATATCGTATAATTTGAAGAGAGAAAGAGAGAGAAAAAAAATTGAATTTCAATAAAAATTTAATTGGTTAAGTTATTTTGATCGATCATGTTTACCAAAATGAATCTTAAGCACCAATTTATTTATTTTGACCCAATTTTTTTTGGGAAGGTTTTGACTCAATTTCATACGCCAATTTGAGATTACATATGGAGTAATGAGACTTTTTTTTTTTAAACAACAAATATTATTAAGTTAGACTCATACAAGACGCACAGAGTATGCAGAACACCCTAACCCATTTTCAAGTCACCCACACTCATAAATAAATCATAAGAGAAAACACTAAAGGAAACTTTTTTATCCTTCCAATAAAGAAATCTCATTATCCAAGCTTTTTTGAAAGCTAAAGGAGTAATATTTGGGTAATTTCAACTTATAAAATGCATACTTTCATTTTCTTATGACTACTCCGGTTCTTTTTTAATTATTATTTCGAGATTGTTTCACGTAGCAAGAAATATTTGTCTTTTCCTATCATAGTTTTAACTATTTATTATTTCATTCGATATGTTTCTCTCTCATAAATGAATAAGTAGAGATGACACCAGAAATAATTGTGGGTAATGTCTCATTGTAGCGCAGTGAGTTGCATGTTTGGTGTTCCGCTTCCATGTTTGCAGTCGGATCATTTGTCTTTCTAAGAGTTTAGCTTCGTTGTTACTTAATGTTCATATACCTTCTTAAAAATCTAGTTTGTAGCGAGTTGCATGTACGCGAGCTCGTTAGATTGTCCACCGGTGTGTGGGGTTTTACTCTGGATTGTGATTTATGGTTGTTGTATCCTTTAGGCTGTCTTTAACTTTATAATGCCCAATTGGGTCGGTTGCTAAAGGTTTCTAACTTTATGTCCCTCGGTTTTTTGTTTTTGTTTTTTTAATCTAATTAAGGTGTCGCATATCCAACTGCCTCTCATTTGTTTAAAAAAATTGTATCTTTTAGTGAAAACAAAAAACATGATATATAAAACAGGGTTAAATAATGTTTCCCTCGCGGCCATTTGGATGAGTTTTGAAAAATCCCCGTGTAAAAATAATAATTTTAAATCCCCCGTCATTCATAGATTCCATCAAAAACGACGTTGACTACATCTGATTAGGCAACTTAACTGATGTGGCATGCTGATTGGGCAAATTAATTATTATTTTTTAAATTGATCTCACATTTTATATAAAAAAAAAAAATTAAAATGAGAATAAGAAAATTTGGGGATAAAACTCAGATTTCTCTTCTTCCCTCTCTATCGATTTCACCTTCTTCTTCCCTCTCTATCGATTTCACCTTATTCCTCTCTCTATGGATTTCCCTTCTTCCTCCGTACTTCTTCTTTCCTCTCTCGAGTTCACCATACTTCCTCTTTTTTTTGTTGTCAAAATTAGGGTTTAAATGGATTGAAGCATTGATATTTGGACTAATCGTGTGTGAAACATAAAAATGAATGAAAAAGTAGATAAGAAAAATAAACTTTTGATATGAAAATGTGTGGATTATACGTATAAGTTACTGGTGTTTGCGTCTCTTGTGCTATACAATAAAGTGTGCTTTCCACCAAAAACTCTATAGAGTAGCTGGTGGCGGAAAAGCCGCGAGCTTCTTGCGGCGTGTGTAAATTACCTACTTCATTTGCAAATTCAATTACATTGCTAGTAACAAGCTTACCAATTAATTTGATTTAATTTAATTGTATCTTGGTTGTGCACCAGAGTTTATTTCACCATAATAGTTTTTGATGCAATGCAATGGTATCATCAACAAGTAACAAGTTTACTCATAATTGATATAATTTAATTGCATAAATTTATTATTATTTATATTACATGAATTGATGGTGTTGGAGTAGGACTTATTCTATTTCCCATCATCATAAGTTTCTATCATCTTTTCATTTCACCAAATGTCATCTATTTGAAAAGTTTCTTTCAGATAGACGATCTCTTTTTTAATCATTACTAAATCATGTAATTAGGAAATACTTTTCTTGTTCCTTTTTCTTCATTGAAGGATATTTTATTTGTTGTGCTTGCACATTCAAGTCGTGGATTGAATACCATCTACAAGTTCTTTTTCTTTGTACCTAATTATATTATTTAGTGCTTATGTTGAACTCTCTCTTACTGTATCCATTAACTCGTTATATTATATCCACCCATTTAAACCCTAATTTTGACAAAGAAAACGAGGAAGTATGGTGAACTCGAGAGAGGAAAGAAGTATGGAGGAAGAGGAGAAATCAATAGCGAGAGGGAGGAAGAAGGTGAAATCGATACACATAGAGGGAGGGAGGAAGAAGAAAAATCTTGATTTTATCCCCAAATTTTCCTATTTTCATTTTACTTTTTTTTAATACAATGTGAGATGGGTTTTAAAAAAATGAAAAATTAATTAATTTGTCCAATCAACATGCCACGTCAGTTAAGTTATCTAGTCTCCTTCAAAAAAAAAAGTTATCTAGTCATGTAGGACAAAGAATGTTTTTGATGGAACCTTTAAATGACAAGGGAGAATCTAATCACACAATCAAATCCAGTTAATGTTTTATCATATTAATAAAATAGTTTTGGTCCACATATCCTAACTCAATTAATAAAAATATTGAAATAGTTCTTTAAAAGAAACATATTAAAATAGTTCGATTGGATACTAATTAGGTTTTAAAACTGTCTCCTTCGCTTATATGTATGAGTTTCTAAGTCAGTTTTGCAAGTCATCCCGTCTTATGTGATAAGCATATTTTAACTATCTTCTACCCTTATCAACACGATTGAAAAGATGATGAATTCCTTTTGGTGGGGTCATGGTCGTATTAATCAACGAGGAATTAATTGGTTAAGCTGGGAGAAATTATCTATGCACAAAACCAATAGGGGTATGGGTTGTAAAGACCTTACGACTTTTAATCTCACTATGCTAGGTAAACAAGGCTGAAATTTTTTAACGGAGCTGGAATAGTTTCCCAGTTGTTCAAAGCTCGTTACTTTCCAAACAAAACTTACCTCACAACCATTATCGGTCATAATCCCAATTATGTGTGGCGTAGCATTCTTCGTGCCCGTTTCATTGTTCGCGGAGGAGCTCGATGGAGTATTGTTGCGGGTACGTCTATCCCTATTCTGGGAGAACCACGGGTACTGAATGAAGAATGTAGTGATAATAATATTGTCGGAGCAAATTATGTTCGTCATATTAACATCGACAACTTGATGGTCCCAACTGAGAAGAGATGGAATGAGGCAGCTGTCCTACAATTTTTTAGTGCTGGGTTAGCAGATAAAATCATGAGCACGCCCCTTATTGCTCATGTGAAATCGGATCGTTTGATTTGGAAGGTTGAAAAGAATGGTAAATATTCTGTGAAAAGTGCTTATCGTTTGTATGTCAAAGAACTTATAGATTCTGCTCATCTTCGCCGTCCTAAAAATTCGTCCGACATTTGGAAACTTAAAGTACCTCCTAAGGGTCGTAATTTAGTCCGGAGGATGTGTAGGGATTGTTAACCTACGAGGGTTCGGCTTCAAGATAAAGGTGTGCACACTACAAAAAACTTGACATTTAGGGTCTGTTTGGTTCGAGAATTATGAGTGGAGGGGAGGGGAGGGAAGGGGAGGGATTTTAACGGAGGGGAGGGGAGGGGAGGGGAGATATTTTAATTAAAAACGTGTTTGGTTCACAAGGGGATGGAGAGGGATTTTAAAATTATTTTACTATT
>Ga0228711_1003365_pt1 | contig 24762 bp, 17 predicted proteins | sample MedpolnodulmetaG_2_FD_177996 | JGI IMG/M metagenome (GOLD analysis project Ga0228711, IMG submission 177996) | Root nodule microbial communities from Medicago polymorpha collected in Santa Monica, California, United States - brown nodules | ecosystem: Host-associated > Plants > Roots > Nodule... | reverse complement strand
TATCACCTTGATACATGTTAAGGACTGTTTATTTTGTTGTAACTCATGTGCTACACCAAAGCTTTGAAGCAAGGTTGTAGTTTGTGTTTGAAGGTAACTTCACCATTTTGTGTTTGAATTTGATAATCACAGGGGTTGTGATTGATTGTAGGATAGTGAGATGGGATCTCAGATCTAGGAGTTCCTAGGTTGAAGTCTAGACGGGTAGGTCCTAGGTCTTAAGTTGTAAATGTGGTTTATTGAGAACTTTAGAATAAGGACTACACTATTGGATTTCCTTCCTGCCTTGGTAGCCCCCACAGTAGGTGTGTTTGTCACTGTACTGGGTCAACAAACTCTCTGTGCCTTTTACTTTCTTGTCATTTACTTTCTTGCATATTTTATGTTTGTTAGTATAATGTTGGAACATTAAACGCAACATCTGTTGTCTTTGGTTCTGGTGTTGGAACATCACATTGAACATCTTAAAATTAGTGTGCTAGAATTTCAATATACCTACCGGCTATTATCATTCAGGTGTCAGAATACACACAAATGGAGTGTGCCATTGGTGGGATGGATTTGAAGACAGAGGAAGCAAAGTGCAACCAAATAAGTATAGAAAGCCCAGAAGAAAGCAAACCACCAATGTAGAGATACTCCCTATGCCGTACAGCCAAAGCTACTGCAGAGAAACATGCAAATGCCAAGGAAGTTCCCACAAATGCGGTAAGGATAAGGCTGGAAAGGAACAATGGAACCAAATATGTCATAAAGTCGTAAAAACGAGCAATAATAGTAATAACAACAACAAACAAAAGCACTTCAAATTGCATAAATACATACCTGGAATCGATCACAATAATCAAATCAATCAAGGGTATAATAGAGGCACCATGAAACAAAGCTGAAACCATCAACAAACACACACTCTTTTGCTGCAAATGAAAAAACAGTGAGACCTAAAACACCCAAAAAAAATAATAATAACTCTGTTGTAAATTCATACCTCTTCTAACGGATGCGTGCACAACAACCAAACCATGGTTACAAAGCACAACCACGTAGTGAGAAAACCTCCAATATTCCATAATACATGAAGAAATGCTCCAACACCGGAAACAGCAACACCGCAACACAACATAACATAAACCTGCAATGCAACCAAGGTCAACATGATCATTTTCGTCAAATAGAAAATGAGTAAGAGGCCTGGGTTCAAACCGGACTTGTGAGTAAAATACTAATCTAACAAACTAACTATTAACATTTATCATTAAAAATGAAGTAGTTGCGTGTTTGATGTGGTTCTGAACGACAGGAGAAATCTGATGGAGGTTCTTCAGAGAATCGAAACTCCAGGTGTTTGTCGAACAAGATTGTTGGGAAGTGTTCATTATAGTTTCGATGAAATGGAGAAGATAGAAAATTATACAACAAATAGCAGGGGTATTGAATTATATATATTGTGTGAGACTTTGTGGATATACTCTCGACACTAACCAAAATCCTACCGCGTTGGGTCAACATTGTATCACCGACAAGAAAAACAATCACTTTCTGTTGACTGGTATTTGCACCAAATAAGTACAAACAGTGTTATATCTTTAGAAAAAAATAACATCAAGAATTCTTCAGAATAAAGGGCAGTCAATCACAATGCACTATTTGCCACAATTCAAGGAGGTGTGGCATAAAAATAGGAAGTAAACAAATAAATCATGCAATTAAAATTGCCAGTTTTGTTTGAAAAAATTCTTGATGTTATTTTTCTAAAGATATAACATTTTCCAACAAATATTTAGAGATTATGCAATATACACAAGTCACTCTCTACTTATTATACAATTGGAAGCAATATACACAAGTCACACGTATCAAATGGACTAACCAACACCAACTAACTCTAACCGTAACATGATAACTACTCCCTCCGTCTCTATATGTAAGCATCCTTTACCTCTAACAAAAGAGTGCTTACATATAGGGACGGAGAGTATTTAGACATTGACTCCACGACACACACGCGGATGAATTACTTAAAGAGCACAAACACATATTTTGGTCGGCGAGGGCTATCTTTAGAATACTTAAATATTTATTTTTTTCGGTTACAGAATACTTAAATACATTTAACGAGAAACATTTTCTAATACTAATTTTATCAACTAAATCAACACTTTTTATTTTTAAAAGCGAGATGCGAAATATATTAAAAAACCGTATCAATTAAAGACAAGATGTGTGTTTAAAGGGGAACAATACAAAGAGTCAAACTAACAAGCACACATATAAACAAGAGCCTCAACTACAAAGATGTGTACCCTATACATAGAGACGACATATATCATCAAAAATGAAAATCAAAAGTAAAACATGGCTTATGCGCATTCAGCCACAAAAAAAATAAAGAATCTTAATACTATCTAGAAGTTGATTATGAGACAACCCTTTGTTGTTAAAAATTCTCAAATTGCTTTCTTTCCAAATGACCCAAAGACGGACCAACCAAATACCTGGAAAAAAAAAATGAACTTCCTTTTTGAAAGCATGGACACCAAAAAATTGTTGTGTGTGAAAACCAATATCAGAGGAAACAATTGTTGAAATACCCAACCAGCGATGACCAAGGTGCCAAATTCTACTAATGAAGTCACACTCTAAAAAACGATGATTAATCGTTTTCTCTTGTCTGCAATTGCCTGAACACAAAATAGAATTGGCTAGAAGCACTTCTCTTCGCCTTAAATTGTCCTTTTTTTTGTTAATTGTTATCCATGCAAACGCGAGAGGATCCTCTCCATCATATATCCCTGCAGCAGCCTCTCAATCTAAATAAATAAACCATTGGATACATCTAATGGATGATAGGAGAAGGCATTAAAAAGTTGAAAAATACTACAATTTTAATTAAAGAAAGATACAATACTCCAAATTAATTCAGTGCACTTAAAATCCAGTGGTGTTTCTGTACCAAAAAAAATAACTCCAGTGGTGTCTCTTAAATTGCTTGAAACTCAAACGGTCCAATCACAATCTTCTATAGTGATGAAGTTGATGCAACCTGCTTCTAAAAAGTTGCTTGAATCATCATATATAATAATAGGTTTTGTGGTACCGGTAGGAAGAAGGGGTTCAATTTTTTTTCAACATCAATTGATTGTTCAAAACAAATTTAAACATCCATCTTTCCCAACCTATGGAACATGGGTAATCTCAAAAATTAATAAACCCTCATCGATTAAGGGTAGATGATAAATAAAATCTGCAAAAAGTTATCCAAAAGCGCACGACAATCCTGAAAGAGACAAATAAACTACTTGTTTGATGCTTTGATTCGATCAACCTAAACCTTGCCTTCCCAACCTATGCAACATATGTAAATTCCATGCTTATTCCATTATTTTCATCTACCACAGCGAAGCGCGAGAGAAAGAGAAACAGGGTTAGTCGAGAGATTTTTCACTTTGAAGCCATCTGGTCATGTTTCCTAATTCGTATTTGCCCACACTTTCGTTTCCGTGTATTTCAACATTTTACTGCATGTCCATATCATCTATTGGATGTATCTAATGGTTTGGTTATTAGATTGAGAGGCTGCTGCAGAGACATAAGATGGAGAGGATCCGGATCCCCATGCAAACAGTGTCACCTTAAGTGGTACTAACGCCAACGTACCTTTGTTAAGTTCATTTTTTAACATTTCACTAGTATTTTTTTAGCGAAATAAAAGCAAATGAGCCATTTTATCTTATAACTTTAGTTACAATTTATAGCAACACAACATATCTATATCCTAAAAATATGCCCCACCCCCCCATTAAAAATTCTTGGCCCCGCCTCTGTTGGCAGTTTGATAATGATATTACTTATCGTAGACATGATAATGTGATGATGTTTACATGGGGTACACATAAGATTCCTATGACTCCTATCTTACACTTTGATAAGAGCACAAGAGAAAATAAATATAGTTTCTTGGTATTGACGCATGATGAGAAGGAACTTGATGAGGCTGTTACGGAAATTGAATGTTTTTGTCCAGTGGTGAGTAAAGCGTTGATGAGTGTTGTGAAGGAGGAAGTGTCAATTTCAGAAGAAGTGCTAGAGATCCTAAGAGATTTCAAAGAGTTGATCACAAGTGAGCTACCAAACAATTTGCCAAGGATAATTTTCAGATGGACAATGTTGTTGATAAACGCCGCGGAGTTAAATTTTTTATTGTCGACATCTATGAATATCATGCAGAAGAAACTCTTTATCAAAATGAGAGCTCGGGGTCAAGTTTTTCAAAGGTGGAGGAGACTGATGTAAGAGGGTTGGTTGCATGAATTTAAGACGAAGTTGCCCGAAATAAAGGTTCGTCGAGAATATTCAGGTTTGACATCTAGTGTTAGAATGGCTATTAATCTAACTTTTCGTAAAGGGAATTGGGTCACGAGTGAAACTCATTGCCTCGCCCAATTTCATTCCATCCAAAAATTAGTTTTAATTATTCAACCCAATTTGAATAATTTCTGTTTTATTTTTTGTTTTGGATTTTCGGCCCATTAGAGTTTCCTTAGTATATAAACACTTCAGTAGTAGCTAGAGAGAGTTTTTATTAGTTCAATAATATTTTAAAGAATTTTCTCAATTTCTGGTGGATTCTGAAACCTATTTTTATAGGTTTGTCGCTTGCAAAGTTTTATCTTTTCTCTATCTAGGTTTAGCGCTTGCTAGCTTGCGCTTCCGTCTGTGTCACCTTTTATCTTTAAGCTTCAAGTTAATGGTTAATAAAAGGGCAAACCATGATATTGGTCCTTAAAAGTGTACCTCGTCGTAAATCGAGTCCCTAACTCAAACAAAACACAAATTAATCTCTTATTCATCACTTTGTTAGGTCATTCTCATCCACTACTGCACAAATGACATTTTGCAACATTTTTCTGGTGAATTGAAAAAAATAATTGACAGCAGTAATTAAACATGACACATTTTCCTACGAAATCAAATAATAATGTGAATTTTTGTCTTCATGGTTGTTGGGACGTAAATCATCATCATCTCCAGCCATATAATTAAACTAAAAACATAAATCTTAACCAGGCACATTGACAACAATGACATTCATGACATGGGGACTAACATTGGTTGTAGCTTATACACAATATCAAAATCTCGGTACAAATCCCATGTGTTTGCCACATAGTTTCCCCATTCTAGTAACAACAGAATTCCTCTACACTGTTGCCATAACTCACCAATAATCCCCAATCCTCCTTTAACACCATCTCACAATGGTCAATATCCTCCGCCTCCACTAAATTCATGCACTCGAACACTTGGTTATTTCAATATATATACCAGCATTGTTCAAACCTAAATTAACACCAGGGTTCACTACAACATAATTGAAATCTAGTAACAATAAAAAAATTGCAACTAAATCAAGAAAATTGTTACTAATTAAATTTGGTAACATTTGAACAATTGTTAGGTAAAGCTTATGTTACTAAAGAGCTTCAGTAACACTTTACAGTAGTATCAATAACATTAAAAAAAATGTTACTTATTTATATTTTTGTAACACTTTTTTTTTTATCATCGGTAACATAAAATATTGTCAAATATAAATTTTTGAGAAGTTGTAAAAAATGTATCAATGTTGACTACACTAAAAAATTGTGAGTCTACCAAAAAATGTGCAACGCCCATACTAAACGTATCTAGAAAGTTTAGCATGTGCATTATCTTTAGTACTGGATACATTAAAATTTACAACATAAGTCTTCGAATGAATAAATAGATACAACAATACACGTTCATAAAACTTGAAACCATATGAATATCCTGCAACTGATACGAATGAGCACTTGCTGATTATCCATCCGGCCAATTGACTGCTACGTCCTGTTAAAACAACCTGCTGATCTGAAACAAAATAGGATTGAGATGAGACATAATGTCTATGAGAAATCTACCTAACCCTAGGCTATAGGCAACCTCAGGGAAAACCTAGGGTCACCACGTGTCTACAACACAACCAATCGGTTGATTATACGTGTGTGGAACTTACTTATCTAGACGATCGTGCATAACTAAGATTGCCATAAGTCTCTACATGCCATAACTTATAAGTCTTGCTAAATGCTCTGCATACCATGGAGGCTAAGGGAACTAAGACCACTATGTCGGGAACCGACACTATCATGGTTTAACGTATCGTCTACATAGCATAATCTGACTGGACGATCGGGGAAAACTAATATCGTCGACAGTGAGTTATCATAACTTGTTGCAGAAGCATTTACCTATACATATCATAGCATAATCATAATCGTATCATGGAATGGTTCATAATAATTTATTATATAAGAGAGTTAGCGTGTAACAAACAACATTATCTTGGTTTGTTTTACGGATTAATTCTGAGTGGAGTAACCCCATAATATAATCCCATAACATATCCGGTAAAATTTCTATATAAGGCTAACACTGAAACTCCTCTTAATGTCGTGCAGGCCTACCTTGCGGAGCGTGTCCTGTCCCCCTAACGTGAACCTCTTGTATCCCTCTGGCGTGGATAACAAGAGACACGACACTTTCATGTTCTTAGCTTATTAGTCTTGTACATACATAAGGATTTATCCTATTACTTTCTTGCTTGTTTACCACTGGTCCATGACCTACCCGATTATTGGTAAACCATTACGTGCTTACTCTTGTTCTTGCATGACTTAGACCTAATGAGTTTAGGTTACAAACTAACATGATTATTCTCAACTATCTAAGTCAAGGCTCTGCATATTTCCCAATTCTTAGAGATTAACTTGGTACCTGGCCTAAATCATATCATATTCTCTCGTGTGCCACGCCTTACAAAATAGATCAATACTTGCTTCTTTTCCAAGAAAACCTATTAAAAGATTAGCAAAGAGGACATTGGTTTGAGGGGTTTACTTTTATAAGAAAAGCACTGAGAGACAGGACACGAAACTGCCATAAACTAGCCGTAATAAGTCGACAACATATTTATGTGCTGTCAACTTGCCATGGCAAGTTCAACTGGCCATGGCGAGCTCATGGCAAGTTGAACCAGTACTTTCTAATCTAACTCGCCTCGGCGAGTCCTAGCTTGCCCAGCGAGTTATAACAGTTCAGAACCTGCAAAAATGGTATTTTTAGCTCAAAAACCTCAAAACCAAGTGACCCAAAGCATAATTCAACTCTATTAATCATAGAACACTTGAAAAACATTCATATAACAAGTATTAACATTTAGCAAGCATGGCATGAAAAGGGGTAGCTACTTACAAAATCATGAAACCTAGAAATCATGTTTCCTCGCATAATCATACACTTAACCCAAGGGTGGGAACTATCTAATAACTCATCATAAATCCTTGCAATCACCAAGAAGTTTCAATAAGCAAAACCCTAACTTGTTCCCTTGTTCCAAACTTGTATCCAAAGCTCCAAGTTCACCAAAAACCACAACCCATAGTTTAGCTTATGCTCATTCTTCCACTAGTTGCTTCTAAATATCCATACATACCATAATCAGCATCATCAACAACCATGCACAACACTCCAAGAATTCATGGAATCTCTAAGCTAAAACTTTTCTTAATTCTTACCATGATCAATTAAGGATGATTGCATGTTGATTTCCACTATATTTAGATGATTGTGGTGATTTGTGATCGAGAGACTGAAAGGCCGTGAGAGAGCTAGAGAAAAGGGGAAGGATCTGAGCTTAAGAGAGAGAAGTGAGAAGAGGAAATGAGGGAAATCAAGGGACTTTGCTTATAAATAGCCCTTGGGTGAAATTACTTTATTACCCTTCCTTAACTCATAACCTTAAAAGAATTCTCCAATATCTATTTAATCCTTCATAATAGTTTACCTCTGACACATTCACTGATATCATAGTCTATTGAGATATAGCGGGATTTTACACTCTACCCCCGTTAAAGAAATTTTGTCCTCAAAATTTAGAATTACCTTATAACGTCGTCACCCAATGAACTCTTTCCGGTTAACTTTTACTAAGAATCTCTAACTTCTGAAGGAGTTGACCTTCCAATCCACTAGTTGAAAATGATCTGGAAAACTTCCTTAGCTGAAAACATGAAACATATCGTGCGGCTCTACTATACATGTACATGTTTAACTGATAAACTGTTGAACCGACACATCAGAGTATCTGAAATAATTCACACATCTTGAACATAATTTCTTAAATAACATTCTCAACTGGTCTTGACAACATACTCTCCATTACAAACTAACTTGAGCTGATGTGTCTAACATCCTCATAATGAAACGATTGCTTCTCACATTCTTACAATCTGGTTTAGGTCTTTAGTACTTGGTTATCCTTATTAGATCTTCGAACACTTCATTTGGTCGCCCAGTCAACACAATTGTCGGCCTTGTTAACTTTAACTTTTCTCAAAGGATCTAGTTCTCAAGCGATTCACCATAACACGGCTAACTCCCAAAACTATCCCTTTTGAACTATGCTCCACTAAACGAGACTACATAGCTGCAATCATAACATACTTATCGTAAAGTCTCCCTTCCTCAAGACATTATCTCATCATCCGATAGAAGCACTAACTCACAAGCACCATCCGTAATTCATATCCGAACACAAAATGCACCACTCGACAAGTACATTAAGCATAATTTCTCTCCGAGCATTAGTGCACTACCTAATGAGTATACAATACGTAAGGTAGTACGACTGATGGCTCATCCCATGAAGTATCTCTCTTGTCATAAGACACTTATTTATCTATGTCGAGCTTCTGTCTTCCTTACATCGTAATACCCTTTTTACACATACTCCCTTAGAATACATAATTTCCTTGTGAATGACATTGTTCTAACAGCTACTATAGAAAACGGGTCCTCCCCTAGATTAAGGGTTAACACATTACCCATACATATTGTATACAGAATCATGCTCTCACATACTATGCTTTGCTTGATAATGCCAATACTTTCTTGTTGATTTTCTTTAAAGAAAGCTTTGTAATACTAGCATATGGGTCACAGATATTAAGGGTTACACATTATATGAAAGTACAGCAAAACTGGGCCCCGGACGGCACTACCGAACTACGAAACGAGTCGACAACACAACTGTGCTGTCATAAATTTTGGTTTGTATTTATTATATTTATCATTCACAAAGATTGGTTCTATATTTTTTATATTTATCTTTCACAAATCTTTGTCCCGTGTTTGTATTTTTTTTAATTTATAAGTCACAAATTTTGATCTCAAGCTTTTTGTAAATTTATCATTCGGAAATTTCGGTTCCCTTTTTTTTTTATATATATTTATCATTCATAAATTTTGGTCTGTATTTTTTATATTTACCATTCACAAAGTTTGGTTCTGTATTTTTTATATTTATCATTCACAAATCTTTGTCCCGTGTTTTTTATATTTACCATTCACAAAGTTTTGATAAAAGTTTTCCATGTATAAATTTTCTTAACATTGTTTTCCAGAAGAATAGTTTTTGGCACTCCTCCGGCCACCTCATGCACTATTCTACTATCACCATTTTCATCAAAGGACCTTCTTTACTTATATTTTGTAGAATTTTTTTGCATGTATATAGATTTTTAAATATTATAATAAGTATTTTAAATATTTTATAGATAGATTGTTCTTAAAAATCATATTTTGGAAGAAAAAAAATTATGAACATTTGTAGTTAAACATACACACATTTTGGTTTCCACTTTTTACAAATTATATATTGAACATATATAAAACCATCTTTTTGTAAGCTTAATTGTACATATATGTATATATCAATGATTTTTATTTGTTGAAGTAGTATAACTTACGTGATGCTAGCTAACACTCCATATTATTTCCTTCAATTTTTAAGTTCTTGTATAATGTTAAAACACAATGAAATAAATTCTTAAATTCAATTTTAAATTTGACTTTACAATGTATCAATGACAAATGTTTTTCCAATTTTAATGTATTAGTGAAAAATATTTATCTATTTTTTTAATTTTATATTTATTAGTGACAATTCTGTTAAAAACATTCCCCGAAAAATCTCCTTCTTTATATATTTTTTTATTAGTGAAATATATTGTCCCTAGTTTTTATAGATTATTAAAAAAAAATAAGTGCACCAATCAAAAAATATATTCCATTTTATAAAATTGAAGAGAATTTTTTCTCAACTTTTTTCTTCAAGAAGTATTTTATTATTCATTTATTAATAGAAAAAAAAACAAAAAATGAAGATATTTTATTATCATTTGTCAAAAAAGAAGATATTTTATTATCCATTTTACACAATGATTTTATATACCTTCAAAAAAATATTTTAATGTGCTCAAAAGCCAAACCAGAATCCAGTAACCCACAAAAGCCCAAACCAGTAACCCACATATAAAAATCTATCAGCAACACAATTTCACTTTCTCTAACCCTAGCAGCCACCCTCCCTTCCTTTCTCATATCTACGTTTCTTCCTCCTCTCTCTAACAACCATCACCTTCTCTTTAATTTTCAACAAAATCCAACCATCACCTTCAGAAAATAAATCCACTATTCTTTTTCTCTCATTCTCCTCAAGAAAACCCATAGATTTATTTAAAGTTGAGGAGATAAAATTTTGAGGTTGCATTTCTCTTATATTTTCCGGCCAACGTTACATATATGTGCAAAAATGAAGCTTGCCATCTGCTTACTCCGAGCATCAACAATGAAATCCTCATTACAGTCGGAGTAACTTCACCGAAGACAACAACAACGACATTTGCCTCTGTCTTGCCATCCTACATGCAACAACAACAACAATAATCTAAACATGAAATTAGATGTGATTTTCTTGGATTTTCAAGAAATGTAAGATTCTGTTTCAGCTTTCTTAGATCTGATACTAATGATATTCTTTATTTGATCTTAGAAAAAAATTTCCTTTCTCATACTATTACACTATTTTTTAATAGAAAACGAAGACTTTTCTTCTTATAAAATAAGAATATTATTTTTACCACAGATGACTGATATTTTTGTTGGCAAATTATTTTTTTTTCAATATTCACTGTCTGTTATTTTTTATTTTTATGATTTAACAAAAATAATTATACTTTGTATTTAAAAAGTTAAACAAATGATGAAAAGAATAGAATAAGAGAAAATAAAGATGACATATTTCTCTCTCACTTTTTCTTTTCAAAGATGATTTTACGGTACAGTAAAACTTTTTCGATAATTTATTTTTCCTATAAATATAGAAGAGAATAAAAAAAGATATATAATTTTTTTTAAGAATTTAAAAGAGAATTGATATTTAAAAGAAAAACAATAATGAACTACAATAGCTTAGTACACTGCTCATTATTTTTGGTAATTTCTTTTTCGTATTGTACATGACCATTATGAATGTAAAGGGTTTATTGTTCACCCCAAACAAAGAACAAAGACAAAAATATTTGTTTATGTTATTGATTATTTTTTTTTATCAAACTTATGTTATTGATTTTGTTATCACAACATAGTTTTCTTCCTTTTGGTTTTTTCTTTTCTTCATCACCTACACAAACTATTGGACTATCTCATTTCATTTGCCATTCTATGCCAATTTATTTTATAATAAAAACAATTATTATGATTTTAAAAACTATAAAAATATGTTATGATTATTATGATATTTGAAATGTCATGTTTTATGAGTTAAATAATAGTCTTAAAGCAACGTTAAAATCACGGGAAAATGATCAACAATATTTTATTTCATTTTCCTGTTGTGATATATTTGTGCAAGATAGAAAAAAATGACATAGAATGAAAGACATTTTACTTATACCAATTGTGATCAGATTTGTTTCTATTACCATATTTCCTTTTGCTACAATCCGAACAGAGACTGTTGAAATCTGCAGACAAAAAAGAAGCAAGCAAGTATTATTAGATACACAATCATTGAAGCTGGTGGAAAAACATTATGGGTAAAGAAAATGAGAGAGAAGATGAATGGAGAATGAAATAGAATGAAAATGAGATCAGCAATTAAAGTTGAGAAAGAGATGAATGATAAAGTAGAGAGAGATAAGGTTATAAAGAAAAAAAATAGTAAGATTCAAATTTCAAAATGTTGTTTGGTGGGAAAAAAGACTTGGATAAGAGTGAGACTTGTATGACACATTGCTTTAGACATTGAGAAGTGTGAAAATTGGAATAATGACTAAATACAACAACTATGAGCAACCATCATGTAACAATGTAATTAATAGGTGACTTAGTTAGAAAAAGTAAATTGTAGACATCATTTACCCTTAATTTCATTATGTGTCATTTTAAGAGGCAAGGTTATAAGCTTTTATAATAAGATTATTATTATTATTATTATTATTATTATTATTATTATTATTATTATTATTATTATTATTATTATTATTATTATTATTATTATTATTATTATTATTATTATGTTTTTTTTCAAAAAAAATATTATTATTAGTTTTATTTTTTTTACAAAATAAAGATAGAGCAAATAGCTAACACATAGTAATAATAATAATATATATCTTTCAAAATATATATATATATATATATATCAAAAAAAAAATAATATGTGTCAACAAAAAAAATGTCTTTATTGAACAAATAGTCACTTTGCTCCCTAACTCTCCACCTCGCTGTCACATAGATCTCTGACTCATGATTAAATACAAAGAAGTCTCTGACTCTGCACTTCCATTATCACTTTAATCCTTGATGTTAAATAATTTTGTTAAATGATGATGTGCCACATGTTTTCTAAACATTGTAGACTTTTTTTTCTTCAGATATATTAAATATTGTATGTTCTATAAATTGTATTGAAAGTTTTATGGTTTTTTGCGTAACGGTAAAACTTTATCCACAGTATTAAACAACCAATTGTGTAAAAAAAGAATAACGCTGATATTATTAATCTCTACTTTTTAATTTTAAATAAAAGAACATTATATTTTGACAAAAAAATGTTATATTAATATTGTCAAATAATATAATGAATTAGGGATTTGAGATTTTCAATTTAAGGGATTTGAGATTTAAGGATTTAGGAATTTGAGATTCAATTTAGGGATACTGATTTTTTATTCAGAGACCAAAGTGACCATTTTCTTCTTTCATTTTAGTCCCTGTGACACCTCATATGTCATGTCATCGTAAAACATGTGTCACATCATCACTTAACATAATTATTTAACGTCAGAGACTAAAGTGATAACGGAAGTGCAAAGCCAAGGACTTCTTTATATTTAATCATGAGTCAGGGACCTATGTGACAGTGAGATGCAGAGTCAAGGATTAAATTGACTATTTGCCCAATAAACATATATATTAATATTATTACTATGTGTTAGCTATGTTTTTTTTTACGTGATGTGTTAGCTATGCTTTTTTTTACGTGATGTGTTAGCTATATTTTCTTTTTCTTTTTTTATTTTTTTTAATAATGATTGGAGGTAAAATTTGTTGAACAAGTTTGGAGGGAAGATTGCCACCAAAAATTTGATATTGTTGAAATTTTTATAAAAAATTTAAATAATAGAGTAACACTCCAAAAACGTCCCCAAAAGTATTTAAGGGGACAATTAATGATGGTTACCAAAGAAATAATAGAGTGACGCTCCAAAAACGTCCCCAGAAGTATTTAAGTTGACGTTTTCCAGGGGTTGCAAATATATTTCTGGCGACAGTCAAAAAACGTTGCCGTAGCCACTTTTAGGAGACAATTTTTACACGTTCCCTAAAAAAGTGTTGCCAGAGACAACAAATGGTGTAGTTAGAGGACATTGGTTTGAGGCATTTACTTTTATAAGAAAAACACTGAGAGACTGGACACGAAACTGCCATAAACTGCCTCGAATGAGTCAACAACACATTTCTGTGCTGTCAACTTGCGATGGCGAGTTGAACCAGAACTCTCTGATCTAACTCGCCCCGGCGTGTCCTAGCTCGCCCGACGAGTTATGACAGTTTAGAACCTGCAAAAATGGTGTTTTTAACTCAAAAACCTCAAAACCAAGTGACCAAAGCATAATTCAACTCTATTAATCATAGAACACTTGAAAAAAAAATTCATATAACAAGTATTAACATGTTTAACAAGCATGGCATGAAAAGGGGTAGCTACTTACAAAATCTTGAAACCTAGAAATCAAGTTTCCTCGCATAATCAAACACTTAACCCAAAGGTGGGAACTATCTAAGAACTCACCATAAATCCTTGCAATCACCAAGATGTTTCAATAAGCAAAACCTTAACTTGTTCCCTTGTTCCAAACTTGTATCCAAAGCTCCAAGTTCACCAAAAACCACAACCCATAGTTTAGCTTATGCTCATTCTTCCACTAGTTGCTTCTAAATATCCATACATACCATAATCAACATCATCAACAACCATGCACAACACTCCAAGAATTCAAGGAATCTCTAAGCTAGAACTTCTCTTAATTCTTACAATGATCAATTAAGGATGATTGCATGTTGATTTCCACTATATTTGGATGATTGTGGTGATTTGTGATTGAGAGAGTGAGAGGCCGTGAGAGAGCTAGAGAGAAGGGGAAGGATCTGAGCTTAAGAGAGAGAAGTGAGAAGAGGAAATGAGGGAAAGTAAGGGACTTTGCTTATAAATAGCCCTTGGGTGAAATTACATCATTATCCTTCCTTAACTCATAACCTTAAAAGAATTCTCCGATATCTATTTAAACCTTCATAATATTTTACCTCTGACACATTCATTGATATCATAGTCTATTGAGATATAGCGGGATGTTACAAAATGTTAATAATTGAAATAGATTAAAAAATTGGATTATATATAGGAGATTTTGTAGTCAATCCACCACATTGAATCTATCACATAGCAAGTCTTTTTACACAATCCAAACAAATCACAATACTACATTTGGATCGGCTATTTTGGATAACAAAACAATCAAAAAAGATATCCAAACTAAACCTACCAATCACTTTTTCCACCAAATTTTAAAAAAAAATAGCCATGAGGGGATATAAGCAAGCTAATGCAACAAAAATCTTCTTGGTTGTACTTTCAATTGTTTAACAAGCTTTCAACACCATATTTTATAGCTTCACTTGAAGCAACAAAAATCTTCTAGCTACAAGTATTTAGAAGGAATAAAAGAACAAAAACAAAATAAAAGTAAATTTGAGATATAAATGTTTGAACCAAATCCAATATTCATCAAAAAAAATTGAGATATAAAATGTAGCAGAATATACCTGTACCAAAGATAAAGCATACAACAAAATCCTATAAGTGTTGCCACTTTCTGAGCAGAGGAAGGATATGATATTGTTATAACAATCACGTAGAATTATGAATTTTCATTTGAATAATTTCTTAATGCATATTGCGCTAGCATCCACCAAGATTTGTTGAAAGTAAAACCAATCCTACCAAATCCTAAGCACAAAAACAACTAGAATCATAATAACCACACAACAGAACATACAAGCTACTCAAATAGTAATCAAATATAGAAACCAACTGAAAAGGAAATGCTACTCGAAATCAGACCGGAGACGGAAGGAATTTTGATCCTCCACAATTTGGATCCAACGTATCTCACACATAAGTAGGCATGATCATGCTATTATCATATCAATGTGACTATTTTTAAAACATGTTGAGGAAACTATACTGGTTAAATATCTTTAGAACTAGAAAAGGCACCAGTTGATGCTGCAATCAAGATATCCATTTCAATTACAATGTAGAAGTGATGATCACTCAATATATATAAACCACAAGGAAGAAGAGAAAACTATGCAGAAGGTGATGAAACATGAAACAATTGAGAAATTGTCACAACCAGCCTTATGATCCCCAATTCACCTACAAACGATACATAAAATAAATTCAATCGAAACCAATTCCAGAATTATTGATATAACTAAGCAATGATCAATAACCACAAATCAATTTAGTACTAGAAACGCTAACCAAGCAAATATCTAAACCATTTCCCAAAAGTGTACAAGTTAAAAACTAGTTTACTCGCGAGTCTACGAATCGAGTCTTACAACATAAAACATTAGTGTCGATATTAGTCATATATAATATTTTAACTCCAAAGAAGCAAAATTGAAAGTTTCACTACATAGGAGCATAATTGACAACACATAGCATGATAACATAAATCCCACATGGCCTTTCTACAGAAATAAAATGTAAATTTTAAGAGAGAAAAAACAAAAAACAGAACCTTCTCTATATACCATTTAAAAACAAAATTGTTACACTTTACAAGGGTACCATCTAGGTAGTACGAACCCTTCATATTTAATGTGTGTCCGGTGTCAGACAGATGTCAGAGTTATGTGATCAAATTCATTTACTTTCCTTTTTCAAACTAGTATTAATGTTGACGTGTTGGTGTCGTGTTCTGTATTAGTGATTCATAGTGTACATGATAGAATAAAATAAAATAAATTTTCAATAGAAAAAAGCACGGAGGATTTAATATAGTGAAGTTACGCTCTGAAGGAGTGTGGTTAATTGCTGATCGTGATACACCATAAAATAGTACTACAGATCCTGTAATCAGGTACAAACCAATCACCCTGATGAAAATCAATACAAACGCGATAATTTCAATGTCAAAGTCCATTTAAATATCGATCTAATGTCCACAATTTAATTTTAACTAAAAGTAATAGGAAGAAAGGTATTATCAAAATATACAAAGTTCATGCTAAATGGATAGAAAAGTTATAGAAATTCAATAAAGAGTAACTACTATTAGAAACCATAGATACTCATTAAAATCAACAAATACAAGTTAAGCACCACTGAAACCCTAATAAGACTTACGTGTTATAACAACCTCTAAAATGGTTAACATCGATTTCGTATAAAATTGATATACAAACTTCGAAAAAGAATTATAAAAAACAGAGAGCGATGATGAGGTTCACGATGATTTTGCATTGGTAAAGAAAGAGGGAACGAGATTGCAGATCTGTGAAATATGAGCAAAAAATGAACAAACCAATAAGCAAAAATCAATGAAACCTTAGTGAAATGTGAGAGAAGATAACAATCAGATTTGATTGCTGGTAGTGGTAGAGGATCAGAAATAGTAATTGACGTTGAAGAGAGAACATGTGAAAACAATTGTGATTGTTGTGGAGGTTTCAACGGAACAATCTGATTGTCCGCTACACAAGGTCATGGACACGATTAGGCCATGCGTAGATATAAACGTGTCCATTACGACAATGAGTTCAAAAGTATGGGATTATCGGACTCAACCTTTGCAACACCAATGGCATCAACGATATCACAAATTGATCAAACTCGACCGCTAAACTGACAGTTGATGTTTGTACCTGAAGAGCAATGGTGAAGATGCAGTTTGTTTTCACCTCAAATAGATAAATATCATTATATTAGTTTTTTTTTTCATTACTAATAATATGGTTGCTGTTTGTTTTCACCTATATTTAGATTCTTTATGTCGTCATACATATGCAAATAACATAACCGTTAAACTTATTCACCTTCTTGTCTGTAGTCACAATAGAAAAAGGATCGATAGAAGAGAAAATATAACTTGAACAAATATAGAAGTTGAAAGCAAAAAATGTGCGAGGGAGAAAAATTTGCCAAACCAAAACACAAACCGTCAAAAGAACGTAAGAATGCATGCATGACATAGCACCAGAAAAAGCGGAAACTCCTATCAAATCACCATTCCGTTGCTTCTAACCCCCATTTCCAAAAATTTCATTTCTCTTCAATTCTTACACAAACAAATAATTATCACCACCATGATAATAACAATGACAAAGACCACCGCAACGCAGACATAATTAAAAGCCGCATATTAGAAGAAGAAGAAAAAGAAGAAGAAGAAGAAGGAACCAACAAAAATAATAATTATGAAGCATGTCACGCCTCCTGCATATTTTGAAGTAAATGTGATTAATTCTAATCGAATATGGCAAACTGACAATGTTCTGAAAACTGGGGTCCCCTATAATGCCATGACAATTATCGCCATCATACTTGTGTCTCGTCTTTGCTTCATTATCTTTAAACCCTTTCATCAATCTCGCATCATTGCACATATCACTGTAAGTATATAAATTCATTCCCAAAAAAAGTTGTAGTAATAAGTTATCTTTTTGACTCCATGATAGTATTAATTGTATTAATTCATTCCCCAAAAAACTTGTATTAACTTTATTTTTTTACAAAGTAGTCATAATAATTCGTAATTAATTGAGCATATAAAATAAATTTTGGTTAAAACGAGTTTTACGCATACCTACAAACACATCTCAATATATAAGGAAAAAAACAAAAATCACACTTAAAGCATAAAAATTTGTAGCATAGTTTTTTGTGTTTTCTTTGAAATAAGTTTTATGGGAAGATGTAAAAACAATTTTCATTGGCTATTGGTTATGGAAAAAATGGAAGAGAGAAAATTAAATGTAATTTGCATTTAATTTCATGAGAATATGCAAAAGTTTTTATTGAAAAATATGATTTTTTTTAAAAACAAGATTAAATATAATAAAAGTTTGTCTTTTTTGCTTATATTTTGGGACAAAGAAAATGAATTTCTTTTGCTTATGTTTCGGGATGGAGGGAGTATATATATTTGTGGATATGTTTTAAAAATTAGGGTTAATAGGTCTTTACCCCCTGTAATATAGGTCATTTCTGTTTTTCCTCCTGTAAATTTTTTTTTTGATTTATCCCCTGTAAAAAAAATTTGTTTTGATTTACCCTCCTAATAGGCCAAACAAAAACGAAAATTTCTTGAAAAAAAAATTGGTTTTTGTTTGGCCTATTAGGGCGGTAAATCAAAACAAATTTTTTTTACATGGGAAAAACGAGAAATAACCTATATTACAAGAGGTAAAAACCTATTAACCCTAAAAATTAATATATGTCAAATGTATCTCTGAGTTTAACGTTTGTATTAGATCAGTTCTTTTAATTTTGTCATTTTTAAATTGAATTTTTGTGTCGGTAATAGTATGAACCTTTACTCTTCCATTGAGTCACTTATTTTTTAAAAAGCTTATGTGTCCATTAAATGTCTATGCAAATGTCTGACACAAAATCTTTGTTCAACACTCTAGGTACAATTTATCTATTGGTAGAAACAATCATTAATAAAGTATGAATGATAACCATCTTCTTTGGTTATACAAAAGAAGGATAGTGCTCCTTAAGGTCATCATATGTGTCTTCATCTGATTCTTCATTCTCCAACTATGATGACTAATATTCTTCATCCGAGCTTTTTACTTTTCTCTTCATATTTTTACCAATTATGACAGACACTCGTATTTTTTTCAAACAAAGAATCACCGAAAGCGTAACGATGCACATTATTACTGACATAAATGACCAATTTAAAACTAAAAAAAACATATTAAGATGACTGATCCGTTACAAACATTACACTTAAAGGACCATATGATGCATTTGACCAATAATATAACAAGTGACAGAATGATGAATGTTTTTTTCCTTATAGATATTTTTTTTACAAACACAGTGATTGGGTGCATATATATCCATTCTATTATAAACAAAATGATTTATTGTAATAATTTGTGGGTGTTCCAATTATTAAATGTAGGCTGGTATTGTATTGCCATTGCTATGGTCTTTTTCACCATCTACGGCCCTATACCTTTTTCCTGTATCTAACATGATAAATGTCGAAGTTATATCAACTATTGGTGTCATATATTATGCATTCCTAAGTGGTTTGGAGGTGAACTTGAACACCATTTTACATGTTAAAAAGAAAGCTGCAACTATTGCAATTTTCGGGATAATTTTTCCAATGGTGATGGGACCAGCTTTATACCTTCTACATCGAAAATTTTATGGCAAGGGTGATGGATCTAATCTTGAAGAAAATGCAGTAAATGCTTATATATTATGGACTTTAGTTCTTACTGTCACAGGTTTTCCAGTTGTAGTCCACACCCTGTCTGAGCTTAAACTTCTCTATACTGGTCTTGGTAAGGTTGCATTAACATCAGCCATGATCAGTGACACATATGCTTGGATTTTATTCGTATTATTTGTTCCATTTTCAGTGAATGGTACAAAGGCAATATACACGACGTTCAGCACTGCAATATTTATATTCATTTCCATCTTTGTGGTGCATCCTATCATTGTAAAGATCATTGATCGCAAGACAGAAAGAGATGAATGGGATGCTAACCAACTAGTCTTTGTCTTTATGGGCCTTATGGTTTTCTCATTCATAGCAGATACTCTTGGCACACATGATGTTGTTGGGGCTTTTTTATACGGATTGATTTTACCTCACGGTAAATTTGCTGACATGGTCGTGTCAATGACTAATGATTTTGGTGTTGGGTTTCTTGCGCCGATCTACTTTTGTGGCAATGGATCTAAACTCATGGTGAAAACCATTTTCTCTCAGCCAAATTGGCCCTATACACTTATCATTATACTCTTGTTGTGTGTTCCAAAGATTTTAAGCACTTTGTTTGCCACTTTCTTCTTTGGCATGCGTGCTCAAGATGGTTTTGCTCTAGGCTTGCTTCTCAATACCAAGGGTGCTGTTGCACTGATAATGCTCAATATTTCCTGGGATAGATCGGTATTGATCTACTTGAAAATTATTATTTACTCCCTTTTTTAATAACTCTAACGTCAAAATTATAAAAAGTTCAATCTTTGATTTGCTAATGTGTATTTGTAGATTCTTTCTCCACCAACATATGCTGTTTTAACCTCTGCAGTTCTTCTAATGACTATAGTGGTGGCTCCCGTCATCAATGCCATATACAAGCCCAGAACGAGATTTGAGAATAATAAGCTAAAGACTATACAAAAGCTCAGACTTGATGCAGAGCTTAGGATTCTAGCATGTGTTCACAATACTCGTCAGGCCGCAGGGTTTATTAGCCTCATTGAATATTTCAATGCCACTAGACTTTCCCCTATACATGTTTTTGGCCTCTACCTTGTTGAAATCGTTGGACGTGTTGGTGCCCTTGTTGCTTCTCATATGGAAAAATTTAGTGGCCAATCTGGAACACAAAATCTTACACAATCCCAGCTAGAGTTAGAAAGCATTACCAATACCTTTGAAGCATTCAAAGAGGCATATGATGCTATTAGAGTCCAAACACTAAATGTTGTGTCAAACTATGAAACCATTCACGAAGATATATACAACTCGGCTAATGAAAAATGTACAAGTTTGATTCTCCTTCCATTCCACAAACAACTAAGTTCAGAAGGTGCACTCGAAACAACTAATATTGCATACAAAGATATAAACTTGAATGTGATGCAAAGTGCACCTTGCTCTGTGGGAATATTTGTGGACCGTGATCTTGGGTCATTACCAAATTTAAATTTTCGTATTTGTATGATCTTTGTTGGAGGTCCTGATGATCGCGAAGCCTTAGCTGTTGCATGGAGGATGGCAGAACGCTTAGGAACCCAATTATCAGTGGTTCGGATGCTCCTGTTTGATAATGCTGAAATAGTAGACACCTCAAATCATGCTGAAGCACAAGGCATACTATCTATTGTAATGGATAGTGAGAAGCAGAAGGAGTTAGATGATGAGTATGTGAATGGATTTAGATTGACAGCGATGAACAACAATGATTCTATATCTTATTCAGAAGTTAATGTCCATTCAAGTGAAGATATTCCCACAACCCTGAATGAACTAGAAAATTTTTATTGCAATTTATATATAGTTGGACAAGGGAATCGTAGGAACACTCGTGTCTTTTCAGATTTATTGGACTGGTGTGATTGTCCAGAACTTGGAGTTTTAGGGGACATTTTGGCATCAGATAATTTTGGTTCGAGATCATCTGTGCTAGTTGTGCAACAATATGGGTATGGGGGAATGGTTTTGGAAAAGCAACCCAACCATGTGACCACCAATAACGATGGTTTTGAGTGGTTGTAGTGAAGGCAGAATGAGAATAATGATGGTTTTGAGGTACCGTTTTCATAAACATATGAAAATAAATGGATCAAAACTCCAATTATGTGAAAAATCTATACATATCATTGCCTTAAAGTGAATCAGATTTTGTTTTTGTGCCCATCAAGTGATCCCCCCTTCGGTTACTATAAGTGAATTTCAACTAGATTGCACACCCGTGCGATGCATGGGTGCAGTGACAGAGCCAGGATTATTATATAGTCCAGGTAAAAAAAATTTGCAACACATTTATAGGGGTTTACCTAAGAAATTGCAAGCAAAAAATCTAAATAAATTGCTCAATTTATAGGGGTTTATATAAAAAATTCATAGTGATTTACATAAGAAATTGCAAAAAATTTGGGCCGGAGCCTGGGCGAATACCGAGGTCGCCGGGCCATAGAACCGCCCATGCGCAGGTGAGTTACCATAAAATGTATTGTTGTTATTAATTGACATGAATAAAATTATAGTTATGAATTTAACTTAAAAACAAAATAAAAAGTAATATGTATTGCTATCATTAAACCTTGAAATATTGCTCAATATTATCTATTTCAAGAATTTTATTCATTCTCTCAGAAAAAAAAAAAAGAATTTTATTCATTAGTTCGCATATTATTATTTTTTTGCAAATTAAAAGAAAAATCAAATGATAAATATGAAATGATAACTTCATAAAAAGAATATTATTACCTTCACCTGATAATCTCTAGTAGTAAAAGAAAACAAAGCCAATAAAGTTTTACGAACTACGCATTCAAAAACAGTTTTACAAACAATAAAAAAAATCTCTCAAGTTAATTAGCATTTTTTTTACTAAAGAAAGTAACTTAACATCCCCGTAAAAATAATGTAACTTATATTTGTTACGTTTTCTTCTCTTAATGCAAGTACATATTTCTTTATGGAAAAAAATATTCATATGTAAGTACATAATTCTTTATGGAAAAACAAAAATAATATTGACACACAAAGTTAGGTTGAGACTCATACTTAGAATCATATTACATGAAAACCACGATATATCAACCAACACTATAATACATCATTTATAAAACAAAACAACACTCATTCTTTTGATTCGCTCCAGCGTTGCTTCTTCTCTTTATACAACACCCACTAATACATACAAAGCAAAATACTACTAATATATTCTGCACGTCGTTCCACTATATGTTCATTTATACATTTTCATGATACAATCAAAAAGCACAACTCAAAAGTACAATTTCAATCTCACTTTTCACCTGTTTTTAGATTCAGCTAAAATCCAGGCTGGCTCAAATAAATTCTACAATCCAAGACACCACCTTGATAATAAGTAAAATATAGCTTTTAATCGTTAATGGAATTAGCATTGTTATCTTATTAGAAAAAACAAAAATGAGTTAATTTGAGTTCTATAAAATTAGGGTTAATAGTTATTTTCATAAATGAACATGTAGTTACAATAGTTATTCAATATATTAGAAACTTTAAATTATAGTCCCTGCCATTAAAATGCTTCGTTAATACTAACATATCAATCCTTCAATATATTTATTGTCATATAATTCCGTATAAGTGTATATTTACTATCATATCATTCCTTATAAGTGTATATTTACTGTCATATCATTCCTTATAATTGTATATTTAGTGTCATATCAATCCCAATAAGAAAAGAATTATAATCAACATTCATGGAATATTTTAACGTCATAGACTATTTTTACCAACGGAGTGCACAATCAAGGATTATTTTGGCATTTCGGTGCATTGAGACACTAGTGCAAATCAGGGATACAATACCTGTTTTTTTTAGAGATTTAAGACCTGTTTTTGAATCGGGGTTATATCAGCAGGTGTTGTAAGTTTGACATACGATACTTGTTTTTTAACCGGTATAAAAACCTCTTGCCGTACCTGTTTTTTGAAAAAACAGGTGTTATATAAGTACTTATCACACCTGATTTTACACAATAAAACGGTGTGAAATATGACTTTAGATTTAAAAAAAATAATATTATGGCAGATTAAACTACCATAATAGCCATTTTTTTCATAAAAAAATTGTTGAAATGATGGCTATTAAATAGATAATTAACATCTTAATGGCCCAAAGATAATATAAAATATCAAATTAATGGTACAATCAATTCACTACTACAATTTTGGCTTTTAATAGCACAATTTTAATAGTGCTTTTGGATAAATGCTATTAAAAATGTAACTTATAGACCTGTTATAGCGCTTTTCAGAAAGCGCTAAGAAAAACATGTTAAAAATTGGGTTAGATAGCGCTTTTTTAAAATGCTATTATTTTGGTTCACACTAATAGCGCTTTTCAGAAAACGCTATTGTTGGAGGGGGGGTATAGATAGCGTTTTACACAAATGCTATTGTTTGGGCTTCATGAAAATTAAAATAAAAAGGCGGACTATTTTCATTTGTCGCGCACAAAGCTTAATTTACCTGCGCCACACAGCTCACACAAACTCTCCATTGTGTTCTCAATAAACAAAAAAAGAAATTCACCATTCGTCAACAAAAAATAAATCACAGAATGTGTTCCTTCTTCTCACAAAAGAACGTGTTCCTTCTTCTTAATTCTTCCTCCATTCTTCAATCGCGTCATCTTCTTCTCAACCTTCTCACTGAACTGTTTCTTCTCTCAATTGCTTCTTCAGATTCGCAGGTATTGTTCACTCACTTTACTTTTTGTTCCTTCTTTTAGATTTTGATTTTGTGACCCTTTTCACATCTTCTCTCAATATATTTTGAT
>Ga0228711_1003363_pt1 | contig 24773 bp, 18 predicted proteins | sample MedpolnodulmetaG_2_FD_177996 | JGI IMG/M metagenome (GOLD analysis project Ga0228711, IMG submission 177996) | Root nodule microbial communities from Medicago polymorpha collected in Santa Monica, California, United States - brown nodules | ecosystem: Host-associated > Plants > Roots > Nodule... | reverse complement strand
ATGACATTTATCACATCACTCATTCGTATCTCTTTCTATCTCATGATAATACAACAAAGAAGTGTACACAACATTTTCCATACAAAAAAGAGAAATGATATTTGTACAACCATTTTGGTACAACTTTCCTTCTCATACTCACATTAGATTCTTCTCTCTCTTCCTTTTTTTCTCTCTCTGTCTCTATTGTTATTGACCAATAAGAAGAGAGAACAACAAAGTTGTCCCAAAAGTTATACCAAAAGAGTTATTCAAATATCATTACTCTAAAAAGAAAAATTATAGAACAACTTTTCTAGCGGTGGTAAGTAAAGGTTAGCTTGATCTATAGTTCGTACTCACAATAATTTTGGTAACAAAAATACATTATTTTTATCAATCCTCTATCTTGTTAGAACGAATTGAAATCCTCTTTATTTCTTAAAAAATAGAGAATATAATTTGTAACAGAAATAAATTGAAATAGAAGATAAATAAGATATAACTGAATAGGTTTTATCAATCTTTTTATTTGTGTCTATACTATTCTCTATATAGTCGTAAACAGATCACTGAATTTTATTTTAAAAATAAAAATTAAATAGGGTAGCTAGTGTGACTAGGTCAATGTAAACATCAGCCCCATCACCAACATAACAATCCCAGTTTCGTAGACAAAACTACATAATGTTCTTTAACTTAATTTTGATTTTCAAATATGTCCTTTATTCATTTCTGTTTAAAATTAGTCCTTTGTGTTTAAAATTATTTACAACATTGGACCAACTTTAATTCTTTATCCACTTTTGTTATAAATTTCTGTACATAATTATAGAATGACATATTGTAATGATCAGATTAATTGCAACGATTTACGAAAACTTGGATATATTAGATATTATTACAATCATTATAGTGGAATTTAAGATGAAAAATGAAGTTTGGTTAAACTTTATAAAAGTTTCTAATCATAAAGCACCTATTTGCAGGATATGCTTGTAGCAGCAACGGATACCACATCAGCCGCATCAGTTTGGGCTATGACTGCTCTAATAAAAAACCCAAGAGTAATGAGTAAAGTGAAAGGAGAAATAAGAAATTTAGGAGTTAAAAAAGATTTTTTATATGAAGATGATATTCAAAATTGTCCTTATTTGAAGGCTGTAGTTAAAGAGACACTAAGATTACACCTACCAGCCCCACTACTTGTGCCAAGGGAATCTATCGAAAATTGTACTATAAGTGGATACAACATTCCAGCAAAGACAATATTATATGTAAATGCTTGGGCTATTCAGAGAGATCCAAATATTTGGATAAACCCAGAAGAATTTTATCCTGAAAGATTCTTAGAAAGTTCTATAAATTTTATTGGACAAGACTTTGAACTAATACCCTTTGGAGCTGGTCGTAGAATTTGTCCTGGTATACCTATGGCAGTTGCCTCATTAGAACTTATCCTTGCAAATCTTCTCTATTCATTTGATTGGAACTTACCAGATGGGTTGGTAAAAGAAGATATTGATACAGAAATGCTGCCAGGGATCACTCAACACAAGAAGAATCCTCTTTGCATTGTAGCCAAGGTCCCTAAGTAGATACATCCCTTCATATTAACTATGTTGGTTTATTTTTTGACTAAATGTTACTTTCTTGTGTTTATTAGGATTTTTTATGTAGTGATCCTCTTTGATTTTAATTTTTTTAAGAAAAATTTTTGTTAATTACCAATTTGTATATTTGGATAGTGCTATGAAAATAACAAGGGTAAGATTTTTACCAAATTGCATAGGAATTGATTGTGTTCAAAGAGAGAAAAATTGCATAGTCTCATGAAAACAAGCACTTTATCTTTAATCTAATAACTAGACTCTTTGTTGAAGAGTACCACATCTCTGACTACGTGACTATAGTAAACAACTTTGTTGGATCTTCTAGCATTTTGATTCCCTAAACTCAATAAATTTGTTAACAGTATAATAGTATTGTTTCCCAACTTTACAATGTCAAAATCTCTTTTCTAGTATGATTAGAAAATTCCTTCATGAGGCAGAACATGGAAGGATGCTCATGAGTCAATTATCCAAATGAAATCATCAGATGCAATGTTTAGATTATTTTCTTCTCCGATAAGAAACCAAATATATAATCTAAGACTACTTCAATGGTGGTTCAATCTTTCTTCTTTTTCTCTACGCCAATCTAGTTTGTCGTAGTAATAATATTTCAGTCAAATGCGAGATTTAAATCCACCTTGTGACTTTTCAGAACAATATTTTTCTCGATTCTTACCTCATCCACTATATTCAAAAACTTTGTCTTCGAATTGATTGTTCAAGCTTCTTTCCCCTCGTTTTGCCTCTTCAATTAGAAGATTGTTTGTGACACTATACATGCTAATATTTCCATGTGGAAATGAATTGCTGAGAGTGATAATTAAAGTGTCCAAACTTTCCGACAAGAAACTAGCGAGTAGAAGTGTTTGCAACTTTTCATCTATATTCATATTAGTTTTTCATCAATTGATTTACAATATCTATGAAGGTATTTAGATGCCTGATAAGTCATCAAACAAGTTAAGTTTTATTTCTATGCGTATTCTTTTGAATTAAGGATTCAAGCTTGGTCCATAATTCATGTATGTTGGTGTAAGTTCATACTTGACCAAACAAGCTTCAATCAATGTATTTTTGAATCACAACTATTGCCTTTTGTTTCTCCATCTCCCAGCCTTTATCGGACTTCCACTCATGTTTATCTTTATGGTGATTGGACAATGGAAGTCTTTGTAGTATAAGTGATATTCCATCATCAACTTCCAATATCTGATACTACTGTTAGGAAATGCCTCCATAACTTTCATCCTCTAAAAACTCAAAATTGGAACTAAGTAGAAGCAAAACCCTCTCAATGTGAAAGAGAAAAACCACGTGACCTAGTCCGGTAAAATATCTCGATTTAAGAAAAGTAGGATTAAAATATCTCTCTTGATACCGGAGGATATCTCTCAACTATAACCAAAATATGACGAAAATAAAAACACTTTCTCTCTCAAAGAGGATTACATGAACATTTTTCTCGCCATCACTCTTGGATTGCAACTCTTATATGGGATGACGAAACTCCTCAAAAATGTGGCCTCAAAACTTCAAAAATGATAGTTAATACTTGGATTTACAAGAACTCTTGTAAAACATATCTTCACAAATTCTAAGTTTGAATGTGTAGTCTAAATGTTTAAAGAAAGATTCATAGACCTTGGAATTTCCATCCTCTTTTTTTCAATGTAATAGAATCATTTTGATGACTTAACCAAAGGACACCATCAATTTGGAAGAAATACCTACAAATCTTTATCTTCCTGACTTAATTGGGGTGCACCACTATACATACACATATGCAATGGTCTTTAACCTTATTGGTTGTTATAGGTTTTGTCATCATATCATACTAATTAAGATCTTCATAGATTTTCCCAAACTTCGATTTTTCTCATCCAACACTTCTCATATCCAAGGACAATAAATGTCAATGTGTATTGAGCATGAATGAAACATGGAGTTCTTGGATGGCGCTTAGATTGTCAAAATTCAGCACATATTAATTCATCTTTTACAAGTCCTATCCTACATAGAAGTTTTGCATCCACAACATTTATTTGCAAGTTTAAAAACATATAAATATTCCCCTTTAGTAGTTGACAATACAACACACTTTTGAAGATTTTATTGCCAAGATACCGCTACCTTAGAAAAAGCTAATTAGATATCTTGATGTGGTCTTTCTTTAACCCCATGAGCCATATATTCATTTGCACATCCGGTGAACATTTCATATTTATAGCCAAAACACAAGAATTTTTCGCAAGATCATCTTTGTTGGTTGATACGACAAAAGTAATATGAATCTAGAGGGCGTTGAATAGATTCCCTCAAAATGCTTACGCGCAAAAACAATTTTTGAAAAAGCATTACAACGATTTGACTATTAGAATGATAATGGGGATCGTATAAGATAATCAAACCAAAACAATGTTTGCCATTAGACAATTTTGAATCAGTTATTCCCAATTGATATATAATATAATGATCTACAATTAAATTACAAGACCTTAACATTCTCAAGTGAGTAAAATATAACACTTACACAAGAAACTAACACAAATAGAAAGTAGCTACAACACAATTGATGAATTGATTGATACAAGTGATTAATCAACTTATAGAAAATCAAAGTTCATCACATGTAAACAAGTTATTACAGAAATTAATCACTTAGCACATGTTCAATCTTATCATATCACAATTCATCAAATTCCAAGGAATTTAAATGCAGAAAGTAAAAGATAAGAGAAGAGAAAACACCGGATTTATAGAGGTTCCTCTAATCGTCCTCTCAATAAGATACTCTTATTGAAGGAAAAAAAACTACGGCCTTCCACTATGATTGAATATTTGCACAAAAGTGCTACAAGGTTTGATTACAAGTAATTAACAAAGCTTGTGACTATTTAACCCTAAAGATCGACAAGACTTTAAACCACTTGTAAACAGGTCACCTTCAACTTAATACGAGCCTGATACCACGAACTCAACAACTCAATCCTTCAAATATTTTGTTACGAGATATCCTCCGATAATCTTCGTCAAGCTTCCTTCTTTCGCTTGGATTCCTTTGATTTCGCTCGAGATTAATGAACTAGAAAAAAAAAACTGCCTTATAGAGGAGAAAATAAAGCTTCTTATGTTCTTTATAACTTTGAGTACCTCAAATTCTTTGAAATATTGAAACTATTACACAACCTACATTGTCCCTCTAGATCTAGATCCAAAATCTTACCAAGAACAAGGTAGAAAGTGTTTTCTTATGTTTTTGGAAAGAATGAGAGTAGAGAGAAAATTAATGAATGAATACATTAAATTTGTCAAATAAGGTTAAGTTATATTCATAGGTGTGAGTGCATATTGTAAAAATTTTAGAATTTTTCAAAAATACATTGTTAGAATTGATTCGCACATAGGATGAATCGACTCAAATGATTAAATTTGAACTAGATATCGTATGAAAATTTAATAGATTCAAATCAAGATTTAACATATTTCGACGAACTCCATTAATATTGAATCGATTTAATGATCCTTCAGTGCAAGGGTCAATTGATTCAAAATAGAATCAGAACTCCCTATTTTCTATGAAATGATTCATACCATTAGTTACAACTTTTTGAATCGGTTCGAAATACAACTAGAACTTCCAGTTTTCTTCGAATTGATTCAATTAGCCAGTTATGAATATTTGAGTCGATTCAAATATACAAAATTTGTATTTTAAAAGGGTTGAAAAGCACATGACAGATACAAATTAACTAACGAGTAGGCTAGGGTACAGGCCATATAAAAAAGCCTTTTAGACCTATCAGACCGGCCTACATTAGTAAATATAAATAATATTATTTATTACTAATATTATGTTATATTTTGTACTGTTAATTAAATTATAAATTTGTTAACCTTTTGATTAATTTAAGTTTATTATTATACAATGGTTTTTTGCATATTATTATTATTATAAACTATAATTGAAATATGATATAATACATAATCAAATCCTTTAGAAATTCATGTTAAGTATCAAAAGGGAGTTTAATCTGTTTGATCTATTAGTTCACTAGTCTGTTTAAACTTAGATCTCATTACTTATCAAAAGATGCTCATATGAAAGATTTTAAACATGCTAGCAGACTATATTAGACTTTGAAAAGGTTAGACTTAAACTTTAAATTTTTTGTCAGACCCTATCTCACCCTAGCCTATTTCCACTCCTAATTGCAAGGTTAACCTTTAACCTTAAGATACTCCGTTTGAGACTTGGGGCGCCAAGAGAATTTTGGAATCAAAATTACAAGTGAATTAATAAATTCAGTTTATGATGTATGTTGGTATCTTTTCCCGCAGAGCTTTGGATGCCACTAAGAGATTTGTCATTTGTATCATTATGTCTTGTCATGTGGCACTTCTTGTGTGCGAGCTCAAGTTTCTATAATAAATTTCACCGTTTCAAAAAGAAGAAAGTGAACCAAGACCATTCACAATAGGGATGTCTTAGAGCATCCACAACGGAGACACTCATTTTTGGGTTTTTAAATGGGTTTCACGTGTATACATCACTTATTTATAATTTTTAATAGTAGTACTTAATAAGCACTCAATCACTCCAACCCAGATCTCACACAAAGTTTTAATGGGACCCACTAATCAACTATCAATAACTTTATATCATTATATTTCAATTTTTGAATATTAAAAAAGTGTGGGTCCCGCTTAAAAATGGGGGTCTTAAGTAAGACCCTAAGTCTTATAAAACCCTGAAAAAGATTCTCCCCATTGGAGGTACCTAATAGGTATCGAGTCTTAAATAGTTAAAACTCTCCTAATGGAGATGGTCTTATGTCAATAAGCATTGGTACCTCATAGGTACCCCAATTGTGGACACATCCAAAAGGGTACCTAATGAGAGGAGTGTCTCATATAAGACCCTCTCTTTCTTTATGAGTCTCATATCTTTATATATTAAAATATTGAAATGTGATGATAAAGTGTTATTGATACATGAGATAAAGTTAATAGTGGGTCCATTTAAGAATTTTGTGTGAAGTACTAGGTTTGAGAGAGTTATTTTTAAGTATTATTATTAAAAAATTATAAATGAGTGATGCATACGTAAATTGTAGATGCTATAATGACCCTAAGAGCACCATGTTGTCGGTTGAAAACTGATATTTAGCTTTAATTACAGCGTTCCCAAAATTAAACTCGCTGCTCTGCAAAGCCATGATTATTTCTTCCTTATTGTATTAAAAAATAAATAAAATATAGATTTAGGATATATTGTGGGATATTATGGGACTCATTTTAGAGTATTTGATAGGTATCATGGATATTTGGAAAATGTAGTATAGTTGTTAAATAAATTAAAAAATGTAAAATAATATTAATTATTAGGTAGGGTAATAATTTAGGAGAGAGCGATGAGCGACCAGGAGATTAGGAGAGGGAGAGACCGCGGCGGCTTCCGGCTTGGCCAGGGGCAGCTGCGCCGGTACCATTCGCCGGGTGTGAGGTTCTCTGGGGGGGGTTGGGGGCCAGGCAGGGTGCCACTAAACGGGTGGGGTAGGGGAGATTCGTTTGATGGGATGCCGAGACGTCGGAAAGCGCAGGTACAGGATGATCGACGACGGGACAGACGGATTGGGTTTCAGCAGCAAGGAGGTCAGAGGGTTCAGAGGTTTGCGAATGGCTGGGCTACGGTGCGACAACAGGATGTACGGTCGGCTACTGCAGTAGCGTGCGACCTGCAACAGGGTGACAGTCCCAATTTGCGGCTGTCCATAGCTGAGAAAGAAGGCAGGGGCGATGGTAATCATGCTCAGAACGTTATTCATGGCGGAACAGTGGCTGTGGAGAATGAAACAAGGAAGTTTGTGACTTTCTATTTCACAAATTTTCCAGAATGTGCTTCTCAGTGGTTTTTACGTAAGGGATTTGAGGTTTGTGGAATTCTGGATGATGTGTTTGTGGCTCCGAGGTGTAATGCGAGGGGCCAAGCGTATGGCTTTGTGAGGTTCCTCCAGGTGAAAGATGTTGACAAGATGGTGCAGGCCTTGAATAATGTGTGGTTCGGTGACTTCCAAATTTGGGCGAAGGTAGCGAAGTTTCAGAGGAACAAGTCAGAGGCGGTGAAGAAGAGTGGTGATGTGGTATCCAAAGGGTGTGGTAAGGCGCAGGTGGGGGAAGGAGGAAAAGGGAGCGGGAAACTGGTGGAAGGAGACTTGGAAATTGTTGACAATGTTGTAAAAGTGGGGGATGTGTCAGTTAAGCTGAATGGGAAAAATGGCACTGTGGAGAGGAAAACGGTACCTACGGTGGTGGGGAGGGCCAAGACTAGTGGGGATCCGTAGCAGGTAACAGACACCTGTAAATTGATTCGTAAATTCCAGCCTGCTGAAGTAGATATTTCTTGGGCAAGTCATGGTGTCGTTGCAAACGTTCGTGATGGGGAGGCTATTCCTCTAACTCAAAACAGAATTTGGGACGCCGGGTTTGATTTTCTGAAAATTCTCCCCATGGGAGCGGACAAGGTGTTTATTTTCACTACTCTGGATACGGAAGTGATGACTGTTATTAATGGGGCACGTGATTTTTTTAATATGTTGTTCGAGAATTTTAAGCCGTGGAATAATGATAAGGCCTCTTTTCAGCGAGGGGCATGGGTCCGGATTTATGGGATACCGTTGCACGCTTGGAACGAGTCTTTTTTTAAATTATGTGTGATGGATTGTGGCCGTTATCTAAGATCTGATGGTGCTTCTATTGATAAGGAACGACTTGATTTTGCTCGAGTTTTATTATCTACTTTTTCAGTGGAAATTATTAATGTGGTGGATAATATTTTGGTGGGTGATACGTTGGTGGAGTTAAAAATAATTGAAGAGTGGGGTTTCAACTTAGGAGAGGATGTGTGTCAGTTTGAGGAAGATGATATGTCTGTTACTTCTCACGCTGATCATGAGGAAGTGGCTAGAGGGGAGGATGTAGAAAACGCGGTAGATTTGATCGTAGAAAAACTAGAAGAGGAAGTGGGGGAGGCTGAAGGGTGTAATGTGAATGTTGAGGAGGCATGTAGTAAGGACGAGTCTTCAGTTTTGTCCCCAGTTCTCTTGAAGGAGAAAAACGTGAATGACTCTTTGAAACATGTTGAGACCGAACCTGTCTTCAATGGTCCACTCACAAAGGCGGCTGAGGGGGTGTCTTCAACCGCAAGAATTGGTCGAACGTTATCTTGTCCTCCAGGTAGGGGTCGGATGGCTAGCTCGGGGCCGTGGAGTATTGAATGGATGAATGATCATTTTGATGAAGAGGCAGGTATTGTTTTTTCCTCTAAAAAGAAAAAAGCCAGATCCTTCAAATCAAAATCAGTTGGTGGGCAAGGCGTTGTATCAGTGAATAAGAAAAGGAAAAATGGTGGGATTGTGCAACATTCAACGTTCAGCTTGAAGAAAGTGGCAAGGCTGCCGTGTAAAGACAGGAAAGAGGCCTTAAAAATATTGAGGAAGAAAGTTAGAAAGAGGAGCGAGAGGAGTGTATCTTGTGGTGTGGTGGGGGTGGAGACACATCCTACTTCTAGTAACAACTCTTCGTCAGCGTCAATCAATAATAATAACGATTGGCAACACTGGGTGGTGATGCATGGAAATGAAAAGGTGGCAGTGGATGATGTATGGGGAATGGGTAAGGCCATAGGGGTGGAATTTAATGGCGACCCGGCGAATATGTTTAATGTGTTATCTAGAGTGGGAAGAGGGAAGAAAGTCGTTGGTGAGGGTTTGAAAGGGGGCGGGCTTGGTGAGGTGGCTTAGAGGGGTTGGTGTGAGGGTGGAGGGGGTGAGGGGGCGGTGGTTTAAGATGAAGATTATCAGTTGGAACGTCCGTGGTTTGGGGAGAGTGGAGAAGAAGAAAGATGTCAGGTTGTTGGTCGGGGAGAAAGGACCATCTATTTTGTGTTTACAAGAGACGAAGTTGTCGGTGTGTGACCAGACGTTGAGTTCTTCCTTGTGGGGTGCTACGCCTCATTCGTTCTCGTTCCGACCTTCGGTGGGGGCGTCAGGAGGGTTGTTGATTTTGTGGGATACTGCTTTGGTGGAGGTTTGGTCGACGATGAGTGTTGAGAATGCTATTATGATACATGGTCGGTTTATCCAAAATAATGATGAATTTTACTTGATTAATGTCTATGCACCATGTGATAATGGAGAGAAACAGCTTTTATGGGACAGATTGACTTCTTTATTGCAACAGTTATCAGGGAAGAATGTGTGTATTTGTGGCGATTTCAATGTTGTGAGATCGGCGAATGAGCGTCGCTCATCAAGAGCGCAGCCTAGTGCGGTGGATGTCGAGCCTTTCAATCGGTTTATCGACGACAATATGTTAGTGGATCTTCCTCTTTGCGGTCGTATGTTTACATGGTACAAGGGAGATGGCACGTCTATGAGTCGCCTTGATAGATTTCTTTTATCCGAAGATTGGTGCTTGGTGTGGCCAAATTGTATGCAAGTGGCTCATCTGCGAGGTTTATCGGATCATTGCCCGTTGTTTTTATCTGTGAATGAAGATAATTGGGGACCGCGTCCATCTCGTATGCTAAAATGTTGGTCGGCCGTCCCTGGTTATAAATAATTTGTGATTGAAAAGTGGAGGGCAATGGACTTTCAAGGTTGGGGCGGGTTTGTCTTGCAACAAAAATTAAGGAAGATTAAATTCGATTTGAAAGAGTGGCACAGTACGCATGTCAGAAATTTACCTGGGAGAATTCAGGCCATTAAAGAGCATGTCGATATGTTGGATAAAAAGGCAGAACAAAATGCCTTGACAGCAGAGGAATTATATGATTTGCGAAGTAATACTTTTGATATGCATTCTTTATCTCGGAAGTCCTCTAGTGTCTCTTGGCAACAGTCGCGGTTATTATGGTTAAAAGAGGGTGATGCCAACTCCAAGTACTTTCACGCAGTTATGATAGGTAGGCGGCGTATGAATTCTATTGCATCTCTCGTTGTTAATGGTAGCACTGTTGAAGGTGTTCACCCGGTACGTGAAGCGGTATTCAATTATTTCTCTGATCATTTCAAGGCTATTGATTCTACGCGGCCTAGTATGGATGGGATGGTTTTTCGACATCTTGATTATGGGGATGGGGTGTCTCTTGTGCGCCCGTTTACTATCGATGAGGTGAAGGCGGCAGTGTGGGATTGTGACAGTTTTAAAAGTCCAGGTCCTGATGGAATTAATTTTGGCTTTATAAAGGATTTTTGGTCGGAGATGAGCGGAGACATTATGCGTTTCATTGGAGAATTTCACCGTAATGGTAAGCTAACCAAAGGAATAAATTGTACTTTCATTGCATTAATTCCGAAAGTGGAGAGCCCGCAGAAGCTCAATGATTTTCAACCCATTTCTCTAGTGGGAAGTTTGTATAAAATTTTAGCTAAACTTCTTGCTAATAGACTTCAGAGAGTTTTGGCCAAGGTAGTGTCAGAGACACAGACTGCTTTTGTGCATGACAGACAGATAATGGATGGCCTTCTTATAGCTAATGAGGTAGTGGATGAGGCTAAAAAATTGAAAAAAGAATTATTGTTATTTAAAGTTGATTTTGAGGAAGCGTATAACTCCATTGATTGGAATTACTTGGATACAGTCATGGCCAGAATGGGTTTTCCAACTCTATGGCGGAAATGGATTAAAGAATGCATAGGAACGGCTTCAGCATCTGTGTTGGTGAATGGTAGCCCCACGGCAGAGTTTCCTTTAAAGCGTGGGTTACGGCAGGGTGATCCTTTGTCACCTTTTCTCTTTCTTTTGGCTGCAGAGGGTCTGAACGTTTTGATGAAGGCGGTGGTGGACTCTCACTTGTTTTCGGGGTACTGTTTTGGAGCGCTTAATGGGCTGTCAGTTTCCCATTTGCAGTTCGCGGACGATACATTGTTATTGGGTACGAAGAGTTGGGCGAATGTCCGTGCTTTATGGGCGGTTCTGGTGTTATTCGAAAGTGTGTCTGGTTTAAAGGTGAATTTCAATAAAAGCATGCTGTCAGGTGTTAACATTAGTGACTCTTGGTTGGGGGCAGCAGCCACTGTTCTGAATTGTAAGGTGGGGAGGATCCCTTTTATGTACCTAGGACTTCCTGTTGGAGGGGATGCGAGCCGATTATCTTTTTGGGAGCATGTTGTTGGCCGTATTGCGAAGAGGATGTCTATGTGGAAGAGTAGGTTCTTATCGTTTGGTGGCCGTTTGATTCTCATAAAGTCTGTCCTGTCTTCTCTACCTGTATATGCCCTTTCCTTCTTCAAAGCTCCCTCAGGTATAATCTCTTCTATTGAATCTATGTTTAATAAATTTTTTTGGGGGGGGTTGTGAGGATCATAGGAAAATCTCCTGGGTTAGCTGGAATTCCATTTGTGTCAGTAAGGAGGAAGGAGGTTTGGGGGTGAGAAGAATGCGAGAATTTAATTTGGCTCTCTTAGGAAAATGGTGTTGGAGGATGTTAGTGGATAGAAACGGTTTATGGTATAGGGTGTTAGTGGCTCGTTATGGTGAGGAGGATGGTGTTCTGAGGGATGGAGGGCGGCGGGCCTCTAGTTGGTGGCGAGAGCTCGCTCGTGTGCGTGATGGAGGTGGGGGAGCGGGTGGTGAGTGGTTTAGAGGTTGTGTTTCGAAAGTAGTGGGGAATGGGAGGAGTTCGTACTTCTGGACTGATCCGTGGTTAGGAGGGATTGCCTTAGCGGTACGGTTTAGGCGCTTATATGATCTAAGTGTCAATAAACACTGTACAGTGGAGGATATGCATGTGCTGGGATGGGAGGAGGGAGGTGAGGCTTGGCAGTGGCGTAGGAGGTTGTGGGATTGGGAGGAAGCCTTAGTTGGTGAGTGTAGGTCGTTGCTTGCTAACGTTACTTTGCAGGTCTCAACTTCCGATGAATGGAGATGGCGACTTGATAATTCAGGAAAATATTATGTTTGTTCTGTTTATGGTTTATTAACTTCAGGTGGTAGTACGAATGTGGATGAGGCGTCCTCTTTGGTGTGGCACAAACAAGTCCCGCTGAAGGTCTCTATTCTTGCTTGAAGGCTTCTTCGAAATCGATTGCCAATGAAGTTAAATTTGGCGAGCCGTGGTATATTGGCTCATGATATGCATCTTTGTGTTTCTGGCTGCGGGGACGTGGAGACAGCTCAACATTTATTTGTTTCCTGCCCTATCTTCAGAGACTTATAGAAGCAGATTCGTGCTTGGATTGGGGTTAGTGGGGTAGATCCCCTTGACATCTCTGATCATTTTGTTCAATTCACGTACATGCTAGGATCGACATCAAAATTTCGTTCATTCATGTAATTTTTATGGTTAGCTTGTGCGTGGGTGTTGTGGACTGAGCGTAATAACAGACAGTTCAACAACATTGAAAATTCTATAAATCAATTGGTTGAAAAGATTCAAATCCACGCTTACTGGTGGTTGAAGGCAGCAAATGGTGTGTCTGTGTTCGGGATTCATAGTTGGTTTACTACCCCTTTACTTTGCTTGGGCATAGGCTAACTGTTTTTTTGCTGTTTTCCATGGTCTAACTCTTGTATAATTTTGGCTGCACCCTTCTAGCACACCTTGTGAGGAAGGTGTGAAGCTTTTGTTGTTAATATATGTTTCATTTTTGCCTCTTCAAAAAAAAAATGATGTTTCACATATTCAATGATGAAAATTAAATAGTTATAAATATTCAATGATGGTATTATTGTATAAAATAACTTTTTTTTTTTGGAGTACGAAAATAACAAATCTTTAGATGTTTTATTTAATGTTATAAATATCTATATATGTTGCTCCATTATGTAAAACTTCTGGATTCGACACTTCTCACTATAGTTAAGTTGCATAGCATCCATGATGAAATATAGGTCCAACATTTGTTATTGAAAAAATATTATTCGGGATTTTCCAAAAGCTTCAGACAAAGAAAGATGTAAAGTATTGGAGGGTTTGGACAAATAGTGCGGGACAGATTCCACGGATTGAGTGTGTAAAGAGCATGGAGAAACCCATAATATGTGATTTTCTTAAGGGAGGATGTTAACATGTCATGCATGGGAATTGTAGTGTATATTACGGGTCCGCAAGTGACGTGGAAAACCAACCAACAACAATTCAACTCACTACACAACAAGGTGAATTGGTGTTTTATTCCCCATGAGAGAATCTATTGATACATGAATATGATATATATATAAAATATAAATGGAAAGCAATTTGGCAACTGCACAATCATCGTCTATAAAACGACCAACATGAAATGTATTTCTTCCCACCAAATTAATGTAAACACTACTAGCTAATGATAAAATCAGATTGATACAGTCTCGTAAGTATAGCTCAGTTGGTAGCTATCAGGGATAATTTGTATAGGGGCCGGGGTTCGAACCCCGAATTCCCCACTTCTCCACACATAATGTGTGTGAGTCTAGCCACTAGGCTACTTTGAAAGAAAAAAAAATCAGATTGATACAAGACAGACAAACACAACATCCTAAGTTTAATCACAAGGTTTGGGAGTACCTACTTTCCTAATTTAAAATCACACAATTGCTAGTTTATACTCCAATTTCTTCTAATATGTTACACGTTTTTCTACTTCATTATGAATTTAGGATTTATTGTTATAAGATAAGATAATAAGTAATAATATTTTTTGAGTGTGTTTTCAAATAAATGATAGAGGAGATTTTCTCATAACAATATGGCTACATTAAGGCTTTGTTTGGAAGGGAGGAAAAGGGAGGGCTTTGAATGGTGGGAAATTTGGGAGAAAAGGGAGAAATCTTTGAAATTTTTTAAAAGAGTAATTTTTTAAAGAATGATAAATTAATACATATGAATACTATATTTTTAATTTTAAAAATATTATAACAACATAAATTAAATTTGAAGAATTCATATAAACCTTCCAAAACCCTCCTCCAATACAATATTTTTAATTCCCCCAAATGAGGAGGGTTTTGTATTATGAAGAAAAGTTAACCCCACAAAGCCTCCTCTCCCATTTTCCTCTATATCTTTCACTTACTCATTCCTTTTTTTCCAAATCTTTCCCTCCAAACTCGCAAACAAAGCCTAAGGGTCAACTCTAAGCTCATATATGTTATCATTTTGGACATACTTGCAAAATACATCGAGTCAGGACCCGAAATGCAATCTTTTTGTAGGTTATATAGTTATACTTAGAGATTCGGAGAATAAATCAAGTGTGAGGTTTAAATTGAAGACATCTCTTAAATGTATGATTTTCGTCTAAATAGAAGAAATATAGAGTATATGAAATAAAGTTTTAGCAAAAGGTGAAACATTAATTCCAACTAAAAGGTGAAAGTTACAAATGATATGTATCATAAACAAGGTATATGGTTTAAATATCTTTAGGCACATATAATGAAAATGACAAGAAAATAGAATGAGATGTAATTCATCGAATTCAAACAAAATAAATAAGGCAACTAAAAATTTTCTTTTTAAATTAGTTAATTACATCACATTTCACAACTAATATTTAATTCAAAATCTGTCATACCTCCTCTAATCTGATTCAGTACTTACTAGTAGTCAGTATTAGTAATTTGACATAATGTATGACATTGTCAACAATTCAAACGGGCATAAGAAATTATAAATGAGCTTTTCTTTTCTACTTCAATGTCCCAACAAACGGGAGTTACAAACTAACAATGAGTTTAATACTGAATCACTATTTTTTTACGGTTTTTTTTAATTTATAACTGAATTACTTGTTTATATATAGATGGAATATCTTTTATCTTTGTGCATCCCCATTATGAAAACAGAAAACGTTTATTTGTAATTTAAAGGAGATTAATAACGGGAAATTCTCCAACTATTTGTTTTAAAAAGTAAAAAACACGTATGTTTAATCAAAGGCAAACCTGGAACCTGTAGAATCTAAGTGGCAAAACGCATAGTTTACAAGAAAAGCATAACTTTAATCATCCCGTTTTGTGAAAAGAGCATTATTAATGAAGAGTGGACAAAGAGAGGATAACATTGTCTTTGTGTAGTGGAAGGGTCCAAAAGAGAAAAAGGAGTATAGAAAAGTGATAAAGCATCAAAATTGGGCGCGTGAGGATGTCCCCTACTTAGCATTAAGAAAGGTCGGTGAATGAATCAACCTCCTAGCTAGTGACTAATAAAAATGTGAAAGAAAGCATAAAGAAATTAAGAAGAAGAAGACGTTATGACTTATGACCCCATGAGTCACTTTTCCTTAAATTATTATTACATGTATGACCCTTATACTTGCTTAATTACGTTGTATTCCGAGCAATGAGGACGGTGCTACATATACGTTACGAGCATTTAGGGGTAATAATGCATTGAGGATGCTTTCTTGTCTATTCCGTCGGTGGGATCATACATCCACAATATTATAAAAAGTTTTCTTTCTTTTCCTATTGGTTTTCTTCCATTCGTATACAACGTGTTGTTAAGAATTGTAATTTAATTTAATATTGCTATTAAGAATATAAACTATAAGTCTTTGTTAATTATTTGCACAAATATATGTAAGGGTTTTCATGGTTTGCGGGTTGACCTGCAAATCAGTGATCGAAGCGGTCCAACCGCTTTTTTCTTAACATATTATATTATTATGTATGTATGTTGGTTCAACCTCAGGTTTTTCTTTTCTCTATATTTAATGTGTTAGTTTTTTTTACCATGATATTGATACGAAGTTAGATTATTCCCTCTCAACCGAATTTTTTTCATATGCGTGAGTTAGTAATCGAACCCCCTAACAACATGTTTAGATGGCCAAGACCTTTGCCACTTAGATCAATAGTATATGTTAGGGCAAGTGTTAAGAAAGTTATCATGGTAATATGTGTCAGTTTTACCATTAAAGAAGTTAATTATCTTTTCTCCATATATGTTAGGGTAAGTGATAAGAAAGTTATCATCTTAAAAAATGCTTATAACAATGCAAAGTTTTTATTTTTGAAATCTTTAACATCTGTCGTTATGGCACACGGTGCTGGAGGGTCAGGGGGTTTAGTGGTCATGGTCCCCCTTCCCCCCAATTAATAACCTACTTTATATATACTACAACTAATTATATTAAAAGGTTTAGTAAAATATATATTAGGTCATGTCCGCCTAATTAATATAATTAAACTATTTATTTTTTCTACTAAAAATGTAGTTTTTTTTTTATCATTTTGTTAGATTAATTGGCAACTAATATCATTAGTTTTATATTTTATATTATTTTAACTATCTCATATTTTGTAAAATATGTCGACATGGTCTTTTCCATAACATATTTTAAAAGGAATGGACCACAATGATATAGCTTTACAAAATAAAAGACTATTGTTTTTTATAAAAAAAAAAGAGCAAATTAAAATCTAAAATAAAAGCAGGGGATAAAATATAATGTAGTCCTTAATGTATTATCCCTTGTATTCTCCTGTGACCTCATATGTCTCGCACTCGCACACAAGTTTTTTTATTTGATCAATCGTCGTTTTTTTTGTTAATCCCTCGGTTCTTAGAGTAAAGGGGTCATTTTGATCAGGAGTTCGGCAAGTATATAAAAAAAGTCAAAGCTACAAACATAATATATGGTCAAATATGTTATCAGTTGTACAAAATCACGACCTTTCCAATTTAGTCTCTATTAAATTTTAATTGAAATTCTAGTCCATAAAAATACAAATAAGGACTAAAACAGAACAATTTTTTTTAGGGTCTAAACTTTAAAATTTACGATTTTGTAGGGACCGAAATTCATATTTAACTCTATAACATATGCATTGATATTTTTTCTATTTCTCACTATGACTTTTTTTCCCTCTCTCTAATTTTTGTTATTTTTTCTACTAATAAGTCAACACTTGTATGTTGACTATACTTGCTGATTTATGTCTCTCATACTAAATATAGTTAGTTATAAATTGTCCACAAAAATTGCAAGAATTGTTAGGCCAGACGACATAATCAGGGTTTGAACCCCGCTACCTCCACTTATATGTGTGAGTTAATGATAACTTTGTTATTTCGTCTATCTACCAAAAAATAAATATAGTTATAAATTTATTTACAAACAAGAAAATACTAGTTTAGGGTTTCTCATATACCTTTTGTATTTAAAACCATTATATTTTAATCAAATTATGTTCTTTATATTCGGTCCCTAATCACGCATGGTAGCAAAAACCTTTAAAAAAAACTATTGAAATAATATCATAACTACTTGGAGAATACCCGAGACATCCCACTCTTCAAAATTACTCAATTATAATTTCATCTTTTTGGTTACGTATTGAGAGGTGAACTAGTATTATCTGTCTGGAGTGAAATTCAGAATTAAAATTGGGTATGCCAAAAGTACTCATTGCTCATGAATGCCAAACCTTAATCATCTTCTATGTACAGATAAAGACTTTAATCACCCTTAATAATCTCGTGTTTAGACATCGTGATCAAAGATCCCCATCAATATATAATCAATTTATTAGTATATTTAAAAATAGATCTCAATCAATAAACACGCAATCCTTTTGACAAAAAATACTTTTTTTTTTGGACAGATTTGACAAAAAATACATAAAACCCAAGACAAAATAGACACAAAAATTTAAAATAGAAGCTGGACCATGTAAAGCACGTAGTTTAGCTACATATTCTAGGTTTGGGTAAAGCAACCCTCTTAGATTTCGAGGACCTTATTTTTGGTATAATATAAACCTGATTTTCTCTCTCTAATATTTACATTTTGAATATGATTTTTATTTGAGTTAAATATTTTTTTTTGTCCCTATGTTATTCTTATTTTGGCTAAATATGTAGTTGGCCCCTATGTTATTCTTATTTGAGTTAAATATATTTTTGGTCCATATAAATATATCAACTTTATCTTGTGAGTTTAACTCAGTTAGTAGGGATATTACACATTATATGCAGGGTTGTGGTTCGAACTCCGACATCTCACTTTCTTACATTTAAAATGTATCAGCTCTTGTCATTAGGCTACTTGACCAAAAAAATATCAACTTTTAGTTTTGGTCCCTCTAATTTTTTTTCTTCGACTTTTAGTCTATACAAAATTTTCAATCACCATTTTTTGTCTTTATTTTTAAGTCAACTCATGTATAGTTTTTGTATTTTTTTTAATCATAGCAAAACACATGGGAGAAGAGCCATTTCCTTAACATTTTGAACTTGGAACTCCAAAGCAATAACCAAGCATCAAGCAAAGAAAAGTTAAAAGGCAAAGGTAATGAACTTATTGGGCAGTGGATTCACGCAACATATAACGACCTCAAAGATCGAATTTGTGCCTTGCCTACCTACTTACTAACTAGAAATAAAGGACACCAACGTACACAATCAATCTCACGCAATTTTTTAATGGCACTACTTCTACATAACCACTATCTCCCTCATTTATTTTTATATTTTTACACCTATATATTTTATTTAAATGAAATGAAATAGGTCAATTTGAAAACGAGACACGAAATGCTATCAACAACACCACGTTTCATTCCCACTAATAGTTTAATTTGTCCGCATATAAGTTGCATTCATTTATTACATTCTAACGTGAAACCACAAAATAATATTTGACAATGACATGAATTAAAAACATAAAACGAAATTAAAATAAAGAATACAAATCTAACAATTTTGTCTATATACTCAAATTTCAATAGACTACTTTTGTAGTATTATTTTGTATCAAAGACCGGTAAAATCACGGTGTAGGATAATTTGTAAATACATTTATTAATGTTTATTGAATCTTTGCGAGTTATGTCCTAACTTTAATAAATTTCGAGAATCAATTCACATTTTTTAACCTATTTAGGTTGGCCTGATAGTATTTGGTTGAAATCTGACAGTGTGCTCCTCCTTAAGATATCAGATTCGATTTTTTTTTATGTCAATTTAGATAAGTTAATTTAGTTTTTAAAAAAAACAAAATCAACTCAATTTTTTTCTTCTTACTATATAAACAAAAATAATGGTAAAAGAGAAAATATAAATACAAATTGTGATGACGGAATCTGTCGGAAGAGCAAAAGAGAGCATCTAGATCTTACAGCCGAAAGAAGTTTTCTCTTTTTTCTCTCTCCATTATTTCCCGCTGAGGAATTCTCGGAAGAACAAATTCAACCAAATTCAGACATGAATTTTGCAAAACAATTCATCAAAATTCACCATGAAACTTCATAATTCAAGCTTCAGCATCATAGTCATCATCATCTTCATCTTCTTCTTCTCATCACTATCTGTTAACACTGCAAAACGTTTCAATGAATCCGATCATCATCACACAAGAAGAGTTCTCCATCAACCATTATTCCCAGCGAGTTCAGCACCACCACCATCACCCTCCACCGTTACACAACCACCACCACAACCTTCCTCCGACAACATTCCATTCTTCCATGAATATCCAGACGCACCACCGTCGAATCAGAATCAAGCAGCACCGTTAACTTCTAACGCTACAACAGCGAATCCAACGGCAACACAACCAGCAAAAGGAACAAAAAAAGTAGCAATAGCAATCTCCGTTGGAATCGTAACGTTAGGAATGTTGTCGGCGTTAGCTTTCTTTTTATACAAACACAGAGCAAAAAACGCTGCGGATACACAGAAGCTAGTGAGTACTTCCACACAGAGAAACAATTCTCTTCAAGATTCATCGAATTCATCTGCTCCGGTAGTAGCTTCGAATTTTCTCTACATTGGAACTGTGGAACCTTCGAGAAGGTCAACGACGGTCAACGATCAGAATCAATCGGAGAAGCCTAACCGTTCACCGTATCATAAACTGAATTCCGTTAAGCGATCCGATCGGTATCGACCGAGTCCGGAGTTACAGCCAATGCCGCCGTTAAGTAAACCTCCAAACGGAAACATTCCGCCGGCGATGTCGTCGGAAGAAGATTCCGACGAAGAAAGTAACGCAACAGCGTTTCATTCGCCGCAGAATTCGTCGATAAGTCAGGAAGATGGATTTTACACGCCGTATTCAGTTTCACGGCAGAGTTCTCTCAGTAACGGTAGTCCGGCGAAGAAAGAGAGTAATTCGACGGTTACGCCTCTTCCGAAATCAAAGAGAACTTCGCCAAAATCGAAATCTGCTATTTCTGCTTCTTCTCCGGATATTCGACACGTCATCATTCCGTCTATCAAGCAAACACCTCCACCGCCACGTCAGCAATCGGAGAAACAGTTAACCTCCTCCGGTGGAGTAGGACATTCTAGAAAGCCGAAATTCTCAGCACCACCGCCACCGCCGAATTTGACTCATCTTCAATCAACAACTAATACATTTTCACACTTGTCTAAGACTTCACTTAATCATCCTCCGCCACCTCCTCCACCGCCACCACCTCCGCCACCGCTGATGACACGAAAATCAGTATCGTCGACACCGGCGGTGTCTGCATCTATAAGTAAGTTAAGTGAAGAACCTGGTTCTGTTGGTAGTGTAACAAAAGGTTTAGAATCAGTTTCAGATCATGTTGATGAGAGTATGAATTTGAGATCTTCTTCCGAGAGGCTTGTTGAAGAAGCTAATGAAACGGAAGGTGGAAAACCAAAGTTGAAAGCATTGCATTGGGACAAAGTTCGTGCAACTTCTGATCGTGCTACTGTGTGGGACCAAATAAAATCAAGCTCGTTTCAGTGAGTATAATTGAATATTTAATTCTCTATACATCATTTTTGGGATTGTAGTTGCAGTAGTTGAAGTACAATTCTGAATTAATATTACTCGTGTTATTTTTTGTTTTTAATAGATTAAATGAAGATATGATGGAGTCTTTGTTTGGTTGCAACAATGGAACAAATTCTGCTCCAAAACCAAAAGAACAAGGTGTTAGAAAATCAGTTCTTCCTTCTATTGATCATGAGAACAAGGTGTTAGATCCTAAGAAGTCTCAAAATATAGCTATACTGTTAAGGGCACTGAATGTGACAAGAGATGAAGTGTCGGAAGCTCTTTTGGATGGTAAGTTGTTACTTCATTCTTTTCCCTTTTTGGGAGTTTATACTTACTTGCATGATAGATAACAAAACTTTCAAATCACATTTTCTAATTCTGGCAAAACATTACAAATTAGGGTTTTTATGGTGGATTCATCTACACCATACATTTGCATGTTTTTTTTTTTAACCTTCTGGTTCCTAGGGAAAGAGACCATAATACTTCGGTGTTTGGTTGGGAAGTAAGTAAAATCTGATCAACAATTGTTTCACTTTGGCGCATATGCATATCTTTAACTTATGAAATAATTAATAATCAATCCAGTTCATGTATATGATATAGAAAAAGTTGTGTAGGAAGGGCATTAGGTATTAGTCATAGAGAAGCATGGCTCAACAATTTAAAAACAAAAAGTCTTCATCACTACATGTGTGATGATTCAGTATGGAAATGTCTAAATCAGCATCATGCCACGTGCATCATTATGTTATTTTAAGAGAGGTGCAAATTTAGGTATTCTTGTGTGGGAATTTCAAAATGTGGTAAAAACCAAATCCAAGTCCAGCTCATACAATGTACTTGAGAACAAAGAATAAAACAAGGACATCTTAACTAATGAACATCTTTAACTTACAAGCTATTTTTGTCTTCTTTAACCGAAGAATTTTTGTCATTAAACTAGATACTGCATTTGCCACCAAAATTAACTAACCTATGTTCCTTAACAACTTAGGTTTGGCTTTTTGCTCTATGGGTTTTGCTTTCTCTAAAAGCAAAAGCAATAGCAACCTAGTTTAGTGAGAGCCGTGATTACAGATGATATATCCAAATCATCATCTATGCATTCTCCATGTTCTAATCCAAAAGATGGACTATTTTATCAATTCTCTGACTCCACACTATTTCATTTTTATCTTTTTCTTTATTCAAATTATAGAAGTACTAATCTCTAATTCCTTGATTCTTATATCAGCTGAGGGGTAGTAAAACTCTGTCCTAACTTCCCTAACAGTCTACTGGTTGTTGGCCATTATTCCCAAAAATTTAAAAAGTAAATAAACTTTAAATTGTGTGGATGTATATAATATATAGTAACTTTGATGCATATCTATTATCTGTTCATTCAAATCCTAAACAGATGAATCACATTACTTGTGTGCCTCCCCCTCAAATGACAGTTAATTGTAAGGCAGTAATATCTCAAAGTGCTTCATCTATACTAAAGCTTTCTATCATATTCAAGTCTAACTGACACAGAGAAGTATTTATTCATCAATTGTATGCTTCATGAAATCACTAAACATTAAACACACTGTATTTCCAGTTTGAATTATTAATCTACTGAGTCGGTAATAAATTTCTAAAATATGTGAAATATATGAAGATAGTTATTTATAGAAAGTTATGTCCTAGTTTGCTATTGTCTTGAACTAATTGCTTATTTGCATCCTATGTTTTCATTTTGCCAATATAATCGATTCATGGGTGGTTTTATTTTTTAATGAAACAGGGAATCCTGAAGGTTTGGGTGCTGAGCTATTGGAAACCCTAGTAAAGATGGCTCCTACTAAAGAGGAAGAGATAAAATTGAAAAACTATGACGGCGATCTTTTGAAACTTGGACCTGCAGAAAGATTTCTTAAAGCAGTGCTTGATATCCCTTTTGCATTCAAAAGAGTTGAAGCTATGCTATACAGGGCTAACTTTGATTCAGAAATCAACTACCTCAAGAAGTCTTTCCAAACCCTTGAGGTATGGCTATCTTTCAACTCCCTGTTATCTTTGATATCTTGATGTCTTCTGACAAACTAACACATCCGCTGTTAATATCTATTTCTCAGGCAGCAAGCGAGGAACTAAGGAACAGTCGGTTATTCTTTAAACTCCTTGAAGCCGTTCTGAGGACAGGAAACAGAATGAATGTTGGCACTAATCGAGGTGACGCTAAAGCTTTCAAACTCGACACACTCCTGAAACTTGTAGATATAAAGGGAACAGATGGAAAGACCACATTGCTACACTTTGTGGTCCAAGAGATCATTAGATCTGAAGGTTCAGAAACTGCATCTGCAAACGGAAGTATACCCAACCAAATGGACTCCAAATTTAACGAGGAAGAGTTTAAGAAGAACGGATTGCATGTTGTGGCTGGTCTCAGTAAAGACCTTGGTAATGTCAAAAAAGCAGCAGGAATGGATTCAGATGTGTTAAGCAGCTACGTTACAAAACTTGAAACGGGGCTTGAAAAAGTGCGATCAGTTTTGCAATATGAGAAACCAGATATGAGAGGAGGTTTCTTCAATTCTACAAAGCTCTTTTTGAAATACGCAGAAGAGGAAATTGTAAGGATTAAGGCTCATGAGAAAGAGGCTTTATTCCTTGTGAAAGAAGTTACTGAATACTTTCACGGAAATGCAGCAAAGGAGGAAGCACATCCATTAAGAATTTTCATGATTGTGAGAGATTTTCTAAACATTTTGGATTTGGTTTGCAAAGAAGTGGGAAGGATGCATGATAGAATTGTTGGCGGTGCTTCAAGATCCTTCAGAATAGCTTCAAATGCCCCATTACCTGTTCTTAACAGGTACAATGGGAGACAAGATAGAAGCTCAGATGAGGAAAGCTCATCCCCTTAGTATTGTGAATACAAAAAAGAAACATAGCCTCTCAAAATAACAGTGAAAGTAAATGAATGTTTTTGCAAATTTGAACTCTCATTGGGTTTAATCCCATTTCACTAGTAGCAAAAGTGAAGGACAACCTTCATTGAGATCAAACAGCAAAAACGTTAAATGCATGTTCATGGCAGGGAAGAGAAAGTGAACATACAGTTGAAACAATTTCCTGGTTCACTCAAATGGGCTACAAAGATTCATATCAATGCCATTATCCTCATTCAAATGGGAGGTATAGGAGATGCATCATTTTGTTTCTTCCACTAAAATACGTATGCTATAGTCAAAATAGGCTCTATTAGATCAGAGACATAGTTCCACACATTTTATTGATGTGAATGTTTTGGTTTACGTAAGAGGCTCTATATGTAATTTTTTAAAATTAAATATTGATAATAATAGCTGTGTTGCAGCAATTTCTTTATCTGTACCTACATTTTAAGGTTTTTTTTTTTTTTTTGGTGGTGGCTGGGGTTTGAACCCCGGACCTTGCATATTTT
>Ga0228711_1003360_pt1 | contig 24785 bp, 17 predicted proteins | sample MedpolnodulmetaG_2_FD_177996 | JGI IMG/M metagenome (GOLD analysis project Ga0228711, IMG submission 177996) | Root nodule microbial communities from Medicago polymorpha collected in Santa Monica, California, United States - brown nodules | ecosystem: Host-associated > Plants > Roots > Nodule... | reverse complement strand
TTAATTGAAAGATGAACCTTTTTATTAATAATATAAGATAAGAAAATAAAAATAAATTATTTAAATAAATTTTGTTTTTACAAAAATCTAAAAGATAAACTATTAAGTGTTTATTATTTTAATTTAATTATAATAGATAATTGTAAATGAAATAAAAAGTGATGGGGTAGAGTGTTGAATGTTTTTAAAAAATATCATTGAAGAGTGTTGAATTATTAGGTGGAAGAGAGAGAAAATGATGTGGAGTGTTGGAAAAAAAAAAAAAGGTGTGTTGAAATTTGAAACCATTGTAAATTGTCTTACAAAAACGATGATTTGACAAACGAAAGTCTATTATACATATAAGGTGACAATTATTGTACATTTGACTCATTATTTTTTATTTGAAAAAAAAAAGTAAAAATGTACCCCACCACATTTTCCCCCTTCCCCAATCAGCCGACACAAATCTCTTTAGTTACCAATAGAGCTGTCAAAACGGGCGGCCCGGCCCGAACGGGCAACGGGCTTTTAAGGGCCGGGCTGAAAAGCCCGGTTTAAATATGGGCTCGAAAAATAGGGCCCGAGCCCGGACCTATACGGGCTAACGGCCAGCCCTGGCCCGTAATTTTTTTTTTCCTTTTCGATTCTTTTAAGTACTGAACATATAGAACAACATAAATATACCGAACTAACGGGTCAGCCCTGGCCCGTATATGTTTTTTTTCCTTCCCATTCTTTAAGGAAACAGAATTACTTAAATATACACAAATAGTGAACAAAAGATAAATTAAGATTGATTCAAGAGAATAACAATTATGGAACGAAAGTCAACAAATATCCAGAATGACTAAGATTCTAAATTCAAAATACTAATTGTCCAGAAATTCAAAATACTAATTATCCGGAATAACATAAAAGTTTTAATGATCCAAAAAGTCACTCCCAAGAGTCACAACATCCAAGAGTCCAGTCCAGTGTAAAAAAAAAATCACACACTTCAATTATTTTTGCAGGCTTTCGGGCTGCCCGCAGCCCGGACGGGCTAGCCCTACCGGGTTTCGGGCTTTGTCGGACCGGGCTAAAAAGCCCTGAAATGATTCGGGCTGCAAATTTTCGGCCCAGACCCTTCATTTTTTGCGGGCTTTCAGGCCCGCCCGTACGGCCCGGTCCGTTTTGACAGCTCTAGTTACCAACTCAGATCCTTGAAGTTATTAAAAAATAAACCTCTACGCGATGTTTTTCTCCGGGAGTTTGTAGATTATTTTACAAACATGATTATATAGAATAGTGTTGCCAAAATCAGCTTCATTAAGTGGAAAGAGCGACATAGGAAGACCTCTTCCTCCATCTATATACTATTGTTATAATCAAACCAATGCGACCCGTCGTGATCTACAGTTAAATTGGTTATGTTCTGAATCTCGACTTGATAACCATGATTTGGCTATGTTCTTGTGTAATAAGTACTGAATCAGATCAGTTTGATCTGATCAATAACTCAATGATTTAGTCGATGTGATTTTTTTTTAATAATCGATCAAAATTTTAAAACACCAATCCAAACAAAAGAATTAAATATCTTTCACAAGACATAATTTTGAACTTATAGCTTATAGATTATCTCTTCCAAGTTCATTTAACTAAAAAAGACATGGTTGGTAACCACCACTTTGTCACGAACTGATAGCTTATATACTTTTTAAGATGGTATCATTCATTCACTTTTCCAGATTAAATTTAATAAATCAATCAAGGAAATCAGTATGTTACCTTTCTATCATATTTCCCCCCAAATAAATAAATAAAAAAGAACGGCAATAGTTCTCATTACACATAAAAAAATATATATAAATTTTCAAGTTTGGAGGGCATTTTGCACATAAATGCAAAATGGTATTTGCAAAACGTCAAGTTCACTAACAGAAAAATTTGACGGAGGGGGTAAATTGATTAACCTTTTGCAATTTCAGGGGTAATTGAAGTTTTGTTAATTTCAGGGGTAATTGACGAAACTTACAATTTTAAGGACTAATTGCCTATTTACTCAAAGTCTTATCAATTTTATTTTAAAAATCGCAAAGTACGTGTAATCGGTAATCACAATACCAATTCCTTCTTTTTATCCCTCAATCACAAATACAAATACGAAATCAAAACAATGATGATAAGTATTAAGTAGTAATAAGTGATTAATGATTAGGCATAGATAAGGCCTATGACTCAAACACAGACCATATCTTATCTGCTCACTTCCTATCATTATTGACTTTGTTTAGAAAACGATAATCCGCAGTGAAACCTTAAACCAGATTTTTTACTGTTTATGGAAACCTTACACAACCTGCGGTAAACAAAAAACTTTACTAGCTACAGTTCTAGAACATAATAATAACTGACATATTTTTTACTGTTTTCTGAAACATTAAACAATCCAAATCCATAATCTTTTCCTTTTTCTCATGTATTTGTTTTTATCTTCCCCTTACATGAACTCTTTTGGACAATATCTTTGAAACTCATCAACTTCTAGACAAACCCAATTGCCTCAATTTTAAGAACAAACTCAAGATTCATAAATTCAAGAGAAAAGACAAGTATTTTGGTGTTTACTAGCTTGTGTTTCAGCAAGTTTCTCAAATTTTCTTCAATAGATTGAACATGTCACCATGTGTGAAGAGATTGGGAAAATGGGTGTCTTTGGTTTCAAGGAGGGGTTTGTCAACTTCCATTGTTCAGAAGGATGCTGCTGCTGAGAATGGTGTTAAATCATTGAACCTTTATTCTGCCATTAATCAAGCTCTTCATATTGCTTTGGACACTGATCCTCGGTGAGTTTCATTCATTTCTTTTTCTTTATCAGGGTATTTAGAAAAAGTATGTGATTGTTATCTGGGCCGCGACATTAAGGTTTTTGATGTCTACGCGACTTGATTGAAGTTGCATTAGCTGTATTTGACTTCAATTTTCGCAATATCAAAGATGTGATACAAAACAAAACTTAGGAATCTAATTTTGCTTAAATGTATCATTGTTACAAACTGTTTTAAATTGTTGCGCTAGGTGAGTGCTAAGGTGGACCACTTTTGTAGGTGGTCCATCGTGGACCAGTACTTAAAATTACCAGAAATTCTAACAAAGATCGACGATACTCTTTAGAAGTGAAAACTTATGATGTTGTTTTAATCGAATTGATATCAATTAAGTCGCTATCTCAATCATGAAAATGACAAGGACCATTAACCTCTACTACCAAGAGACGACGTCTGTCGTTGTTGGAATTTTAAACAATTTTTAGGTACTGATCTACCGTAGACCACTTATGGAGGTAGTCCATATAAGAATATGTCTGATATGTTATTGTTACAAAACTTAGGAATCTAATTCCCCTTTACTGTATCATTTGCAATGTGCCCTTTTTAGTCTGAAAGGTGACATAATATTCCAACCGTGGGATCACAGAAAGTTGAGGGGGAAACAAACATCATTTCTATATATTTTAGTCCTTTTACTTTGTCTTTGACAAAACTTAAGCTTTACTTTTAGATTACAGGTTTCTATTAGGGACGTGGTTATCTAGGTTGAGGTTCTATATAGGATTGAATATTGAAGATTACAAATAGTTAAATAATAAATCTAAATTCTGTACACCTTTGTGTAAAACATTATAATGAAATTAAAGTTTTAGAATTTGGATTGGACCTAGCTCAATTAAGTCGGAATTTCTAGAGAGGTTTTGATACCATCTTAGCATTTGTGTTGACCTAACTCCATTTTAAAACTTGTAAAGCGAGGTGTGTCCAAGCTTAAGCACTACCACTTAGACCAATTTCTAGGTGAAATGTGACTAAAACCACCCCCTTAATCCCAATACTGTGAAGGTGTTGGAGTCTGCGGTGAATGCCGCAATTAGACGGCTAGTGGCACACTGTAGTTAAGGTGGAATTTCCAATACAAAGTTGCTACCGAAAGCTTTATATTTGAGCTCATCAATGGACAAACACGGTCAATGTTTGTACAGTGTTTTGAATCTGTTTGTGTTAGTATGAATTCAATTGGTGAACCGTAATTTTCCTGAAGTGTCTATGACTCTGAATTTAACTATAATAAACCTTTTCCATTATCTTCAAATTTCGCTACGACAAACAGTGAATATATATATATATGGCTTATTTGATTTATTATTTGCCTATAGAAATATCCTGTGTACATCCTTATCTCCTTCTGCATTTCATCGCAGTGCTTATGTTTTCGGAGAAGATGTAGGCTTTGGTGGCGTTTTCCGTTGCACAACTGGATTAGCAGACCGATTTGGTAAAAATCGGGTTTTCAATACTCCTCTCTGTGAGCAGGTATTTAATTATGCATTTCATGCTTCCTTTGAGTTTCATGCATTTCATGTTAGAACAGCAACCCTGGTTTAAAACAAACAGATACAGAAATTGCAAACAGAGAACACATAAGAGGAATATGAAAAATCATTAGAAAAAGTCTCTTAACTCACATGGTTTGATATTGAGTTTCTTCTTTTGATTGGTACATATCTTTTTAAATATTTACGTGATTAGTATATCCTACACATTAATGTCATAAATTGATAATTTGAAATGCTACTCGCAGGGTATCGTTGGCTTTGGAATTGGTCTGGCAGCTATGGTGAGTCTAAGAGGTTATAATAATTCACTTCTTGTTTTACCAACAAACCTTACTGCAATCTGATATAATCTATTTTTCTTTTATATATCAGAATTTAAGAGGCTTTCTTATATGTTTTCATGGCAGGGAAATCGAGCCATAGCTGAAATCCAGTTTGCAGATTACATTTTTCCTGCTTTTGATCAGGCATGCTCTCTTTATAAGGTTTTGGTTAGGCATAGTTGACGCGTCTTTAATCTGTAATTGACTAATTTCGGTTTCTAGATTGTCAACGAAGCTGCTAAGTTTAGATACCGGAGTGGAAACCAATTTAATTGTGGCGGTAAAATTCTTTCGCTGCTCTAGTGTTTATGTTTACGGCTTTATCTCTATTTTTACTTGTGTTAATTTGTTTTTCACTTTCTTGTAGGTTTAACAATTAGAACCCCTTATGGAGCTGTTGGCCATGGTGGACATTACCACTCTCAATCTCCTGAGGCTTTCTTCTGTCATGTTCCTGGTATCAAAGTATGGTTTTTTTATTTGGATTTCAAGAGTTGAATACATATGCATAATAGCCCAATCATCAAGTAAGGAAGATCAGGGCCTTGTTTGGATAACGAACATAATTAAGCACTTGTTATATAAGTACTTGTGTATAAACTATTATTATAACAAAAGATAAAACAAAGTCAAACTGTTTTCATATAAACTATTAGTTATTTTTTTACGCTATCCTGGAGAGCTTATGGAAATAAGTTGAAAATAGTTTATGGACATGTCAGAAGTTGTTTCCATAAGCTGTCCCAAACAGTCTCACAAACACTTACGCTAGCAGATAAATTCAAATAAGTCAATTCAAACATGCCTCGGGTGTTTAAAAGGGGTTTATAAATAGGTAGTTGGAAGATTTTGAAGGATTTGAAGTAATATTCTAATAATCATAGATCCAAATCATAGCATATTAGAAATATACATATTTATAACATCGATAATAGAATCAGAATGTTTACTTTAAGATTTATGAGAAATAAGATACTGGATAATGAGAAAATTAGGATTGGTAGAAAACAAGGATGAGAGAAATTACCATTTGTACTAATTTGGCTTGTTTATAATGTTGATTTTGCTTATCTTTGTAATTAATTCATTTTTCTGCAAATGCCTCAAGAGTGTTTCTGGTATAGGTCGTCATTCCTCGAAGTCCAAAGGAAGCGAAAGGGTTATTGTTATCTTGCATACGAGATCCAAATCCTATTGTATTTTTTGAACCAAAGGTTGAATCCTTATTCTGCTAGAATAACCTTAAAGAATTGTGTGCACTGTGCATATAATTACAGTATGTGACATTTGTGATCTCAATCATGTGATTCCTTGTTTCAGTGGCTTTATCGTTTGGCCGTTGAAGAAGTACCAGAGGGTGATTACATGTTGCCTTTATCTGAGGCCGAGGTACACTAAAAGTCTCGATGATGAAGAAAAAGAGGTTCTGCATAACATTATTGATACATTGTTGTGTTGAATTGTTACTCTGTACTTACTCAGGTGATTCGAGAAGGAAGCGATATTACACTTGTTGGATGGGGAGCTCAATTGTCTATAATGGAACAAGCCTGTGTTGATGCTGAAAAAGTAAGTGGCTGTTGCTTCGAATCAGAAAGTGTTAGAAAGTAATTTGCATTGCAGATTATTTGTGTATCAGAAACGATATTTTGACATCAATTAGACAACAAATTTCGAAAATAATTTAGATGGTTAATGCAGTTCAAATATACGGTTAATTACATCATGTGATGGTTAATGAATATGACAAGGTGTTGCAACTCATTAACCATCCATTAAACATATTAACAACAATTTTGAACGTCATCAACCATGGTTTTTTGGTGTTCAACTATATGAGATTTATTAACCACAATTTGATATTGCAGTTTGACATTACAATTTTCCATTTCCATGAGAATATATTACTATATTTGAGAGGAGTAGATCCATGTCTAGAAATCTAGAGGTCTCAACTCAATTGATATTATAACTTTATTACGAAATTCTGCAGGAGGGAATTTCTTGTGAATTGATAGATCTGAAGACACTAATTCCTTGGGATAAAGAAACTGTGGAGGCATCAGTAAAAAAGACAGGAAGACTTCTTGTGAGTAAATATTTTATCGAATGATTACCAAAACCTGGATTGGTATTAACCTACGTGTTACATTGAATGTATTGTGCAGATTAGTCATGAAGCTCCAGTGACCGGAGGTTTTGGTGCTGAAATCTCAGCTTCCATTCTTGAACGCTGCTTCTCAAGGGTATGTATCCAACTTTTAGCTCATAACTTCAAGTAAAAATTCTTTAGGCCAATAGGGCATAGTTTTTGTTTTGGTACACCAAAATGCCTCACATTGCTTGAGAATCGAGGCTTAATGTAGCTTTTAAACACTCACTGTCCTCAACCCACCGAAGCACCTTTATCGAAGGATAAACCTGTGAGGGCATACACAAGATCCAAACAGCTCTAGTAAACCAAAAAATCTAATTGCATGTGAATTGAGGCTAAGTTTAGTTTATAAACACCCATATATGTTTGAATAGCCAAATATATTGACATGATGGGAGTGTCAGAGCGGCCCAGAGAGATACAGTCACATTTACAGATTTTGTTCTTTCCACTTCTACTCTAACAAATTGGTGATGTTCATCTTCATTAGCTTTCTCAACTCATAAAATTCATCAATACTAACTTGGAAAAGCAAGGAAGAATTCATTAGAGTCGAGAAACATAGTTGCAAAGCATACACAATGCATACTTTTCAATGTTTTATTATAAATCATGTTCCGTCCATGAGGTATCAGTTCAGTGATATGAGTTTGAATAGTAATCTCAAGGGGCAGAATTCAAATCGCCTCGGAGATGGTTGTAAAATGACAATTGGTACCAGTTTAATTAATAATAGCACCGCTTTTCCTGATATAAGAAAATATCTTGACTGCATACTTCAAGAAAAATGGTTATAACCAAATTCCTTTGAGACATATCTGAAGTCTGTCCTCTTTTGTATTACAGTTAGAGGCACCAGTAGCAAGAGTTTGTGGCCTAGACACTCCTTTTCCTCTGGTTTTTGAACCCTTCTACATGCCAACCAAGAATAAGGTGACTTCTTTGTTTATCTTAATTTCTTGTATTTATATGCAGCATGGTGAAGAGTTATCTTGACTGATGCAAATGTCTTTCATTTGATCATGCAGATATTGGATGCAATTAAATCAACTGTCAGCTACTAATGTGCTTTACTACATTGACATGGGAGGAAACTCATTCATTGTGGCTTTTTCTTCCAATGTGAAACAAAAAGGTCAACAAAAGAATAATGACCATGTAATGTAACAGTAATGTAAAATGTCTCCATTATGAATTCTCCTATATCAAATTTGCCCTTATATATTGATCAGTAAAAATGTATTATTGAATTTTACTATGATGATGATGATGATCTTTTGACCCTTTTCCTTTCTTCAGTTGTTAGGTTCAACTTCTACCTTCATTATAATGCATAATTATTTTTTGGGTCAAGTAGACTAGTGACTAGATTCACACACCTTAATTGTGGAATCTTAAATTCAAACTCATACCTCTACATGGTCTTTGTAGCTACCAATTGAAATGTATTTAGGACAAAATGCTAAATTTCAATTCATACAAAATTGAAAAATACATATGTAATAATATTGTTGGAGTTAATTGAGCTTCAGTTTTCATAATTGCATTAGCTTATATTACATTGCCCTTTAAGTGATTTATATATTCACTAAATTTACCTAATAATTTAAAGGTTGAAATAAAAAGGTCATATCATAAACCATCTCAAGTGGTTAACGAGCTCCACCAATGACGAATTGTTTAAGAGAACTTGAGTTTGATTCCATTGTAGAACAACATTTGGCCAGACATTACTTACGTTCTAGTCGAACTCTAAAACTGGAGGGTTAACCAAAAAAATAAATTATCGTGAGAAACTTATCCTCCTGCCAATCGTGTCAATTATAACCTCAAAATGCTATTACACATGTTGTCAATTTTAGCTTTGCCATGCAAAAATAAAATTATCACCAACAACATTTATCAAAGCATTATCCTGGTCAGTCACAATTATTTTGGGGTAAGTTTCTGGAGATTTCAATAAAATACAACATCTCTTTAGAGTCCATTGACGTTTTCTTCTTTCTCATACATCATATAAGCAAATGCAATAGAGGATATCAACTTAGTAGAACTGATACCAACAAACTCAAGTAACGGAAGACGATATTCATTGGTTTTTTAAGTGGAATCCATCACAAGAACAATAGAAAAAAAATGTTAAACAACTTGATGGAATCTAGATTAGCTTAGAAAATATATTTTACATCATCTGAATCAACAATCAATCTTTAGTTATACACATAAGCAAGCATTTCATGAGATGTGTTTCTGATCTAGGATCCCTGATAGATTGTTTATACATGTGACATGCATTATAAATATGTTTGATAGTAGTTGCACTTCGACCATTTCTATTATGTAAAGTAGTCAAAATATTTCTTTAAATGACCATTGAAGGTGTCATCTCACGAACAATCCTCTTTGCTTCTGGTTTTAAACGTTCAACATATTTATGACCATGGAAGACTTAAGTCATCTCATGATTGTGTTCTTCGTCCCCAACTCTAAGGCTCCATACACCAACACTCAACAAACAACCTATCAATTTAAATGAACAATCACATTTGAATTTACGTGTTAACAACTTTTTGCTCGGTATAGGAACTTCCTCATCACATCTCAGCATAAAAAAAATAAAAAATTGTCATCCCCCCATTATCTGATTTTGAAATAACAACAACTAACTTATTTGCTTCATCTCAAACCCATGTCAAACAACCTATCTCGTGAAGTAAATTTTACTCTAGTTGAAAATTGTATGTGGTAATCAATACAAGACAAAACTAGAGGTCCAACCTCGGCTTTGGCAATGCCAAAGGGATCTCAACTAGATATGGAACCTCGACTTTGGCATTGCCTCGATGATCCGCAACTTATGGTTTAACATCTTTGGAGGTTTAATGTGAGGTATCAAATCATATGGGGTGGGGTAGGAGCACCCATGTCTCAAACAGTGCAAACAATTCTCAGAAAACCTGTATATTTACGTAAATACATGGCTCAAATTATAGCTGAACCGAGTTTTTCAAATTTTTTGATTATATAATCCGAACTCCGCCAATACAGAATGGTTGAAATGAAAATGAATAGAAGTCGAATAACGAAGGTGAGAAAGGTGGTAAGGAGATGTTTGTTTATGGAAAATATGCTCATGTATTTTAGATTCTATAATCCAAAGCAGAAAAAAACATTTCGGAATATAGAATATGAAGTGGGTACTTTTGCATATGACGAGTTGAAGGAGAAAATGATACGTTTAAAAACGCAAATATGCTTCAAATTATAGACTCCAAACGGAGGTAAAATTGGTAAAACGTAAGATGTGCAAGAAAGACAATGATGAGAAAATAACTTCTTTTTTATCAAAGGTAACGAAGGCTAAATCCTTAAGCTCATTACATTTACATTTAATATTTATACAAGCCAATTTTACTTTTCGGTAGTTTATTCACTTTGCAATTTTTGGCCACTCAAGCACAACTATCCTACACATGCTTGTACTATTGGTTTTCCATTATTCCGCAACGGTATCCAATGCTGAAGGAGCACTATGATTGACAATAACAAGAGATTCAAACATAGAGTTTTGAAAGTGGGATTTGAAAATAGAGAAAAATGAGGAACCAAACAAGAGCTCTCTCCAATTTCTTCCCTTCCTTTGTTTCTCTTGCTCTAGTTTGTGTTTAGGGAGGAGTTAGGATCCTCTCCCTTTCTCTTTATTTCTTCTATTTAGAAAGATAAAAAAATAAAAAAATTTAATAAAAAAAAATAAAAATAATTAATAGTGGTGAGACTTACTTAATGGTATGACTTATTAACTACTGTTTTTTTGTATCAATCTCTCATCAAATTACATTTTCCATTTATTTTAAGCACATGGAAATGATCATAGCTCATTTAGAAATAGATACACACAAAAAAAAAGTTGTGAGGGTATTAAGGTACCTCGTTGGGGTGAAACTTTTTCGGGGTCTTATAAGACCCAATGTCTCATTTAAGACCCTAATCTTAAGTGGGACCTGCACTTTTTTAATATTAAAAATTTATAATTTAAAATGTAATGATATAAAATTATTGATAGTTGATTAGTGGATCTTATTTAAGAAAGTTGTCTGAAACGATGAGTTTGAGGGATTGTGTGCTTATTATAAATGATTGATACGCACATCTGAGATCTATTTAAATCAAGGTAGTAAAAACCAAACCGCACCAACCGGTTCAACCGGGAACCGGACCCATGACCGGTTCGATTGATCCCCAAAACCGTTGGTTCACATAACCGGGTCAACAACCGGAAAACCGGTCGAAAGCCGGGAAAAAAACGGGGAACCGCCGGTTCAGACGGATCTGCAGGTCTGACCGGTATGGGTTTTATTTTATCGAGAAAAAAATAAAGATCAGAAAGGAAGGGCAAACAAGTTAAGCAATTCATTATGTTGAAGTTTCCATGGAAGTACAAGTGAAGATGTAAGAAGAAAAAAATAAAATTGGAGTAGAAGAATAGTGGGACAATGAGAGTGAGAGATGTACGCAGACGGCTGCCTCTGCTCAATACTCATCAGGGAATGTGAAATCTAAGGTTAGTAAATGAGTTGGGCTTATCAGGGAAGCCCATGAAGAATGTCTTTATTTAAAAAATAATTATAATTATATATGTAGATTATAATTGACCATGTGTTCTTTAAAAAATAAAAATTTACCATGTCTCAAAAAATATTAAAATTGACCATGTGTGCGTGAGGTGAGTTTTGTGAATTTTTTTTAAAACTTTTTTTCTTAATTATTAACTACATTGTAATAAAAAAAATAGATTTTTACTAGAATATTACAATAAAATAATAAAAAAATATTATTTAATTAAATCCGGTTGAACCCCGATCTGACCCCCGGTTGAACCTCAAAACCTTAAACTCATGCCTACACCGATTTAATATCTGGTTCGGTTTTGATTACCTTGATTTAAATACAAAAAATTGAAGTATGTGTTGTGGATACTCTAAGAGTCCGTTTGGTTCGAGAATTAGGAGGGGATGAGAGAGGAGGGATTTTAACGGAGGGGAGGGGATGAGAGATATTTTAATTAAAAACGTGTTTGGTTTGCAAGGGGAGGGGAGGGAAAGGGGAGGGATTTTAAAATTATTTTACCGTTTTACCCTTAAACTTAATTAAATAAAAGAAACTACTTGATTTTACGATTTCAGAGACTGACGAATGACAAGCACACATCTAAGCTGCTTATTTTATCTCAAACTGGCTCATATATTTTGCACAACAAGACATGAATCGGTGAATTAACATTGAATAAAAAGGAACAACAAGCAATAATAAGTTGAATTAAAATAAGATAATAATAATAATAATAATAATAATAATGTCTTTGACATCAACAAAGTAGTAGTACGAGTGGTTTTTAAATGTAACAAATAAGATTGATAGATAATATAATAATAAAAGTTGTTACAAGAAAAATATAACAAAATAATAATAAAAATTGTTACAAAAATAAGATAACCTAATAATAATAAGATTGTTACTCTTTCAGAAGAAAAAAAAAAGATTGTTACAGAGATAATATAATCTAATAATAATAAAAGTTGTTAAAGGTTAATATTGAGATTTGAAATTAATTTAAGGATAATTATGGGAATGCAATAAAATTTTAAAGAGATTTGCTTCCCTACTCTCCCCTCCCTTTCCCTTCTAAAAATTGAACCAAACACTTAAAATTAAAAATCTCTCATCGCCTCTAAAACTCTCAAACGAAACGGACCAGGTAGGATCCACCATTATTAAAATGGAAGATAGCCACATGCAAATCTCAAAGAGCAATTAATCAAAGGAGAAAACTTATATGCAGTACCTTATATGCTGGTGGTACTGTTCCCTATCAGAAAATAACACGTGGCATATACATTATAATTTTAATTGTCATCCCGGTTTTTCGACTGGTTTTTTTCCACTTAAGTTACTAATTGTTTGTCTTACTCCTTCAAAATTCAATTAATGGCATCCTCAATGTTCTAATAAATGGTTCAAATGCAAAGTGTTGAAATTTTACTCCATTATTTTACTTGTATACAAAGTCAAAAAATTGAAGGCAAAGAAAAAACAGAGTAACTCCATTAATCAAAATTGAAATTGAAACTTTATAAGGTAGAAGAAGATAGACTAAAAGAGTGACGGTGCTGATGCCACTCAGTTAGAAGAAGCAGTGGTTTCTTCTGCGAGCCATTCACTTACTGAAATTGCAATTTAACTTTATGGAAAAAGAAGAACCATGCGGAGGGGTGTAGTAAGGAGAAAGCGGGTAGCATTCTATAACTCATTTGGAGAGGATGACCGAACAAATAATAATTAATTTGTTTTAATTGTTAAAGGACACGCGTATTATTATAATTGGGAGAACAGTACCACCAGTACATAAGGTACTGTATCTAAGTTTTGCCCTTAATCAAATATTAAATGCTTTTTCGTCACTGCTATGCTATAAATCATCCTTCCCTTTCATTCCTTTAATAACCTCATAAGCTTCATACAATCTCACATATTAAATTACACCAAACAACAACATCTTTACCAAATCTCCTCATCAAAAAAACTCTACGTGAATTCATCAAACAACCACATCGACCATAGGCTTCTAGTTCTATCAACCCACTAAGTAACACGCCCAAAATTCCTAATACCCTTTCTTCAATCAATTGGGCTAACTCTTTCTCCAACATTCCTCTTTATCTTATCCATCAAACCCTACAACAATTTGATATAATATATTTTCCTTTTATATATCTCAATTTAAGAGGCATATATGTTTTGCATGGTAGCAAAATCGATCCATATTTTCCTATAGATTATCGAAATGGTTAAACCTCTGGCAAGAGTTGAATCCATGTGCATAATAGCTCTCAATCATCAAATTAGGATAATTAGGGCACTGTTTGGAGAAACATCTTAGTTAAGCGCTTAATATATACGATATTTCTATAATAATAGATAATATAAAATCCAATTGTTTTTATATAAGCTATAAGTTGTTTTTATAAGCCATCCTAAAGAGTTTATGAAAATAAGCTGAAAACAGCTTATGGACATATCATAAGTTGTTTCAATAAGTTCTGCCAAACAGTCTCACTCTCACGAACGTTTGTGCTCGTTGTTAAACTCAAGTAACCCAATCCAAACAGACCCCAAGTGTAAAAAGGGGTCTATGAATAGGTGGTTGAAAGATTTGAAGTAATAACAAAAGATAAAATATAGTCAAACTATTTTCATATAAACTACAAACTATTTTCATAAGCTATATATCTTGAAGAACTCGTGAAAATAGTGTCTAGACATGTCATAAGCTCTCTCATTAAGCTCGATCTCCCATACAATCTCACAAGTGCTTATGCCAACACGTTAACTCAAATAAGTTAATACAAAGGTTTTAAATCCCAAATCTCTTATTATACTCCAAGACCAAATCCTCTTACACATAATAATTCCCAAAGTATTACAACAATTTCAAAAGCAGAAAAACAGTGGCTTATATGGAACCTGTCTCTTACTCGCCATCCCAAAGTTCTTCAGTTGTTTTGTACCCTGGAGATGTCTTGCTAACATATTGTGTTCCTGAAACTACTCTCTCCTGCATCGATATATCAGAAAGTTGAACCGAAACTATGGATTAAATGATTTGAAATGAATCTAATCAATTCTGTTGTAGAGACTAAACAAAACTGTTGCATGTAGAAAGGAATAAAAAGTTATTTAAATCTAGAATATTTTTCATTTGGCATATAGTCCTTTGCACATAGACTAAAATATTATATTCATCTAGCAATGAAAATGTTGTAGAAAAAAGTTAAAACCTGTTGCAATCCAATGATATAAATGATCATAAGATTGCATGAAATGACTTACCTGCTTAAATTCATTGAAATTAGCTAGCAAATCTTCTGGTATTGACCAGTTAAATAGATCAATGTTTTCCTTGATCCTCGCAGTATTTGTGCTCTTTGGAAGTACACTGTGACCCATTTGTAGTCCCCATCGAAGGGCTATTTGTGCTGGAGTCTTCCCTAACTTCGCAGCAGTCGTGTGCAGAACTGGATTTTTGAGAATATTACTCTTAGGTCCTTTACCTAGTGGTGAATAACCCTGAATATGAGAATTCGTTGGGATAAGAACTTGGTCATCAAATCGGGTTTCATCTCGTGAATTAAAAGAACTACTTTCCGAGTCGTCTTATTATGAATCATAATTTATAGTACTGATAAAAATATGAGATACGTTACTAGAAAGAAATATGATATCTTTAAGTAAAAATAACTGACATGGCTTAATGTTAACGAAAAGTGGTTGACTACACTAAGTTTTGATACTGATTCATTGAAAGGAATCAGGACTCATCTTAGTGAATCGGGATTCAATATGAAATTCATCCAAAATAGTTGCATACTAGAGATTCGTACTAATTGGGTTCAATTTTCTATCAATCGAGATATGATTTGTAAGTATGATAAGATAGAAGACATGAAATTTGCATACTCACAGACAAGTGCACTCCCTTGGATTTACAGAAAGCATGTAAATTCGGTTGCTGCAATGAAGGATGCAATTCAACTTGGTTAACAGCTGGAGGAACATGTGCCACATCCAGCAGATCCTGAAGCTTCTTTACAGAGAAATTGCTGACTCCTATAGCTCGAGCCTTGCCGGAATCGTAGAGTGTCTCCATTGCTTTCCATGTGCTTGGTATGTCGGGTTTGGTAAGATGTTCATTTTTCATGCTGACTGGAAAGTGTATCTAGAAGAATATATAAAAGTATTACAAACATAATAGGATCTGATTCAGGAGGAACTTAATTTCATTGTCATTTACACACAAGGTAGAGATCAAGATAGTCGAGCTGCAAATCGCGTAAAGTTCTACCAAATGCCTTAGGGACGTCTTCTGGCAAGTGATCGGTATTCCTAAAATATGTGCAAATTAATAGTACTTAGTTCAGAAAAAGAGACAGAGTGGCAGACTAAGCGGTCTAGTACGAGATGCTTTATTCAGTAGATACAATGAAAATGAAAGAAAAGTAATCATTGAGTTGTTTAAGAAGTAAATATAAAAAGAACAAACCATAGCTTGGATGTGATCCACATCTCTTCACGCTTAACTACTCCATTAGCAAACAACTTCTTCAAGGCATCACCAATCTACTCATCAAATTTAAAAAATGTTAATGGATAGAAACACTACCACAATGGTGTATCAGCAAAAAGAGGATAAAAACTGCAACGATTTCAAATTCAAATTCTGCAATCAACATATTGAATGATTTTTTGACTAAAACATACTGAATGATGATCTGCAATCAACTGAATGTTAGTTTAAAAGGAAGAGCAGCAGAAGACTGAAAAAATATGATGGTGATCTGTCCGGTGAGAACACATGAGTGGCAACGGTGGCGGATGGCGTTGAGTCTTTGCGGTAGAACGAAATGTGTCAGCGGCACGTTAGCACTCTGACGCTCAAGTCAGTAATGGAACTGAGAAAGAGTGTGTAGAAAGTGTTGTGAAAAGTGAATCGTACCTTGAGGGTGAATCAAGTCCACCCTTATATAGGCGCGCGTTGGGTATAACCGTCTCCGGGTTATGCGGCGTGTGATTAGGAACGGTTAGAGGACACGTGTAGGGTGATCCTCGCGCGGGGCGTGCATCTGTGTGGCACAGTGCACTTAAACTGGCGTCCTCCCTCAGGCGCAGAGCCTTAAGGTGGTGTAAGTTATGCCACGTGTTAACGTGTGGTTGATCCTCTGACTGGTTCAGAACAGATGGACGTATGAAGCATAGACACAAACACGGATATCAGACATGATATTGACACTGACATGTCAACAACAATAATAATTTCTACATGAGTCAGTATTCCAATTTCACTTGGGGAGTGTTTGTAGATGAGTTTTTGACTTATAGTTGCTTTTTCATTAGTATCTTAAGTAGAAAAAGGCCTTTTATACGTGGTTACGGAGAAGAAAAATGAGAGAGCTTTTATAAATGTACATACATAGAACGTCATTTCAACCTATGCAAGAAGCTATTAGTTATAATTATTGAAGGACTTTTTCAAATGCACTTCCATAAAAGCTCTTGCTGAAAAGTTCAATCAAACTAGTTCTACTTGAAGGTTGATACTATGAAGCACGGACACCTCTTAAAATTAGGCGGTATCCGACACCTCTATGACACTCGTACGACACATGTTGGACAACTAAGACCGGTGTCATAATACTTTCAGTTACATTCATCTTGTACTAGAAAAACATGAAACCAATACAGATTATCCATGTGGCACATGACTATGATGATGATAAATTAAGGTCATTAATTGATAGGACTAGTGATACATGCTATTTAATACCACACCTCACCTCCTTTTCATTGCCATAATATTGAGCACAATCTATATGCCGATATCCAACCTACATTAACATAATAACGATTCCAAAACCATAATATAAATCATTTCATAAATTTTACAATAATAATAGTAATAATACAAAGAAAACATGATGAAAGAAAAGAATGGAATGAAAAATTAGAAAGAAAGAAAGAAAGAAACATTGACAGCAGTGGAAATTGCATCGTAGACAACACCAGGTGCAGCAAGCCAGGTGCCTAAACCAACAGACGGAATCTTAGCTCCTGTGTTTAACTCAAACAATCTCAGGTCCTCACTTCCCATTTTCCACTCTGATGACAGAACAAAACTCAACCTCAGACTCAGACCAAGAGACCCAGAAAGTCAATTGACGTACGCAAGTTAATAGATTCTATTATTTTTCTAAATATAAAATGTCAAGTTGTTGGAGTTGATGAATAAATATTTAACTCAAATATCATAAAAACTTGGTTAAAGTGCATTTTTTACCCTTAAGTTTTAAAAAGCTGCGATTTTGGTCTCCTGTAAAAAATTGACAAAAGTGACCCCAATATTTAGGAAAATATGCTCTTTGGACTCTATCATAAGGAAAACAATTAGCTAATATAGGGCTCAATCTTGATCATTTGAAAATTTGGATGGAATTCCCTGTTTGTATTAGAGGCACTTTTATTAGAAATAGGCTAGGGAGGCCTAACTATTGATTTATCAATCCTTGAGGAGGTTATGGTTTGGTCTCTCCTCTTTTTTGTTCTTCTTTTTCTTTGGTAATATACTTTGGGTTGTCCTAGTTCCCTGCTAGGCTTCCTTTTTGGATTAAAAAAAAAGATCATGTCAATCCTAATTCCTAAGATTAAAATTTATTCCAATACCCATTTTAACCTATGTTGTCAATCGTATAGCGCTTCCTAAAAAAAGTTTGGCGTAATTTCATCAAGACAAGATAAAGAAGGTTTTCCTAAAAAAAAAAAAAAAGATAAAGAAGGTTAAATCACCAAGATCATTGATTTGTCCAACTCCTAACGTTTACATTAAAAATCATCAAAAAAAAAAACAGGCTACTTTGCTATTTTTTTGATGCAAGCCAATTTAACTTTTGGGTAGTTTTGAATTTTGCAACTCTTAGCCACACAAGGACCATTAGACTGCACATGCTTGTACCACAAAGGCATCCAATGTTGAAGGAGCAGAAGAAGTTGCTATAAAAGAGGTTCAAACATAGAGTTATATAGAAGGGGCATTTGAAAATGGTGTAAAGGAGGATCCAAACAAGAGCTCTTTCCATTTTCTCATCCTCTTTTAATTTTTCTTTCTTTCCTTTGTTTGAAATCTCTTATTAAGTAAATAACTCAAGTGTTTGGGCTTAAAAAAATAATAGATAGAATAAGAGATATTTTTGTGTCACACCGTATTATTTCTCTCTTTTTTTTTTGGAGGATATTTATCTTATTCTTATTTAAAATCTTTAATTCATAATATGCTTTCAAACAAATTTGAAAGTTCTTAAAAAACAAAAAAACAAATTTGAAACTATTTGTTGGTATGATGCTCTATTAGTTCTCCCATTTTTTAAACTAATTTCTATAAAACTTAAAAATAATAGAGATTTTTGTTTTTGTCGTTACACCTTATTATATTTCTCTCTCTTTGTTTTGAAAATTATACTAATTTAAGTTTGTTTTAAAATGTGAGACCTTTATATTGCTACGACTTGTTAGCTATCATACAATGCTTTTGGTACAAAGTGATCATACCCTTTAAAATTATCAGATTAGCTACCAAAATATTGCTACATGCATGTACTATAGTAAATTTTTATTAATTAGCAACGCTCTTGCATCAAATAAAAGTTTCAATACGGTGAGAAATTGAAATTTCTGTCAAAGCATAGTTTTTAATGCATATCTCTGATCTATAATAAAATTATTTTGATCAATCTTTTGCTTTGATTTGTTTATGTTCGATTTTTATAGGTTATTTGATAAAACAAATTAAGTGAAAATATATTTTGAACTAGTTTTCTGCTTTTGGTTAAATTTGTTTGAGCAAGTTGATATGATCAACATTTATAATTGGTTGGTTTTGTTTCAGTTTAGAATAACTTATTTCTATCTTTTTTGGTTATAATTGCTTTGATCTTCTATCTCATGGTACTCGCAATGCATGTCTTCATTTCTTAGATTTTCTTTGCTTTTCTGTGAAGTGATTTTCACTTCTCAGTTCCATCTATAAGCACTTGTTCTAATACTCAATTGTAAGTCTTATGTGAATGTTGTCTAGTTGTTAGATTAATACTTACTACTTCGTTTGAGTTTGAATCTAAAACTTGTAACTCCTTATCAGTTAAGCTACCTAAACCCCAAAATTTTGCCTGGATCATGTGTTATCTCATGTAGTTCTTATATGTTTTATTTTCCCAATGGAACTATTAAATGTCAGGATCAATGTTGATTTATTTGTACATCTTTTTGTATCTATAATAAATGTGTCTGTCAAAGTGCTACTCTCTTGTTTGCATTTATACTATTTTTAGATTCGTCTTGGATTTTGTTTCCCTTTTGATATAGTCTTGTATATGCCTAATTAAGACATTACTTTGTTCTTAATAATTTGATATGGTTACAAACTTTCAGCAACCAAAATAGAGAACAAAAACCAATGCTAAAAAAATGTGAGCCTGTCATGGTAGAAAAGACAAACTTTAGAGAGGTGAGACAACTTTGTTTTGAATTTAACTAAACATAATAGGAATTTATCTTTCATTTTGAATCATATGTTCAATGTCGGCATAGTCTTTGTATACAGATCTAATATAGGAAGTTATCTATATTTAATATAGGAAGTTATCTAAGTTAAAAGATAATAGTAATATTGATAGTATGTTCAATGTTACCTCAATATCTTATATATAATGTAAACTATCACTGTGGGTATTGTCATTGATAGTACATATTATATCTTATATATGGAGTTATCATTGACCATACAATTAATGATAATATCATATTTTAACTGCGATAATATCCCATATTAGACTTAATATATACACAATATGTTGATACGGTGCATATGAAAAAGTATTCAATATGAAAAATAAAATACAACTGAATATGAACAAAGCTTAGAAAAAGGACGTGTTTACCACTAAAGATGTATTCTCTTCCATGATATAAATCTCAAAAAAAAATAAAAAATTTGAGCATTTGTTTGTGTTATCTATTTTGGTCGTTGCAAGTGTTTTATACTTGTTAAATTGCAAAGAAAGGATTAATGTCTTAGTCGGGTAACTGTAAGGAGTAAAATATGGACAACCTTTCACTTCATCAAATAGGAAACAAAAAGCAAGGAAAAAATATAGAGCATGAGTATAAAAATATTATAATTAAATGCAACTACATTTTCTTTTTAAAAACAACAATCAATTTAATTTTAAAAGATGTAAAGGAAAAATATTGTATGTAAAAAAGAGAGAAGTATCTTTCCAGATATATTTTTGATTCGAAAGTGTCTCAATCCAACAAATGGACTCGAACAGCAATCTACGGCTCGAGTCAGATCCTTAAGTGAGTTTTTAATTGATAGATTTATCAAGAGACAAGTATCGTAATTGGGAATCGAAGGAACCGAAGGAATGTACAAGTTTTTTGAATATATAAAAAGGAAAAAAGATAAAGAAAAAATATAATTAATCTCAAAAGTGTGCGAAAAAGAAAATGAATTATATTCTATGTGAGTTTCATACATCGTTATTTTAACGTTTCTAGTAGGAGTGCTATCATGTGAGGGTGGATGTATTCCCCAGGACGTGTAGTTTTGTCGAACATAAATGAAATCTCTTGCATGAAGTTTATGTTTACAATTTATAGAAAACATATAAACTAATTATTACATTGCATGTGTGCCATATGTCTTCTACCTCCTAGGAACCACTTTTGAAAGTTTCTTCCTTTTGAATTTGAATCTTTGGCGCTTTCTAATAAATAATTGTTGATCATTAAATTCCTTGAACAATTGAGTGAATCAAGAAGTTATCATTAACTTCTACGGGATTTGAAACACTTAGTTGGCTTGTCGTAATGATGCATAACATGACCTATAACTGCCCTAGACATAATTGAAGCGTGTTTTTTGTATAATAATCCCACAAGTGTTTATATTACTAGATAAGCTCAAATAAATTAGCATGCCCTAAATCCCAAATCTGTTATTAAACTCCATAACCAAGCTCCTGAATACGTAGGGTCCGGGAAGGGGTCCCACTGTTTTGGTATATTGTATGCAGTCTTACCTTGTTTATACACAAGAGCTTGTTTCTAAGACTTGTATCCGTGATCTTTCAGTCAAGTGACAACAACATTATCGTCGCGTCAAGGCTCCCCCTTTGTAACCAGGTGATGTCTGGAAAACAAGTTGTTATCGAGGAATGGCTCTTTATTGCGTTGATAAATGAGAAGGTCAAAATGAAACTATGGCATAAATAATTTGTTAGTTCCTATAATATACATCTATTTTGGTTTTAATCCTCTTCAAAAGAAACCTTGCTTGTTTTAATATGCATATTTTATTTTGATCCTCATTGTTTTTATTAAAGTCCTTGCAATATTTGAACCATGTTAAATTAGTTCTTGTAATATGTGAATTATATTACCTAAATCTCCAAACCATGACCAATATTAATTACTGAGGGAGTAATTCAACATGAATCTAATCAACAAAAACAAACTGTTGCATATAGCAAGGACTAGAAAGTTTATTTAAGTCTAGAATGTTTTTAATTTAGTATACAGGCCTTTGAATATAGACTGATTTCAAAATATCATACTTGCGTAGCAATTAAAATGCTATAGGAAAGATAAATTATTTTTTTTTTGGAATTAACCATATAAAGAGACCATAAGATTGAATGAAATGATTTACCTGCTCAAACTCATTGGTATAGACCTGTCAAAATCGCAACTTCGTGAAAGTTAGGGGGCGAAAACTGCTATTAAGCCATATATCTATGTTTTCTTTAATCCTTGCTGTATTTGTGCTCTTTGGAAGTACTTTGTGACCCATTAGTAGTCCACATCGAAGGACTAACTTGTCAGTAAAAGAATTATGAGGAACACTATTTGCAGTGGTTTGTTATAGATTAAGACTTAAACAAAGGAGTGCAATAAATTTTAGAGCTGCAGTTTCATTGAAACAAAAGGATTATTGTACTTTGTGCATCCACTCCACTCTCCTGGAAAGGTTGCTTATTTACCATGGTTCTGAATTACAGACAGCAGCTGCAATTGCAGCCGCAACATATCCATTTTACATATCTCGTTAACAGCATCAATACCACAATTGATGCTGCATCGGCCGCATTTTAACGCAATATAAAATTTTGCAGTGTAACAACAACACTACAACTATTGTTATGGAAAGCTAAAGACAGAAAATAGTCTCATTTCTCATAGATGAAAATGATAGTACAATAGATATTTATAGGTATAATGTAAAGTACATAGAACCAAATCACTTGCTAATACACTAGATTAAGCTAAGTAATACTAGCTAGCTTGTGACTCAAGTAAACTTGGTGAGGTGGAGTTTATTGTTGTAGCTTGTGTAGTAATCTTCTTTTCTTTCTCTAATAGCTATCATGAGCCCTAGCAGAGTATATGGCCCATAGACACTACAGCTTGCAGCAATATTGTCATAGTCTCATAGACACTACTGTTTGGTTCTTTCACATTTAACCTTCAATTGTAGTTCTTTATCCGGAGGTTTAAGTCCCAGAAAAAGCAATAAAAATGAGTATTGAAAATTCTGTTTCACATCTTGTATTGGACTATTTTCAACACTATTCACATTCATTGCAGCTTTTCATGGCTCCACACCTGCAGAACCATTTCTAGGGTGAAGAGATATAAGAAAAGCAGCAACATGATTTTCATGTATTCAATTCTACTTCTTAATTAAGGAAACTCATTTCAATTGTATGATAGCAGTTGAACTTGTCTCCCTTCTCAAATCCAAAATGGTATTCAAAATTCTAAAATAATTTGTACATAACATCCTAGTTTTGCAATATCTTTGTAGTTCTTTTTTCTTGATCTTAACCGTCCGGTTTCAATAGGAAGGAGCCTTTAGTACTCCAAAGTTTCGCCAAGAGGTAAGTAATGTCGGGTTAAGGATTGTTCAAGTACGGATTCAAACCAGGGTTGTATATCTTTCATTATGTAAATATTATTGCTCTAATTTCTACATAATTATTTTTTTATTTTTTTTGAAAGGTTTATCTTTTAATTCATGACTACACAACAGAACTTTTTAAATATATGTACCTTTATTGAGTTTTATATTTTAAACCTCTCATGGCTTATCCAAAACATTACTATAATTCATTAATCTAAAATTATTCTTGCGACACAAATATGATGATGATAAGCACAGAAACAAACATTGTCAGCGATCTAAATTGCGTCGTAAACACAATAGGTTGGGTGGGAAGAGAATTTGAATTGATACTTCAAACAAACATAACATGTTTATGCCTTTGTTTTCATGCCAAATAGTTGGCTCATAATATTGAAATTGGTATCTGATTCTCCCCAATACTACTAGATTCTCCAATCCTTTCTTCCTTTGTGATAAAGCAAGCATCATAAACAAGTGCTGATACACCAACACCACTAAGTAAAACACCTCATCACTGCTATAAATACAAGCCAAGCAGAAGAAAAATCCTAAAGCAAACAAACAAAACAAGGGTTTCCCAACAATCACAAACTAACTCTCATTGTTTTCTTTCATGCAACTGGGTTCGATTACTCTACGAATGAGACCCGTCATCATCAAAATCCTTCACAACCCGAATACCCTTTTCCAAGGGTACTCATGTTGTGAAGGATTCTAATTGTGATGGTTCTCATTCAATAGAGTATTCTAACCCGTTGAAAACTAGGAAATTAACAGCAGTGGATATAGCAGCGTAGTCAACACCAGGTGCAGCAAGCCATGTCCCCAAACCAACAGAAGGAATCTTAGCTCCAGTGTTGAATACATTATAGGTTCGAATTTCTTTCATGATGTCGAGACTTAGTTTACACAATAGGTAATATATGTAAGTAATTCTAGGAATTCATAAAGCTGGCTTGATGGTTGGGACTTTTGAAACTTGGGAATCATAATAGGGCAATGTTTAAACCATAAACTCGATGACATTTTAGAAGACAGTTTATAAACATGTCATATGTTGTTTCCATGTAAACCCTAAATTCCAATTCTCTTATTGAACTCCAAAACCAAATCCTCAATAACACATCCTATTTCCCATATTACAAATACATTATATATTATTACAACAGTCACAAAAAAAGTCAGATTATTCAACAGTGGAAAAGCAGTAGCCCATATGGAACTTGTCTCTTACTCTTCATCCCAGAGTTCTGCAATTGTTTTGTAACCAGGAGATGTCTGACTAACAAATTGTTCTCCCGGAACTACTCTTTCCTGCATCGGTAAATGAGAAAGTTGAAATGAAACTATGGCTTTTTTTTTTTTTTGAAAGAGAAACTATGG
>Ga0228711_1003359_pt1 | contig 24786 bp, 15 predicted proteins | sample MedpolnodulmetaG_2_FD_177996 | JGI IMG/M metagenome (GOLD analysis project Ga0228711, IMG submission 177996) | Root nodule microbial communities from Medicago polymorpha collected in Santa Monica, California, United States - brown nodules | ecosystem: Host-associated > Plants > Roots > Nodule... | reverse complement strand
TGTTTTTTAAAAAGAGATTGTAATAAGTTATTTTGTATAAGATAAGCGTTTTTGAATAAGTTGTTTCAAATTTGGATTTTTGTTTATAAAATTTGGTTTTAAAAATCAATTTTGAAAGAGAAATAACTGGTTTTTAATTTGGATATTAAAATAATCCGGATATTTTTTTAAACCAAACCATATCCATTTATAATCCGGTTTTGTAAAACTAACCGGTTATATATCCATAACCATATTCATAACCGGTTACATAACCGGTTTACAATAAAATATGGTTATGGTTAAGAATCCAAAACCATATAAATGGTTTATATATGGATATGGTTTGGTCGGTCAAAATATCCGACCATGCACACCCCTATCAAACAGCGAGCTGATGCTATAAGAAAGATCAAATGGTAGAAATTTTACATTTACAAATCAAAGACAGTCTTTGAAATTGTAATTGAATGAATTGTAAGGTATCCTCACAATACATATTCTCGCCGCTATAGCCCGACAAAAGAATAAACACACAAATTAAACAAATTGAAAAAAGAAAATTGAACTTGGCAAGCACTTCATTAGATGAAATGGAATACACGTTCATCAAGTCAATGCATACAACAAAATGTTGCTACTTTGACATTTAATTAAAGGCTACTGATAAACAATTCAAGATAAACCTAAAAACAAATCTGGGACTAGATAGAATTTTATTCCTCAAACTATATTTCACTCAATAAATCAAAATAGAAAGAGGAGATGTAGCAAGACTTGTAAATTTGACATCTGAACAAAACGGCTAATCCTGACAGATAATGTATTCTAATCCTTTTTAAACCCTGCGATCGGTATCTGGCTCAAAACCTTAGCATCAAGCACCGCATACTGTTTCTTGATCTCGATCATTGCCTTCTCAGCTAGTGCATCAACCTGATCTTCATTTTTCTCATACACCAGTGGCAGTGTAAACAATGAAACATAGACTGTATTTCACCAAATGGACTCGTTGTTAAGAGAATACCATAAAAAAAAGGTATTTTAAGCATAAAACAAATCACAGGTAACATTGAGAAGAATAATGGAATTTGAAGCATGAACACTTACATATATAAAACAATGTCAAGAAATTGAAGCAGCTCCCAATAACTGAGATAAACCACAATCCAGCAATAACCTGATAACAGGATAAAAAACACCTTAGTCCTACTAGGCTATCTAAATCACATTGCAAAATGAAAAATAAAATAAAATTGAATTTGATATGAATGGTTATGAGTCAAACTTAAAGCATAGCTTTGTGTATGGATGAAGGCCGGATCAACTTACGGTAAGAAACTTCTTGATATCTCTCCCAGTTCCAATTTCCCTCAAAATAGCGAAAACTTGGTTAATTTCAATCCTCAAAACAGAAGCAGCCTCAAGAACACATTCCTGAGGAATCACGACATGTGGAATTTGCAGTGGAGACCTAGTTGCAAAAATGTCAAAAGACCACATGAAAATGCATAAATTAAGATTGAGGATAAGTTATAACAATTTTCACCTTATTGTAAAGTGGGACACACACCAAACAAACTCAAAAAAGAAAAGGTACATGAATTTCCAAAGGCTTACTTACTTGTGGATAAAGACAGATGCATTAGACCACAAGAAAAGAGCAGCAAGAGCCAAAATCATTAAATGGCAAACAAGAGTTATGAGGTTGTATTGCATCAACTCAAAGAAAACCCATAAGGCAGTGCCAGCACCAAGTGCAATAGCTGTGCATTTCTTGTTCCTCCATAGTAAAATATCCGCAGCTGCAACAAAAATGTTGTTCAAAATGTAATAATGCAACAGAGAAAATGGACTTATAACCATAAATGAATAAATATCATTGATCAGCAACAAAATGTTCTATGGAAAGTGGGTAAATAAGTCCCAATTTGAAATGTAATACTACTTTTAAGAAATTTATTGTGTCGGTACTCGGTAACAATCAAAAAAATTTGTTTCATTGTTTTCCGTACTAAAAATTTATGGCAACAACCATACATTTGCGGAATAAGTGATAGATATTTGAGCCACTTAACGATTTAACGACGAGGTACGTATAAAAAAATATATAAATTGAGAGATCACAATCTAAATTATATTCAGAGGTGTCCCTAGAACGCATAATAGTTTGTTTAACCTAAAATAAATTATGCAAGAGTTTTGCAAACAAGAAAGCATCCTAAACATTCAATTTCATATATAGTATCTAAATATCAAATCTCCAATATAATAACCATGCATGATATCGTTGATGCAATCACAAGTTAACCAAATTCAATCTAAGCCAAACATTCATATACAGTATCAAAATATCAAATTCAGATGCGTTAGTGAAAGGAGTTACGTTAGGACATACGTTTTCCACCACCTAAGACCTTGTGGACAGGGCGATCGCGACCAAAGAGGCGGTAAACAGTGTTGCATTTAGCGAGAGGTACAGGTGGCCTGTTGTTGATGTTGTGATCGTCTTCGGAATCAGAAAAGGAATCGGAATCGGAGCCATGAAACTTGTCTTCAATCTTATCGTCGAACGATTCAGTATCCACTGACGCCATGGATGGATGAAAATGGTAATGAATGAGTGAAAGAAAGAGAATGGGGGATTCAGTTGCAGCAATGCAGAGAGAGAGAGAGAGGAGAGAAGAGAAGAGAAGAGCGAGTTTTGTTCAACTGTTTGTTTAATATGTGGCGTGTTGTTCAGTCGTTTATGCCGCAAGTTCGGGAAGTTTGGGTCAGAATGAATAACGGAACCAAACTTTGCATTGCATTGCACCCATACCTCCTACAAATTTTATTCAAGGAAATTTTCTTGATAGAAAAAGGAAAAAAAGAAACTATTTAAAAATTCATTCAAGTGGTCGTATAATGGTCCACCTGAATCTAACTCAATTGGAAAGAACATCGCAACACGTAAGGGTCGATACGAACCCCGAATCCCTAATTTTTCACATTTAGGTGTGCCAACGATGTTAAATCTATTGAGAGTTTTGTCATTTATTGTTCTAGCCTAATTTTCCTTTTTCACATGTAGTCGATGCCCAATTCACATCAAAAAGTTAAAATAATAGATTAGATTCTCATAACTTGACAAACCAAGATTCGAAGTATTATCTTTTAGAATGACAAAGTTTATTTATTATTAAACAAAGATAATGGATTAGAGTACAGCTGGTACTAAACTCACATGTTGAGATTTAGTACAAGTGGTACTACACCCACATTTAAAAAAGAGAAAATTTATTTTGACAACATATAAGTTGTCATACACCGTATATTACTACTCTCCAAAGACTTTTTCATTTTTTATTACTTTCTTTCTTCACCTCGGTTTGCATGCAGGCTGAAAAAATAGAAGCTCCTACAAATTATCTATCTAAACATACAATTCAATGGGTTGATAAACCACACGTAGAAGAGAGACCATGCACCTAATTGTTTTCTAAAAAATCATTATCGAAATTCAAATTTTTATTTAGGAGTTCTCACATATAGTGTTGAAGGTAATTCAAATAGAATTATCTTCGATGGAGCATATGGATGATGATCCCATAGAAGAAGAAAAAAAGTTAGTTGTTTTATATTTTTAAAAATAAAAGTAAGTGATAAAATAAATAATTTTTAGACATTTTAAATGTAACTTTCTTTTAATGGAAATGGATTTAGATTATGAGAGGTACGTACAATCTGGACAAAGTCACAATTGAGGTGAGTGGAATGTCTATCCATATAAACAACAATTGATAATGTTGCGTTGTTAACATTTGTTCAATACAACATTAGTCTTTATGGTTCTCAGTGATATATCAAATATATTTTCGATTTTTGTATGCATATAATTGAAAGAGCGGTGCTAAATATCAAAAAAGTTTTTATCGCAAAACTGTCCGGAAATTAATGTTAACCAATAAAATTTCTGCCTAATCGGAAATCACAGGATGGTGGGTTTTATGTATTTTTTTTATATTATGAAACGGTAATCAAATAAGACTGAAATTTAAAGGATATTATTTTGCCATGTCATTCGGGATGCAAAGTTTCGGTATAATAAGCATTTCCGTAGTTGAAACTACGTCGGAAAGTAGCTATGTTACTCCTCTTAATCTTAATGACTCTTTATAAACAATCAATTTCATTAATCCAACTGTCAAATCAAATGTTCTTACTAGATCTACTAAACAAACGTGAAATGCCTACTCAAGTCTTGCTCGTGTCCTAAGACCCCCACATGCAGACTAAAAACTTACCCCAAACATACGACAGATGAGTTGAATAAAAATCTCCAAAGAAGGCAACAAGGAACTGAAGAAGTTGGATTTTTCTGGAAAAGTCTTTTGCAACCCGTCTTAGACAAGCTAGAACTAATGCAGTTACCCAACCTGACAGTTGTTGGATTTAAGATCCGAAGGAAAGCCTTTTACATGGTTTAAAGGTGAGTTGAAAGAAAGACTTTATATAATCCTTTGCAATGCTGCTTGGCATGCTAAATTCCCTGATAGCTCTAACACTCATTTTCCAATCAGGGTTGGGTTTATGATGAATGTGATTTGCAGGATCTTGCGGCAGGTTTTTTAAGGAGTTGTATTCAACTGTTGATGTTCCTTCAGCAAACCTTGTAACTCAGTTTCCAAAACACAATAACATTTCCAAAGACAGTAGTCATTAACCAATGCAGTCGCATACAATAAAACAAATGCTGCCTACACGCTTCCACAAAAATTGGATGAAACTTATTGTATAAAATACATATATACTTACAGTGAGCGCAGGACAATCGAATTTACTAAGATGTCCCAGACCTGACAACTTTTCTTTTATAATTTAATTAAGACTGGATACAATCTAAAACAAGTCTAAACCAACCTGTACTAAATTGTTATTGGGTAACATAGCATACAATTTTTACAGGTATAAAAGGAAGACATAATGAAAAAGTGTCCTCTCTCTTATATGAGAACTGCAGGTGGTGCACACATAGCTTGTTTTGCCATCATCGTTTCGAAAAAAATTCCTACGAGTTCAAGGAGTCCACCCCAGGGTGTATTGGAGTTGGTATACTTAAGTTTTTTGTTGTTCCAATTTCTCAATCAAGGCTTTCTTTTCGTCATCACGGAGGGATTTGAATGTGAAAACGGACTTGTCACCGATGTCATCCTTGATATTAAACACAAATCCAATATCAGGGAATTTGTGCGGGGAATGAAGATATTAATTTCAAGAACAAAATCATCACAAGTAATTTACCTTGATGGGCTGAGTGAATTTCCTTCCGGCAAATATCACAAAAAGACCCATCCATAAAGCTAGCAAAGTAAGTTTAGTTCCATCGTCCATCAAACCAGACTGCAAATTTTAGAGTAAAAGAAACAGGTATGATACAAATGGACCAATCGGTATTGGTGACAATAACAATCCACACTCGCTTCTTGATCGGTGAAGGTAAACAAAATGCGGTGCAAATGTACAATAATTTAAGAGTCAAGAGGACGATGGAAAATCTATGTACTCAAATAAAATAATAGCATCAAAAGAAAGATGATGATAACGGTTATCAATTCAGGGAAATGAGTTCAGTGCAATCATAATAGGAGGCTGTTACTAGCAATAAGGATCCTCTGGATACACTTAATTCAGCGAAGTTGAAATATGAACCAGTAGATCTTCATCGAAAAAATTCCATTGTCATGATTGTGATAATTATGTCATAATTTGAAATCAGTGAATCCAACTCCTTAACTAATTGAAAAAAAACAAGAACCATATATGCAAAGGCTACCTTAAATTAAATGGCAACATGTTTAATAGAGAGCACTTTAGAGCAACAAAAGAAGAATACCAGATGTCCGAGAAGAAGAATAGGAATAATAAACGTGAGTGCTCCAGCTTCTAGCTTGCCGTAGCAGAGTCCTGTTTCAAGAATACAAGATGATATCAATACAATTGATGCTTTTTTCCCTTCTTTATTGAATTAATATTAAATGGTAAAAATAAAAATAGATGGATTTAATTTAGCATCACCTTCCTTGAAAACAAGTCCTGTCAAAGCAGCAAAAAGAGGACCAACAAGCCAGACAGCTGATGGGTTATCAATAACATACTGTATTAAAGTTTTATTAGCCGGTTGGGCAAGGGCGATGTAGGTTGCAGCTGATCCAAGAACTCCGAGGCCCCATAATGCTTGCAGAGTGCGCTTGATTTCAGTCACATAGATATGAATCAAGAATAATGATAAACCCAACCCACCTGACCCAATGACGTAAAAAAAATCAATGTTTTGCTTGAGCGTATCACTTAGGTAATCGGGCAAATAGGCGGCAGATGCAGCGATGACGAATGATGCCGCAGCTGTTACCAATCCTGATCGGTACGATATAACCTGCCATGGGCATAGTTAGCATTGCATACATAGGGTAAGCCAAAAGCTTTTAAGCTGCAACTGTATGGCAATACACACACACACACACTACAGTGTGTTTGCTGGTAATGACTGTGTTTTCAACCATACAAAAATATTCATTAATATTATAATTTTTTGGAAACTCAAAATATTCGTTAATATTCAATAACACTCTATCCGATCCTATTTTTAAGAGACATTTGAGTCAACAAAAGTTGATGTATCTAGTCCAACTTTTGTTGTTTCAAATTTCTATTATAAATATGAGCAATGGGAGTAGAGTAGGTATAGTTGATCTTAAATATGACATTGAATTAAAAAAAAACTTGTAATTGAGTCCTAAAGTTGTCAATAATTAATTAAAAGCTTGTAATTGAGTCCTAAAGTTGTCAATAATTTGCATTTGTGTCTCTAAATTCGAGGAACTATCTACAAAACATTAATAGTTCATGAATCTGATTGAAAACTACTAACTATTATACTTTATAGGAAAAGAATAGAACAATTGTGATAGGATCCATGACATGATTATGATAAAATAGTGAGTGACTCAAGTAGTTTATTTTAGAAAAGGCCGTTTAGGTATATTATATTAGTTAGTTACTAAGTAGTTATTGTGTAATTGTTGTAGTTATCTTATTATCTGTATGTGATGAAATTAACTCAAGTACTCAACTACTATAACTGAATTACAAAACAGAAATAAACTGAAAGGAATGATATTCTTATAACCTATCTAACAAGCTTATAACAGAAATAACAGTACTCCCCCGTTTCAAATACAAGAAAAGATTACTTTTGTAGATTCATTGAATAATTAATGTATCTGCTTTACAATGTAGATCAGATATATTAACTACTCATTTGAGACCGGATGGAGCAAAGAATAAAGTTAAATTATCGGTGGGGATAGAAATTGATTGAGGAGAAGGTGAGTACCTCTTTGACATCTTCGGCTTCAACGGTCCAGGGGCCATAAACGCCGTTATAAACTTGTTGTTGGTTTTCTCCCGCCGCTTTACACCGTACCGACCCAATTCTGATTCTCGGAGAAGAGACACGACATAAACTTGAAGAAGGAATCCGAACAAGATTAGAAGTCGAAGATATTGAAACCGCCACAGAAACAGTACTTAATCCTTGTAACGCCATATTTCTTATTTTCGCTTTCGAGGTTTCTACTTTTTAATTCAACCATAATAATAACCTCATCATTTTTATTCTGTGGTCAGTAATCACTCTATCAAATCACTTTATAATTTCTAATTAGAGTATTGCTAGCAAAACCCGTATGTCCCAAAGACTCGGAGGCGTATGGACGCGAGGCCAGGTGTAGAGGGCTCACAGGCATAGATGGATTACTCCTCCCAGGTGGTTGATCCGACACCAGCGCATGATTATGCCGGGTATGCAGACGAGGGTTTTGTTGGATATGATCAGATGGAGGAGGATAGAATGTTTTATCAGCCGCAGGACGTGATGAGGAGGTGGCAGATGATGAGGAGGTGCCAGAGGATGTTGTGGTGGATTATCTTGAGGCAGAGAATGTTGTTCCTGAGGGTGAGCCTAAGCCTCAGACTCAGCGACGACGTCACTGTTGGAGGGCCTCCCTTTCCTAGAGGACTTGAGACCACATCACTGTTGTCCGACTACGCGAGGCATGTGACGAACCCTCTTTAGGTGAACCATCATAATGTAAGTGTTTAAATTGTTTAAAATTCTTTAAATGCTTTAAAGTGATTATTTAAAAGAATGAAGAATGTAGCGTAAGTGTTTTAATTATTTAATATAGTGACAATGTCTTAATTAATTTGAATTTCAAATGTGGTATGATGAAGTGGATTACAAGTGTATAAATGCAGGGAAAAAGATGAAAGAGCTTGGCAAGCCGGAGGAGGGTTTGAGGTGGTTTTGGGAGGATGTGGAGGGGTCTGGCCTACATCATTTGATATACACGGGGTATTCGACTGTGACCCATGCCATGATACGTGCTCTCTGCGAGAGGCGGCACACGGAGACCAGTAGTTTAGCAAGTTAAACACTTACAAATTGTTTAGCAAGTCCAATTGATGATTTTTAATACCTTGTTATTATCAAAACTTAAGAGGTGATTTTGAGAAACACCCTTTGTTCCAACAGTGATGTATAATTATGACATGTTCCGTACATTTTTGTATTTCTATGACATTTCCCGACATACTTTTTATATTATTTCTTGCGTTTTAATTTTATCCTGTTAAATATTATTTCATACGTTTTATATTCATTAATTTGCAATTGGATGCAAAGACATGCCAAAGTTCCTGGAAAAATCAGTGCATTCTGCACTGGTTATGTTTACTGGTGTGAACGACAGTTAATTGCCGCTGGTGCCAGCGGTTGTTAACAGTCGCCGCTTAGCCCAACAGCAGTTAACTACCGCTAGGGGCTTTTACGTAAATTTCTTGTGTCATTGTGAAATTTTCAATGTCAGATAAGCAATTTTCTACTCTCTTTTCAACACTCTCCTAAACACTCACTTTATTATTATTGGTTTAAATTAAGGTGTGTCTCACACGTTGGAAATTGATTCCACTTAAAGTAGGACATACATTAGTTTTATCCTATGAAAGAGAGACTATTGAAAAGAGAGTGTCATTACTCATTAGATTACTCTTTCTACTTATTAACCCTTTATATTAACCCTAAGGGTCCGTTTGATGGTCAGGGAGACAGGATATGATACATTAATCAAATCCTACTTAAATCTTATGTTTGATGCACCAAAGGGATATGATAAAATAAACAATTTTCCTATCCTATCATGACTTTCCTTTGTAATTTCTATCCTGAGTATAGGCTGGGTTAGAAATATTGTGATGAGATTAGAAAATCATTCTTTGTTTATTATCTTGATATTCTGCCATTTTTAAAATATTGTCATATTTAAAATAATGATAGCATGTATTTTCTATTATAATTAATAACATGCCATTTTTACAATATTTAATTAATTATGAGAGCAATTTTTTCATTTAATTATAATGATATCCTGCTTGTTATCATGTGCGCATCAAACACATGATATGATTAATGTTTATCATGTCTTTATCATATCCTATCTCTATCCAGCTTTGTATCATATCTTGCCGCTATCCTATCTTGACCATCAAACAGGCCCTAATGAAATCATCATAAGAAATGATAATTAAATTACCCTATTTAATGTCATAAAATTCATTTTTTTAAATGGTAGTTCATAATAAATAGGTATCATAAAATTATTTATTTATGTTAAAATATATTAAAATGTAGTGTACATTTAATTATTAAGAAAGTGAGTTGTAATTCAAGCATCTCGTGAAATAGAGAAGTATAAGTTTTACTTTTGGAAGGGATGAGAGTGTATATTGTAAAATAAGAGGGAAGAGAAGTGTAATTCAAACTTCTCTTAGAGAAGAGAAGTGTAATTTATTTATTTTTTTGGTCAAGTAGTCCAGTGACGGGAGCTCACACATTTTGAATGTGGAGAAGTAGAGTGTTTGAAGTTTGAACACCGACCCCTACATATATTATGTATTGTCTCTATCAACAGAGATAAGCTCACAAAGACTGTGGGTGTAATTTACTGAAAATAATTTATTCTCTTAGAAAGATAGAGAATGAATGCAAAGAAAGAAAAATAATTTATTGATGGATTAAAATAAGAGTATAATATAAGGGAAAAGAAATCCAAAAATTCGCTTACTTAGCTGGAGAGTAAATTTTCTAAAATGAAACTTGAACGGAGGGAGTAAGTCGTAAAATATGATTTGATTAGAAACATGTGTAGTGTATTAACTGACCTGGGATTAAAGGAAGTTGTTGAACACTTTTGTCATTGGACTCTTTTAAGATCAATTCAATTACTTTTTAATCGGTTTAACTGATCTTAAGAGTGTCCAACAAATATTAACTATCGAATAATAGTTAACTGTTTTTATAATAGTTTTTGAGCAATTTCGAAAGTGAGAATAGTAAAATCCATCAAATGGTTCCCTGAAATGGGCTAATTTAGAGTTTGCTCAGATAAGCAAATTTTCTGAGGCCCAACATGCTAAATACACTACTAAATATCTTCTTAATTACTATTAGGAACATACCTAGCTTATATTATTAGAAAGTTACAAAGCTTGGTGCAGATTTCACTTTTCTCTTTTGGTTTTACGAGTATGATCCGTACATAAAATGTCCCAGCACTAGCACCATCACCATTAATGTTCCGAAGTGTCCGTACATATTAAAAAATGTGAGGTGAAGAAGAATACGATGCATGGGGGAGCATGAAACAGCAAAATTAAGTATGTTGACTGTACAGTGTACTATTGCTTAATGTTTTGTACTGCAGCAGGAGCAGTGCAGTCTTCATGCGTTGAAAAAATTTAGTTACTTATACAGGTTAATCAATTAATTTTTTTTGTCAGGTAGTCTAGTGACTAGATTCACACACATTATGTGTGGAGAAGTGGGAAATCCGGGGTTCGAAACCCGACCCCTGCACAAATTATCCCTAGTAGCTACCAACTGAGCTACACTTACGGGACCAAGTTAACTAATTTACTGTAACTTACAAGGAACTCATTCCCTGCAAGTTAGAATAATTTGTTTTTTTGAATAACCCTACAAGTTAGAATTGTAACTATTGTAAGGATGACTCATATACTTACATTATTATTATTTTTTAATGACAAATATTAATATTAACATCAAATTGTATTTAATAATCAGATTCTGTTCAAGACGAACAAAGACCGGTAATTTAAGAAATACAAACTAAAGACGTCGTATATTGGCGGAATATCCGAAAATAAACACCATCTAAGACACCCAAACACAAAACATCTAGCCGAACTCTACCTTAACACCCATGGGGGCAACACCCACCAAAAAAATCATCACCGCCCAAAACAGACTCCTTCGCTAACCGACCACTGAAAAACGATATCCATAACCACACATCGCCACTACTCATCCAAAAAACACCTTTCTAAATGAAACTCACAGTCTTCATCACCAAAGCTGAGCCACATCTTAAAAACTCTTTTTCTAGAGATCTTTTAGCTTCCACCACCTCTCAACTTTCAGTCCACCGAAAAAACACCAAACAAAAGCCCAAAACCAAACTTGAATCAAAGAACTGACTCCCGATCTCGATCAAAAGTGATCGGTCCACCAAACTTCAGCACTAAAGCAGAAGGGCACCCTCACCCCCGGTCCACCAGAGTAACACCATAACTAGTCAGACAAGATTGCAGATAGGCACCAACTCTCGAACTCGAAGCAAAAGTAACGGGTCCACCAACATCCAGCACACAAAATGTAAGACAACAACATGATATGCGGTATTGCAAACATCAATCATATCAAAAAAGGAAAAGGCTCAGCTCAAAGGACACACACCCTCAAAGCACCCTAAGCACCTTAACAACCCAAACTTCAAACAAGAGCTAGCGACGACGAATATGGACCCAAACACTGAGGCGGCATCCAAAAGAAATCACCCAATATAACAGAACCGCCATGAGCACCGTTACAGCGCCACCCTCTGAACCACCTCTCCACGAAGCACCCCAACAACACCACCAAAGACAATGGCGACCCACCACCCACAAAACCCCACCAACAACCCAGTGAAAAACAAACCACCAACACCGGAGTAGACTACCATCCGAACAAGCAACCGAACCTGAATAGACCGACACACACCACAACCACCGGCTAGACAACCACAAACCACCATGATCCTTACGACGACAAACAATCTGAAAGTTGCGAAGAAGGAGGATTAATCGTGAAGGACTTGCAACAGCCGGCGACAGAATGGCCATGAAGGCTTAAGGTATGACAAAAGACTACTCCGTCAACACGAAGCATCTACACACCTGGCTCTTTCGAGCAACAACAACCAAGAACCCAAATCTTAAATCCAAAAGAACATGAGTTCCGCCGGCGCCAAGGCTCCGATTAGACAAAAACAAACCACCACCAGCTTCCACTTCGTGAAAACAAAACAAAAATGAACAGCCGCAACACACAAAACCTCCACCACCTCAACGAAACAACACATAAAACAACAGTGGCGCCACAAAAAACGAACAGAGAAAACAACAACATCAAAAAGTTCACAGAGAACCAAACCCACCACAACCTGCAGCAAAGAAGAGGAACCCATATGAACAACAACATCCACCAGCTAGCCCAGATCTACGAACAAGTTAAAACCCATCCAAAGAAAGACCTGTCGCCGGAGCAAAATGACCCAACCCTTGCGACGCAAACCGCGAACCAAAACTGGATCCAACACTACCTTGAGAACGACGGCGAAACAACGACGGGAACCAAGGAATAGTGACGAAGCCGGAAAAATAATTTATAAAAAAGTATTATTTATGTGACACGGCTGCCTTACTTAGCCCCTTTAGATCAGCTCTCTACATTAGATTAAAAGGTAAATATTAAACTACATATAAGCGAGAATATGCGTACATATAATGTCTTAAGATTTTAGATAAACATTTTGTATGAGTTCAGTTATGTAATTGTTTTTAATCACAATGTGATCATCAATTATTATGTATAAGACCCCCTGGAATTTCCAACACTCTCATTTAGATAATTTTGTAAAGATGAATATCGTCCTATCCAGAAAACCTAAGATAACTGCGTTTGTGGTTTTTTAAGTGATTTTGAAAGAGTGTGAACATGTTGCATACCCATACTTGCAAGAGAAACAAAGGTGGTCAAGAGGATCTGTCCAATTTATTTTTGGCTGCCATATTCAATGCCTGCATGGTCAAGGGGATTTATCCATACCGTCTTACAAGCAATGCGAATTGTGATAGAGTTTAATTTATCTTCTTTAGGAAAACTCATCTTCCAACTAGAAATTATGGTCAAGAGAAATTGGAAAAATCAATTTGTTAGAAGAAAGATGAGTAAAGGTAGATTTTGAACACTTTATAAATGAAAAGATCCATAAATTTAATGTCTTAAGTTTTTTTTGTTAAAGTGTGATCCATCAATGTTTAATATGTGATGATCGCCAAATCTCTCATGACCAAACAATAATATTAAAGCTGATGGTTGAACCAACTCGTTGTATCGAAAGTCTTTCTTAATTTTAGGTTAAAAATTGACTCAAAACTACCGTCACCAAAGAAAATAGAAGAGATGATGTAAAGAGGGAAAACTGATCAATTTGTTAAAAGGAAGAAACTAACACCTTTATATACTATAATAAACGGTTTGTTATGCAATATTGTCAACTGTCATACTATTCATCTATGCTAAATTCGAATGAAATACCATTTCTCTTTTAAAACACAAAAATGCATATATCATGCCAAGTTCAAAAGAATCTTGTCTGGTTTATGGGTTGCACGATATGAGATTGATTCCTATTTATTCGGCTGAATTTGTTGCTGGGTCTACGACTATTTTTTTTACACCATGATTTCTTAAACTATGTTTTCTTCATTATCCAAACGAGACAGTCCATCTGCTTTTTTAAATTCTCCATCCGCATACTTATACCGTAGCTTGACTAGAATATAAAATTTCTAAATTAAACAGCTTTAGTTAAGGGTGGTACATTATTTTACAATTCTTTAACATATTATTTATTAATGGAAAGAGATAGTAAGTACTACTACTTCATTCCAATCCTAATATGACCATTAATTATATAATATATTTAGCCTAAAACAAACGTAATTGTACCAACAATAAACTTTTGGTGTCAAGGAAGTCATTTTTGTCTCAGAACCCTTTGAAAGCTACCTTTCATATGTAAATTTGAGCTTTGGTTAATGGTTATGATTTATCTTGTATTTTTGTGAATGTCTTGTATCTGTGCAAAAGATTATTAAGCCGTTAAGATATTGATTTTCCATTGTCACTGATCACAGAGAATCTCAAGGAAAAACTGAAGCAATTCTAAATCAGGACCACGAAATATTCCAATGTACACAACAAGATCATGGTCATCATTTTTCTCAACTATATACACGTACATTGCAGTTTTTAGACTTATTATCTGTAAGTCACTAGGTGATGCAGTTCAAGTCCTAGAAGTACATTAAAATTTAACTTTTCTTTCGTTCATATATTGCGCCAAAAAATATTAGTATTTATTCGTAGTATATGCATCTATCTTTTTCACATTTCACTTTCTGGTAATACTATTTTTTTCCCTTTCTTAATTAATGATTGGTGTCTAGGACTAAGTGTTGTATAATTATAACCAGAAGTTTTCTAGATACTTTCATTTTTTCATACTTTAATTAAAAATTGTGCCTGATTTAATTTAACAGTTAATCAAAGTATAACTAGAGTATATTATCACCTAAATTAGACAATAATTATTAATAATTTCAAGTTGTAATAACTATTTTTTGATAGAACAAGTTGCGTAATAAATTTAGCCAGGTATGGAGGATGACAAGTATACCTTGTAAGTTGTAACATTGTTCTCATTAGCTGGTGTGTGCATATTGTTTTGGAAATGTGCTCAAAATAGTTAAGCATACATAGCTTTTTGTTTTTTGGTGGTGTAAGCATACATAGCTTATGCATATTCATATGTCACTTGAATTAACTTAAGGCCTACTAATCACGTGAGACTCTATAAAATAATGAACGGTTTTATTTTCAGCATTGCTATATCTTTCGATTGATTTTGTCCCGAGAACTTCCCGAAAACAATTTCAACCAATTAAAAAGGGCTTTGCACGGAAAACAAGGAGGGTGTGGTGTGTGATGTGGGTCACACCTTTTATAGCAAGATTTCGGGATAATAAGCATTATCCTTTTATTTTTGGGGTGAAAAACAATGAATGATATTTCACGTATCTTGTTCAAATGATATATACGTATGTATGATTCCATTTGTTACAACTTTTTTCTTTCTTTCAAATGATCTTATACATTTTCGTTTCATTTGTTACAACTTTCAAACAAAATAAAAATCTATTAGACATAATATTAGAATAACCCCACCCTTTTTAATGAAAGAATATTTAGCAACATGCACATTTCATATGTATTTAACAAATTTTTAGTTATTACTCGTTAATACATTCATTCTAAAAAACGAGTGAGTTCATTCTAACAAATGTTTACTGGAGTTGAATTGCTAACTTACGATCACTTATTTTTATAGAAAGAGTAATTTTTTTAGGGATTAGAAAGAGTATTTTTTTTAAAGATAGAAAGAGTATGTTAACAAGGTACACATTGATGCATTTAACCATTTTAACTTATAATTTTGGTAATGTATTCCTTTTTAAAAAATAAGTGGGTTTATATCAACAAATCTCATATTAAATAACCACTTTGTATTGTACCCTTTGTAATTACTCTTTTTTTTGGGTACAATTTGTAATTACTCTTTTAGTTCATTTTGATGATTTAATTTGTGGACTGAAAAAATATTTTAAACCAATCTATTTTAAAAATAATCACTCATGTAAATGCCAATTTTTGTTTATAATCTTTTAGAAAAGGACCTATATCTTCCATAGATAATTCGTGGACAGAATCACATAATACTACTAATTGAAGTCCAAGTCTTCACATTTTTGTGGTAGAATTAAAATTGTATAGCTGGCTAGTTCATATTTCTCCTTTTGGATGTTACATTTTTTCATCAATTTTTCTGACCCTGACCTTTTAGTAAGCATTTTTGTAGTCCAATTAAAAAAGGAAGAGTGCATGACTAGCCAAACCAAAGTAACAAGTCAAAGCTTTTGAGGCAAAAGACTTGGACCCTGCTACTCATTCAAAGCCAAAAGGATTTACAATTAGAAGACCTCTTCAAACTTAGGGTATAGGGGTCCTAAAAGCAAACAGAACATGCGTGCTCCAATTCCTTTGCCTTGTAAAAGAAACCAATTTTCTGACTCTTTTTAATTGGTCTCTCTGTAAAGAAAAATAAAAAGGTAAAGTATTTGATAGACCTTACGTTTTCTTTTCTCTCTTTTTTATGAACCTTTCTTTTTAAATCTTTTTTTACCTTTCATTTTCTTTTCTTCTTTTCCTTTTCTTTACCTCTACCTTTTTGGAAGTTTCCCACCACCATTCCTGTATTCTCAGCATCTGGAATATCATCTCCATAAAAAATACAGCATGTAGTAGTAGTAGAGTTGTATAAGACCACCACTACTATCCCATACTTAAAAAGATAAAATATCAATCATACTCCATGTTGTTTCTAATGATTCATTTATAATTAGAAGTTACATATCGTATTCCTATTCTTTCTTAGGCTAGAATATTAAAATAGGGCAGTTCAATAAATTATAAATTACTTTAGTAACATCTCTTTTGTTTATTGACCTCCTATTCGTACATAAGATTTTTCTTTGACTGAACTAGTACAAAAGATTTAACCACTACATAATTGCTTAAGAATACGTCACTATATGATTAAAGAAGTTAACATTTAACACATAGGACAAGAGAAAGCTAGATAGTAAATTTTTGAGCAATGATATTAATACATTTATTTATTGACAACTTTGGTTTTCTACCTTTTTATTGGTCAAAAAAAATGGAGAAAGAAAAAAGAAGAGAGAGAATAATAACATAATGTGAGTATGAGAGAGAAAGTTGTAACAAAATAGTTGTACAAATATTATTTCTCTAAATTTTGTCTCAGTCACACAATTTTACCTATGAATAAATCTTATGTTTTGTGAACATAACTTATTAATCATCATAAAGTAAAAAAATTCATAAAAATATCAATGAATGGTGGTCTGTACCCTAGTTATATTCCTAAAAATACACATTTATGTGACTAAACCAAGCAGTGAAAAGCTAAAATAGAAGCAGAAGTGGGGTAAACAAATCTCAGTTTTCAAAATAATCTGTAAAAGAAACCGTATGTAATGTATCCAAAGACTAAGCTCAGACTTACTGTACACTACACAGTAGCCCTACCTCACTTTTCCTCTCTATACCCCATGGCTCCCCCACACACGGGTCACTCTTCTCTTTCAGCTCCAAATAACTCTTTTCACTAAAATAAAATAAACATTAAAACACACACCAAAATAAAAACAAAAAGTAAAAGCTAAACTCCTTCTTATGATTCTCCTAATAAAGCACCACTTTCAATGCACTGCTTACCCAAGCCAAACCAAGTGACTCTCTCTCTCATTACATTTTGTTCATTCACCAAACTGTCCTTATAAAACCAAAACTCAACAACAAATTTGAACATACTAGCATTTCACCTAAACACTATTCTCTCTCTCTCTCTCTCTCTCTCTCTCTCTCTCTCTCTCTCTCTCTCTTTTAACTCTTCCATGGATGCTTTAAACTTCCTCAAGTTCTGGAAGAACAACACAACAACCTCCAACATCACTGTTCCTCATCTTGTTGTAGAAAAGGACAGTGAATCAGACGAAGATGACTCATTCTTCGACTTAGAACTCACCATCAACGACGACCCACATGTCAAAACCAAAACTCACAAAACAGAAGAAAACATTACTTACGACAAAACTGAAGCTAACATTCCTCAAAAAATAACACTTCCTATGTCTCCAAACGAACCAATCTCAAAAAGAAAAGTGCTTCCAATTGAACCCATTTCCAAACCTCAATCACCCATTTCACTTCTAAGATCGGCACCGAGTTTTAGAATCTTTACCTTCAGAAAACAGAGAAGAACTGGTTCTGAAAAAACAGAGTGTGAAAAGAACCAGAAGAAAGAAACCAAGGTTTTTTCTGTGAAACTAAACATTGAAGAAGATTTTCATTCTACTCCAATGCTTAGTAGAGATAACAGCACGAGAAGCTTTGGTACCAAAATTCGGAATCAAGGAACAGAGCAACCTAAAACAGAGCGAGTTTCAAAGGAGATTTTGCAGAAATATTTGAAGCTGATTAAGCCTCTTTATGTTAAGGTTTCGAAGAGGTATGGTGATAAGGTAAAATTATCCGGCGAGGGGATGACGGTGGCTGCTTCTCCGTCGTCGTCACCGGCGGTTGGCTCTTTGAGGAAAGAGAAACAGGGGAGTTTCCCGGCTGGGATGAGAGTGGTGGCGAAGCATTTGGGTAAGAGTAGGTCGTCGGGTACGGTGGCCGGAGCTTGTTCTCCGGCGAACAGGAGTGATGATACGCTGTTGCAGCAACATGATGGAATTCAAAGTGCTATTCTTCATTGCAAGAGATCCTTCAATTCCAGAGGTAAAATTTGTTTCAAAATTGGATTTTTATTTATATTATATTTTAATTTTAATTATGCTGATTATGATTTGGGAAGTTAATTAACTTTAATTTTTATAATTTTCAGATTCTTCAATGGGTGTTGTTGATGCTGACGGATCAATGTATTCGACAAGAAACTCTTTTGAGGATGAAGTGTGATGTATTCAACATAGAAAATAGAGAGAAGAGTAATGAAAATGTTTGTTATTGTAAATGAAATGAAATTAGATTAGGGGTGTTGATTAGTAATAGGTTTGTGTGATGGTCACACACAGTGTACATTGATGGGCCATAATGAAAAGAATCTATTTTCAGTTGATATGGGATCTTTTTTTGGTCACATTCTGACGACTCTTCCTTTGTTGTGTTGTGTGAGTTTTGCAGTTTGCACTCTGCTTGAGGTTCTATTATTATTATCTCAATCTCAACTACAGTATAGTATTTTGATTAGATTGCTATCTCAAAAGATTCAAAGTAACAATATTTCGTCTTGTGACTGTGGGAGCATTGATAAGACTTGAATGTCGTATGATGTATCTGAATCATCATAATTAGTAGTACTAGCTTACTAGTACTTTTTGAAATAGATATTAATGGAGAAAAAGGCAAAGGAGAGAAGAGGAATTACAAAAACTTTGTTCGAGATCAAAAATATGGGTCATGACTTTAAAAATGGACTTTTTCTACATCAAATTTTGATTTCTTAACTAATGTCATAATGACACTTGTTAACCCAACCCAAAAAAAAATTAAGACTAGAATTTTTGCACTAAAAAAATAACTTTTAAATGTTTAAACAGTCGAATATAAATTTCTACAATAATTTTTTCATACTAAATTCTTTAACATGTTTTTTTAAATTGAATGGAAATGTTAGCATTTTTTCATAAATGATTTTACCAATAACATTTTAAGTTTGACATTATTTTAGATTCATCATTTAATTTATTTCTTTTCGTTTTTTAAATTAGGTTATTCATATTATTACATTATGATTGCATACTCTTGCCCAATAAGCAAGAGTGAAGCTTGGTTTTGGCGACATTGAAATCTTATGTTTATGGGTGGTGAAACTTGGTCTTTGCATCGCTTGTCTTGTAACGTAAAGAATTCGATGGAGAGCATTCTAGTCAGTTTTCCTCCTTCTGCTACTACTGCTTTGACTAATAGGTACACCAAATGGAATAATAATATCATCTCGGGTGCAATTCTAAACGTGGATGGAAGATGTCACGGTACTCCTATTAGAATCGGGTTCGGTGGTGTTCTGCGAAACGACTCAAGTTTATTCCTTTCGAGCTTCTTTGGTTTCATTCCAGACCCAGATGATATCTTGCTGGCTGAACTTTCTGCTATCTATCACAGTATAACCATGAAAAAGTATTTGGGTTATGCGGAGTTTGCTTGCTATTCTGATTCTCTTGTTTGCATTAATCTTATTTATGGCCCCATTGAGAGGTACCATATATTTGCAGTCCTTATCCAAGACAAAAAAAAATGTTGCTCCATCAAATCAATGCGACGATTTCTCACACTATTAAAGAGGGGAACCAATGTGCAGACTTCATGGCAAAACTTGGAGCTTCTTGTGATGTTGATCTTCTTCATGAGTCGCCCCTTGTTGGTCTTATCAATCTTCTCATAAGCGATGCCGATGACACTTTATTCTTCCAGGAGTAGTTAGGTTTTTTCGTTTTGTTTTGTTGTTTCTTCCATTTATCATTGTAACAAAAAAAAAAAGCAAGAGTGAAATTTTAACATTAAAAAAAACTCACGGTATCTAATTTGATACATTCATTAAAGAACAATGATTTAAATTTATGAATCCAAAATAGTGACTAATTCATCTTCAATAAAAATCGTGATGAATGGACATGTAATTTATTTTGAGGGAGAATGAACATGTAATTGTTCATCTCTAAACAATAAATACAAAGTTGTGGTGTGTACAGCCGCAAAATCTAGCATAAAGAACAACAACACATTATTTAAGGGATAATTGTGTAAACGAAATGCAATGTAAAAAATTGACTCGAGGAAAATAAAATTTAAACAATTAATCTTAAAGAGCGCTTTGAGTTGCTTTAAATCTTTTGATGGCATGCTTTGTTAGGGTTATACGAAATTTCTTCAAATTCCCTGCACACCATTATGCTAGAAATGCAACAACCGACTCTGGTGCGTTGCCTACGGTAACGGGAGAAAGAAAGTTTCATACAAAGATGTATGTATGAATTTCAATGATGGAGTTTGAAAAGGTAGTGTTGGAGGAGAAGTGGTGGTACATGATGGATCTACGCGATGAAGAGGACGAAACAATGGGCGAGTCTTGAAGAGAGGCTTGCATAAAGGAGGCTTGCATATCTTGAAGAGATTGTCATTCATGGAAAAATGTTGGGATTGTTGTGCTTTGATGGTCCGTTTTAACAACAAGGAGAACCAAGTCTTATTCCATTAGGTGAGGTCGACTACATAAATTAAATTAAACCATATGTTATATCATAAAATAGATTTGGATTCAACTCATTAATCGTCTGTTTTAACACATCATCATTTTAGCCTTTTAAAAAAATGTTAACTAATCTATTCATATTTAATATTATTATTATTTAAAAAAGGGTCTTGTTAACCATTGCCCTCAGGTTAAGGAAGCCAAAAGTAGCATGTTTGCATTGGTTTCAATAATATTTTGACTTTTAAAAAATTAAATTTATCACTTTTCACCATTTTCCAATACTATATTTCTATTTTTATTCACTTGTCCAATGCCCCTAGGGCAATAGTTAGCATTCTCCTTGAAGAAATACTCTTACATTAATTCTTTGTTTGTGAGAAGTTGATTATAAAAATCAAGAAAATAAAAAACACTTATCTGTCATACAAAATTTGGTATCAAAATATAGACATGTTTTTGTTGTGAACATGTGATAATACAAAGTTGGAAAGCATTCAGACAACCAATGAGTACAAACTTTTGGTATAATTGACTAGAGAGAAAATTCAAATTAATATCTCAGACATTATGGAGGTTGGATGATTTGAGATCTTGGTTGTTTGAACTTTGAAATGTATTGTTGGTGAGTAGAACTTTTTTGTTTGCACATATAGAGCTGAATTAATGGACCGAAGACTTTGCAATGTGTATTTCCAAATTTCCAAGGAACCATAATAAGGGGGGAAGAAGAACCATACCAAAAATGACCAAACGTGGCCCCCCACTCCATTGCACACATCAAGGTGCGCCACAATTGTGATTTTTGGCTTTACACAATCCCATTTCAGAGTGCAGACTTCTCTGTTTTGCAGAATGCACAAACTAGGTGTTGTGGTCCCCTAGTTAATATTGCATATGGTGATTTATGTTATTTATCATATGCACTCATTATAGTGCGGTTTGACTATTTAATGAGTAGTATTAAATCCATGGTTTGGTTTTGCGGGAGAGCGAAAGTGTATTGGATCATTGGATCGAAAGTTTATTTGACTGTGTAGTTTGGAGACATATTCTATTAATGTTAACGACATTGCAAATATAGGACGTGGGAGATTCATACATGAGGGAGAAATTGTTGAATTTAAGTGTAAGTGGTTAATCACACGTCAATTATGAATCGGACAATTTTGAATAAATGAGAACGGTGATTCATATATCAAATGCATTAAAGCTTGGGGTGAAGATACTACGTTTCACTCTCTTGTGCTTCTAGAGCCTTTATTCGCGGTTACTTTCGACTACCTCAAACTTCCCAATAAATGATTTTAAAACTTTGGCTCGACTTGATGGAAGAGTAGTATCAAAATTGAGTAAACCAATTTTTTTTTTGTCAGGACTGAGTAAACCAATTTAACTATGACCTATCACTAGTTCGATCTTCAATCCAACTTTTAAGCATTGATTAAACATTTTAATTTAAAATATTTTTTAAGAGATTTATATGTATTTTTTTTATTCTTTTAGTGAGAAATATGACAAATTTGACCCAAGCAACCTCACCTAGGTTTTATTATCTATGTTTCTATAGTAGAGGAAAGTATTTGATAAATAGTGTGATTGAAGGGCAAAATGCATATCAACTATCGTTTTATAATTTCTGATATCTTTAAATGACTATATTTTTACTAATAAAAAATGAAACAAAAAAAATTAAGTTTTCACTTCAGAAATGATTTATCAACACAAAACCCGACATCAACTTTATATGTTTACAAGGTTTTCGACTTATTTTGTTTCTCTTTTCGATCCAACATCCACACTCATTCGTATACGGCGTCAAGATACACTGGTTGTTAACTTTTTCAATATGATACTCCAAAGCTGCATTATCCATACATAAAAGATGAACTAAAAATGGAATGCTCTAAGAAAAATTACGGTCATCACTAGTCCACGCCTATATGGTTAAACAATAAGCTAGAAAAGACAAATAGGAGTGTTATGTGGACGATCATTGTCTACTCAAAAAGTTGCACGGAATAAGAGACAAATACTAAAGCTAGGTTCCTTGCACCAATTTAAGAAACTAGCCTAATGTTAGTTAAGAAAGTTACAAGAATGAATGTGCAATGCACCCATAAACACTACATAAACAGCGACCCAACACCGTTTTGTCCTCCAAGAATGGTAGATTTGCTCTGTTTCCTCACAAGATTATTGTGTCTTTGTATAGTAAGGTGATGTATATTCACATTAACATCAAGGTGTTATGGTTGGGACACTTATTGGATCCATTTTCTAGATTTGTTTTCTTGTTTGGGATAACCATATTCTAACGAGACATTAAGATTGGAAATTGAATTTTATGCTTTTAGTAGTAGTTCATTGCATCTTCTTGTTTGTTGGATAAATTTTCTCAAAGCAGTAAACGATAAAAAATTATTACACGTGTCACAAATACTTGTGTCTCGATCATTTCATAACTAAGAAAACATATTGATTTAGTACATTGTCTTTCTTATGTTGGAGTATTGTTCATCTTTCTGTGCATCTCGAGATAAAACAAGCCAAGGGTACATAATGATTCAATAAGCAAGAGTATGGTTAAGGAAATTGTCTAAAACATTTGTAGCATTTAAATTGATTTGGTTCAATCCAAGCATATTGGGCTAATTTCACCATTAGATACTCTCGGATAATATGAATGGTTGTTCTTTTGACCTCTATTATCATGAAAATAACTTTTGGAGTTTCGGTAGTTCTTTCCCAAAATCTTTAAAAACACAGAAAATGTCGTTCGAACGTTATTTTCCGAGTGATTTGCGCATTTATTTTTTAGGGTTATTCCAAGATTCACCCTCCTATATTCCTGGAGGGTGAATCCAAGTATATTGGGCAAATTTCGCCATGAGATACTCTCGGATAATGTGAATGGTTGTTCTTTTGACCTTTATTTTCTATTTATCATGAAAATAACTTTCGGTAGTTCTCTTTCAAAATCTTTAAAAACACAAAAAATATTGTTTGGACGTTATTTTTCGAGCGATATACGCATTTATTTTTTAGGGTTATTCCAAGATTCATCCTCGTGTATTCTTGGAGGATTAAAAGAGCAACCATCGATACACCGAAGAAATCGAAGGCCCAAATCCAACATTTAGTGCCCATGAAGGGAGATGGAAAATGGGCCAACAGTATCTGGAGATGCTAGCTATACCACTAGGTGTTAGTAGATACACCCCCACCCCGTCTGGAGTTTATTCCAAGATTCCCCCATCCCTCTCCTCACCTTTCCATGCACATACTATCCTAGTTCTGCCAGCCACCCTTTGTTTTTTTACTTATAAACTAGACCAACTCGAGCGAAGAGAATCAATTATATTGGAGGTTCATATTTATGTAGTCAGGGACAGAACTAAAAGGGGTCAGTCGACCAACAGAGGTCATGGTTCCCCAATTTTTATTTAAAAACTTATTATTAATACGCTATCATTTTTTTTATCTTTATACTTCTTATGTGAACTTTATATGATATTGTAAAGTGAGTCTTAAACACTTAGAGCCTGTTTGATTCAGTTTTCAAAAACAGTTTTTTTGTTTTTAAAAACTTAAAATAAAAAAACTTGTTTGATTGACATGTTTCTAAAAACTGTTTTACGAAACTATTTTCATTTTAATGGTTTTTAAAACTGAAAAAGCAAAA
>Ga0228711_1003358_pt1 | contig 24797 bp, 15 predicted proteins | sample MedpolnodulmetaG_2_FD_177996 | JGI IMG/M metagenome (GOLD analysis project Ga0228711, IMG submission 177996) | Root nodule microbial communities from Medicago polymorpha collected in Santa Monica, California, United States - brown nodules | ecosystem: Host-associated > Plants > Roots > Nodule... | reverse complement strand
CAACTGAACTAGTGAAAATTATCTTATTTGAATTTTGAAATATCATAATGTTTTTTCTTCTAATTAAGCTTGTTTATGCAGTGGATATATGGCACCTGAGTATGCGATGCATGGAGAATTTTCAGTAAAATCAGATGTCTACAGTTTTGGAGTATTGGTTCTTGAGATTATAAGTGGTCGTAAAAATAGTGCAAACATTTTTCAAGGGGATGATATGGAGTATCTATTGAGCTATGTAAGTTATAATTTTCACACTATAATTTCTTCATTATCATTCAAATATAGATTGGAAGATAATATGATCTGAACATTGTTGCATTAATTGATTGGTTACCTTATCTTAATTTGGTTATCTGCATTCAAATATAGGCATGGAGAAGCTGGACAGAGGGGAGAGCAAATGAGATTATAGATCCGTCGTTAAACAATTTTTCACAAAATGAAATAATGAGATGCATCCACATTGGTTTACTTTGTATTCAAGAAAACTTAATTGATAGACCAACCATGGCTTCCGTTGCACTGATGCTTAATAGTTATTCTTTTGCTCTATCAATACCTTCAAAACCTGCGTATTTTATAGGAATTGGAACTAGAAAGCTACCGGATATGCAACTTCAGATTGATAATATAGGTGCAACAAGATTGGATGAATCGATGAACCAAATCTCAATTACTGATCCATACCCTCGGTAGATTTCGGTCATAAGTCTCAATTTGAAATACATTCTTTTCACATCGATGTAATTCAACAAAATTAAAATTTCATGAAACTTGTAGCTTTTTGTACTCAAAAATAAAGTGGAGCGCATTTGCTGCCGATCCAAATCTTCATCCACAATATGTTTGTTGAATGGTTATATCTTATGTGGTTTGTTAGAATAGACTTGGGAATCGAAAACGTTTCAAACCTAGCAAGTCGGATTGCTTAACTCGGTATTTTAAGTACGACTAGTTGAAAATTTGAACTAGCCTAGCCTAGCGCGTGCTAGTTAGTATAACCAATGCAATGGAGGGAAACCAATTTCAACACAATCCGCAAACTGAAGGAATCAAAGGAAACACAAAAGATCATGTTTGTTAAACAAGTGATCATTAGATGAAAGATATTTATAGTATCACTACTAAAAAAAGTCACAACGTAAGTACTCTTGAATATATTAAATACTATAATTGAGTTATTTTGCTACCAAACCATGATTAATTTGTTCACATAAGTTAAATGCACAATTATATATGATCATATATATATAGTATATGCCCTATTTTAAATTACTACACACATATTTTCTAAACATACCCTTAATTAATTTCAAGTGGTCATAAAAATAGTACAAACATTGGTCAGGGAAATGATGTAGAGTATCTATTAAGCTATGTAAGTATTATTTTTCTCTATATTTTATTTCTTGTAATTAAAAGTATAGATTATAATATTTTATGATCCCATCAATATTATAGAAATTGATTGATGGGCCAATTGCATTTTGGTTATCTAAACTTGAGCAAATTATTGCATGCATGGAAATGCTGGAGGGAGGGGAAAGCACAAAATATGATAGATCCAGCATTAAACAATATTTCAGCAAATGAAATAATGAGATGCATCCATATTGCCTTACTCTGTTCAAGAAAATGTAGTTGACAGACCAACCATGGCTGTTGTTGCACTCATGCTTAATAGTTATTCTCTCACTCTCTCAATACCTTCAAAACCTGCGTATTTTTATGGAAATGGAACTAGAAGCCTACAAGACATGGAGTTATGGGCTGGCAATATAGGTTCAACAACATCGGGTGAATCGATGAACCACGTTTCAAATACTGATCCATACCCTCGTTAGATTTTGTTCATAAGGGTGAATATATATTCTTTTATGTGTAAATCACTAAATTGGTTTATAAAAATTGTAAAAGTTGGTCTCTCTGAAATTTAGGAATAAATAAAAATATAGAAATCCAAATATGTCAATAATTTTAAGGTTTAATTGCAGTTTTAACCCCCTAACTTTATCAAAGTTGCGATTTTGGCCCCCTAAGAAAAAAAACTACAAAACAGCCCCCTAAGTTTTGCACCTATGACAGTTTTGGCCCCCGAGGCTGATATTGACTCGGTCTACGCTGACGTGGCACCCTAAGTGAGGTGCCACATGTTATTTTTTTTATTTTTTTTTTGTCTTGGGGGACCAAAACTGCTACAGTTGCAAAACATAGGGGGCTGTTTTGTAGTTTTTTTTTTATGGTCCAAAATCACAACTTTGGGAAAGTTAGGGGGCTAAAACTGCAATTAAGCCTAATTTTAATCATTATGTTAATTTCAGTTGATTGAATTTTTTTTAACAAAATTTGTTTTAGTTTATGATGTGCTCTAGATAGTGAGACCCGCGTGATGTGCGGGGTTGGCTGTTTACACTGATTTTTGGTAAACAACCGCTGGTTTAAAAATAGTTACTTGCAAGATCAACGAGTAAATCTTAAAGACATATTGTGCTTTCTCTTTTCCAGAAATTCATGATTGTTCTTCAATAATGTAAGAGGATTATGAAGATAGTTACCGAATTTAACTTAGTTAAATTCGTCGAAGTCACTTTCAAAATATAAGTAAAAGATGTTGCTTGAAATAAACAAGTAAATTTGCAAAAAATACTTAAGAAAATAAACTTAAATTGCATTGATTGAATGTAAATTGGTACACATGTTCATACATTGCAACTTGTGACTCGTTTCTCTCTTGAATGCGAATAACTTGAGTGTAAGCTTTTTGTATGATTGCATTGTGACCCCTTTCTCTTGCGAGAAACTACTATTTATACTAATAGAAAATAACTACCTACATAGGATTTGAAACTATATCTGCTAATATCGAACAACAGATATTTGTTCAATTTGAATTTCAAACACACCCTCCTTGGAAGTATCCATTTCCTTGACTCTTTCCAAAACAAACCGTTTTTCGATGTACTTTGCCTGTCGAACCGAAACACGTACTCTGAGTATTTCCAGCAAGTCCAATTTCGACTAAGTACATAAAAATAACATCATTTATTTCTTCAGGCGTAAGGTCAACCTTAGTTTGACTGCATTTAAAATATCCTCTCTGAAAATACAGGCTAACATTGGCGTATAACTTTTTTAAGTATTGTTAGACCATCCACAATGCAGCACTCCATTTGGGTACTTAAATGGGTCCCGACTATACACGTCATTCATTTAATAATTAATACTTGATAAGCACTCAATCTCTCCAACCCAGCACCTCAAAATAATTATTAATTAGGTCTCATTCAATAACTCTATATCATTAAATTTTAACAATAATTTATATATTCATTCATAATTATATAATTTTAAAATATTGAAATAATTTAATTATAAATTATAAAAAAAAGTTAAAACTTGAAAAAACAATATAAAATAAATGATGGTAAATTATTTGTAGTTTTGCTCAAATTCAATCACTGTATGATTTTTTTCACATTCAGATGGGTAAATTATTTGTTTTTTTAAAAAAGTTTTGGTTGAAAAGTTAATGTTGATCGATTAAATATTACTCTTGCAACTACTATATAATTTACTTTTTAATATTAAAATAATACAACAATTGAATGGAATATTAAAATAATACAACAATTGAATAGAGAGAAAAAAAAAGAATTAATTGCACATGTGGGACCCATGAGTAATAGGAGAGAGGGTGCCTATAAAAGCACTCATTTCTATAAGTGCCGTATTAATTGGTGTCACAATTGGAATGCCTATTTATCATAGTACTAAATAGGGGAAGGACTCCCCGTGCTAGATGGTCTTAAGCCTAAATGTTTAATTATTAAATGTTTAGAACATGTCATAGTAGACTTTTGAAATGATTATTAAACTCATATCTAAAGGATAAAAGATATGTCTAGGACACGTTACATATCGATCTATTAAAAACCATTGAAACTACTCCCATCTACATCCACCCTTTGGATTGGAATTGTGAACATTTCTCCATATATACTTTTCTTTTGAAAGTGATATATTGAAGAGATCAAAGCAGTTAGTTCTCAAAGCTGTTCTTCCCACGAGAATAGTACTCGCCGCCAATTGGAAAACCAACACCTAAACCAAACAAAGTTTACTAGTAAAAGTTTATGGTCAAACAACTACCAAGAGTCTAATTAACACCTCACATTTACATGGTATCCCTCCAATCCATCCCTTTACTCTTTATTGTGTAAAAAAATATAATCATGATATCGAGACTACCATTGTTCATATATTTTTTTTAAAATAGGTATGTGAGAGTTTACTTTACCTAAACTAAGTTTACCTTGGCCACACTTACGTGAGATTACTTAAACCTACATGCATGAGTCCCATACCAGTAAAATTTCTCTTGATTGATTTGTAATTGTCTGCGATTTGTTTTCTTCTATTTCAAATTGGTAGTCGCCGCCCCAGCAAATAAAGTTGGAGACTGAGTAATTCGATGGGAACAATTTTAATTTGGATCTAATTTGTAACGAGCCATATGTTTGGGAAGCCATCAACCTAACATATATTTTCATGGTTTATACGCATATGTAACTGATGTATCCGCAAATTCTTGTGTGCGCAAATTGAATTCACATAGGTAAAAGATTCACGTAAATTGATGTAAACTTTTAACCTTGTTTACTTCGAAAGTGCTTAGGAATCTTGCATAGAAAGGAGCAATCTTGCCGTGAAATGTGAAACAGAAGGATTATAATGACAATAAAGAGAATAGGCAATAAAGAGAATAGAAAACTCTAATATCTTGCCAAGTGCTCATATATATTAAGAAAACTTTTAACCTTGTTTGTCTTCGAAATTACTTAATATTTTTGCTAAATTAAGATCATAATGACAATAAAGAGAATAGAAAACTCTAATCTCTTGTCAGTTGCTCATATATATTATTAAAAAAAGAAAAAAATACATAAAAAGAGTCAGCGAGACATAAAACATAACCCGACAAGTCCACACAAAAAGTAGCTAAATCCAAATGGGTATACAATTATTCAAAACCACAGAAGTGCATACAACCACTAGTTAATTCTAGCAAGCACTCATCAGATATATGCAGATTGCTATATGCATGCATCAACCGTTAACACATAAATAGTCCAAGAACCAACAACTTCTTGCAGCGACGACAGTCAATACCGGCTTTTTTGAGTCTCATCAGTTCAGTGTCAATCAAAATGAATGCTAACATCAATAAGGACTAAGACGAATATTCAAATAACACTGAAGCGAAACCTTATCCCTGGAAACCGGCAGAAAAACAGAGAATTCAAGGGCAAGGACACGCAAAACCAGTACTGACGCATGGTGTGGCCATAAAAAAGCAGCCGAACACTCAATATTCATCAAACAAAGCAAATGGCGTGGATTAGAGTTGACTACTGACCGTCAACACAGTAACAAATTCACATATATACCATTTACTCCCAACAAAAAACTACAATTGGAATATGATAGTATACTAGAAAGCTTTTATGGCCCTTTTTCTAATTCGAGAGGGTTAACACATGAAAAAAAATTATACTTTTTAAAATATTATATTAAATTTAAATTAAATTAGTTTAAACACATTGATATATTGATTTTTTTGTTTTTGAAAGGATACTAACTTTATTGTTGAAATTAGTTTTAAAATGTTTAGTTTATTTAAACATATGTCAGATTATTTATTTAAATACTTTGACATGAAATAATTTTTCTTCTAATAGATTAACATGTCATAACTTTTCCGTTTGTAACCAAAAAAAAAAAAGGATTAACATATGTCATAATAGAGTTTCCAAAGGAATAAAATTCAGATCTAAAAGATAAAAGGCAAGTCTAGGACATGTTACAGCTCGACCAAACTATATGCTTTAAATTTTTTCACCAATTCAAACATAAATTTTGAAGAGTTTAACTCTTTCCATCACATTCTCACCTCTATTAAGAACCATTGAAACTATTCACATCCACAGCTACCACTTGGATTGGAATCGTGAATGTTTCTCCATATATACTTTTCTTTTGAAAGTGATATATTGAAGAGATAAAATTAAGCAGTTAGCTCTCGAAGCTGTCCGCCAATTGGAAAACCAACACCTAAACCTTTCCTCCCTACTTCTTCCCTTGATATTTGCTTTTTCACAACACTTTTTTTTTTGTCATTACTGTTTGGCCGCGTTGCCTTGTTAATTGGTTCATCCATTAATTCCAACGTTTGAAGTCAACAATAAGATGTTGTCAAAAACAAATATGAAGAAATCAACAACAACAAAATTTGCAGGAATATAGTCAATCAACTACTCAAGGGTCAAACATTAACACCTCACCTTTACATAGTATCCCTCCAATCCATCCCTCTACTCTTCATTTTGATATTTCAAAGATTTTGTTTTTTGCAATGGCTCTATTTCCCTTTCTTTGTTATCTTTTTTTCATAGCTGCATACCATGCAAAAGCTGATGATTCTTATTCCTGTGATCACGACATAGGCAATTACACATCCAATAGCACCTACGACAACAACCTTAAAACCCTTTTGTCCAGTCTTTCCTCTCGTACAGAAATTAACTACGGTTTCTACAATTTCTCATATGGTGAAGAACCAGACAAAGCATATGCCGTTGGGGTGTGTCGCGGAGATATTGAGCCAAATCAGTGTCGTACAAACCTAAACAATTCCATTGGCTATCTCAGAGAAAAGTGTCCAAACCAAAAAGAGGCAATTGTGTGGGGTGGTGATTTCACTTTGTGGTACTCGAATCGCTCAATTTTTGGGCTCTTGACAACTTCACCTACATTCTATTTGATTTTAGAAAGAAATGCAAGTGATGCGGATCAGTACAAGCAAGCATTAAGTAACTTGATGACAAATCTAACTGAAAAAGCTGCAGCAGGGGACTCTCGTCGTAAGTATGAAGCAGATAGTGTTTTTGAAACTACAAGTTTTGAAACCATATACGGTTATGTGCTTTGTATGCCTGATTTGTCATCGCAACAATGTTCTGACTGCTTGACCATGGCTATCTCAGAAATCCCAGATTGCTGTACTGGCAAGATGGGAGGAAATATTCTTAAACCAAGTTGTCGTCTTAGATTTGATCCTTATCGCTTCTACAATTCAACGATTGTGTTAGACTCACCATCACTACCACCTTCACCATCCACCGATAACACTTCTTCAGGTACCTAGTTACCATCATCTCTATATCTTTCCAATAGCACATGTATACCCGATCAGAACACTGAGTTACCGGGTCAATGGTCCTATCGGATAAGAAATGTCTTTCCAAATTAATATCTTGCATTTAGCATTTATGGTGATAATGAACTTGCACAACAATACTTGTTAAAATTAATTTGATAAAATTACCATCATTTTATTTTATTTGTTGTGTTTCAAAATGATCAAATGTGATATTAATTGTGACACGAATTTTATTATAGTTTTAATCTATTGAATGTCACTGTGACGATTTAAATTAACTTTTCCAGGAGAAAGCAACACTCGAACAGTCATTGCCGTCGTTGTGCCCGTTGTTACCGTGGTTTTGGTGCTCATTTTGATTTGCATCTACTTAAGATTGAGAAAGCGAAAGCAGTTCTCTAAAGGTGTGTATATTTTCTTAAGATTTCCATTTAGCATTAGCCTAAAAGTAACGAGTTTAAGATTTTTCATAATAATTTGTCCAAAAAAAGTTCGTTTTAAAATTATTTTTAACAATCTTGTCAAAGACGATTTCCAATTTCCATAGTGTTATACTTCAATAAATTAAATCTTATTGTTTTGCATTTCGATTACATTCATAGCATATATGAAAAGCTAACTTGTTCATCTTGGTTATTGTGTGAAGCCAATAATGGAGCATATGAGGATGAAGATGAAGATGAAATTACTATTGTTGAGTCTTTGCAATTTAACTTTGATACCATACGAGTTGCTACAAGTCACTTCTCTGATTCTAATAAACTTGGACAAGGTGGATTCGGAGTTGTTTATCGGGTAAGAGCAAATATTTAATCGTAATAGTGTCACTTTTTGCAAAATATTATTGTTGAAAAAAATACAATCTATTATACTTAAAATTGATATATTTCAGGGTAAACTCCCTAATGGACAAATGATTGCGGTCAAAAGATTGTCCAAAGATTCTGATCAAGGAGATGTAGAATTTAAAAATGAAGTACTATTAGTAGCCAAACTTCAACATCGAAACTTAGTTAGGCTACTTGGTTTCAGTTTAGAAGGGAGAGAAAAGCTGCTTATTTATGAATATGTTACAAATAAAAGTCTTGATTACTTCATATTTGGTACGTTTACTAACATAGTTAGATTGGTGCACAATTACTAACAACCAAAACAATTTTGAAATTCATATGATCTTGGTTATATATGTAGATCCAACCAGAAGCGCACAATTGAATTGGGAAAAGCGCTATGATATCATAAAAGGTATTGTCCGAGGTCTTATTTATCTTCACGAGGATTCTCGCCTCCGCATTATACACCGTGATCTCAAAGCTAGCAATATTCTCTTAGATGACGAGATGAATCCTAAGATATCCGATTTTGGATTGGCGAGATTGTTTGTTATCGATCAAAGTGAAGGAAATACAAGTAAAATTGTTGGAACCTAGTAAGTTTCTAAATATTTATGAGCTTATTAACTGATGTTAATTCGAATCAACCATAAGTAAGATATTAATTTCATTTTGTTACTTAGTCAATGTTCAACAATTTATTCAAATAGTTTGATGTTTTACTCTAATGTTATAATAGCCAAACCTTTTAAGCACATATCACTTTGTATGATTGATCAATAACATAAAACACATTTACAATAGAGGAAATATAAATAGAACTTTGTATGTAGCGACTCAATTATAGGAAAACTATTACCTTAAACTATCATAATTTTTTTTTTATTGATTAAGCTTCTCTATATTGGCTTGTAGTGGATATATGGCACCTGAGTATGCAATGCATGGACAATTTTCGGTAAAATCGGATGTCTTTAGTTTTGGAGTATTGGTTCTTGAGATTTTAAGTGGTCATAAAAATAGTACAAACATTGGTCAGGGAAATGATGTTGAGTATCTACTGAGCTATGTAAGTATTATTTTTCTCTATATTTTATTTCTTGTAATTAAAAGTATAAATTATAATATTTTGTGATCCCAACAATATTGTTGAAATTGATTGATGGGCCAATTGCATTTTGTTTATCAAAACTTTGAGCAAATTATTGCAGGCATGGAAATGCTGGAGGGAGGGGAAAGCACAAAATATGATAGATCCAGCATTAAACAATATTTCAGCAAATGAAATAATGAGATGCATCCATATTGCCTTACTCTGTGTTCAAGAAAATGTAGTTGACAGACCAACCATGGCTGCTGTTGCACTCATGCTTAATAGTTATTCTCTCACTCTCTCAATACCTTCAAAACCTGCCTATTTTTATGGAAGTGGAACTAGAAGCCTACAGGACATGGAGTTATGGGCTGGCAATATAGGTTCAACAACATCGGGTGAATCGATTAACCAAGCTTCAAATACTGATCCATACCCTCGATAAATTTCGTTCATAAGGGTGATACCTTCTCTCTTTTATGAGTAAATCACTAAGAGTAATGCTAGCATCACCCTCTTTTGGTCTATAAAATTTCTTTTCGTTGAGTTTGAGATGTGTTAGATTAATTAATATGTCATGTATATTAAAATCATTAATCAAAGTGACAACATATTAGATGATTATGTAAAATATTTGTATATATATTCTTTATTGTGTAAAATAATTATTAAGATATAACTTATGTAATTAACTAGTTAATAAAGATAATAATTCATTTAGCTTAAATTATATTTTTTTACTTTAATATTATCTTTAGGTTTCAATTTGATTCCTTATGTTTTTTCATTATATTTTAGTCTACTGAGTTATAAATGTTACATACAAATTGGTCCCTTTAGTTTTTTTTCCTGGTCTATGTTGGTGATTTAAGTTATAAACATTTGACACTTTGATCTAACGTTTGTAACTTACGAGATTAAAGTGTCTAACACATGTGTTGACATGTCAAGTGAGTTATAAGTCTCCTATTAAATGGAAAAGTAGATGTGTAACAATATATAAGTGAAATGGCCTTCAAAGAACATCTCGCAATAGAATAGTCAGTCCAGAAAGGAGGCATAGGGTTTCTTTCGCAGAATCAAAACACCCTAAAAACCAACCCAAATCACACACTTTCAGTTCTGATCTCAAATCTCTACTTCACACACAAAGACTTTCCACCGTGTAACAAATCTCTTCTCATCAATCGCCTCCAACCACCGCCACAACTTCTCATCGACACCCTCCCCGACAGTGTTCATCGACTAAAGCACACGTGTGATCTGTCAAAGAACAAGGAAAAGAGGTTAAAGAATAGTGACTTGTTGGTTCAGTCGACCATACCTCCTCCTTCTTTCGGCACCATTATTGTTATATGTTCTTCCGGAGAGAGCATCTCCAAAGGCTCCCCTTGTAAGACCACCACATAAAGTGGCATTTGTGGTAAACCATTGTCTCTTCATAATGGTTTGAAAAATCATGCACGCGGGTGTTCAAGAATTTCTCTAATGTATGTCCCACACATGAAACATCATTTAGAAATGCAAAGTCACGCACTATAGTAGTGGACCAGTGGTCCCATTTTTCAAACACATCCTCTATTTCTTTTTAAACAAAAATCCATACCCAAATTTCTAACTCAATGAGATTATTCATTCTTTAAGCACAAACAACCATGGCTGTTCCTTTTTCAGGGCAATATTTTCCACTTATTAATCTCCTACTCATATTCATCATTTTTACTAATCAAGCCAAAGCCAATAACAACCCACAAAACTTTCACTATTTCTGTGATCACAACAACGAGAGAGGTAACTACACAACAAACAGCACCTACGAAACAAACCTCAACACACTTTTATCCACTCTCATTTCCAACACACAAATCAATTATGGTTTCTACAATTTCTCATTCGGCGAAAACACAAACAGAATCACAGCCATTGGTTTATGTAGAGGAGATCTCAAACCTAACGATTGTCGTAACTGCCTCAACAAATCCAAAGCAAATCTCACACAACTTTGTCCAAACAAAAAGGAAGCAATTGGTTGGTACGAGGATGAAAAATGCATGTTGCATTACTCAGACCGTTCAATATTTAGCCTCAATGAAATTGGACCTGCGTATTTTGCATGGAGCTTACAAAATGCAACTTCGTTAGACGCGTTTAATGAAGCAGTTGAAAATTTGTTGCATATACTTAAAATTGATGCTGCTGCAGGTGACTCTAGTCGTAAATTTGCTACAGAAAGTGAGATTGTTGGTATAGATAATAAAACTATATATGGTCTTGCTCAGTGTACACCTGATTTGTCTGGTTCACAATGTGCTAATTGCTTGAATGAGTCTATTACAGAAATTTCAAGATGTTGTAAAAATAGGACTGGTGCTAGAATAATTAGACCCAGTTGTAATTTGAGGTTTGAAACTTCATTTCAGTTCTATCAAACTATGGCAGATTCACCGTCACAGCAACCTCTATCACCAATACCATCGGCATCACCTCATTCCCCTGACCAAGGTAATTGTCCAAACATTCTTGGTATATTTTTATTTAGCTTGAAATTGATTTTCTAGCAACTTTATTACTCTTTTTTATTCTAATTAATAAATTATCCATTAAATGCATCACTAGATATTGATTGTGGTTTTTGCAGGTAAGAACAATATGTCGTCAAGAACTGAAGTGGATATGATCCCGTTGTTGTTGCTGCTGCTGTGCTCGTTATTATATGTGCTTGTTTAAGAATATACAATGTAACCGTGTAATCAAATAAAAAATTTGAAGTAGACTCAGGTCGTCTAACATGCACAAGCAAAATAATTTTACATCAAGTACAAATATCTTTTACACAATTGAATAGAAATCACATAATATCTCATTTAATTTAATGGTGGAATTTATCCATCGCACTGTGAAAACTAACTTAACAATACAAAATTTGTCGGTAACATTACTCTAGGTTCCTTTATCTAATTTATTTCTAACATTTGAGTACTTTATCTTTTTTTTTTTTTTCATTTAAATCCTTTATCACTTGAAATAGTTGCAAATTATTCATTTTTTTCATTTTCTTTAAAAAACTTTGATGAGGCTGATAAATATTTCTTTTTTCAGAGTTTTCTTTAACGTTAAAAATTATTTATAATAAAAACTATTACTATTAATCATATGTGGCAAGCTCCCTCAATGCTTTTTTTAATAAAAAAAAATGAAGAAATGACTAACTTGTACACGTTTAAATTGATAAAGAATTTTAACCGAACAAAAAATAATAATATAAAAGACTCAAATGTTACAAATAAATTAAATAAGATAAAGTATTTGAACAGGACAAAAAAATAAAGAACTTAATTAACTGTTACAAATAAAATATAAAGAATCCGCACGAGGATCAATTTACATGTGTCCTCCTCCGTCCCTAATCACACACCGCATAACCCAGAGAAGGTTATGACCAACACATGCCTATATAAGGGCGAACTTGTTTCACCCTCAAGGTACATTCTCACTTTTCACAACACTTCTTATACACTCTTTCTCAGTTCCATTACTGACTTGAGCGTCAGAGTGCTAACGTGCCTGCATCAGTTTTCGTTTCACCGCGAAGAATCATCGCCACCGCGCCGAAAACGGTTACCGTTACACTGAAGCATTCTATGTCGTCGTTGCCACTCAACCGTTCTCACCGGACATATCAAGTACTATCAACAAGCACAGTTGCACTGCACTATCAAACTTTTGGTGGAAGAATATCCAACAATGTCTCAACTGTGACACTCAATACACAGAAAGACAATTATTGGTCATCTGTTTGAACATTGGTGAGGTAAGCTATCCATTAACTTGAAATCGATAATGGGAAGAACCAAAAAATTATTACCCTAAGCTAGTGGCCAAGAAAATGGATTTTTGAGGTGGATCACTTTCAAGTGGTGCATTGGCAGTCAATTACTAAGGATTATTAAAGGACAACTTACGATGGAACAGATTCATTTTTATTGTCTTAAACAAAATCATTTTTATTGATATCATAGGAATACTTTTCTGTGCACATAATCATGATTTTTATTTATTGAAAGCATGTAAAATTATTATTGAAAATGTTTTATTTTGTTTTATTTGAAATAAAATTGTTTTTTAAGGGTGGTGGTTCTATGGTGCCATAACCGCTCTATTTTTTTATTAAGTGATTGTTTATACGTTTAATTTTATTTTTCATCACCTAAATATTATATGTGTGTGAGACATAGTCCAACTTAGTGTCGTCATCATCATTCACATCTTCTACGTTCGTGATTATAATGAGTTTTTATCTTCTCTGATTGTTACGGTCCATCACTTCGATCAGCCTACGCATATTTTTTATGTATCAGTATATATGTTTGAGTTCAAGGCTTTTTCTCATGATGTTAAGGGTAATGTTATGTTCATAAAGACAAGTGGTCTACTTGATGGATGTTAATCCATGTGGTACGTATTTGCATATGAACATGATGTTGGTTCAATCTTTTTCAACAGACTAAGTGAAACGGGTCAACTTGAGTTGTCAAGCTCAAAACTTCACCTCGCTTCATATTTAAAATTATGGTTAAATACGGCACGCTAATAGGCTCAATCCATCTGTTTTATCATCCCTCCGCTAAACTCAATTTCTGTTGGTTATGAATCGCACTCTTATTAATTGGATTAACTTTTTTTACCACTACTAACTCAATCCAGCTTGCAAAGTACGTGTCAATTTCCCAACCTAAAAGAAACAAGATTCACGATCTGATTTTTGCAATGGATTCATTACTTTAAGTTAGAAAATGACTAATTTAAAAAACTAATTTGTAACAAAGCACTTAAAGGTCTAATTTAAAACAAATTGTAACAAAAAAAATATTAAGGGACTAATTTGTTATAAATATCCAACTTAAAGGATAACATGAGGTATTTGACCTTAAAATGTTATAAAAATAATTGCAAATTATATAAAACATGGCCAAGAAAGGACACTTCATATTTGCCTATAAAAGTCCATTCGTATGTCAAAACATTCGATCATCTGACTAATTGTTTCCGTAAGTACAATCAATATGTCTATTCTCTCTTTAACCCCACTTCTCTTTCTCTTTCTCATAATTATCCTTTTCACATCTAAAGCCCAAGCATACAAAAACGACCAAAAATTCCACTACTTTTGTGACCAATGTAACGATAGAGGTGACTACATAACCGGTAGTACCTACCACAACAACCTCAAAATCGCTTTTATCTACCTCACTTTCAACTCAAAAATTGACTACGGTTTCTACAACACCAACTATGGCCAAAACAATGACAAAGTAAACGTCATTGGAATATGTAGAGGAGACATTAATCCTCAAGACTGTCGCAAATGCCTAATTGGTTCCAGATTCAATCTCACAGAAGCATGTCCAAACAAAAAAGAAGCAATTGGATGGTACGAGGATGAGAAATGCATGTTACGTTATTCAGACCGTTCAATATTAGGCCTAAACGAAACTGGACCTGCTTATGCTATGAGGAACTCGAACAATGCAACAATGCCAGATCAATTTAGTATCTTAGTAAAACAACTTTTGAATGATTTAAGAAGCAAGGCTATAAATGGTGACTCACATAGTAAGTATGTTGTTGGAACATTGCCGGGTCCTAGCAATAATCAATCACCTATTCAACAAAGTAGTGGTGAAACAATATATGGTCTTGTTCAGTGTACCCCTGACTTGTCTGGTCCACAGTGTGATGATTGTTTGCTTCAATCTATTGCTGGAATTTCAAGATTTAGCAATAGGAGTAGTGCTAGAATGATTAGACCAAGCTGTTATTTGAGGTTTGCAACTTCATATCAATTCTATCAACCCAAACCAAAACTGGCTTCCCAACTCCCATGATCAACAACACTTTTCTCGAACGTAATTTTAAGGTGAGAGGATCTCTCTTCATAAACTTTTCTTCAGCTTTATCTCTTTTGAATATGTGATTTGTGTTATTTCCAATACACTTTTTAATGCCATGATTTTTGGGTTTGGTCTTCCGGTAATTTGGTCGGCGATTCAAATGAATGAATTTCGATAATATATTATATTTATATATTTGGTTTAAGTTATTCTTAGTAAGCAGATTTGTAAAATATAAACGCCACTCTTTACTAATTTTCCATTTAATTAAATATCTCACCGATATGATTAGTTCTATTCTTTTTTATGCAGATAAAATAAACACATTGAGAACTATTGTTGATACAGTCGTGTTGTTGATGCTGATTTTGTCATTGCTTCTTTTATATAATTATATTTCTGTTTGCTTTAGCGTATTTGTAATAAGTACAACTGCGTCGTTAAGAGAGTGTTGTATATGATGCAACAAGTTTATACTTGAGTGGGTAATAATTTGATGAGGTAATTTCTCACTTATATAGTCAACTACAAACCAAGTAAATTAACTACGTTCCTTTCTGGTTGGGTATAATTATCGTTGTTCCATCATATATTGGTTGTCACGCACAACAACTTTTTGGCGTGCATGCTTTGAGGAAGAGCATTTGCTCTGGTTTTCAGGTGGTGTAGAGGACATGTCTTTGGGTCATTTGGAAGGAGAGAAACTCGAAAATTTTCAACAACATCTCTTCTAAGGATCAACTTGTCGATAGTATTAAACTTCATTCTTGGTGGTGGCTAAAGACACATAAGCTGGATTTTGCTTTTGATTTTCATTATTGGTGGTCTATGCCGTCTCTTTGTACATGTTAAACCATTTTGTAAAACAAGAACCGTCAGATCTACGATCTGACGGTTCAAACAGACAGGAGTATAATAACACAAAAATAAAAGAACACTGGATCCGAAACAGGTTCATCCTTGACCGTTAGATCACAGATCTAACGGCCTAAATCCTGAAAGCACACACCGAATTCCATGGGGCCAAATGCACAGTAGTAACAAAAAAAATACTATAAATTCGATATTCATAAAAAAAAAAAAAACAACATAAACTCAAACACTTCTCTCTCTAAGTTAAACTTAGAGAGAGAAGTTCTCCCCTCTCTCTTTAAAACAGTTCGCCTGAGAGAAGAAGGTGCGGTGGTCAGAGTAGCTCCGACGCGGTGGTCGACCTTTTTTTTATAATTTTTTTCGAAATTTTTTACACCATTCCACTCGTCTCTTCTTCCTCTGCTCAGATCCGCTAATATTTTTACCAAAAAACCCACAAGAAACCTAGATCTACTCTTTTATTTTCGTCAACATTTAGAAAAACGAAAGGAAAAAACGGTGGTGGAGATGTACCTCTGTTTATGAACGGAGAAAACGAGAAAATACAACGGAAAACTTCGAATTCTTCTTCTTCTCTCGATTTCGCGACTCTGTCGTGTTGTTTGTGAGCTTGAACCAAAAACAAACGGATCGAAAACGACGTTGATGATGAACAGATTCGGATTCGTTGTTGTTATGTCGATTTCGGTTCTTCTTTTCTACCTTGCTTCAAAGTCGATTTTGGTGATGTTGTGGGAATATTGATGGATCCGGAATTATGATTCTGGAGATTTGTTTATAAGTTGTTTGTGATGAACTTCATGTGTTCATCTTTTTTTTTGTGATTTTTTACGGTTTTGATCTGAAAAGTTGATGAGAGAGAAGAGAATTGGTGTTTGTGTGATTGATTGGACAGATTTCTGACGCGTTTTCTCTCTCTTCTGAACAGTGTCATAAATGACACTATTTATAGGTGGAAAACTAGGGTTTTGAGACTTTGGACCAATAAATTTGTGACACCTGGACAAACTTAGGGAGAAAGAAAAAAATCTGGACAACTTTGGATGCTTTAAAGACCAATAGGATGATAACATGTGTACATGACTAATGACTAAAAGACTCTTTGACATTAAAATAATTAAAAAAGCTTAAAAGAATAAAAAAAAAGAATCATAATGAAATAAAATATAAATAAAATCGAAAATAAAAAATAATAGAAAACTAAAATAAACTAATAAAAAAGAGAATATTAAGAGGATAACAAAAAGTAATAAATAGTAATTAAAATTATCCCTTTCGTTAACCAAATGAGGTATTTTAAAATACCTCTCTACCGAAATTTCGTTTGAGACGACAAAATCACTCGGCTTTGAGAATACGAAGGAAAGACTTTTTAACTGATTAAATTACGAGTAAAAACTTCAACTATTTAAAATACGAGTAAAAAAAATTTAAATAACTAAAATACGAATGAAAATTTTCAATTACTTAAAATTCGATTAAAAAGTTTTATCTGCTTAAAACACGAACAAAAATACGAATAAATCTTTTTAACTGTTTGAAATACGAATGAAAAGAAAGTTTTAACTACTTAAAGGATGAATAAAGACAATAAATGGTCAAAATTTAGGGTATGACAAAGAATATCCAACATTGTCTCAATTGTGACACTCAAAATAGACAGAAAGACACAACTATTGGTCATCTGTCTTGGTCATCTGTCTGAACATTGGTGAGATAAGCTATCCATTAACTTGAAATCGATAATGGGAAGAGCCAAAAAATTATTACCCTAAGCTAGTGGCCAAGAAAATGGATTTTTGAGGTGGATCACTTTCAAGTGGTGCACTGGCAATCAATTAAGGATTATTAAAGGACAACTTGTGATGGAACAAATTTATTTTTATTCTCTTAAAAAAAAATCATTTTTATTGACCTCATCGGAATGCTTTTCTGTGCACATAATCATGATTTTTATTTACTGAAAGCATGTAAAATTATTATTGAAAATGATTTATTTTGTTTTATTTGGAATATAAATGTTTTTTAAGGGTGGCTCTATGCTGCCATAAGCTATATTTTTTGTATCAAGTGATTGTTTTATAGGTTTAATTTTATTTTTTATCACCAAAATCTTATGTGTGTGGGAGACATAGAGAAGTGAGACATAGATCAACATAGTGTCGTAATCATCGTTCATGTCTTTTTTGTTCGTGATTTTGACGAGTTCTTATCTTCTTCAATTGTTGCGGCCACGCCATCGCTACGATCAGCCTATACATATTTTTTATGTTTGAGTTCAAAGCTTTTTCTCATAATGTTATGTATAAGAAAATTAATCTAAAGGCAATCTTATTTGTTCATAAAGACAAGTGGTCTAGTTGATAGTTGTTAATTCATGTGGTACGTATTTGCATTGACTTGCATATGAGCATGATGTTGGTTCACTCATTTTCAACAGACTAAGTGAAACGGAGCAACTTGAGTTGTCAAACTCAAAACTTCACCTCGCTCCATTTTAAATTACAGTTAAATACGGCAAGCTAATAGGCTCAATCCGTCTGTTTTATCATCCTTTCTGCTAAACTCAATTTTCGTTGGTTATGATTCACACTCTTATTAATTGGATTAAAAAAAATTACCACTACTAACTCAATCCAGCTTGCAAAGTCCTTGCCATTCCCCCCCAACCTAGAAGAAACAAGATTCCCGTTCCGCTTTTCAGAATGGATTCATTGATTTAAATTGGTCCTTTAAGTTAGAAAATAACTAATTTAAAAAACTTAAAGAACTAATTTGTAGCAAAAAACTTAAAAGGGCTAATTTGTAACCAAAAAAATAAATAAAAGACTAATTTCTTATAAACATCAACTTAAAGGACAACCGAAGGTATTTGACCTTTAAAATGTTATATAAAATAAATTGCAAATTATATTAAACACGACCAAGAAAGCACACCTCATCTTTGCCTATAAAAGTTCATTCATATGTCTAAACCTTCAATCATCCTACGAATCGTTTCCTTAAGTACAATCAATATGCCTATTCTCTCTTTAAGCCCACTTTCCTTTCTCTTTCTCATAATTATCCTTTTCACATCTAAACCCCAAGCAGACAACAACGACCAAAAATTCCACTACTTTTGCGACCAAAATAACGATAGAGGTAACTACATAACCGGTGATTCGTACCACAACAGCCTCAGAATTGCTCTTATCTCCCTCACTTACAACTCAAAAATTGACTACGGTTTCTACAACACCAACAATGGCCAAAACAATGACAAAGTAAACGTCATTGGAATATGTAGAGGAGACATTAATCCTGATGATTGTCGCAAATGTCTAGTTGGTTCCAGATTCAATCTCACACAAGCATGTCCAAATAAAAAAGAAGCAATTGGATGGTATGAGGATGAGAAATGTATGTTACGTTATTCAGACCGTTCGATAATGGGTCTAAACGAAATTGGACCTGCTTATTTTGCATGGAACTTGAATAATGCAACAATGGCAGATCAATTTAATATCTTGGTAAAACAACTGTTGAATGATTTAAGAAGCAAGGCTATAAATGGTGACTCACATCGTAAGTATGTTGTTGGAACATTGCCGGGTCCCAGTAGTAATCAAATAATATATGGTCTTGTTCAGTGTACACCTGACTTGTCTGGTCCACAGTGTGATGATCGTTTGCTTCAATCTATTGCTGAAGTTTCAAGATGTTGTAGCAATAGGATTGGTGCTAGAATTGTTAGACCAAGCTGTAATTTGAGGTTTGAAACATCATACCAATTCTATCAACCTAAAGCAAAACCGGCTTCACATCTTCCATGATGGACAACACTTTTCTTGAAGGTAATTGTAAGGTGAGAGTATCTCTCTTCATAAACTTTATTTTCAACTTTATCTCTTTTGAATATGTGATTTGTGTTATTTTAAATACACTATTTCATGCCCATGATTATTGGATTTGGTCTTTGAGTAATTTGGTGGGTGATTCAAATGAATAAATTTGTGATATTATATTGTGTTTTTTATATGGTTCAAGTCATTCTTGTTAAATAGACTTCTAAAATGAATAATGTCATTCTTTATTAATTATGAGTTAAAATTCATTTTGGTACTTCACAATTTTCGCAAGCACATTTAGTCTTGACAAAAATAAAATTCAACTCAAAGTAGACTCTCGTATTATCATACCGGACACAAATTTGTTTCTATGTTATAGTGAATTAGAGACTAATTTGCCGTTGATATAAAAATGGTAGAGACTATTTTTTATTTTAGGTTTGTCATAAACTAAATTGGTCCGCAAGAAAATTATAAAGGATTAAAATGAGTCTTCGCTCTAATTGTTTTCATCCCATCTTTTCTCAAATTTAATGTGGGATTTGGAATTTTTTTCCTGTAGTTAGATCCATAAAAAAAAATCAAAATCAAGTTAATTTACTTGGTTTGTTATTCATTGTTCTTTATTATCCTTAATTTTCATTTAATTAAACATCTCAAAGATATGATTAGTTCTAATTTTTTTTATGCAGATATGAACTATTGTTGATACAGTCGTGTTGCTGCTGTTGATTTTGTCGTTGTGTCTTTTATATAACTATATTTGTGTTTGTATTAGCGTATTTGTAATAAGCCCAACTGCATCATTAGGAGAGTGTTGAATATGCTGCAACAAGTTTATACTTGAGTGGGCAATAATTTGATGTGTAATTTCTCACTTATATAGTCAATTATAAACCAAGTAAATTAACTTGATTTTGAATTTTAACATAGATGGGTGGTATAACTCATTATCTGATTCAGTATCATCATCGGTACTTTCATAATTTGATGACTAAGTACTTTCACTATTTTTTTTCAACATTTGTTTCAACCTCTTCAGAAGTATTAAGTATTTTATGTTTCTCATTGAAGTTTCTCCCACCATCACTGCTAGCACCATCAATTGACTGTTGCTGAGACTTTCAACTCCAATTCTAACCCTTTGATTCTTCAAACACAACATATCTACTTACTATTATCTTCTTGTCTTTAGGATCATACAACTTATAAGCTTTAGATTCATCATGCATGCCAAGATGAACACGCTAGTACTTGATGTTTTTTGCATCTAGCTTCCTTTTCAGAAAATTCTAAACATTCTAAAATGAAGTACAAAGGGTTTCACACCAATGTATGCTTCTTTAGGTGTGATGTCTTTAACTGACAAGGTAGGACTCCTATTCAAAACATATATAACTGGCATACATCTCTATTACACCCAAAATTCAAATTACATTTCGAGTAAATTAATAAGCCATAGTCAAGTGACAATTAATGTAGATTTGTCAAATGCTTGTTGTAGTCTAAACCAAGTCATTTGTACTACAAACACAGTTACTCAAAACATGTTGTATCACAAACCAAGCATATATACTCGAAGAAGGCTTTCCTCAAAAACCAGATAAATGCAGTTCGAAGAAAGACACCCCCGAAGACAATTGCAGATTCAAAGTGTTCCAAATCGTTAAAAAAATAACTACCATATGTAAAAGAGTGCAAGAGAAGTTCAAATGGGTGGCTATGCTTGGGAAGTTATCAACTTAAAAATTCAAAAGATTGGAGGGAACTTGTCAAGGACTTTCTAGGTGGTTTAAAACTTGTCATCCATGCAATATAGTAGTTAGTTTATGTTCGAACACATGGTGTGTTATAATTTGAATTAAAAAAATTTCATGTCAACTTTCTCAATTATTGTTTATTTATGAGGGGATGTCAAACCATTAATTTTGTAACGGTCAAATGATCTTGACCGTTGGATTTAAAACTCATCTTTGGCTCCTAACCTATAAATAGAGATCGCATTCCTCACTTCTACTCATGCCAAAAACTCTCTTGAGTTGTCAAAGAGTTTTTCTCTCTTCTTTCTCCTTTAGCTTGTGTTGATGAGCTATTCTTTTCCTCCTCTAATTTTTTTTGTCCCTTCGAAAAAAGTTCATTCGGAATTTTGTCCCTTCGGTACTTTTGTCCCTTTAGTTGTCCCTTTCGGAAGTAATAGTGGTCTAGTAACATATTGAGTGGTCTAAGTGCCAGATAGAGGGTGTATATCTAGAACGGTTCCTACAGTGCAGTAGGAAATCCAATACAGTTTAGAGTGAGTTGTTTTATCCTGGAGGCTATGTGGTTGTTAGTCTGCTTGCATAAATTTGGACAGTGTTACAAATAGTCTTAAAGAGAGCGACCTAGTACGTAATTCATCCCGAAAATTTCTTTAGAAGTTGAAACCCTTTTTTTCTAAAACTGTTTTTAAACATTGTTCCGGCAGTTTATTTTTAGTCTGTAAATAATAACCTCATAACACCATGCAAGATAGTTTATTTCCATTCAAAAAACTACGCCTACTAAATAACACATATGTTCTCATAGGATAAACATCTTACTAGCAATGTTGAAACCGACAATGTTTGCAACTCCAACCTATTTATAATATATATATTATTTGTTTTCACTTTTGCACACTTTGTGCGTATATTTTTCCCTTTATTTGTGCATTTTACTATTTTTACGTCCATATGCTTCTTGCATCTTTGATTGCGGGCTTGTATCCTTAAACCTAACAATTAAGAACCCCTAAAAATCATCTGACTCTAGTATTAGAATGATCTTTTGAGTTTATTTGTTGAGATGAAAGATTCTCACGCCAACAATCTTATTTCTGAATACGTTAATTACTTTGAATTGTGTGTGCGGGAATATGGTGGATTTATTTGTCTCTTATTTTCTGTGCAAGGAGGTGAATTTACTTTTTGAATATGGTGCTGGCAATGACTAGTTTATATTTTTCGTAAAAATTCCCAGCTTTTATTAAGTGTAATTAATGTTTGCATTTATCTATTAATTTGATTTATAATATTATTACCACTTGCAATAACTGTGATATTTCTGTTTTTAAAGAGTAGTCCATCGTGATACTTAATTATAAAGTATACATATTTTACCTTAAATCATTCATTTTACTTTATCCTAACTCTTGTGATGTCACACTGTGGTGATTACATGAAGATCCTACGTGGGGATGTTGAACTTAAGAAATTTGGAATAAGAAGGAAGTTGAGGGTAAAAATAGGAGATTTGATGTGAAGGTGGAAGGAGGATTGGATGAAAAAAAATATAAATGTTAATCTTTTGGCAAATGTATCATCAAATAATAATATCTACTCCCTCCGGTCTCAAATGTAAGAAATAAAAAAATAAAATTGGTGGTCTCAAATATAAGAAAAAGTATAGTAAAATGAACTTATTAAATGTCACAATTCCAAGTTTACCCTCATTAAACTCACCTTACTAATGTCTTTACTACTTTAAGACAAGGGTAAAATTAGAAAAATATCACTTTTTATAATGACTTAAATGTGACTAAAATATCACTTTTTATGAGATGTGTAAGCTAATTTATACTTTTTCAAGGATTAATGAAATTTTACAAAGTGACTAAAATATCATATTCTAATGTGATATATGTGAAATATATTCAACATATCTTTTGATGCTATCAAATTCGAAAATTACCTTGCATGGATTATATTGACTCTTCTTTATGTTGATTCCCTTGATTTTCTCTCTGATTTGTTTTTTGTGGTGCTTTTTGTGGACTTGCAGAGGAAAATGATTATTTTTTAGGTAAGCTGTTTCTGTTTTGTAGGTCTCCCCCACTACAAAATAATTATTTTTTTCTCATTTTGTTAGCTCATAATTTTGAATTTATATATTTTCTTTGAGTTCTGCCTCCTATTAGAATTTATTTTACAAATCAGATATCAAAATTTCTAATACCACGGAAGACAGTTTTGCAGTGTATTTTTTCTTTTTATCTTTCTAAAATTATTATTTTTACAAGTTGGAATGTTCAATATCCTTTGAATTTGAAGCTTGATATGAACTTTACCTTGCTAGAGCATCGCTGAACACCAGCCAATGACAAAGGATAATTCTTTCCATGAGCTTCGGTAAAACATTTATGGATATGTTGACATTTCTATATTTATGTTTTAATCATGACTTTATTACTAAATGCTTCTTTAGTTTATCACTTGTGTTGAGGTAAACATTTCTCATGTTGTGTTTTTATTTTTTTGCGGATTTCACATTCCAAGAATCATATTTGGAGTCTGATTTTGATGCCTTTCTTCTCCTCCCGTTGATACCTACAAGTCATGTGTTTCCAGATATTCTTTACAAGTTGCATAAAATTTACATGTCAAAGATCATAAGCTTTTTTCTTTCTATTTGTTTTACAATCAAGTTTATTCCTTGATGTAAGTTTTCTTTTCCATCCCTTTTTAAGTGACTTTTTATACTCTTAGTATGCAACTATGGCATAACACATTAGGATCGTATGATGTATTAGGATTTTTTATTCCGATGCTTATTTATTTTTTGTCCAACATGCTGCAGTTTTGGTGGGTTGGTCTTCCTCTTTGTTTTAAGACTGGACGACATGAATGATATATCAGGGAAAATTTAGATAGATGTTGGTCAAAATCTGTAGATATCATAAGACTACAAGAGTACCAGTAATTAATTGTTGTTTATGTAACGTATAAATTTATGTAATGGGGTACCTTTTGGTAGAACGAATACTGAATTAAAATTTTACATATATTCTTATTCTTATTTTCACGCGTATTTTCATCTAATTCTTTAAAGCAACAAAACTCTACACTAATGTAAAATTAACTAAGGACGTAAGTTTATCGTAGACTTATGAATACTTTGCATATAAAAATATGTCAAGAAACGAATTTTTATGTTACAAGAAAAAGAAATACGAAGGTCAAGCATAATTGAGAAGGAATGGTTTGGCCACAATGCACTCTTTTTTAATGTTATTGTTCTTATTATTAGACCATCTTAAACTAT
>Ga0228711_1003357_pt1 | contig 24802 bp, 16 predicted proteins | sample MedpolnodulmetaG_2_FD_177996 | JGI IMG/M metagenome (GOLD analysis project Ga0228711, IMG submission 177996) | Root nodule microbial communities from Medicago polymorpha collected in Santa Monica, California, United States - brown nodules | ecosystem: Host-associated > Plants > Roots > Nodule... | reverse complement strand
TTAGAATTTCTTATCAAAGTTCATATCTTAGAAATTCTAGAGTCTTAAGAGTCTGTATTTGATTTGCATTGTGAACACCACTGATTGTATATCAAGTGTTCAACCTCAAACAAATTTCTCTGTAATTTTGTTTGAATAGAAGTCTCTTGCAGTTGTGCTTGAGCATAGGAAGTCTCTTGATTGTGTTCTTGAGCATAAGAGATCGCTTGCAGTTGTGCTTGAGTAATTTGAAATCTCTTGCTAGTTGTAACAGTCAACAGTTATAATCAGATATTACATTTTAGTGAACTCTCCTTGGAAGTGCAAGGGGGACATGACTACTTCTGGTTTGTGGAAGGAACCTCTATAATTGCTTTTTGTCCTTCTTCTCTCTCTCTGTTTTTATCCGCTGCATTTAGATTCTGATTATCACATCAGAAGTTGAAATCTATCTGCTTCTGATCAGTGACTTCAGTAGGAGAAAATGAAGAAAAGGCTAACACAATTCAACCTCCCTTCTTGTGTTTTTCTCACCTTCATGACCTTGTGATGCACATGCTTTGCCATCTGTAGTTTAGAGTTAAACAACAACAAACATAGGGTTGTTGATATTCATGAATATATGAAGGATCTTGTATTAACTATAATGTTTCAAGCACGAGGGAGTGTTAGAAAAAATTGCAATTTGTTACAGTATATTTGTTGTTCCCGGCCATTTTGCAAGGCATAATGTTTTGCAATTTGATTGATTCAAAATTGATTCATGTTCAACGAGTTTTTAGAGGATGAGGTGGGTTGAGATTAATTATGTTGCGAGATGATTGTGGAGGTTTCGTTTCATATTCTTATAACTTAAGTTCCTGTTCTATTTTCTTCCACGAGTTTGAATGATTTTTCCATGTGCTGATCATGGATGGATCTACGAGCTTTCGAAAAGTGACATAAGTGATAAAAGTTTACAATAACTTAGCCATGGATCACTAGATACAAGTTATAGCATATAGTAACAAAGAAGGAAGAAGAATTTGTGTACATTTGAATTATGTTGACGAAGGATAACGGCCAATAGGTATGAGAGGATACTACCCTCATTCGGTTTAGGTTTGCACCATACTGGTCAGAATGTATAACCGTCTGATGGGATGACGTTTAAATAGCTAAACGGCTGAGGGCAAGGACCTCTCATTGGGCTTGGCTAAATGGTCCAACTCATCACGGTCTTTTTAAAAAGAATAGTCCAATTACACATATTCATCAACTAATTAGTGCTTAACACAATAGATCATAATTTATATTATAACATTAAATTATACTAATTGATTATTGTCAATCCATAATTGATTAATTAAATAATTGATCCAAAAATAAGAGCCCGAATCTAAAAGTTTGGATAAAGTGAGGATTTACTTTTTCAAAGGTGTGTGCGAATAAAGGATTTATGAGCGGAGTACTTACTTTTCTTTTTCAAATTAAGAACACTGAAAATTTTGTTTCGTAATTTTTTTTAAATCAATTAAGTGTAATTAATTATACTATTAGATGATCATTTTTTTTGTCCTCGTGAGCTAAGCTAAGTTGGTATGGACAATACATAATATATGTATGGTCTAGGATTCGAACCCCGACCACCAAAAATAAAAAGATGATCATTTTTTGGAGGGAACTACTAGATGATCATTAATCACGATGTTTTTTTTTAAATGATTAGTTAAGTACGCCATCAATATATCCCCCCCAAACCTTTTCCTTTTATTTTCAATTTTCTTTTAAAAAATGTTGATGTGTCACCTAACTTACTAATGTGTTAATAAAACTTAAAAAAAAACATCCGACCTAGAAAAGCCTTGTGCATCTCCATCCCTTTTTAAAATCTAGGTTTTTCTTCCCCATATCAAGAATCCTAAAATTCAAATTCAACTTTGATAACATGATGTGTTGAATCCTTACAACTCTCTGATTGGTTGGAAGCAAAGACATATTTAAACCCGTTTAATATATGTTTTGTGATAGAAGCTCTTGTGGAAGGTTCATAAACATGACCCAATGGTTAGATATTAAAGTTGAACCAAGTTTTCTATATTTTCATTTTCTTGGTTTAGTCATATGATTTCTTAAAAAGAAGGGGTCTGACTAATTTAGGGTTTGATCATATAAGCAATAAAGACTAACCAAATATTATTTCACATAAAAATTGAATTCACATGAGACTTAATTTAACACTGGTTGAATGTTATTAACACCTAAATTTAATGCTCATAGCTTAAGCAATTAAATTGTGATTGCAAATTTGCAAAAGTCTTAAAAATTTTGTTTGAAAGAAAAAAAGAGTAACATTTGAAGGGAACCAAAACTTGTTAGAAGATAAGTTTTGGAATCTCAAATTATTTATATATTTTGAAACAATATAGAGAACACTAGTGATCAAAACCAAAATAATATCATGAACACGTCAACAAAAGAGAGTTGAATATGAATAGATTAATATACCGGCTTAAAAGAGAATGATTTTTCTATTTTGTACAAACTTACGTATATTAAAAAATTTAAAATAACAAATTTATATTGAAACCTATGTATTTTTTTTATAAGGGGAACTTGTGTATTTTTATATTAATTATATAATATTCTAATATATAATGTATGTAATATTGCATCCAGACAAAACCACACCAAGAATAAGAAAAAATAGTAAAAACCCTCTCAAATATATTATCATAAAGGGCCATATATTTTAAATAATAGTACAAAATATATAATAATTTTAAACGACGGTTGTATTTAATCAATTTTTTTTTAAAGAGAAATAAATTTATCTTAAAAATACCCTTAAAAAAAAATAAAAATAAAAGTGACTTGGTAAAGAAGTCAATAGTAACCGGGTTGCGGTGATCCTGGTAGTAAAAACCGGATCCGTATGAACGGGTCGGGTAGAAGTGTGTAACGATTGAAATGAAGCGTGTGAGGTAAAGAGTGATGCAAAAGAAAAGAGGTAGCTAGGGTTTTAGCAGTCACAACCCACCCAGAGTAGTTGCATACTTTGGGAACGAACGAACGAACGAACGAAACAAAGGGTTTTAGAAAATCAATTCCGAATCTCTCTCTGATCTCTAACAATGGCGACTATGGTTCCACCGATTCCCACCGCCGACGACAAGAAGGTCGATCAGAAAGTCGATTACTCCAACCTTCCTTGTCCCATTCCCTTCGAAGAACTTCATCGCGAAGCTATGAGTCTGTTCTCTTTTTCACTTAATCTATTCTAATTCTTCTTCATTTTCTACGATTATACTCAACAATCTCAATCAATTTCTTTGTTTTTTGTTTTCAGTGTCTTTGAAGCCTGAGCTTTTTGAAGGTTCGCGTATTGATTTTACCAAAATGCTTAACCAGAAATTCTCTCTTAATCACAGGTACCTTACTTTCTCTTTCGGATTTTTCATTCTTGAACTTGAATCTTTGTTTCTAGGATTTTATTTATTTATTTTATTGTTGTGATTTGAAATTCAGTGTTTCGATGGGACCTACTGAGATTCCTTCTCAGTCTGCGGAGGTTATTAAAATCCCAACTGCTAACTATGAATTCGGCGCTAACTTCATCGATCATCCTAAGGTATACATTCCCTTTCATCTTTTTTTTAGTTTTTAGTTTTAATCTACGAAGCACAGCACTGACACTGATACAAATAATTCTTATTGATATGTGATTATATGTGTCCTTGACATTGACGTCAGTCACTAAAAATGACTTTGACGTCAGTGACACTAAATACACCTTCAATCAGAACTGTCAGCAGTACAGAGGATTCTGACATGTATACTGGTAATATTTTATAAGAAAATGACTTTATTGAACTAATTTCTTCGGCGTCGAAGACTGTCACGTGTCGGACACCACACAAGCCTTCAACCACAAGCGTTGATATTGTGGAGGTTTTAATACTATAATAATGCATTCTTTGACCATGGTGATGTTTTGTAGCTGTTGCTTTTGGGGAGAGCTATGACTGATGGAAGGGTAACTGCAAGAGTCAAGTATGATGTGTTTGACAATCTCACTTTGAAAGCCAATGCTCAGGTGTGTGTATATGCTTGTTTCAGTTCTGAACAATATAGCTTATGATTTTCTGCTGGTTGCCTGTTTCTACTTCCTTGATTAGTTACCTATGCATCTTTTAGATTTTATTTGATAGTGTTATGAGAGTATGGTAATGTTTTCTTGTGTGTAGTTTTAAGTTTGAAATGATTACTTATTGCTGGTTGAAAAGGATAATTTATCTGCCATGGAATGATCACTCAATTTATTTGCAGAGTATTTGGTTTATGACATCAACTTACCCCTTCCCCTTTGTTATTTGTAGTCTTTTGTTGTTATCCTTTTTATTCACCATAACTTCGTATTTTCTTGCCTTTTTACAGCTAACAAGTGAGCCACATATGTCGCAAGGGATGATCAACTTTGATTACAAGGTCAACTATCTTTCCTTTTCTGATTATTTCATTTGTTGCCCTCATCTTCTAGTTGTCATATATTGTTTTTGTAGTTTCTTAGTGGAGCATTATCTGATTATGCATGCATATTGTCATCATGTACTTTCCCTGTTTTATAGTTCAATATTGTATTTTTCAGGGAAAGGATTACAGAACACAGTTTCAAATGGGGAATGGAGCCTTGCTAGGGGCAAGTTATATTCAGGTAATGGATCTGCATGCAGTGTGCCATATTTCTTTTTTCTTCTTCTTTAAGGGCCTGTTTTATATGAAAATCTGGATGTGATTAACAAAGAAAGTCATTAAGGTTAATTAAAATGTCTGTGATTATTTTAATTAGTATTAGGAGTATTATGATTTTTTTTATATTTAAAGGTGGATATTTCTACTCAGGTATGGTAAGGTACAGGTAAGGGTAAGTGCGCCATTTTAAAAATACTTAAGGTGAGTGTTCGGTGATAAAATACACGAGAGCTTTTTTTATTTTTTATTTTTTATTTTTGAGTGTACGGCGATAAAGTAATGAGAGTTTTTATTTTATTTTAGAGTAATGAGAGCTTTTTTATATAATACAATTTTAGAGAGCTAAACTTTTCTATTCACAACAAAACATCACATTAATAGATTGTAAAGTAAAAAAATTGTGTTTTCTTACAACACAGAAACTCAAATAAACAAATATTATTATATCAAGGGGGAACCTTGGCGCAACGGTAAAGTTGTTGTCACGTGACTGATAGGTCATGAGTTCAAGTTATGGAAACAACTTCTTGTGTAAAAAACGGGGTGAGGCTGCGTACAACACACCGAAATGGTGGGACCCCTTCTCGGGCCCTACGAATGCAGGAGTTTTAGTGCACTGGGCTGCCCCTTTTATATTAATATATGAGAAAGCCACAAGTATCGGGTATATATACGTGGCACAAGTACATCACCATTAAATAAGTGCTCATGCTTCAGATATATAGATATATGAAAGATAGAAAATTTTCAGTGCTATGCAGATGTAAATCATCGTATTCAAGCTTGGTGGTTGAAATGGAGAAGAGCCTCAGGGGTTTTGTGCGATAAGAAAGTACCACTTAAGCTGAAAGGAAAGTTCTATCGGACAGCAGTCAGACCGGCAATGTTGTTTGGTACGGAGTATTGGGCGGTGAAGAGCCAACACGAGAGTAAAGTAAGTGTAGCGGAGATGAGGATGTTGCGCTGGATGAATGGTAAGACTAGACAGGATAGGATTAGGAATGACACCATTAGAGAGAGAGTGAGGGTAGCACCTATAGTAGAAAAGTTGGTAGAAAATAGGCTTAGATGGTTTGGACATGTAGAGAGAAGACCCGTAGATGCCGTTGTAAGAAGAGTAGATCAAATGGAGGAGAGTCAGGTTAAAAGAGGTAGAGGAAGACCTAAGAAAACCATTCGAGAAACCATTAGAAAAGATTTAGAGGTCAATGAGTTGGATCCGAATATGGTTTTTGATAGAACACTATGGCGTCATTTGATCCATATAGCCAACCCCACTTAGTGGGATAAGGCTTGGTTGTTGTTGTTGCATATGTATATGGAAGATAGAAATTTTTCAATAATGGAAATAATTTAAGCTCTCTAGATATATAATTGCTTTAACATTTTTAACTGAATAGTAGTTTGGCCAATATTTGAGGTCAGGTGATGGTCAATCTGTCATTGTTGAATGATATATTTTTTTTAATTTCTTCTTTGTATGAAGTCATTAGTAAGTTCGGATTATATATTACTCCAAAGGTTTGGTCTAGTGGTTAAAAAACAGGTCTTGGATCCGGAAGTTCTGGGTTCGAACCCCGCCAGTGCCTTTGGAGAGAAATTAATGTTAATCCCTTTGTAAGTGCTCTAAGTCCTAAGGTCTTACCTGCCTTGGACTGGGGTGCCATCTCCTCACCCTAAATTTTTGTAACAAAAAAAGTTCGAATTATATATGTAAATATAAATTTATGGACTTGTCTATGCGGCCATCAGCTTAATTTTTTCAGGTTGAAATATTTAATTTCATTTGGACCCCATGCATACTTATTACTATCTGCTTCTTTGAAAATTGTTTTACATCAGTGTTAGTTCTTATTTTATTAATATGAATAACTGATGGTAGTATTGAAGATCATTGGAACATTATTCTCTCTGTTTCTTAGTTTTTGAGATACATTCCGTTTGTTATGGGCAATTTTTTCATGTTATCTAGGGTGTGATGCATAATTGTTGTGTTGATATTTTAATTGGATAATATCTATTTCAGTTCTGTTTTGGATTTATTGTAATTCTAAATAGTTCATGAGCTTTACTGTGTTTTCCCTTAATCCTGAACACGTCAATCAATCCAATCTGCTTCATGGTGTGGTACAATTTATGGGCTTGTGAATTAATCTATTTTATTACTGAATATTGACTTTTGTTTTCCAGAGTGTGACAAATCATTTATCGTTGGGTGGAGAGGTATTTTGGGCTGGTCAGCATCGAAAGTCCGGTGTAGGTTATGCTGCTCGCTACAACACTGATAAAATGGTACAATGATTTAAGACTTGTTCCTACATGCACAATCAGCAGCTTACCTGCTTCCCTCTGCCTATATATCTAATTTCTGACATTTTGCATCTGTTTATTTATCTAGAATTTATAGCAATCTATTCTGTTGTTTGTAAGCATATTATGCCCAATACTATTGTACTGCTTTACCAGCCAATTTCAAGTTGTCTTTCCAATATTCCTGGAGTAAAACTACGATGTACATCATAGATATTAAATACCATGCGGGTATGGTATGCTTTTACTTATCCAATTGTAAACCATTGGTTATGCTACGAAGGGTTACCTATAGCGCTGTCACGTTGCGGAGGGATTTGTGACTGCTGCCGTACTTGCCTGGGGCCACAAATTGTGGGAATATAGATATGATAATGCACCCTTATCTATTCCTCCATTGACCCAACCTCCATGTTCTACCCAGTAAGGGGGAGATGGTGAAGAAGCAATAGTCTGTTTCACATACCCTTCTATAGCCGTAACTATTAGTATATGTATAGACATGAATATGAAATAATAAGGCATCCTTTTTAGTAATATATGAAATGAATATAACTATTACAATTGTAGTATAATGAAAATATGAACATAGAAATATATAATATTCCCTCTGTTCCTTTTTAGCTGTCGTTTTTGGGTTATTTACACATACCAAGAAAACTTAAAATGAATTTTGTTACATTTGACGAAATTATTTGTTTTTTCCTATAATACTCTTGACTATTTATGATCTCATTTCACTTATTTCTTGTTCGAATAAATACTCAAGGGTATCATTAATGCTAGGCACTATTGGGTTGATAACATTGATGCTATATATCGTATTCTTTGTTCAATGTTTCCTTTTTCTTTGTTATCTATTCATTTTATTCGTGTTGTATGACTTCTAAAATCTATCAAATTGATCATCTGCATCCAGGTTGCCACAGGACAGGTTGCCAGCACTGGAATGGTTCTTTTGAGCTATGTTCAGAAGGTTTCTGAGAAGGTGCGTCCATCATCACATTGTAGATTTGTGCTTTCAGTAGTCCTTTTTATTTCTCACATGAAATGTTCCTCGCAGGTTTCTCTAGCTGCTGATCTGATGTGTAACTACTTGTCAAGAGACGTCACTGCTAGCTTTGGTTATGACTACATCCTCAGACAGGTAGTTTTTTCTTTTATGAATTTAGCCACGGAAAATAGTACGACATGAATGTGAATGTGTGGCCATGTTTACATTAGACATAATTGAGCCTTGAACGGGATTATTGGCTCAACAGTTAGAGTTGCGACACAAATGATTTTGTATGTGATTGTAACATTAAATTTTCCCTAATTGAGTATGAAACTCCACATTGTTCTCATCTTATATGGGTGCATCGGAGGGAAACTTGCTGCAATTGAAAGTGTGGAGCTAATATTGACTTTATATCATTCTCTACATTGCATTGCATCTAGTTGCATTTTCAAGTTTCAGGACTCCCTTGCTGGTCACCTCAATCTAATGAACGTGATTATAATACCATCAAGGCTTGCAGAGTTGAGAAAATATGCATGCTGTAGATATATGTATGTGTGCTGTTTGTTTTGGCACTGTATCCCCCAATGATTTGGATGCCAAAAATACTCTAGAAAACACATAATGGATGTAGTGCACTGAATGTGTAAATAGAATTTCTTTCATTCAAGATTATCCCTAGTTTTTGTGTCCAACTTCGCACATTTTTAGCATAAAATGTATATCTCACAGGTTGTATTTCTTTGGGTTGCTAATTTTTACTGTAGAGGTACAGAGTTGCATTTTCAAAAAAATATCTTTTCATTCATTTCATATTTTATTCAGAGCAACATTTTTGGCTGTCTTCTCTATTTGGTAAGAAATAGAGAAGTAGATACTGTCTCGAACTTTCAATTTCTTTAACCATAGTGTTTTTTTAAAGTTGCACCATATGTTTTCTAAAAACGTTTTCAGTTTTGATTCAATACTGCATTCTCTATTGCTAATTTTTTTTCAATGAAAGCTAGAGCAATGGACCCTAATTTTTCAAATTTCAATGGATACACATATCTGGACAGAATAATTTAAATTGTTTCCTAAACTAGAACCAGGGAGTGATGCTTTGTCTTCCTTGGCGGATTTCAGTGACGCCAGATTTTTTTATGCCTATTTTATGAATTTTAATGCGGATATAGTATTCTGCAATATCAATTTACAGCGGAAGAAAAGCATATTAAGTGCAGTTATTAGAATTTGCAGAAAAGTATAAGTAGACTTTCCCTTTAACTAAAAAAGAACCCTTTGAAAGCTGACTAGGACCACCCTGATATTAATAATAATCCTGTGTTACTGACATGAGAGGTCATGTTGATTATTATGTTGTCGAACTTGGATTAGGGAGGTCATCCAGTGGCCATTTATAAGCCGCCTTATCTGATTTTATCCAATTTAAAAGCCGCCTTATCTGATTTCAACATTTGTGTTGGTTATTTTATAGTGCCGCCTTAGGGGAAAGGTTGATTCCAATGGTGTCTGTGCTGCTTTTTTGGAGGAGAGGTTAAACATGGGTCTGAATTTCATTCTTTCTGCAGAGGTCAGAGCACTTTCCTTTTTAAAACTTTTTGTTGTTAGGGTGTGTGTTTGGAGTGCATGAAAATCTAGTCTGATGAGTATGTTCATATATAAGTTTCTCAGATCATACATCCTGCCTTGACATGATTTACATATTTATTCATTGCAGCTTGATCACAAGAAAAAAGACTACAAATTTGGATTTGGTTTGACCGTTGGAGAATAGATTAGAGCTGGACTAGAGCTGTATTTCCATTTCCTTTAGCCAGACTAGCCTTGCAAGTTTTCTTGCTTCTTTTTACTTGTTGGGAATTTTTCTTTTTGAAAAGAAGAAAACAAAGGAGGAATATAATCATTTGTGTCGGCAAACATCATTTGTTATCCACAAGTTGACCCAACAATACTTCAAATTTATTTGGAACTCTTGCCCTGTTTTCCCTTGAGGGGGAAGGATGTAGAGTGATAGTAGCAGATCAATGCATATTTTGCGATTCAATTTCAACATGCTCATAATGCTCGTTATGCTAATATCAATCGATTTCTTATCTTTAATGATCTATGAAACTCGGCAGCAAGAACGACTTCTTGAAGTCCTTGAATAATTTGGTGATTTGTTGGTGGGTTTTCACACATTCTTGTAAGACTTCTTGGAGGAGTTTACTGTGTAAGAATTAATCAAGTTAATAAAGGATTCGTAACTATATCTTCCGAAGGTTTTAGAAACAGCTTGTCTTTTGTTTTTCTTACTCCCCTCTAATAGGCTGATTTTGCAAGTGCTCTAATCTAAAACTCGCAACCAATACTTATTTATGCTGATACGAATTATTACTATTTTTTTTTAGGAAGTACTCGTATTTGTTTATTACTTCTGATTATTAAAGTTTTTTTGTTCTAGCAAATTTTCTGTCTCATATTCCATAGCGAAGCATTAATTTTATTAATATCTTAATTTCAATTTTGTAATTAGTACAGAACAGTATAAAATGAATTTTAGGGAAAATCACTTTGACCTCTTGAGTTATATTGAAATTAAACTCGCATAACCAAACACATACTTAATCGTTGTTACTTCTATCTATTTAACACTTTAGATGATTACTGCCAACTACATAAAAAATCTTGCCTTGACAAAAATGATTATTACTCACAAGACTGTAGAGTATTTAAGGTATGACGAAATAGTTATTGTATTATGCAACTGTGACCTCACCTCTCCTGCAAGTCTGCAACAACAGTGACCTCAACAAGCTTCTCCAACCTGACCTATTACATAGATTCACCAACCTCACCTCCCTCAACCTCACTTGCAACGACGGTGACCTCAACAAGCTTCTCCTCCAAACCTCTCATTTCCCATTGCACTTCAACATCACTCGTTCTTTCCCTCCGACACAACACCTTTCCCATAAATAGGTTGCAAACCTTCCACCGAAAGAAGATTTCAACCTTAACCTCTCTTAGTTGTTCCAACAATGATAATAGTGATCCGGTCCTCATTGCTTATCCCTTCCCCTATATGCAGCAATTTGATTTGAACGACTGTCGTTACATATTTGAAGAAGGTACTTCTCATGTTTTAAGGACATGTTCTAACATTTCACATTTGAACTTAACCGACTGTTCAAGAGTGAAGCTGCCTGAAATAAATTTCATAGTTTCTAAATGGACGTGTTGAATTTGTCAAGTACGTTAGTTGGTGATAAAACACTCATTGTGATCTCAAAGAGTTGTCGTGGACTTTTGTAACTGGTACTGAACTATTGTTATAATGTCACAACGAAGGGAGTGAAACATGTAGAAAATTGCACACAACTGAGACAGATCAACATGAGTTGTTGCTATAAAGTAGCTACCAGTAGCTTTATCTCCACGGTACCATCAAGATCATCATTGAGAGAGATAGCTGGTACATATCGTTATCATTTTAGTGACAGAGAGAGGGAATTCTTGACGCGTCACAAATGCCTTGTTCACCAGTATTTTGAAACTGCTATATTGAAGTTTGAATTTTGAAATCACGGATGTTTTTTTGTTTTAAGATTTTCTCGGAGATACTACTTTTTTGAATGCCAGTTTACAAATGTGTATTTTCTCATTAGTGCATGTGTGATAATCGCCTAAGTATTTATGCAAGATTATTTATATAATGCATAATGTGAGAGTCTGTTTTTCAATTGTTTGATCTATCAAGCTAATTGCTTTCTGTTTTGGTTTGATTAAAGTCTGTTTCTGATTTTCATATATTGAAGGATTGAAGGAATGACAAGTCTAATGCCTTCAATAAGTTCTATGTATAATGTCAGGTATAGCAAAAGAAGTAGTTCCACATCAACACTATCCCTTGCGTACCATATTTAGATGGTGATATCTTTCAGGGTGTGTATGGCCTTTCACCAACGTATGATCTGATCATGGGATTATTGTTCTCTCAGAAGGCTAAGATGAGCAAGGAGATTGTGGTGTATGGGGGAGTAGGTAGCTCATCTTTCCTTACTATATCAATGTTTCGTCCAGGTTTCCCTCCTCAATCTTGGTGAGTTTTCTATGACGCATTAATCAATCCAACTATGACCACAGAAAACAAGTCATGTGGTATGCCATTTCCTTTCTAAGGATCTCAACACTGAATAAGGTATTCTCATTTATTATTAATACCACAATCCATGCTTAATCAACTAAGGAAGTCCTTGATTTGTGGCAATATTGCATCATTATAAGAGGTAGATAGCAAGGAAGTATAGGGGTCTGAAGGGTTAGAAGGCACATCTACTCCTTATTTGATGTCAATTTAATTCCCAACAAATCAAGAATTATTGCTATAGTTACTGCCTTGTTGGTTTTGAAAACTACTATAAGTACTGGCCACGGCATATTGGGTAATGTTTTTGACAATATCACTAATAATTCATATGTACCAAAAAAATAAAAAATAAAAAGTGCATATATTTTGTTAGAGCATTGATGATGAATGGAATGAATTTTAATGGAGAAAATCATGAGCACATTAAGAGTTATTATTATTTCATTAAAATAGTACCATATGTATGGTTCAACAAATTAATGTCTCTGAGAAATATCTGGAATAGTTTGGTGACCATTTAAACCCAACACAAATTTGGCCTTGGGGATCATGTCTTGTCCATCAATAAACCAAATATTAGAATCAAATTTTCTACTTTTTTTAAGAGTATATCAACTTTTCCAAACATAATTATTCCACCTCAAACTCAATCCCAAAAAAAAGTTTTAAACCACAAACCAATCCCAGTCCTCATATTAGTTGTGATTTATTTGAGATAGATAGAGACGATAATGCCAAAATCATCCAAACTAGAATTGATTGTCATTTTCTCATTCAAACTTAAAGGTTTCCGTAAAAAAAATTGAGTGCACAAATTACCCATAAAAACGTTTCTACGTAACAAAGTTAAGCCTCCAAAATTGAAATACAAGAGAAAGAAATTAAAGTCTAAAAAGTCAACAATAATTGTCTAATCCTATTAGTACGTTTCCACTGTCACATTTCTTTACATTAGGTTTTTCTTGTACAAAAACTTGTTGATTCTTCTTAGCAAAGTAGCTGAATGAAATTTCTTCATCTTGATAAGATTCTCCACAAAATCTGCAAGGTGTAAGAAAAACTCACTTGATCAAAACTTCAAGAATGTAGGCTAAATAAGTTCTTGTTAAACAAATTGGTTTGAATAATTCAAAATTCTTCAAACCATTTAGAAAATAAAAGAGATACATAAAAAGATAGATAGATTTGAAATCCATTTAATTTTCCAAACATTAACACCAAAGATGTCAATTTTCTATTAACTAATGTGTAGAGTTGGGGGAAACAAAATGAAGGCAGTCCACATTGAAAATTGTATTAGTAAATGCACGAATACACCCAGCATTGTAAGGAATCAATACAACAAATGCTCTAATACAGTCACCCTCCAATTCCCTTCACAAATCAATCTCTGGAGCGGTGAAGAAGGAGACATTTCGTGAGAAGAGCGATGGAGATGACGACGGTTGTGGAACTTTGTCGGTGGAGGGTTTTGCGAGAAGTCGTGTGTGTTTCTTTGTTTGTTTTTGTTTTTGTTTTTCAGATTATGAGAATGGTGCCGTTTCGTTTCCGTGAACAAGAAGAAAATAGAGATGAGAGGGTAAATGAGTCTTTTAAAAAAGATTATTTGTCTTGTCCTTAATAAGATATAGTAAACTGTAATCTTTCAACAGATCTTTAACAAAATTTTACTAAGTCACGTTTTTTTTAAATGTTTTACTTTACTTTGAGAATCTAGCTATATGCGATTGTATTTTAGAAAATAAAAGTAGTCTTATCCAAAGAATTAAGTTGATGGCACTCTACAAAGTCAAGAACAACAAATTTGAAAATTTACCAAGTTGAAATGAGTTGGACTTAGATCTATGTTAACTATATTTTTTCTAAAATGAGGTTCGATGCTCCACAATCAAGTGGTTGGAACATCTGTAACCGTCCAATCTCGATCTGATGGTTATAACAAAAATAAACTTAGTTTTTATTTTAAATTTAAAAAATATTGAGATTAAATCTTGACCATTTGATCTTAATTGAACGACTAAGTGACTACATCAATTTATTGATTGCAGTGAATCAAGCTTCTTTTGTTAAACAACAAACACATTACCAATTTATCATCTAACCTTTTAGTTTTGTGTTGAGCCTTTTTTCATAGTCCAATGTCTAGAGATCCCTTGCCATGGCTATCTCTTTTGCTCCTAGAAGTAGCAGCTCTTGTGATTTTTGCAGCTTTGTACTAGACTACTAATAGTTCTCTTTGAGTCTTTCTCTTGTTCATAGTATAGGAGCTGTACATGTTGGAACAAATAAAAGTCGTCTTGTACCAAGTAACTAACCAACATCTAATATCTTATTAATCATAGTATCTTTATATATCCCACATAGTTTTTTTACGTGTCATCTTAAAGTATTTGACTTCGGTAAATTTAAACAAGAGTTGTCATATTTCAAGAACATTTGTACATTCACACAAATATGTTCTACACAAGTTTTTCTCAAAAATCAATGGCTAACACTTTCAGTATGGATTTAAGAGAAAATCTATCATACACCTCATAAGATACATTTTATCAAAAATGCAAATGAGCTACACATGTAATGTAATCAACATTCTTCTGAAGTTCACAATATGCATTGATTTCCAACAAGAATATAAAGCCAAAACAATATAAAAGAAGACATGATTAGATACAAAATTGCAATATGGATTTCATAATTATATGACGTAACATACCATTACCAATGCATAGAGACATACCAGAAACTTAATTAGCAAAACCCAAGGGCTCCACAGCTATCTTGTATTTAGCAACAGATGGAAAAAGCTTTAAGACTTCATCTTTATCAAAATAAGTAAGCAATCCAAAAATCGACAAAATAAATAGAAAACCGAGAACCTCCAAAGAATTTTCAGTGTTTTCTTTCATTATTGTCGCGTCACTTTTCGGAAATCAAGGCTATTTGGTTAACTTTTGACTCACTAATTTTTTCACGACTGAACATTTGTTTTTTAAGAAAAGGGGAAAAAAGTTCAAACTACCCCTTTGAAAAGATTTAGGGTTCGGGGGCTAGTTATACAAAGGGAAGGTATTAGCACCCTTTATGTTTGTAGTACTCTACGGGAACCTCTTGATTTTATTTAATTAATGTGCTATAACTTGCTTGTTTTGAAAAAAGAGTTTAAAGTGATAAAGAAAGAAAGAGACCTATTTATCTAAAAAAAATTATTGATTTGGAAGGACGAGTGCCCTTTACCTACGTACCCGTGAGGGATCAAAACCTCGTAGTTCGGGGTAAAAATTGACGTTTGATTTGTTGTGTGTTTTTTATTTGTTTTGAAAAAGGTATTAAAATAAAAAGCCAAGTGACACATAAGAATTGGTTTGTATTTTTTATATTGAAAGAAAAATAACTCAAAGTAGAATTAAGATTGATTTGAAATTTGATTAAGAAAGAAAATATAAAAAGGGATCACTTGATTTTGAATCAAGGTTTATTATGAAAATATTTTTGTGATTTTTGTTATTTGAATGTTTTTGTTGTTTTGGAATAATAAATGAAGATTAAACTAATGGAGCAATAAAAATAAAAGCGTGTGGATTTCTGTAGTGACGTTGGATCACCACATAATCCCTAACCTAATTTTTTTTGCATTTTTTAACATATATAAAGCGGTAAAGAAATAAAAGAGGACGCACACACGCACACTTTTCTCATTTATATTGTTTACATTAAACCTAGATACATTATAATTGTTGAAAAATAAATGACAATAATTAAAATGCTAAATGATAATAGAAATAAAATGAAACGCAAAAAAATGCTAAAAAGTAAGAGAATAAAAGAAACTAAGAGAAACTAAAAGAAACTGCGTGATATTTTTTCGGCCGGAAATCCAGGTCCCTTCTTTTTAAGATGAAGCATACACTTTCATATCCATGGCATAAGTAAGTATTTGGGTTTTCAATAGAGTGGTTCTTATGGATAATTTGTTATTTAGAAAAATGAGTGCCTTACTTTTCAAATATTTCAAACTCTCCCATCTTAAATATTTATTTCAACCTCCCTTTCTTTTCATTTATCCCCTCTTTGATTCGTGTCTCTCTCAAAATTACTTTTTTCTTTTTAAAGGGACATTAAATAACATGCATTCATGATTCACCTATAGTGATATATATAGTGATTCACCTATTTTTGTCTCTTTTTAAAGGGACACTAAATAACATGCATTCTTGTACTATGGTAGAGAAATTTTATAAAAGAGATAAAACCCAAACATTAGTAAGTAGTAACTTTTATCAAGTTACAAACATTTATTAATATTCATACACACATTTTCATGATTTTTTTATATTTCAATGAACATTTACATCATTTTACACGAGTCACAATAATTTAATTATATTTATTAAATTAATCTTATATTCGTTAGCCCAGCTCAAGAAAATAAATGGGTGCAGTGCATTTGATATGTTAAAGAGCAAATTCATATGTAATTCATCACTTCTCAATATCTAGTGTGTAAACTAAATTCTACCATCAAATTCTAAAAAATAAAATCATACTGGAACTGTGATAATAGTCGGTGGTGGCATGATGGGCGGGCACATGGTAGTCTTGATCATCCATGTGCTTCAACAGTTACAATATTTAGTTTTTTTTTTTTGTCAACACAAGATTGAGAGAAGAAAAATAAACAATCAAGGAGGGTCCGGCAGCATTTATAGGTTTAGAGTTAGACACATGTTCAACCTCAATACTATTGTAGTCAAATATATATAATTTAGATAGCTTCCATTCCAAACTAAGGATTTAGAACAATGTTTGCATGTCGTTTACGAAATGAGTACAATTATGTCCTTATCAATCCAACATTACCACACCATTAAGATTTGGTTTTGTTGTGGGGACACTAAAATCTTTGTCATCCCATTCCAGTCAGTGAGGTTTTGTGCCCTTCCAACATTCCAGATGCAGCATCGAAAACTCAATAGTATTAATTTTTTTCTTAGACAGAATTGAAAGCTTAGCGTAATTTTTATGGATTTTTTTTTTTAAATATATTATTCTATTGATTAAAATAGAGAATTATTTGACATGAACAACCGACCATCTCGTAGTGTAACTAAGAGTATTACAAAAAGTCTAAAATATTAATGGTACAAAATTGTACTAGGAACTTATACATAGGTGATAGTTTTAAAAAACAAATCTTGAATGAAAATAATTAGAACCAAAATAAAAAATAAAAATAATACATACCTAGACCGTAATTTTTTTTTATTATAATACATTTATTTAAAAACAAAATCCCATCACTTGATGTCGGAGACTAGGGATGTTGGTGCAATATTCATTAGTTTAGTTTAGCTAAGCAAACATAGGCATGGGCAAAAAACAGAAATGGTATTTTTATTATTTTTGCTCATAGAAATGGCATACTATAAATAGGCTACTAAATAGAGAAAAACATATTTATTTTATTTTAAGTTAAACTAACCCCCTCAAATTGGCACCAGAGAGAATCGAACCTGAAACCTTGAGGAGGAGCACACTCTCAGGTTCCAAGCCAATACCACTAGGCCAACCCAAGCGGGTTGAAAAACATAAATTATCACATGAAAAACCATTGACCATGATAATTCTAACATTAAGAAATCAAGATGGGATGGCAGCATTAGAGTGCATGTACGTATGCACATGTTTTAGTGAGATGAATTCCAAACGATGGTGATGAAATTAAATGAAAAGAGCGTGTCAATAGCAATACTATATTACTATTCGTATCAAAGTCTTAGGCTGTACAAGCTCAGCTAATTACTTTTCTCATAGCAACTGTACCTCAAACTCCTAAGTTTATACTTGAAACCCAATATGGGGGTATAATGGAGTTGAGCATCCCTTAATTGTTCAAGATACCTTGTCTCATTATCCTAAAATGATAACTCAGAAGCAAAAAAAATCAAAGGAAAAGAAATAAAGGAAACAGTAGAGTAGTATTTGTGATAACTTCTAATAGGATGTTTGGTAGCTCGTTGTGAGTAGGAAAATCATGGTGGTTCGCAAGAAGCAGTCTGTCCTAGCTTCAAATTGCCGCACGGTGATGCTGTGAAAATTGAAGTGCATTTTCCAAACATATGCTAAGAAACGAAAACAAAGACAGGCCTCTGAGGAGTAGTTTTTCTCGGACGCTTTCTGAAATTCACAACTTCAACCCGCCCACATGGCTCAGCTTCAGAAATAGATGACTCCGGTTCCGAATTAAGGTTATCACTCATAGTAAAGTCAATAGCTTCAGTTTTTGGAGTAATGATGCATCTACCACTTTGGTTGAAAGAGTCAACTAAACTCCTTTTTGTGTGAGGATTTGGACCTTGGCTTTGAGGCTCCCCTATCTAACAACAGCACATGATTTGAGTTACAAGTGATGTAATAGAAAACAGTAAATTTTTACCACTAAATAAGAGCACGTTTGTTACCTTGCATATAATTGAGCACCAGCGACTATGCTCATCTTGTAAGTGTTTCCCACATTCTTCGCATGTACTGCCTCCTGATTTAAATCTAGCTGATAAGTTGCTTTCTTTGGATTTTGATTCAGGGCATTGATCACCAGCTTTAGACTTATAGATTGGAGGCCGAGGTTTGAGATGCACAATCCTATCTTTATTGGATATGTAAGTCTGCCAAATCATGGAACAATTGTACGATGAAAATTATGCAAAATTGAGTGAGAGTTTATGATCAATAACAATTGGTACATACTTTAACAATGATAGTAATTGTTGGATTATACTAATAATTAGCTTAAGTTTGAGAGCATATACTTTTAACAATGTTGAATAACAAACAACAGCACAAAGGAAAAATAAACACAATTTATTTCACGGATAACAACATTAGAAAATTTATAATTCAACCCATATGGAAAACTTATTCATTGTAATTTCAATAGGTTCAACCATTAATGGTAATGTCCATCAGATCATTAAAGTCTATCACCAATCAGATTAAAACAAATCAAAACAAGCACAATATACAAACAATGAAACAAATTCATCTCAATAAATCGAATTGATATAAATCATATAGAAAATGAATCAATCACTTGTAATAATGCATTCAAAGTAACCTGAATATTTGAGCAGTCAAAGTGCTTCTGCAGCTCAGAATGGCGGAAAACATCCTGATAGGAATATCTGTAAATCTGAAACCTTCTATGAATGGAATGAGCTTCCTTACAGTGCCTACAGAATCTAACAGCACAATCTACACAGAAAGTATTCTTCTCATTAGATCGAAGATCTCGATGATCATTACAATAGCCAGAGCTACTATTCATAAGAGCTCTAATCCAATCTCTATTCCTTTCCTTTGGTGATTGATCCTTCCCCACCTGCAAAATCCATCATTATTAAGTACCCACAAAATCAATTCAAGAACCCAACCAAAAACTTAATTCACAAATAACCTAAAAGTAAAAACACATTTCAACAATCAATGATGAAAAAAAATAAACTTTAACAACAAAAACCTAAACCTAATCTCAGATATTCAAAATACAAATGAAAAATCAACCAAATCTTCACATGCAAATTTCAAATTTGGTACATATACTCATCTAATCTTAACTGAAAACAACCAACATTTAAAACAAGAATAAAATATGAATCAAATGGTCACAATGAGTTCAAATCAAACTAAACAGAATCATCAAGAATCAAACGAATCTAAAATGCAAAAGCTGTTATGAATGAACATTGAATTGAAAGCAAAATGAACGAAATCAGAATCAGAATAGGTTAAAAATCAAAACTTTATAAGAATCCATGGAAAAATCAGGAAATTGATGAATTGTTCTTGCCATGTTTTTGATTTGAGATTGGGTACACAAAAGAGTAGAAAATGCGGCGAAGTGAAGAAGAAACACAGTTAGAGAGAATGTGAAAAGGGATTGAAATAGAAGAAGTGTATTTATGAGTTGTTATTTATTTATTATTGCCGTTCTGATTTTAATTTTCATTTTCATTTATTTGACCAAAAGAAAGTTGTTTATTGAATTTTAATTCATAGTATAAACATTACAGTGAAACTTTTTTTTTGTTGACTATACGATAATGAGGGGAAAGAACTCATGTAATCTAGACTTCAACCTGATGACATTACATATTTCATATTCTTTTGAATAATTCATTTTGATGAAATTTAATAACCACTAAAATCAATTGTTTAATTCAATATAAAAAAATTTGTATTGAAAAATTACGATAAACTTATAAAGATATTTTATGAAATAACTTATAAAATGATGTAATTTGATTGAACATACCTATATAAAAAAAAAGTTTTACAGTGAACATAAATTAATTTTTTTTTTGAAAAAATAACAACACCGAAAACATAATTTAGCTTGCGGTATTAAATCTCATTGCAATATTCTATTCAACTTCGACAAAAAAACATGCTAAAAAAAAGTTTTGCAAAAAGTATTTAAAGTTAACCACGAAATTTGTGAATATATGTCATAACTTACCTATCAAAGAGACATTTTAATGTAATTTGATTGAATTTATCTATAAATAACACAGGTAATAAATTGGAATTTATCCTTTTTTTTGTTATAACCTTGGAAAAAATTGCTTTCTTTGGGTGCAAGGGTGAAGGTTAAAGTACCGTACAATCGGCGGGAAGGTAAATGATCTGATGCGGTTGGATTGGAATATGATCCGACGGTGTTGGTTGGTTGAGAGTGAATGTACGGTGGGACCCGGTAAGAGAAAGTATTGAAAATCCCAAAAAATTCGCTAGCTGCCACCCACCAATTTCCCGCCAATTTAACCGAAATTCTCGGAATCTATAATTCCTCATTTATACACGGTGGTATTTATTTTTTTATTTTCCATATACTCATTATAAATAAATGAAATAAAAAAATCAATTATGTGGTGGCCCAAAATATACAAATAACTCAGAAAAATCTTACTCAGAAACCCCAAATTAGAAGTTATACTGTCACGCTGGTAGCTCAAAGTGATAAAAGCAATCACGGGCCGGGTGTTTTTTACATTTAAAGTCAAAATTGAATAAAAGCTACTTCAATTAATTTGGTTAGATATACTGTACCATGGCTTCACTAGATTTAATAATCGAATTTCTTGACTTGGTGTCTGATAAATTTAAAAATAATGTTGAAACAAATTTATATACAGTAATTTTCTTAGCTCAATTGGTAGGAATATTGCATATTATATGCAGGGGTTGGGGTTCGAACCCCAAACACCCCATTTTTTCATAATTAAATTGTGTGAGCTCTAGCCACTAAGCTACTTGAAAAAGAAAAAAAACTATTAACTTCTTCTTTTGTAAAAGAAACAAACTAGTACCTTCTCCCTTAAAAAAAAACTACTAGTACCTTCACCTAAAAAGACAACTAGTGCACAATTTTTAAAATAAAATGCCGCACATCATTAAGGCAAATTGATTAACCCAATTAGCACAGCTCCTTTTATTTAAAGATGGTGTCCTTTGCGAGTAGGGGTGGCAAAATAGATGGATCAGATAGATATGGATTTGGATCCTAATAGATGGATCAAAAAAGATTCATTAGTCCATTACAATTCACTTCTTTTTTTTCTTAAAAAAACCATCCAATCAATTCAATTAGAATAAAGTTCATCCAATCCATCCATTATTATATTTTAATGGATGGATAATTTATCCATCCATAAATCAAAGTGCATTATTTTTTAATAATTCAGAAATATTAAATTTTATAAATTAAAATTATGGTAAACCAAATTTTATAAACCAGAATTTCAAATATAAAATAGCTTAATCAAAAAAACTTATATTATACAAAATAGTTTATTACGATATCTTTTTAAAAAACAACTTATTTATGCAAAAACAACTTATTACGATCTCATTTTTAAAAACAACTTATTCCAAACAGCTTATTTATGCAAAACAGCTTATTCGAAACAGCTTATTAATGCAAAACAACTTATTAGGATCTCTTTTTTTAAAACAGCTTATTCAAAAGAGCTTATTTATGCAAAACAGCTTATTACAATCTCATTTTCAAAAACAGTTTATTTATGCAAAACAGCTTATTATGATCTTTTTTTAAAAAAACAGCTTATTCGAAATAGATTATTTATGCAAAACAGCTTACTAGGATATCTTTTAAAAAAAACAGCTTATTTAAAATGTTTGAGACTGCACCAGTATGTGCTTACCAACTATCTTTATCATAGGTTTTAGTAGTTCATTAAAAATGTTTGCTGTTGACAAATGGAGACTATCCTTTATTTATTGCACTTCTTATTATCTCTTTTCTTATCTAATTTCTTTCTATTTACGTTGATTCTGCAAGGTCAATGTGGAACGTATTGATAGTGGTCAACTTGAGAATGCTGGTATGTATGATGTTTTTTGTATTGGTTTTTGTAATACAATATCTAGACTTTGTGTTGATATTGGATGTGTGCTTCATTGTTTTTAGAAGTGATTGTTTGACATTGATTTAATGTTGCATTTATATCATGTCACAGTCATCAAAGCTGTTAGTTCATCTGAACCATTCACTGGTGCCTCACCAGCTGCCAAAAATGAAGATGAGTAGCATCAAGATGATGAGATGGACAAAGGAACCAATGCTGGTGAAAGGTAAACAGACATCTACTTTAACTAGCAATAGAAGTGACAATGGAAGCAGTAGTGAAAGTGAGGACAGTATTAGTAGCAGAAGTGGTAAAAATCAGTGATCAAGACCCGATTGTTTCAATATAGAATTGCACAACATTGAATTTTTTCTTTCTTGTCCATTTAACATTTATCATTTAGCATTTTTGTTACAGATGATCCATTTACCATAAGACTGAGTTAAAAGTGATATGACATACTTGGTTGATGTTTTTAATTAGTCTTCAATTTTAGGATAGAAATGATTGATTGAAATGTGTATGATTTTAGTCCTTGGAAAGAAGTAGCTCATATTTTAGTACATAATAGTATAAAATCAATCATATAGCAGTGAATATTTTGTGGATTTTTAGTAACAACTGAAGTTACTACATTGTCTAATGCAACCCCTTAGGAGAATAATGCCTTGTTCACCGAGACAAGTAGAACCAGGTGAAGCAAGATCTCATATGAATGATGATATAGTCATAGTCACAGTCATTGAAGACAAAACACAGTTAGTCCCCCTTGGTACAAGAAGGCGCTGTACTGCCAGAGCATTAAGCCAGCAGGAACCACTATCATCAATATGAAATTGATTATAAGTTACATGATCAAAACTAACACTACATTTGGAAAATATATAAAATATATACAAGTCTGTATTGGTTCTTATTCTTAGCCATATATTCAACGATAGGTTCTCATAGTAATTTAAAACGTTTTTTTAAAAAAGAGATCTTAACAAGTTGTTTCGAATAAGCTGTTTTTTTTAAAAGAGATTATAATAAGCTGTTTTGCATAAATAAGCTGTTTTGAATAAGCTGTTTTTGAAAATAAGATCGTAATAAGCTGTTTTGCATAAATAAGCTCTTTTGAATAAGCTATTTTGCATAAATAAGCTGTTTGGAATAAGCTGTTTTTAAAAATGAGAATCATAATAAACTATTTTGCATAAATAAGCTGTTTTTTAAAAAAAATCGTAATAAGTTATTTTGCATAAAAAATTATTCGTTTTGATATTTTATTTTATTTTATGAAATTAAAAAAAGTGGGAGAGTGATGATTTAATTTAAAAAAAATAGTTTAGTTAAAAAAAAAGTTGATAATCAAAAATATAATTATTTAAATAAAAAAAGATTAGGCTTAAGTGCAGTTTTGCCCCCCCTATTTTGATTGAATCTGGATTTTACCCCCTCTATTTCAAAACTCGGAGTTTTACCCCTCCTGTTTCAGTTTTTTCTGAATTTTGCCCCCCACCACATTTGAGTGCACTTTGGTTGATGTGGCAGTGATGATGTGAATTTTAAAATATTATCTTATTATCCACCTAATTAATTATTTAAATAAAATATTTTTTAATTACAAAAAATAAATAAATTTTAAAAAAAATCAAAAAAAACTTTAAAAAATATCATAAAATGCAGAAAAAATTCTTAAAAATTCTAGAAAATAAAGATAAAATGTACGAACAAAACCAGAATAAATGAAAAAAAATCCATTAAAAATACATGGAAAAACAGTATAAACGGGGAAAATATTCCATTAAAAAAGCATAATGCACCTGTAAATATTTGGATGATCATTAGCATAGTTATATCCCAAAATACAAGGTTAAAAGTTGTTCATAATCCTAACAACTCAATCAAAAAAACATACTTAAAAAGCCACAACGGCTCTATACGTGTTCAATATTACACCTAATAATTGAGTGAAAAAAACAAGCATAACAGTTGAATGTTGCAATAATATATGTCTAACAGCTGAATCAAAAAACAGTCCCCTAATTAATAAACTATTATCCTCTAGAATCTTGGGTTGGAGGAGGATGTTGTGACCCTTGAGTTAAAATAGTGGCCGCCCCATCACCTCTTTGTGCACCAAAACCACTGGCTCCAGACCCACTAGCACCATTTGCTCCTTGTGTATCAGACTTTTTCCCCTTCTTTTGTTTCTATCAAAATATTGAATCCCAAAACAAAATATTC
>Ga0228711_1003356_pt1 | contig 24809 bp, 7 predicted proteins | sample MedpolnodulmetaG_2_FD_177996 | JGI IMG/M metagenome (GOLD analysis project Ga0228711, IMG submission 177996) | Root nodule microbial communities from Medicago polymorpha collected in Santa Monica, California, United States - brown nodules | ecosystem: Host-associated > Plants > Roots > Nodule... | reverse complement strand
CTGGTTTTTTTGATTTTTTTTTTTTTAAGATCTCTTTCATGTTCTCTACAATTTTATATTACTAATAAAAAGTTTTAATAGCGGCGGAATTTAGATACGAAAAAACATGAAATTTGTCTTTAATTCTGTCATTAAGTGTTAATGACACCTAATTTAACTGTCTATTTAATATTTTTGTCGTCACCAACAGTACCTTGCATCTTCGAAGATTGTATTTTATTTTATATGATCTTGAATGGGAATGAATGACTTATAATTTTGTTAGGGTTTGAACAAAAAGTTTGTTTGAAATTAAGGAAGAGTAGGGTTATGTGTGTTGGTCATATTTCAGAGGTAAAATCCAAATTCACTGTCAGTAACGTGTCAGAGTAGCAGTACTTGACTTTTTTGTTTTGAGGTAAGGTCACTTGACTTGTGTCTAATAATGAATTTGTTTCTTTCAACTAATTAATCAACCAAATCATAACGGCCTTAATTAACATTATTAGTAGTACTCCAAAAGAATTTAGTTCTTTCAACTTAGTTAATTAACGAAATCACAAAGACCATCCACAATGCGGCATTTCGTTTGGGTGTTTAAATGGGTCCCGACAGAACACACCACTTGTTTCATGATTAATATATAATAAGCACTTAATATCTCCAACACAGCACTCGAAATAAATTAATAAATGAGTCCTAGTAATAACTATGTATTATTAAATTTTAACAATAATTTATATATTCATTCATAATTATATAACTATGAAATATTGAATTAATTTCATTATAAACTATAAAAAAGTGAATAATTTTTCAATTTTATTAATAATTCAGAAAAATTAAAACTTGAAAAAATCAAATTAAAATAAATTACATACGCTTGATTTCTTTTTAACTTTAAGATTAATAAAATATTTGATGTAGTAAAAAATAGTCTGTCATTGAAAATTCAAAGTTGATCAATTAAATATAACATTTGTAAGTATTATTTAATTTTTTTTTACTATTAATATAATATAATAATTGAATAAAGAAAAAAAATTACAATTAATTGTGTATGTGGGACCCACATGTAATAGGAGAGAGAGGGTGCCTATATAAGCACCGATCTCTATAGGCACCCAATTAATTGATAACACAATGGGAGCGCTTATTTGATTTGGTGCTTAATAGGGGAAGAACCCTCCATTGTAGATGGTCTAATGAACTTTATTATGTCAACTTAGTCCAAAAAAAAATAGCTTTATGTCACTGAATTATTTAATTTATCACTAAATTATTTATTTTTTTGTCCTCAAGCACTCAAAGTTAGCTGACAGTTCTTTTTGCTATTCAAATTGCAATTTGTTTACTAGAATAGTAAAATTAATTAACCGGAACAATTTGGCTATTGTAGATTTATTTCAAACACACGCATGAAATATAATTCACAATATCAATATCTAGAAAGGAAAAAGAGAGAGCATATGCCCTTTACCCATTTTACCTAGAAAGGAAAAAGTCAGCATAAATCTTTGAACAGGAAAGAATAATGGCAAGGACAATGACGGCAAGGACAATGACGAAACATGCATCCTATTCAAACAACTAATTCATTTTTCATTTATACTAAGCAGTTTCTCATTCATCAATATTTATCAACTTTTTCTGTCCAAAAAATTTTAGCAATTATTTGCATCTTCAAACCATTAACTTCATGTTTTTTTTTTAATAACAAACCAAAGAAGCCGGAGATAATCAAACCTAAAACTTAAAAAAAAACGAAACATATATTTTAAGGTTTCAAGCTAACATTATCAAATCAAACTGCATAGATTTAACTTACAAGTTATTTACTAACATCTAGCTGTAAGCTATTTTTGCTATTCAAATTGCAACTTTTTATTAAAACAAAATTATTTAACCGGAGTAGAACAACTTGGCTATTGTGAAGAAGACGGTAGCATACGGTTGACCTATTTCAGAATTAATGTTGGCGACTTTGCAATTAAAGTATTGATTGTGGAATAGTCAAAGGAAATGGAAAGTGTGTTGTTATCTATCTCTACTCACAAAGCCAATAAAATTAGTGAGAAAGAAAAAATAATGCTTCCTCAATTTTAAAATGAGTGTCGCTTTAGCCAATTGCATACAGATTAAGGAATGGAATAAAGTAGTCAAATGTCATAACAATTTTACCAAATTATCCTAAGCAACTATTGGTTTGTTTTTCACTAAAGAAAAAATAATACTTTGGAAGTAGTGTAACATAGTATTAATTGAAGGGTACAATTGAAAAGAAAAAATTATTGCATTGGAAACTGAAAGTGACTTTCATTTTGAAATATTTTTTTTTTGCTAAAACGACACTCATTTTGAAACGGAAGGAGTATAAAATTAGCATTTCAATAGTAATTTTTTTTACCGATGAGGTTTGTATTTATTTTACAAAATTGATCTATATTTTCTACCATTTCATGGGTTGTTATTTAGCGGTAATGATTTTATTTTTTCGGAAAACGACTATTAATATTACAATTGAATAAAGCACTCCCTTTAACTCGAAGTACCAGAGAGGGCCAGCGCCCAGCATTATCATGGACCAAAAGACCCAAACAAAGCCAACAGTTAGTAAACAAACTGCCTCTGCCTCAGCAATGCAAAAAGTCAAAATATATTAAAAGCAAAATCAAAGGAGTACAAAGCAAAGATTCTTTGTTTCTACCCAAAAATGACAACAACAATGAATAAACACAATGTTCGTGTGTGATAAAGAGCTGCCTAATGTATTGCAAAAAGTCAAAATATATTAAAATAAAAAATCATAGTACAAACTACTCCCTCATATATCTTCACAGATCACGTGGTAAAAGAATATGCATGCTCACCATTCCTTCCAATCTCTTTTCTTCCAAATTAAGCCAACACCCGAACCACAATCAATGAGTTGGAATGTAGATTTGATTTGGTCCATACGACTAATTAAGTTAGCCTGTAATTTCGAGAGACTCAATTAATGGAGTCAATAAAAATTAACTTTTGTTTTTTCATGAATTAAATATGTTGTCTCTAGCATGAAGATTTCGACACGGTCTGAGTAGTCTTTGTTTGAGACTTGTGTTTGAGTCTTGTTTGTTTCTGCATTTTGATTTTTAGCACTAAATTTAATAATAATTAAGTGAAAATGACTTGCATTCTTGCTTCTGTGACACATCATAAGCCACTGCCTCTGCCGAATCCTAAACGAGGTGAGGAACATTTGAAGTTTAGGTACACAATTTTATTAAAGTCTTTGCAAAATAAAAAATTCATTTGAAAAGTGCAAATAAAATTTAGTATGTGTAAATTTTCAAAGATAAGTATGTGTAAATTCCAGATGCAAGTGCAAATAGAATATACTATGTGTAAAATTTTGCAACACCTCACTTGCTTGCTTGCACGAGAGTCCTTCCATCCGGTTTGAACTTCGACGGACTTACAAAATTTTAAGGAAGTGTTAGTATACTATAGATAGATCCATTCAAGATTGGACACGTAGGTTAACCTTCAAAATGGGACTTTTATTACGAGTTAACCCTTTTTAACAAAAATAAATAAAGATTAGTTACGTGGCTTATTTTGGAGCATAGGATTCATTTGACTGATTTAGGAATTACTCACTCTATAACAATTTTGGAGGCATGCATAGTAAACGTGAGTGTGTCTAATCCGTCTCAAACATGCGGCAACGGCTTACAAACACAAAATCAGGCATTGATCGAACAAGTAAAAGTGACCATTTTACACTTGTTAAGATAAGTGGTTGGTTGTTTGCATTAATTCATCTCAATTTCAATAAATATAAAAGAAAAATTTAATTTAATTGACTGGCACTGTGTTTAGAAAAAGTTTTTTTTTTAAGAAGTTATTAACACCCTAGGCCACTTAACCACACACACTAGGACCCTTCTCTAAAAAAATAGGATCATTAGACATTAATAGATAAAAGTCTCGTCAATGTTACATCCTTTAATTGTTCAACAAAATTCTAATCCATTAGTCGGTTAAAGACAGATTTGTATCTGCCAGCAAAATGACAAACTCTTGTCAAAATGTCAACATAACATGCCCTTGTTAAATCATTTATGCCCCTCCCTAACCATTTTTCCACTTAATGTACTTACTTATCTGTACTTTGAATTGGATTAATTGAATGAATTACGAAAGAGATTAATTAAAGAAATATAAAACAAAAACAAAAAAGTAAAAGAGAAATGACTGGGTAAAATTAGTAGATCTAAAATAAATTAACCCTCTTTGCTGCTATAAATATAGTCCCCTCTCCATTGTTTTCATTACACATTTCCTCACTATTTCATTAGCCCTCTAAACTTCTTCTTTTCTACGCTTATTCACCTATATACCTTTTTGTTTTAGCAATGTCTGATTCAAACAACAACAACATTAACACCGGTGCGTCTAAGTTCCCAACACTTCAGGGTATTCTATATCCAGTCACACGGCCACCACCCCAAACTGGTGATACCAATAACAACACCAAAGGAACTAATTTCCCCACAGTTCAGGGTTGTCTTTTCCCCACTACCAGGCCTGGGTCGCGGGGAACTTGATGAGCAGATTACACCATCACCATCTTCCACTTCCACTGTGTTTTTATTTTCAAATCCACAAAATAAACCTTTGAAGTGTACCCCTTTCTTTTTGTATTAATTTCATAACTTTATGTTAGTTTCATTTCTTTGTTTTATCTTTTGTTTATGTTAAGAGGCACCTGTGTTTTTGTGACCTTTTATGGTTCTTTATGTTCTAGGCTTTAGCTATGTTGTTGGTTATTTGTTGTTCTTCTTTGAAGAAATAGAATGTTTTGTGTATGAGTTTTAATTAGTATTTATTGTGTTTGTGTAGTTGCCATCCCATCTATCTCTTTTCATTCTCATTCTTTGTTTCTTCTTCTGTTATATATATATATATATATACTAGTTTGAATTCTAGATACACCTACCTACTTTCTTATCCTTAATTTACAGCTGGGATGGAAGGAATGGGAAGTTGGAAGGAGAGAGAAGAGAGGGTTGAGCCAAAAAAAAAAGAAAGAATTGAAGGGATGCATAAAATGTTTGTTTGAAAATAAGAGAGAGGAAAAGGAAATGAAGGAAAAGGATTATGGTAATTAAGAGAAAACAGGATTTTTTTTATTTTATTTTTTTTGTTGAGAGGAAGAAAAGAGGAATTTTCGGTCACTAGCTTCATCAATTTTATGATCCATTTTCTGATCCTGGGATCCTTTCTAATTCTTATATAATCTGAAATTGGAAGGAATGAGCTTGTTGTTAGGGTTTTAATTTAGTCAAAAATATTCTTTGAAAGTAAAAGAAGAAAAGGGGACTGTCTGGACAGAAAGGTTAGGCACTTTGTTGTGAGTGGGTCATGTTTCACCGTTCAAATCCCAATGACACACGTCTAATGAAATTTGTTTCTTTCAACTAATTAACGAAATCATAATGGCGTTAACAAAAAAAAAATTGTTGGGGAAATGGCGTTAAATAACATGATTGCTAGCAGTAGTATAATTTATTTATTTTTTAAAGAAGTGGTATAATTATTTTTTTTGGAGAGAAGTAGTCTAATTATTTTTTTGAAAGAGGTAGTATAATTTTTTTTTTTGAGGGAAGGTAGTTTAATTTTATTATTATGTCAACTTAGTCAAAAAATAATACATCACCGAATTATTTATAATAATAAAATTAATTAACCGGAATAAAACATGATATCGTGGATCTTTTCGAACGCACACGGAAGTAGGAGGGAAGCATATACGGTTTACCCTATCTAAGAAACATTTACAAATCCTCTAAAAAAAACATTTATATCAATTGGAGTGAGGAGGGTGATTTCAGAGTAGTGAATTGTTATGGGTAGGTGCTTTAATTTGGTGGTAATAATTTGGTAATTACAATTGATAAAGGTAGTGGTGCGAGAATGATGTGTAGAATAGTCAAAGGAAAGTGTGTTATCTCATGCACCTGCTAATAAAAAAATGACCAGTAATATTTTTTTCCAAACAATGTAACAGATTTTTACCTATGAAAATAACAATAATGATACTTTTTTTATAATGCTAATTTGATTTTTATTACATAATTGCTTTATAATTTTATTTGATGGATTGGTATTTGGTGGTGATGATCGTAAACAATGGTGTAGTGCAGCAGCACATGTTGAGAAGGGTATAGACTGAGAAAACCAAAGAAAATGTGCGTGTGAAAAAGAAACAAAACAAGTGCATGAGAATGACGTTTTTTTCAAGGAGCATGAGAATGAGAGACGTCATAAATTCCAATTATGAAGATCTTGACTTGTATACTGAAATCTAAATCTATACCACAACTTTAGTTATAACTGAGGCTCAAAAGCTACTATAAAAAATGACATTTCTTAGGAAAAGAAAAAAAGTAAACTCATACTATTTTGAACCATGAGTTATTCATTTATTAACATTCAATTCTTCACATGCATTTTAAGGGATTACGAAAGAAACTATGATATTCGATATTGCTTTTGGTTAATGTAACTTCTTTGTTTCAAACTATATATTGATTATCCTAGTTTCACACTAACACCATATTGAATTAATGAATTCAATAATCTATTCAATTCATTATTTTCATTCATTTAATTAACAATTTCTTGAATAAAATACACACTGGATAATATACAACTTTTAGTTGGTGGTCTCATATTCCATTTATGAAATTGATGTAGTGTTGGTAGACTTTAAGTGTTGTTGCCTGGTTTTTAGTTTGTTGGGGGACTGACCCAGATTAGCGTTGATTTCAGTGTAGGGATTTTGTGACAAGTGACAACAAAGACTTGTATGGACACAAAATTGGACGTATCTTGTGGTCCAATTTAATTTTGCTTCATAGAATTTTTTTAAAGTTAAATCTGTATGAAATATTTTGAAACCATTTAAAAAAAATTATTTTCGAATAGAATAATTTAATTTAATTAAAAACAATTTTTTTTTGGTCAGGTATTAAAAACAATATTACTTTTACTTTTGGGGTTAAACAGTACATGTATGTCGAATTTCTAGGAAATGTGAAATTTATCTTATAAACGGACGTCAGCATGCTAATCAAATTCACTCGTCCCACCTAGCGGTACATTACGTCGGATTAAGTCAATATATACTATGATCTGCTTCATTTCAATTTTTTTTTAATATTCTAATCTATGCTCCCTTTAATTTAGGAATTAAGAAGAAAGTAAGATGTAACGAATGAGTCAATGAAATGAAAAGGGCAATATATGAAATAGGAATATGAACCATTATAAATAAGAGAAGGTCAAAGAAACAAGGCATAAAATATGTGTGATGTAACTTCTCTTTCTCTCTATTCTAGTCTCTCTCTTCTATTCTTCTTCTTATTGTTACTTTATCTTCATATTTACTTATTGTTATCTATCAAAAACAATTGCAATTATCAAGTTGTAATGTTTCTTTGAATTAATCAATAGAATATTGTTTGCATTTTCATTCCAATTGAGTAGAACCATTACATAAGATTGTAGAGTAACATGTAAAAATGAAATTGGAAATTCAAATTATAAAAGCTAGAATGTTTGAACTTCCCAATTTTATGCACGTTACTTTTTTTTAGAGGTCCATGCACGTTACTTTTGAGTTGGAACTTGCAATTTCAACGCTTATTCATTCCTCACAAGTCACATCTAGACCAACTTCTCACCGTCTTGCACCCTATGTATTACTCCGGTCACTATTATAAACAAAAATTTATTTTTTTTAGATTCATTAAGGGCCGTTTGTTTGTGATTTTTTTAAAACAAATTTTTTTTTTCTTCATTACTATAGTGTTGTTTCATTTCTATTTAACTTCATGGTTTGGTTCAGTTTTTATTTTACCAACCAAACTAAACCGCAACATAATGAAAACACTAATTAAACCAATGTCACTTAGATTATAGTTATAAAAACTCAACGAAACTTTTATAAAATGACATATTTTTTCTCTCGTCAAGTTTCTTTTTTGCTTTTTATTTTGAAATGTATTTATGTGGTACTTGAACTTATAGAGAATGATAAAATCTTAGTCTATTGCATTTCTTATAGAATAGGATTACTTTTTGTCCAAAATTTTAATTTGGTTTATATTGTTGGGAACATTGTTGGATGAAAATAAAATTATAATGTTGGATGAAATTTAAAACATTGTTGGAAACGTTGCCAAAAAAATAGTGTTTTGGCTTTTTAACTTGATTTTGATGTTGTAAACAAAAAATTGTGTCGTCTCAAAAAACATTGCACCAACATATCCAACTCAAACCGTATTGATTTGATTCGAATTTTATTTTAAAAGTCAATTAAAGCAAACTAAACTGCATATTTTTTTATCTTACAGTTTCGATGACTTTTAATTAACCTTAAAATCAAACCTCAAAAATACCAATTCGTCACAATTCCGATGACTTTTAGCCTTGAAATAAATTGTAGAATCAATTGTAAGGTGACCTATAGAGTTCACCCATATAGTGGAGTAAAAATGAAATATTATGTTGAAGTGATGGGGCTCTAATGTGCTCGTTTAACCATTTTTATTATGAATTCCCCAATGAAGATGCTCTTAGTAGGTCACTAAAAAAAGGGCCAATTGTTCGGTCCCTCATTCCTTATTTGGTGTTGTCCTTGACTCAAACGTGAAGCGACAAAAGCACTATGTAATTAATTAGTGCCCACTTTTTTCGTCATGCACTGATCCCACATGATGATCCATGTATATTCTCCACACACTATTATATGTTTAACAATCAATCGAAAAATGGTTATACCTAAGCTTAAATCATATGAAGAGTAATCCGAATGCATCAATAGGCAATGTTAGTTTTTTTATGAGCCAAAATATTAATGTATCAATAACTTTTTTTTTTAAAAGGAAATGTATCAATAACTTAAAAAGCTGAATATTAAACTAGCACCAGAAAATTTCTCTCAATAATGTGGCAAAAACTTTCATAGTTTAACCATCACGAAAATAAAACTACAACTGCTGGATAGAGAGAAAGAAATCTAGTAGTTCCCGACATCAATATCTCTTCGATTAAGACATATTAATAATGGTAGAAGGTTAGGTTAAGAAACCAGCATATATATTCCCTTCACTCATGTTTCCTTAAAGAGATAAAAAAGTCAGCATAAACCTTTGAACAGAATAGCACAGGGCAAGGAGGGGGCAATGACGAACCATGAATTCAAACCACCAGCTTATTTTCCATTTTAAGAAACAAAAAAATTGATATCCACAATATATATTAAGGAGAATATCAAGTTTTCATGTAACTTTATTATAAAAAAATATTGATATAAGTTTTTTTTCCTTTCAATTTTACCATCATTCACATATTTTATTTGAATAAAATATATATTATATTTACAATTTAGTTTGATCAAATAATTGATTTTTTTATATTTTTATCTATATCTATTTATGAAGTGGATAAAAGAGTTTAGTTTATCTCACTTCAAAAAAAATTTGGTATATCTATTTTCTTCCATTTTTTACTATTTTATTTACAATTAACATTGTACTTTTTAATTAATTAAATAATTGAACATTTCTGTACATATAAATAAAATGTAAGTTTGTCACAAAAAAATCCATCTTTTGGTATAATCTTTTTTATTTTATCTTTTATTTAAACTTTTTTTTTTTAATTTTATCATTTTCAGACGAATCAAAGAGAAAATTCATCAAAAAAATCAAAGAGAAAGGAAAAAAAAAGATTGTACACAACCATACGGGTTTATGTTCACACCCGTCTCTTTCGTTATGTATAGATAAGATCCACAATTTTAACCGGTAACAAAATGTAAAAGAAAATTAACAATTTTAACCCCCAAAGAAATATTAAACAAAATGAGGATAACAAATAATTTATAAGATTAATTTGATAATTTTTCCTCCTTCATTTATAAATTCTAACTTATTTTAAATTTGTTTGAAATAATCTAACATGACCTTTTTTGGTAGAGTAGGTAGCATCATCTCACTTAGAAGAATACAGGTGGAGCCAGTATTCTACGAAATAAAAATAATTATAAAAGAGACAAAAGGCTGCAACAATTGACTTGTTTGCTCCATCATTCTGAAGAAAGTTAGTCCAATGTGACACCATTTTGACAAAAAATTGTCCCATAATAAATAATCTTTTAAAAAATTTAATATCATGATTTTATACTTTGAACTATAAAATACAGTCTTTCTCCTTGAGAGTGAATCGGTACCATATAAACAATCCATATCCTTACTATATATGTTACAGTTTTGATGGAAATTTATTATAAAAAAAGGTTCTAATATAAGTTTTTTTTATTTCAATTTTACTATCATTTACATTATTTTATTTTAATGTTATATATATATATATATATATATATATTATTTACAATTTAATTTGATCAATTTTTTTATAAATATTTTTATCTAATATAGACATGCAAAGATGGAACTTGCTATTTTAAGTAATTTTTAATTTTTATATTATTATAAAATTTAATTTTACTAAAGATGATTAAGGTCCACCTTTAGACCATTATTAATAGTTGTCATCATATAATCATATATTTATACAATTTATGCTATTAATAGAAGGGAAAATTACACATATTTAAGAAAAAGACATTGACACCTCTCTAGCTTACACTAACCAACCTCCCTCAAGTTATTGTCAAATAGAAGAACTCCTTTATTTTCTGCTAGAGAATGATATTTGTATAACTATTTTATGACAATTTTTGTGTCAACTTTCTTTATCATACTTACATTATGTTTTAAATTTTTCTCTTTATTGTTTTGGTTTTCATGTCAATACCTACTTTTATTTGTAAAGTTATGCATAGTTGTTCTAAAAGTTGTCTCACAAATGGTTATTCAAATAACATACTTCTTTCTACTAATGCCGTTAAATTTGCGATAACTTATTTTCTTTTAGAGAATTGTCCATTAATATATTATGGAGACTCTTGAATTATTGAGTCCACATTAATTTGATAACCATGTCATTGCTGTCGTCAACCAAATTCACCATTTTTTTTTTTGGTGAAGATTCATCATTGATAAAACTAAAAGCACCGTAAACACAATCAAACACAACATGGTATCAGGACTAAGCTTCAAAGTCTTTATGAATTTACTCGAGAGGATTTATACAAGTGAAAAAAGGGCTAAATGTGCAAAAGGGGCTAGACTTACGGGGCTGGGTTGTAAATGTTTTTTTAAAGGATCAAAATGACAAGTTTGTGATAATTAAGGGGTCAAAACTGCTATTACGCCTTTTTAGTTTACATCAAGAGTCGGTTCACAATTCAATCAATTGCCATACTAAAAGTAACTCAACACAATTCAAGGAAATGATGACACAAAAATGAATCTTTATTGGTATCGGGTCATCAACCTCCATTCGGGAGGTATATATATTCTTTTTTTCTTTTGATCAGGTGCTCGTATTTACTTTTGGTTGTTGATATTAGTGGATTGATCATCAATGGTGGATTCAAGAGCTTGTTAAAAAAATGATGGATTCATGGAGGTTTGTTTTTGCTTGAAAAATCACTAAATAAATAAAATTAACTGAAAGTTAACGGTGTTAATAAAAAAGTGAGCTCAAACTTTACTTATATTATATATTATTCTTACCAATTAAGTTAAGTTTATGAGGACAGTTGTATCTCTATTTTATGAGAACTAAAGGGAGATTAGTGTAAGTTTTAGAATTAAACAGAAGGTTAATGTCGTTTTGGTAAGACCTTAAATTAAAGAGAGGTGACTGTAATTTTCCAATAGAAAGTAAAAAATTCACTATTTCCGCATAAATAAAACCATTAAATTAAATGGATCTTTTGTAATTACAGCTCAGTAAAATGGTTGAGTCAAAAGTCAAAACAAGTGAATCGAAAGAATCAGACATATCCATATAGTCACGGTCGATATGGAAACTTATTTGCATTATCTTCAAAGTCGACCTAACTTTAAGATCATATCCAGCTGATTCACTGTTGAAGGACCCGCTGTCTCTTCCATTCGATATGGAGTAGTATAAACAAAACATATATACACCAAGACACACATTTCACTAGTGGGTGATGAATGCTATTCAAATTCAACCAAAATAATCCATTGGAATTAAAATGTACTACATCCTTTTCAACATATATTCATTTTGTCATTAATTTTTTTTTTTATAAAAAAAAGCGACACATAGTATAACCGAATTAGTTAAACAAACATTTTAAACTTAATTAACGTGTAAATTAATCATTTACAAACCTAAAAAAATTAAACTAGCACCAAAATTGGTTATTTTCTAATAGTGTGGTAGAAACTTGTATAGTCTTAATCTCTATGGATGTTTCTGAGTTTCTCTTTAAACCTCTCTAAAATCCCTCATAAGCTTATTTATTGCTCCCCTCAAATTAAAGTTTTTTGGATGAGAGAAAAGGGAAAGAGAGATGAGTTAATGTAATTTTAGTTACATTGACATAATTATCATCATATTTACTTTTAAATGACAAAATCGACCTTATTAAAAATTTAAGTGCTTTAGACATATTGGTTATTACCCATTTTTCCTAACATGTCAATTGCAATGTCATTCTTTTTACCCGAGAACCACATATTCTTCTCTTCTAATTTTATTTTATGAGAATTCTCTTTTTGAATTTTTTTTTACGTGAACTCTTACCCAACACATCATTCTTACACTCTACAAATTAAAATCAAACATCTCATTAAAATAATTAAAAGAATTAATATCAGAATTTTTCTCATTATTTTTAATATTTCTCTCTCCTTTTTCCACTTTCTTTAACCAACAAGAACCACCCACCACTATTTATGTTTTCATTTTCTTAATTAAAAGTACACTTTTTTACCAATAACTCGCTTTATTTTCAATACTTTCACTGACAAAACACACACTACTTTTTTTTTCCCTATCATTTATCTCATTTTCAAATTACTCGTTCATATTCTTTCTTTTTCTAATTTCCTTTCTCTCTCTCAATGAAATCACAATTAAATCCACCTTTTTAATCATGTTATACCCCTATCTGACCTTATTTGGTTATATCACCAGATCATAGACGCACAAATTCTTACAATTAAGGGAGATATGTTAATGTGTCAATTGTAATTTAAAGTTCCACATTAGATGCAAGAGTAGATGTTGAGACACTTCTAAATGAGATGACCAATATAAGAGTAGATGTTTAATTTTTATATTGAATTTAATTTTTTTTTGTTCGCTTCCATGCAATTTTTTAATCAATCCCTATTATTTTAAATTTCTTCACCTTTTCTCTTTGGTGGGATTTTACCATAGAAAAACTCTAATGTGTTATGCTGAATTAACAAAATGCGTGCTTATTAGAAATTTTTAAATGTTAGTGTTTCTTTAATTAAGTCTAATTTTTGGGTAAATTGATTACTCAAAAATCTCGAACTTCTTCGACTCAATTTCTTCTTTATAACCTCGTGGACAAAACACATTTTTTTTACATGTATCATTTATCTCAATCTCATTTTTTTCTTTCTAATTTTCTTTCTCACTTCTCATGAAAGAAATGAACCTCTGTTTGACCTTATTTGACTATGTCATATATTTACGGACACGGGAGTCACACAATTAGGGGGAGAAATGTTAATATGTCAAATATGAGTTAAAGTTCTACAATTGATGGAATAATAGATGTTGAATAACATATAAGTGAGATGACTCATATATATGTACCTAGATATTTTGAATAAAGATGTAATATTAATCTCACGTGTGTGGTTTCTCATAGTCTAATACGATGATACAAACCATATAGGAAACACAAACATTATAATTAAACAATTAATGTTTGTGTACATTTTTATGGCATGGTGAAACAATTAATGTTCCTTAGAATTAGAAGGTGACACGTGTATTTTTGAAAAGAAAAAAAAAAGCATTTGTTTATAATAGAGATTAAGTCAATGGCTCAAATAATAGATTATAATTATTTCAAATCGATCTCTAAAAATATCTTTAAAAAATGCAACTAATAATTTTTAATATAGAAATAGGTGCATTGAGATTTATCAACCTCATTAAAACTTTTCACAAGAAATTTATTGTAATAAAAGAACTTTTAATTTCACACATAATTGTCATATAATTCCGTCATGATTTTCTAGGGATCTGGTCATTAAAAAAGCATGTGGGTCCGGTTGCTTTGAAAATGTTTATCGTCGACAAAAAAGAACGAGGCTTTCATTTGTACATGCCAATATCACACAAAATGGTTGTTTGATTCATTTATGAGGGTTAGGGAAATCAATGTGTAATTAATTAGTGATCTCATTATTCATCAAACAAAAAGAAAATCCGGTATAACATTAACAGTCCTCTAATGTCCATGGAAAGGCAGTCAATTTTTTTGTATTATGGGTTGGAGTACCATGTACTCAATATATTTTCTTATAAAAAAAACAAACCGAAAAAAAAAACTTGTATACCTCTAACCTTAAATGATATGAATATTACTACTTCTGATCTTTCAAAATAAAAACATTAGGCTTTTTATGAGCCAAAAATAAATATACTCCATTGATTTATATATTTAAAAAGCTTAAAATGATTTACTCAAAAAAAAAAAAAGCTTAAAATTAAAATAGCATCAAATTGGTATGATTTTTTTTGTCGATTATATGGCATAAACTTTTTACGTTTTTTACTATCACAACAAGAAAAGCGATATATGATATATGTAGGAGTAGATGAGAGTGTGAGGGCCCACAAAAGGACAAAGGTTGCCCACAAGTGATAGCATGGCATAAACTTCTTAAGATGATGAGATGAGATTCAACATAACCTTTGAACAACAATGAAGGGAGCGACAATGACTTGCTTCTTCTTACGATGATGATGAAAAATGAAATCTATATCCAACTTACCTAATTCTAAGAGATCCTAACTTATAGTATGAAATTGGCACAAAAGTCGTTGGATCGAATAAATTCCATTTTACTTCTATTAATTCTTTTCCACGATCTACGTAAGATTGATAAAAAGAGATCAAATTAATTCAATGGATCAAATAATAGATTATAATCATTCTAAAAGTACTCTAAAAATATCTTTAAGAAGTGCATGTATTTTAATTTTTAATAATAAAAAAAGGTGCATTAATTTGAGATTTATCAACCTCTTTTAAACTCTTCACCCCATAACTTTTTCACACATAGGGATTTGGCGTTTAATTATTTTCTCTATCGTTAAAATAAAACTCACAAAAGCGCGTGGTTGATTTCATTTATGAAAGGGTTAGAGTGTGCGACAAAATCAATATGTAAATTACTCCACATGCACTACCACATGTTGCTTTCGGATGACATATGTATATTCTCCTCAAGCTTTTTTGTTTGAATAAATTCTCCGCAAGCATTTATCTCTCAACATCAACCAATTATTTTTTATACCTATAAGCTAAGATCATATGAAGAGTACTGCACTAGGCTTAGATATTAATCAGAATGCATAAATAGGCAAATAGGCTTATTTTATGAGCAAAAATAAATGCATTAATTAATTTAAAAAACTAGAAATTAAACTACAACCAAATATTTCCTCTCTCGATAATATGGCAAAAACTATTATAGTTTTGCGAATCACAACAAGGAACTAGCTAGCTATAATAAGAGGTAGGTAGAGAAAAAAAATGTAGTTCACAATATCAATATTTCTTCGACGAGGATATATATTAATGGTAAGCGGTTAGGTTAAATAGTCAGCATATAACCTTCACCCATGTTTCCCAAAAAGGAATGAAAAAAGTCATCATAAACCTTTGAACAGAAGACCAGAAGGACAATGACGGAACATGTAATCAAACCACTAGTTTGTTTTCCATTTTAATAAATACTGTAAAACAAAAAAGTAAAACATAAATGACTGGATAAAATTAATAGATCTAAAAAAATTAACTGTCTTTACTACTATAAATAAAGGCCCCCTCTCCATTGTTTTCATTGCACATTTCGTCACTATTTCATTAACCCTATAAACTTCTTCTTTTCTATCCTTATTCACCTATACACCTTTTGTTTTGGCAATGTCTGGTTCAAACAACAACACCAATGGAAACAAGTTCCCCGGCATGCAAGACGTTTTTGGTACTAGGCCACCCCCGCCTAGAGAGACCACTGGTGATGCCAATAACAAAACCAAAGGTACTAAGTTCCCAAGACTTCAGGATATTATGTTCACTACAAGGCCTGGGCCACGGGGAACTTGATGACCACACCACACCATTTTCCACTTTCACTATGCTTTCTTTAATTTTCATGTATGATCAAGGTTCTCTTTTGAACTTTGAAGTGTCCCATTTTCTTTTTGTTTTCATTTCATAGTTTTATGATAGCTTCACTTCTTTGTTTTAGCTTTTGTTTATGTTAAGGGGCACCTTTGTTTTTGTGACCTTTTATGGTTCCTTATGTTAAGGGACTTTTGCTAAGTTGCGTTGTATTTTCTTTCTGGTTGGTGTGTCTTTATGTGGATTTGGTTATTTGTTGTTCTTCTATGCAATGATAGAATATTTTGTGTTTGAGTTTTAATTAGTACTTATTGTGTTTCTGTATCTCTTTTCACTCTCACTCTTCTGTTTCTTCTGATCTTGGGTTTGTAAAAGGGTTCTTTTAATTTCTACTAGTATAACTGTATAAGCACAATGATGACTGCATCTTCGTGAATCGTGAGTGATTAATTTGCGCTTTACCATCACGTATTTTCTTCCTCTTTTCTCTTGTTAAAAAGAGAGAAATAATTGTACCCCAAAACATAAAAAGAGAGAAAGAAAAGTCTTTTACTATGTACTTAAGATCCTCAAGCTCCTCTAATTTTGAACTTTGAAGGTTTTTTTTTCTTCTTTTTCTTGCTGTATCTCATACTAGTTTGTTACTTCAAGATGTTCCAATTAATGTATCTTCAGGAGATATGTGGGAATTTTAATTAGAATGAGTTATTCTCTTCAGTTTCTTGTTCTCTAACCACTGCACTGTACTAGTTTAAACGACATAAGTTCGTTTAAGTCAATTTTAACTTTGCATCTTCACAAAGCGGTTTTTGTTTTATAACTATGATCTAGAATTGGATGGAATGACCTTATTGTTAGGGTTTTAATTTAATCAAAATGTTTGTTTGAAATTGAAGAGATGAAGGGGGACACTAAGATTTTCTAAAAGGAGAAAAAGGTTCTTTGCTTTGTTATCTAGTGACCTGGTCTTGTGTCAGAATTCAAATCCCAATGCATGTCTAAGGAATTTGTTTCTTTCAACTCATTAACTAAATCATAGTTATAAAAGAAAAACCACTTTGTGACAAAGGTAGTGGTGTGAGAAGGGGCAGCACTTCGGTGCCTTTGGCTTCGGTGTCTTTGGCTTCGGTGCCTTTGTCTCTATCTCTCTCCTAACCAATAATTCTCTCTCATCAAAATAATTTATTTTAATCATTCCATCATCACTCTCTTTTCTTTAAAATACATTAAAGTCACCAAAGTCATCCAACACAAAGTCACTGAAGTCTCACCCGTGTGGGAAGGTGTGAGAATAAGGTGTGGAATAGTCAAAGGAAATTAAAGTGTGTTAACTCCCCCTAAAATCAAAGTTTTTTTTTTTTGGAACAATGTAATTGTTTTTCACCGATGAAAATAACAATAATGATACTTTTTTTATAATGCTAATTTGATTTTTGTAAATCTATGTTACAAAATTGTCTTATATTTTTCTATTTCATGGGTTTGTATTTGGTGGTGATGATCATAAAAAATGATTTAGTGCAGCAGCAGCAGCACATGGTGACAAAGGTAGACTGGAAAAAACGAAGAAAGAAAAAGCGCGTGTAGAAAGATATATAGACATAAGACACATGATACAAACAAACTCGGTTTGGTGCTTTTGTTTTTATTTTATTTTTTAAATAATCTGTGTTTTAAACTTTCAAAGATATTGTTTTTCTAAGAAGATAAAATGAAATATATTATTACAACCAAACAAGAATATCCTCCATAAGGAGTGTCAGGATAAATTTGAAAAGAGTTCACAAAGTGACATCACAATGAAATACATCAACAAGATTAAGAAACCAGGTCGTAAAGCAAAATTAGGAAACAACTGTTAAACATAAAAGGAAATTAAGCCACTAATAATGATAATCAAAACCAAAAGTGACAAAATTCACTTTCAACCACTAATATAATTGAAGCTTAATTTTTTTCTAATAAAGATTGCAAATTATCCTCTTTGTGTGTGAAAATACGGTTGTTTCTTTCCTTCCAAATAATCAAAACACTACCAAGCCAAATGATCTTGAATGCTAAACGAGCCTTCTTTTTGATACCTCCCGAACAACAAAACTGCTCATGATGAGCCGTAATAGAACCTAAAAGCATTGTAACAAAACATTGCCAGAGTGACACCAATCCCCGTATATTGCCAAAAAAATTGCAAGTGACAAATAAATGGTCAATGTCTTCATTAAATCCACAATCTCCCATGTAGCGTTGATTGTTATACTGAATCACCCCCCGCTTGAATAAATTATCTTTTGTTAGGATGCGGTTGAGAAGCAAACGTTAAGTGAAGAGATTAACCTTTAACAAAACCATATAAACATTAATAAAACAATGATTGACAGACTGCAATTCTGATGTATCGAGATGTCAATAAATGGCAAGCACTACTTACGGTAAATGAGTTTGACAGATGTAATTTCCTAACCCACATATCGGCAATACCAACCTATAAAACAAAAGATGTTAACAGTTCACTACACTCCCTCACCAAGTCCTCCTCCCAAGCCAACAATCTCCTTTACTACTTCCACGCCTCACCTCCCACACCCCAACCTAAAGATATCATTTATGCCACCGTCACCAATTGTTCTCAGACAAAACAAACAACCGCCTAAATCTTTCAATAAACGCCCCTCCATCCATCAAACAATCCTTCCAATATAAGGTAGAGGTGCAATCTCCCACCCTCCGACAATTATTATCAACTAGCCATATTCCTTCCCCTAAGCCTCTTTTGTCACAGATCAATTAAAGTTCCGCTACTAAATTGGTCCTACTGCCCTACTATAACATAACCCCCTCCTCATCATAACTAGCTTCTAGAACCCTAAACCATAAACTTTCACGGTGCTCCAATACCCTCCAACATCACTTGCTAAATTAAACTCCTTTATCCTCACCCTGAAACCTCCTTCCTTCTTTTTCTAAAAAATAGTATCCCATTAAATCCACGAATTTTTTTTCTAATATCCTCACTCCCCTTCCAGGAAAAGCAGTTAAAAATATATTTAAGAGAAGAAATGCTACATGTGGGAGGAAGCCTTGAAGAAGGACAGAAAATAGACCGGAAGAGAGGACATATTAGACTTCAAATGACCCCCCCCCCCCCTGTGAGAATCCCCACCGATAGGTAGCCCCAAATATAAGAAATGAAGGCGCCCAATTTTACAATTCATATCCAAGGGCGCTTCACTAAGGCATGAATCAACTATATTAACCTCAACCAACATACTCTTGTTAAAATTAACTTTTATACTTGTTATCACCTCAAACAAGATAATAAGAACCTTCATAGCTCTAACATTATTCAAACTTTTTCCTTCCAGTAACAAGGTATCATCCGCAAATTGTAAATGAGAAATTGGTACCTAGACGTGCTCACCAATTCGGTAACAAGTGAACAAACTAGCATCCACCGAACCATTCATTAAAATGTTAAATCCTTTTGCCGCTATCAAAAAGAGAAAGGGAGATAAGGGGTCTCTTTGACACAACCCCCTTTCTAATGCAAACTCTTCAGTTGGAGTACCATTAACCAATAAACACATTGCCGCTATTGTTACACATTCCATATTCTATTTCCACCACAAAGTCGGGACATTCATTTTCACTATAACATTTTCAAAATACTTCCACTCCAAAGAATTATAAGCATTTTCAAAATCTACCTTGAATAACAATAACTTATTTTAAGTCGTCTTGCTTCATCGGTTATCTCATTCTCTACATGGATAACATCAAAGAAATTGTCTGCCTTTTAAAAAAGCCGACTAAGAATCTAAAATGACACTAGTTATAAAATTCTTCAACCAATTAGCAAGTACCTTGGCCAAAATATTATACAAACAAGCAACTAAGGAAATTGGACGAAAATCAGCAATACGTAGAGGACAAACAACCATAGAACGTCAAGGAATTTTCTCATTTACCAACTTCAAAAGTTCTTTTCTCTTCTCCAAACTCCCTAACCCTCTAACATTGCAATAAATGAACTCGTACTCCCCCTCATTTACTCCATCTTCTCTATTTGTACTATCCCTTCCCCCTCCACCACCCTGACTACTTCTTCCTGACACCCTTGAGAGTATATAAACATATTAGCACTATCTTCCTTAAATTTCACTTCAATCGTCTTTCCAACTCCACAAGCATCCACTACCACAATCTATGAGTTACCATGAAGAACCATCCAATTTTTTCTAATCATTGCTATTTACTGACTGTGACGTTTTACCTTATAGAGAAACACCTGAGCCATTCATAGTTGAATATCCTTATAACAGATAATAACCTAATTCTTCTTTTTACTTCGTTACAAAGAACGTAGCAATCCACTTCTATCTCTTGTGGACATCCTTGCCACTATCCTCAAATCAAGAAGTGGCAAAGCATTTTTTAAGAGTGTGTCTCCATACTGTGCTATCATAGTTTCTTCTTCACATCAACCATTAAAATATTAATAGAAATGTAGTAAATCCGCAAGTGCACAGTTTTCCGAAGTAGTAAAAGAGTATCGTTCCGACAGGGAGTTATTGAATTCAATTAACTATTATGAATGATTAGAAGAAGAAAGTTTAGTTGAAAAGTTTGGGATTTTAACGGTTTAAAAAGAATAAAAAAAAAGCGCATTGGGATTATTGGTTCATCATAATGACAAACCCTCCACAAACCAAAACCCTAAACCTAGAACTTTATGTTGGATCTATTTTCTAAAGACAAGTTTCTCTTTAGCCTATACATCTCCTTTCGGTCTCAGTGAGTGTGTTTCTCTAGCAACCACGCCTATTTTCATGGTTGATTGCTATTGAAATCCTTGAAGCTCGAAACTTTATTGTCTAAAGGTTTGCTAGACTATTTTCATGTTTTGCAATCTTTGTCTAAATTCCCTTGTTCCAATATTAAAACTTCATCTTTCGATCCACCGCTGAATATTTGTGATGAATCAATAACAACTATTAAACTTCATCTTTCGATCCATTGATTAATATTTGTTATTGATTATAAGAACGGTGAAATAGATTAGAAAATATGTTGACATAAAGTTAGGGCTTGAGGCTCGGTTTGATTAGGATTATGTCATTAGACTTATCCAACAATCCCAAGACAAGAAGAGTCTACTCACTCATGTTCATTGTAGACATAGAAGAGAAGAAGAAGAACATAAAATAAAATAAAGAAGAACTTTTATTAAAAGAAAACAATTGGCACTAATGAATTCCAAGAACAAAAGATGATTATACAAGCTAGATGGTTGCTCTATTTATAGTCTAACATTGACTTGAGCCCTAAGAAATAAATCACTAAAGTGTTGCACAAGAAACCATAGGCTCTAGCTCAGAAATAATAAAATAGGCAGCTTGTCAAAGAAGCAAAAGCAGCAAAAGGACAATAAGGGGCGCGCCAGGCTTCATATTTTGATGAAAGATCTTCAAACTTTTTGCACAATATATTTTTTGTATAAGATCTTCATATTTTTGGCACAGATAAGCTCCAAATCACCTTTCTTTTGCTCCAAGACGCAATCTTTGAAATATTTGTTCCTGAAATAAAATAACTTGCAATTGAAGTAAAATAGCTCTAAAAAGGAAATAAAAACATATAAAATTTAAATAAAATAAACTCAAATATTATATAAAAAACACTAATCATTAACTCATTAGACACCCAAAGGCCGACCGTTTCTAACCATTAAAAATAAAAAAAACTCAACCGTACAACCTCATATTTTTTTACACTATTTTATCGATTCTGGGTCAGGCTTCGACTAGGTCTCCAGCCGTACCCATAACCGGATCACAATTTCACTCGCAGAAGGACTGCATACTCACAAGTAGCAGCAAATAGTGTCACTTAGCATCTCCAATTTTGTCGCTTGAATTGCTACAAAATCCAAATGGTTTTTCAAAATGAACGGTCCTGCCTTTTCCTTATCAATACCCTTAATATTTATGGTCACGCAATCAATGATCCATACTCTCTAGGAAAAAAAATCGATGTATCCCACTTTTTAATCCAACCTAGCATATTAACCTCAACCTTATCATCTATAATAAAATTGACTCCCAAGACCTTACCTCGTTGAAAAGTTCCTTGGACATTGTTATTTGAACCTTGATTATTCATTTATAATTTATTAACATTCCTTTATTCACATGCATATTCAAGGATACGAAGAAATTGTGAAAAAAAATGTATGATATTTATTGCTTTTGGTTTAAGTAACTTCTTTATTTTAAACTATATTTTAATTATTCAAGTTTTGTTCACACTATGTACATTGTACTACTATTAGGGTCCGTTTCATGCGTAGGATAGATAGACATGATATGATTAGCATATCCTATCCTATCTCAATCTTTTGTTTGGTGCAACAATAGGATATGATAAATTATTCCTTTTATTTATCCTATCCTATCACTCCTTTGTATTTTCTATCCTAAGTTTAAGTTGGGTTAAAATTAACCTATCCAATTTGACAAAATGAATCCTTATTTTACCCTCATCCTTCTTACACCTCTCATATAATCATTCATCCATTCCTATCATCTTCTTCCTCTTTTTTCTAAATTCTCCATTTTTATAATCGATTTCAATTTTTTTTATAGATTCCATTTTATTTTTCTTCTTTTTTTGGACTTTTATTTTTCTTTATCAATTTCAATTCTTTTTTTTTTCGATCTCAAAATGTTCCAATTCGTTTCAGAGAAATGTTATGGATAATAATCATTTCGTTTATTATCATTGTTGATAATCATTCCGCTTCTATTCCTTTTTTTTTCTTTATCATTTGTTTCTATTCCTTCAATTTTTTTATTATCGTTTCTATTCCTTCTATCTTTCAGAAGGTTGTCAGATAATCATTTTGACAATTCAATTTGTTAAATTCATCTTTGTTTTTATCGATTTTTCTTCCTTTTTAATTTATGGATTTGAACTTTCCTCTTTTTTTTTTAGATTTCGATTCTTTAATTTTTTTTCTTTTCATATTCCTTTTTATTTCGTTTTTTTATGGCCATTCATGATTTCAATTTTTTTTCTATTATGTGATGTTGTTGTGATATGTATAATATGAAAATCAATTAAAAATGTTATTGATTATAAGGGTAATTTTGTAATTTAATATGATAAAATATTGTTATCCCGGTGTTTATCACGTGTGCATCAAACACATGATAGGATAAGTGTTATCATGTCTATATCATATCATGTCTCTATCCAATTTCATATCATATCATGTCTCTATCCTATCATGCGTACCAAACGGACCCTTAGGGTTTCCATTCATTTAACAATTTATTGAATAAAATAAACTCCGGATCAAATACAACTTTTAGTTGGTGGTCTCATATTCCATTTATAAAATTAATGATGTGGTGTTGGCAGACTTATAGTGTTGTTGGTTCGTTTTTACCATGTTGGGGGGACTGAACCAGATTGGCGTTGAGTCAAAGACTTATACAGATATAAAACTGCACGCATCTTGTGGTTCAATTTAATTTGATTCATCATATCATAATAATACTAGTAAACACAATGTGAGAAAACGAGAGATCCTACTTAACCAAATATGACGAAATAGATTTTTTTTTTATGTCTAAAATATTGTATCACGAAATAGAATTTTCAAAAGTTAAATATTGCATTAACTTGGTCAAAAAAACGAGTTAAATATTGTATGAAATCTTTAAATACCATTCATGAAAAAAGTAAAATGTTCGAATAAACAATTAATTAAAAACTATATCACTTTTAGGCTTTCAAAACTCTAACTACCTATACGTTAGTACTAATTTCTACAAAATTTGGAATTTGTCGTATAAACAAAACAGATGTCGCCATGCTAATCAAATGCCAAAGCTAGAAGGATTGAAAACAAAAATTTAGATGGCTTTTTTTGTCGTCGACAAATTAAAAGTTTTTTCTTGGATAACAGTCAAAGTCATCGTCCCACCTAGCGGCACCTTGATTACGTTTAACTCGAGCAGGATTAAGTCAAGAAGATCCACTAATATTTTCAAATGGTGACAACATATCACGTCATTATAAGAATTATTTTATTTTAGTGGGGTTTATTTTGATGAGCATAGAATTAATTTGGCAGTTTGTACCGTAAGAAAAAGAAATTGAGTTGGCAATTGACAGCAGCTTGCCTTTATTACGTGCGCTTTTTAATTTGGTGAAGATTATTTGACTTTTATATTAATTCATTGATGACTTCGGATTTGGCCATCAAGTCATGGATTGTGGCATTTGAAACCAAAAGTGATTGTGTAGTTACTAATGAGTTTGTCTAATGACGAATCGTTATTGAGAATTCGATTTTAAAACATGCTTAGGACAATTCTCGATAGAGTTTCAGATTATTAGGACTTTTTCATGAAAATTGGAAGATTAAAACAAAACAAAAAAGAAGTCTTGTGCAAAGAAAAAGAAAACGAGACATTTTAAATATGGAAAC
>Ga0228711_1003354_pt1 | contig 24820 bp, 24 predicted proteins | sample MedpolnodulmetaG_2_FD_177996 | JGI IMG/M metagenome (GOLD analysis project Ga0228711, IMG submission 177996) | Root nodule microbial communities from Medicago polymorpha collected in Santa Monica, California, United States - brown nodules | ecosystem: Host-associated > Plants > Roots > Nodule... | reverse complement strand
ATGATGGAGGGCTTGGTGGGATTGACCTTGCCGGCTGCGCCAATGCGGACGTCGTGGCTCTACACGCTGGCCCGCACGATCAACACTACGCCGAGCCTGTATCTTAAAGCTGGCGCGATCCATGGAACGGTGTTGTGCAAGGAGGACCGACCACTCGTCTATATGGAAGATGTCGGTCGTCACAACGCGGTCGACAAGATCGCCGGCTGGATGCTCTTTGAGAAAGTGGGAGCTGAAGACAAGATTCTCTACACCACCGGCCGGCTTACGTCCGAAATGGTTATCAAGACTGCCATAATGGGGATTCCGGTGCTCGCATCGCGCTCAGGCTTCACGGCCTGGGGCGTGGAGATTGCGCGCCAGGTAGGGCTGACATTGATTGGACGCATGCGTGGTAAACGCTTCGTTTGTCTAACGGGGGAGGAGCGGCTGATCTGGGATGCTGATCTTGAAACCGTACCTGAGGATGAGAAACATCACCGCCGCAAGGGCGCACTGATTGACTAGAATTCTGGGTGTCATACTGGCCGGAGGCCGTGCCACTCGTATGGGTGGCGGCGACAAGGGATTGCTGCGGCTCGGCGATGTAACGCTGCTCGGTCATGTACGTGCACGGCTCGCTCCCCAATGCGCGGAGCTTGCGATCAACGCCAATGGGGATCCAGCGCGCTTTTCAGATTACGGGCTTCCTGTTCTTGCCGATACGCTGCCGGATTATCTTGGCCCCCTGGCGGGTGTTCTCGCGGGCCTCGAATGGGCGGCGGAAAAGGGCGCAGACGCGATCGTGACTGCGGCGGCCGATACGCCTTTCCTCCCTCACGATCTGGTGGTCAGGCTCAGTGACGCGGCGGCACGGAAGAAGGTTCCAATAGCGCTGGCGGCCTCTCCGGACGACGCGGGATCGCTGCGCCACCATCCCACCTTCGGTCTGTGGCCTGTCGGTTTGCGCCAGGACCTGCACGCCGAACTTTCCGGTGGGCTTCGCAAGATCATGCTGTGGGCCGAACGGCATGGCACCGCGACTGCGCTGTTTGCGTCGGCGCCGTTCGATCCGTTCTTCAATGTCAACACGCCGCAGGACATGGTGCGCGCCAATGCAATTTTGCACGGAGGTTCGGCATGACCTTCTACGACGCGGCTGGCTGTACCACCAAACGAAATACCGGCACCGTCGGTTTCGTTTTGCACTGGGCTTGCTGATGTCCATGACGCCTCCTCCGCTTACGCCGCCACGCTTGAAAAACGATTGTTTCGCCCTGCCAGCGGGCGTCGATTGGACCCCCGTGGATACTGCGCTCGGCCTGCTACGGGCAAACCTCTCTCCTGTCGTGGATATCGAGGAACTGGACGTTTCTGATGCGCTCGGCCACGTCTTGGCGCGCCATGCAGTTGCACGTCGCTCCAATCCGCCCGCCGCCAACTCGGCCGTCGATGGATACGGTTTTGCTCATGCGGCTACCGGGGAAGGACTCCAGACGCTGCCGCTGATCGAAGGCCGTGCGGCGGCGGGTGCGCCATTTTCAGGACGCGTGCCGGAGGGAATGGCTATCCGCATCCTGACCGGGGCGATTCTGCCCGCAGGAGTCGACACGGTGGTGCTGGAGGAGGATACCGCCGGCGATGGCCACCGCATAGCCTTTCACGGTCCGATCAAGATGCGATCCAATACCCGTAAGGCCGGCGAGGACGTGATCGCCGGCGATGTCGCATTGCCGGCCGGGCATCGCATGCGCGCGCCAGATCTGGCGCTGTTGTCCGCGGTTGGGACGACAAGGGTCTCGGTTTTCCGTCCCCTGCGCTTGGGTGTGCTGTCCACCGGTGACGAGGTCGTCGCCGATGCTGGCGGAGCCCTTCTGGAAGTCGGCCGCATCTATGACGCCAATCGGCCGATGCTTCTGGCAATGGCGCGGCGCTGGAACCATGTGCCTGTGGACCTTGGTCATGTGGGCGACGACCGAGCAGCACTGGCCGCCCGGCTTGACCGGGGGGCAACGGAGGCAGATGTGATCTTCACCTCCGGCGGGGCCTCGGCGGGAGACGAGGATCATGTCTCGGCGCTGTTACAGGAGGCCGGCGTGATGCAAAGCTGGCGTATCGCCGTCAAGCCGGGCCGGCCGTTGGCGCTTGGTTTGTGGAGAGGCGTTCCGGTGTTCGGCCTGCCGGGAAATCCGGTCGCGGCCTTCGTCTGCGCTCTTATATTCGGCCGCCCGGCCCTCTCCGTGTTGGCCGGCGAGGGATGGGAGGAGCCAGTGGGTTTCACGGTTCCAGCGGCCTTCGAAAAGAACAAGCGCGCAGGCCGGCGCGAGTATTTGCGGGCGCGGTTGACGCCGGAAGGCCACGCCGAGGTTTTCCGGTCGGAAGGTTCGGGCAGGATCAGCGGGCTTTCCTGGGCCACCGGACTGGTCGAACTTGCCGATGGCGCCCGCCGGATCGCACCGGGCGATCCCGTTCGTTTTCTCCCCTACGGCTCCTTTGAATTGTAGTCCGTCGCAACGGACAAGGACAACGCTACCGCAAGGGCTCGCAGTGCCAGCGATGGAACATAAAGTCGGCGCCGGCGGTTACCGTTCAACTTGCAAGTTGAGCGATGATCCCGCATGCTAAGCTGGAATGTCCATAGTCGCTGCCTGATCAACAAGACAAGGAGCTGGCGATGAGAGAAATCATTCTCGCGGGAGCGTTCGCACTCTCAACTTCGACTTGCCTGGCGCAGACTGCGACGCCACCGGCGCCCGCAACTCCCCAATCTGCCTCGCCGATCGAGGTGGCTGCCCCGCCACAAGGCGGTCCGGCCAATCTCTGTCAGGAACTTCTTGGCTTCATGAAGGCTCCTCCAGAGGCCCCTCAAGCTGCCGATGCGAAGAAAACGGCCGCGACGGCTGATCAACAGGCAAAGCCTCAGCAGCCCGCCTCGAGCCAGCAAGGCTCGGCCGGTTTGGCCGGCACGGCCGCCACCGGCAAAGACCCCTCGGGGGGTGGCGGGAGCAATTCGGCGCAGGCGGTTACCGGACAGGACGGCGTCGCAACCGATGCACCCGAGCCCGGCAAGGGTAAGGCGGATGCCGGATCGGTCGCGAACGCACCGCAGAAAGAGTCCCGGGCAGCGCCGCTCCCGCCCGCCGATGTGACGAGCACGCCCAAGGAATCGGTGCTGAGCGTGGAAGAGGCCCAGCAACTCGCCGACGCAAACGATATTGCGCAATGCCAGGAGACGGCCCGTGAGATGCGCGTTGCCGGCGTTGCCATGCCACCGCCGCTGATTGCATTGGCAGCATTGGACATCCGGTATCAGCAGAATCCAGGCGCAGTGCAGGTGCCCTCCGGGACTGGCGGCCCGGAGCAGAACGATTAGATGCCGGAATTGTGCCCAGAAGAATAGCCGTGGCACCCTGGTCGAGGCTGCATCGAGTGGCAACGGAAGCGAAGGAGTCCGGAATGGGGATCATCGTGACGGGAGTAGTCGTAGTAGGAGCGATCGCGTTTGGTACCGGCTATTATGTCTTGAACTTACAGCCAGCAGAGCCTGCTTGGGAGGTCTACAGTACCGAAGGCGCCCGCGTAGGGGATCCAGGTCACAACCTCGTCGGAAAGAACTGGTCGGGAGAACCGGGCAGTGTTTCTACGGACGGCGAGGAGACATCTTCCTAAGATAGCCCCGAGCGTTTTTTCAGATGCGCAGGTGACGCTCAAACCCTCTGATCGAGCATCCGAACGGTGCGCTTCTCGTCCTCGGATGCCGCGCCTTTCCAGCAATACAGAGACTGCCTTTCATGACGCTCCGCCCGAGTATTTTGCGGCACCGGTGCCGCAACTCTGCGACGGCCGCGCGATGCGCAGACGCTGTTCGTGCCCGAAGACGGCAGGTCTATTCCGCCGGCTCAGCGGCAGTATGCGGTGGTGTCCGAGCACCGGTCTTGCCTTGCTGCTCTTCCACCCAGGCGCTGTGATGTTCCTTGGCCCAGTTCAGGTCAACCGAGCCAGAGCCCATTGCCTGATAGGCACCTTCCATACCGAGCGTGCCGATATAGATATGCCCAATGATCACCGCGATCATGATGAGGCCTACGATGGCATGAACATATTGGGCCGTCTGCATGCCGTTGACGTCAGTGAAGGAAAACGGAAACAGCATGAAGATGCCTGAGACCGACAAAGCAGTCCCGCCCACCACGACAGACCAGAAGATGAGTTTCTGCCCCGTGTTGAAACGACCCGCCGGTACATGCGTTCGGTTCGACCGGTCGAAGAACCCACCGGCGGACTTCAGCCATTCTGCGTCGTAGCGGTCCGGGAGATTGTGCCGGATCCACGTCAACAGCATCAATACGACGCCGAGCATGAAGGCCCAGGATACGAAATGATGCGCGTACTTGGCCCAGATTGACCAGGTCGAAAACGCCTCAGGCCCGATCAGCGGCATCAACAGGCGTTTTCCAAAGATCAAGTTCAGACCGGTGATCGCAAGGACGATGAAGGCCGTTGCGGTTGTCCAATGGAGAAGGCGTTCCAGCGCGTTGAACCGGAGAATTTTCTGTCCTGATTCGCCGGCCTGTGTTCGAATACGGCCCCGTATGAAATAAAACAGCGCGATTGAGAGCAGCGTGCCGATGATGATGAACGCACCGACCCAGGGTAGAGCAGTCCGCTCGAAGGTTTGATAGTCCCGGCCCTGAGGCTGTTGCAGCGTCGTGGCCTTGCGGTCGGGTATCGAGACCCGGCCCTGGATCTTGCCGAGTTCATCGAGAAGCTGCTGTTCGCTCACCCCTTGCGCACCGGGGTTGTTGACGGCTGGGCGCTCCTGCGCCCCAGCAGGGGCCATCGACAGGACGAAAGCCAGCATGAATGCCGCAACCGCCGCCGAAATCAGTCGATAAAGGCTCCAGATCCGCATTTGCTCCATCCTCCCAACTTGCTTCGCTGCGAGGCCAAGCTGCACTCGCCATCCCGATTTTTTCGGACCATCGTACCGAAAACGGAACCTGTTTCCGGCTATCCCGATGTTCGACCAAAGCGCTGAAGCGTCCTTCCTGAGCGTGAAGATGCATGGCGCTTTATCTTTTGGTTCCAGATCATTTTCTCTGCATCGGATCACTTTATCGGCTGCAGGATGCTCTAGACGTCCACTGTCTCCCGATAGGCGGTCTGCCAGCCCCATGCGCCCGAGCCATAGCCTCGCTGCGTCACACGCTCCTTGTAGATCGCGGCAATTATCACTCCGTCGCCAGCGAGCAGCGATTTCGTCGAGCACATCTCCGCACACAGTGGCAGCTTGCCTTCAGCCAGCCGGTTGGCTCCATATTTCGCATACTCGACCTCCGTCGAGTCGCCCTCCGGTCCTGCCGCACAAAAAGTGCATTTGTCCATCTTGCCGCGTGAGCCGAAATTGCCGACGCGTGGATACTGCGGCGCGCCGAACGGACAGGCGTAGAAACAGTAGCCGCAGCCGATGCACAGATCCTTGGAATGCAACACCACTGCATCCGCAGTGGTGTAAAAACAGTCAACGGGACAGACTGCCGCGCAGGGTGCGTCCGTACAGTGCATGCAGGCCATCGAGACGGAGCGTTCGCCCGGCTTGCCGTCATTGATGGTGACGACGCGCCGCCGATTGATACCCCACGGAACGTCGTGCTCGTTCTTGCAGGCGGTAACGCAGGCATTGCACTCGATACAACGTTCGGCGTCACAAAGGAATTTCATCCGTGCCATCTTCGTTCCTCCGCTACACCGCCGCGATCTGGCAAAGCGTAACCTTCGGTTCCTGCATCCCCGTTACAGGATCGTAGCCGTAGGTGGTGATACTGTTGGCGCTTTCGCCCAGAACGTAAGGGTCGGTCCCTTCGGGGTAATTGGCTCGCAAGTCCTCGCCCCGGAACCAGCCGCCAAAGTGGAAGGGCATGAAGGCGACACCCTTGCCGACACGCTCGGTGACCAGGGCCTTTACCTTTGCCTTGACGTCGTTCTCAGCTCCGTTGACCCAGACCCAGCTTCCGTCACTGATGCCGCGCTCGGCTGCATCGTCGACGTTGATCTCGACGAACATGTCCTGCTGCAACTCGGCAAGCCACCGGTTCGAGCGGGTTTCCTCGCCCCCACCCTCGTATTCGACGAGGCGTCCGGTCGTCAGAATAATCGGGAACGCTTTCGCGGTGCCATTGTCCACAGCCGCCTTCTGCACACTGAAGCCGATATTGGGCAGGCGGAACTGCTTGGCGTCCGGATAGGTCGGATACTTGGCTACAAGGTCCACCCTCGGCGTGTAGATCGGCTCGCGGTGGATCGGCACCGGATCCGGCAAATTCCAGGCAAGTGCCCTGGCCTTGCCATTGCCGTAGGGGTGACAGCCATGGCTGAGCGCCACGCGCTGGATGCCGCCAGACAGGTCGGTAGACCACGACACCTTGCCGATGTCGCCCATATCATCGCCGATCGCCTGGATGATGCCTAGCTCCTCCGGGGTGAGATCCCGATCCCAGCCGAGTTTCTGGAGCACGGCCATGGTGAACTCCGGATAACCGTCCGTGAGTTCGGAACCTTCCGTGTAAGAACCCTCGGCGAGAAGCGTTTCGCCGTTGCGTTCCACGCCGAAGCGGGCGCGGAACGGGCTGCCCCCGTCCATGACGTTCAGGCCGGTGCTGTAAAGGTTTGCAGTTCCCGGGTGACGGAGTTCCGGCTTCCCCCAGCATGGCCAAGGCAGACCGTAATAATCTCCGCCGACCTCCGGGTCGTCCTTCGGCGCGCGCAGGGTAAGCAGGTCGAATTTGTGCTGGTTGCGCATATGCGCCTTGAGCCGCTCGGGCGATTGGCCACAATAGCCGGTCGACCAGCCGCCGCGGTTCATTTCACGCAGCACGTCCTCGGGTACCGGCCTATCACCTTCGACTGCGATGTTCTTGAACATCCATTCGGCAAGGCCAAGCTTCTGCGAGAGCAGGTACAGGACCTGATAATCGTCCTTCTGCTCAAAGCTTGGAGGGACGATTTGCTCGCCCCACTGGATCGAGCGGTTGGAGGCGACCCGCGATCCCGAGGTTTCGAACTGCGTGCAGACCGGCAGGAGGTAGGTGTTGTCCTTGCGCCCCGCCTGCACCGCGAGCGAGGCCCAGGTCGTGGGGTGGGGATCGGCCACGACAAGCAGTTCAAGTCCGGCAAGCCCCTTGATCGACTCGGGTATGCGCGTGATGCTGTTGCTGGCGTGGCCCTGTACGAACATCGACCGCACGACGTCGGGTTGCCCGACGTCTTCCTTTGGCAGTGAAACCGAATCGAACCACCGGGTCAGCGGAATGCCGGGTGTTTCCATCAGTTCCTTGGAAGAGAACTGGCCCACCAGGTCCTCATAGGGGATTTCCCACACCCGCCCCCAGTGCTTCCAGGCCCCTTCCGTCAGACCGTAGTAGAAGGGCAGAGTGACTACGTCGAGACCGATGTCCGTCGCGCCCTGAACGTTGTCGTGGCCGCGGAAGATATTGGCGCCGGTGCCCGGCTTGCCGATGTTTCCGGTAGCGAGACAGAGGATGCAGCTCGCCCGCGTATTGGCGGTTCCAACAGTGTGGTGCGTCTGGCCCATGCACCAGATGATCGTCGATGGCTTCTGGGTCGCGAACGTCTCGGCGACGCGCTTCAACTGCTCGCCGGGCACGCCGGTGATCATTTCCACCTCGTCCGGAGTGTACTTGGCGACCTCCTTTCGAACCTCATCCATCCCGTAGACGCGTTGCGTGATGAATTCCTTGTCCTCCCAGCCATTCTCGAAAATATGCCAAAGCATGCCCCAGATCAGCGCGATGTCGGTGCCTGACCTGAAGCGGACGTATTCGGTCGCATGGGCGGCCGTGCGCGTGAAGCGTGGGTCCATAACGATGAAATTGGCGTTGTTGAGTTCCTTGCCCTCGAGCAGATGCTGCATCGCGACCGGATGCGCCTCGGCCGGATTTCCGCCAAGAACGAGCATCGTCTTTGAATTTCTGATGTCGTTGTACGAGTTGGTCATCGCGCCGTAGCCCCAGGTGTTGGCTACGCCGGCAACCGTCGTCGAATGACAGATTCGTGCCTGGTGATCCTGGTTGTTGGTTCCCCACAGAGCGGCGAGCTTGCGGAAGAGATAGGTGCCTTCGTTGGAGAATTTCGCCGACCCCATCCAATATGTGGATTCCGGCCCGGACTTCTCGCGGATCTCGAGAAGCTTGTCGCCGATGCCGTTGATCGCGTCCTCCCAGGTGGTACGCTCCCATCGGCCGTCGACGAGCTTCATCGGGTATCTCAGACGGCGGTCGCTGTGCACCAGTTCACGTACGCTGGCGCCTTTGGCGCAATGCGAGCCGCGATTGAAGGGGCTGTCCCAGGAAGGTTCCTGGCCCGTCCACACGCCGTTCTGGACCTCTGCCGTTACGGTGCATCCGACCGAACAGTGGGTACAGATGCTCTTCTTGAGTTCGATCGGCACGCCCGGTTGCGGGGGGCTGATTGCGGCGGCCTTTTTGACTGTGCCGAGTTGGAAGGAACCGAGTGCCGCCAGGCCGCCGGCGACGAGGCCGGAGCGGCGGAGGAATGTCCGTCGGTCCAAGGGGGCCGCTGCCATCCCGCCGGTCAGGGTTTGCAGATGCGTGCGGCTTGCCTGCCGATCCTTGCGCTTCGTGAGCATGGCACCCTCACTTCTGCTTGGGATAGCGATTGACGCGATAGTAGGCCTTGACGTGGTCCGTTTCGCGATAGCGGCCCCGCATCTCCTCCTCGCCCGGATCGTAGGCCTGAGCGTCGGTGGGACAGAGCGCCGCGGCCGCGACGACGGTCGTCGATGCGCCGCCGAATGCCTTAAGGAAGTAGCGCCGGCCCAATGCCGTTTGTCGCTCGTCTTGCATCTTGGCATCCTCCTCCTTGGCGGGCATCGCGCCCGGGCATGCATCTATGCGTTTTGCCGCGCCTCCATGGCGAAGGCTTCGCTTTCGATCTCGATGAAAAGCCGACCTACCGTGCCGACCGATCGGTAGAATTTGGCGCCCTTGGCGTGTTCCAGATCGCTGAAGAAACGCCCGGCCCACGGCTCGACGTGGCGTTTGAAGAAATCCTGCTCCTCGTCGTGGGAGACGGCAAAGTGGTTGCAGGCAAAGCCGCTCATCATTTCGCATACGCTGGCGAGATGATCCTCGGGCTCGGGGTGGCCCTCGGCGCGCTCGATGCCGAAACGGGCCATGTCTGCCCGCAGGCGCGCAAGCGGGCGTTCGTTGAGGAAGCCGGTGAGATAATAGGATGCGTAGGGAAGGAGTTCTCCGCGTCCCACGCCAATGAACAGCTCGGAATATTCGCGACGGATCGCCTCGTGCGAATATGACGCGGCCGCTTGAGCAAGTACGATGTGGGCACGGCCGAGCGGTGTGTCGCTGTTGTCCGACAAGTATGAAAGCCTGGCGAGCGATCCGCTGTCCGGCGGGGTGATCAACAATGAGGCGAGGAGTGCGTATTCGTCCGCCCGGGCCTGATCTACATCATCGAGAACAGCTGTTCCTGCACCGAAGATTGGAGCACCCGCTCCATCTGGCTGTTCCCGGGCCTGATCTGAAAGCAAGTCGTGGTTCATCATACCTTGACCGTGCTGCCTGAATAGGTCGCTCATAGTAACCCGATACCGAACGAATGCAACAGCCCGACCTTGACAGGTTGCCAAATGAGATCCCGCAAATACCGGATCAGCGTGGCATCGCACCGCCATGACGAGGCCCGCAGGAAGCCTTGGGAAGCTCAGAAGGACTGCCCTTGTCCGGCGACTCCGTGCGAGATCTGAATTCAACCGGTGTGCTTACATGGGTTGCCGCCTCGTGAGCTGATGGCTCTATCGCGGGCGGCTCGTCGGTGGCTGATTTCTCCGTCGTCAATTTCTCCGGATTCTCAACAGGAAGGACCGCATCCGGCAGGGCATCGGCACTTTGTTCATGGGATGGACCGGGCTCCGGTTCCGTAAGGGTGTCAACGGCACGCGCCGCTTTCGACAGGAAGCCCACGACGGTTTCGTTTGCGTCGAGCGGACCAAACCCCCCCATCGAGGCTACCTTGTTGAAGTCCCAAGCATATTCCGAAGGGCCGACGAAGTCGCGGATTCCGGGGTCGAGTGACCATACCTTGCGTAGCGCCGCATGCTTCAGCGCCATCGGAACGCCTTTCTTCAGGAAAGCCGCAACGTCACTTTCGGCAGTCAGGTCGTCAAGGCGCGGGAGGGGCTCGACCGTCTCCGCACCCTCAAGCTCCGCTGCTTTCGTCTCTGGAAGGTTAGGCTCAGGACACGAGGCCACCGGATCGTCATTCTCGGCGACATCGCCTGATGCCTGTTCCAATTCGGGGGCCGCCGGCTCTTGTTCTCGCCGTGCGGCCAGCTTGCGGCGCGACCAGCGGGCAAGACGATTCTCGCTGCCGTCACTCATCCCTTGTCGTCCTGCTTCGTGAGCCACCATGAATTCGACTTGCCATAGCTTCGGGGTCTGTCCGATCACGCTTACGTTTGACGAACGCACGCTCGACATGATGAGCTTCCACGAAGGCGGCAAGGCGCTCCTGTATTTCAATCGGCATCACCACGGCTTCGATGATGTCGGTGTTGGTTTCCGTCAGAGCTTCGGCCTCAGCCGGATCTGCTGTAACCAGATGGACCACGATCCCCGGAGCTGCATCCGTGAGTCGGAGGGCGATCCAAAGGCTAGGCCGCTGTGAACGCAGGTTCTCCCGGTACATCGTGGTATCCGTTCCGAAGAATTCAATCTCGGATGTCCCTGCGTAATACCGCGTAAGCCTCGTGGTCTGTTCGAGCACCGTCCATGGTGTCGCGGCCGGCGTGCCCGCGAGCGCGGCGACGGGCACCCAGGAATGATCCGCCCATGGGCTATCCAGCTCTCGCCTCTCCACGACGACGCCTACTTTTTCCGTTTCCCGCACCATGACTGCGCTCCTAGGTCGCTGGCGCCGTAGCGCACAACGGCAGACCGGCAATGAGATTTTGCGGCTTCATGCGGATCGTTCGATCGGGCGTCATCGCCATGATCAGCCAGATCGGTTGAGCACCCACTAGGGGACTGACCTCGCCAATGTCGCAAAAGCGGAGCCGGAACAACGCAATGATACGCTCCGCCGTTTCGGGGGCTAGGTCCTCGCCTCGCCACAGCGCATTACCGATGCGTGTCGCCTCGGCGTCAAGGCCGATGAACCATGCCCAGTTGTCGTCTTCGATCCGCTCGACCGGTTCGACCGTTACCGTCACTGAAACCAGATGGCGGATCCAGGCTTCCATTGCGTCGGCAAGGCCGCGACGCGCGGGGCTGTGGGCGCCGCCCAGACGGAGCACCATGTCAAAGGCATCGCTCCTGTCAAAATAGCTGTCGGCGTTGTTCTCGTCCAGAATTTCGAGTTCGGTGACGGCCGGCCCGCCGAGCATGCTCAAGAGCGGCGAAGTGTGGCGGTTCTGCTCGTGAACTTCTATTGTTTCCGCGTCGGCAAGCAGCAGCGCTCCTTCATGGAAGCTTACCCGCTGTGGCCGATAGAACAGCTCGGCGGCGCGCAACACCACGGGCTCGGTCTCACCGTCGAGCGCGTTGCGCAGCACGACCTGCGTGAGCTGGTTGACAAACAGCGGAGGCGTGTCGGCTGCCGAACCGAGCGCCAGTTGCAGATAAGCGGCCTCAAGCGAGGGCGTGGCAAGAAGCCGGTCGCGGAAGGCGATCATGAACGCCCAGTTTTCGCGAGCATCCGGATCGCCCATCACTGCGATCTCGTCCTGAGTGACCGGACGGCGCGGATGATGCATCAGAAGCTCATGGTGAAGACGCAATTCTGCCTCACACGCCCCTTCCGGCGGAAGCAGTTCGGGGCGAGCGAGATAAGCCTTGAGGAACGCGTCGGTCACCGTAAGCCGGTCTGCCTCGTCCCGGTCGAGGAAATGGTGACCCGAAGATACCCAGAAATCCCTCACGTGTGCCTTCCCGCCAACGTCCGGATATCGACCCCTTCCACCCGGTCGTTTTCCTCGTCAATCTCGACAACGTTGAAAGCCGTTGCCATGTCCAGCCGACCCACCTTCGGGTGAAGTGTACGGAACGTCTCCCGAATCCCAGTCTGCTCGCTGGCGCGGTGGAGGGCAAGCAGGGTGTTTGGCGGGTGATCGCAGAGCGATTGCGCAAACGCGATTTCTTCTTCGGCGGCCGGGCGCGCTGTTTCGAGATCGGGAGCGCCGCAATGCTCGACCAACTGTTCAGCCAGGCGCTCTACGGCCGCTGCGCGTTCTTCCGCCTTCACCTCCGTCACGACAACGAGGGTGGACCAGCCAAAACTCTCGATGCCAAGGAAGCCGGCTCGAAAAGCCTGGCGCTTCTTGCCGGCGAGGGTTTCGGGGTCGATGCCGAAGAAAAGGAATGTGCCCGATACCGCCCATTCGCCGGGCTCGGCCGCGCGCGAATAGACGAAAGTATCGGACGGATCGAGCCGAATGGTGCGCGGCAGTTTCAAAGCCATGGCTCTCCCGTTGCAGGATCGAGCCAGGAGCAGGACGCAAGCGCCTGCGCCAGGCTCCGCCTCGTGAGCGGAGTCTGGCCGGGTTCGGCCAGAACCAGCAGATCCCCGTTGTTGGCGATCCGTCCATCGTGGCCTCCGGGCGACACGCGGTCCAGCCATCGCCTTGCCAACGGCGCAAAGCCGATGTCGTGCCATTCGTCCAACCCGACCATCAGGTGACGTGAAAAGCTGGCGATGATTTCGCTGGTATTGACGGCTTCGAAACCCACTTCGTCCAGCGCGCCGAACAGCGGCCGCAGACCCGGCTCGTGGACGCGCACTATCGTGGTGCGGATCATCGTCGAGAAGACAAGCCAGGCCGGCGTCTCGGTCTCGCCCGTTCCCGCCGGCCAGCTCAGTTGTCCGCCGCCGACCAAGACCCCGTCTACACGGATCGCGTCCGGCCAGTCGAAGGTGATGGGTCGTGACGGTGGCGCATGTGTGGCAAGCGCATCGGCCAGTGCGTTCATGCCGGCATAGATGGCCAGGCGTGCGTGCGCGAGCGGCATTTCCGGTTCCAGCACGACGGCGAACTCGGCCAGATCCTCACGTCGTGCCCAGACCAGCGTCCCTGCTCCCCATTCGCCGGCAATGGCGCGAGCGTGTGCAAAAGCGTCGCCGGTCTCGCGCATCATGACGAGGCTGTAGGGCGGGGGCAGTTCGATGGCGTGGTCCATCACCGAAGCGTGCTGAGACATGATGCCGGTCCATTTCTGATGACGGCGAGCCTAATGTCTTTATAATGCATCCGAAGTGGAGGCGCCACCGCTGTTGGGCGGTGCCGTGATGCGGGGAAATAGAGCATGATCCCAGACAGACCACGCACCGTCTTTGTTTGTTCCTGTGAACGGAGTATGCCGGGCTTTGGCCAGAGTGTCGCCCGTGGATGCGCAAGCGACCAAATCCAATCTGGAAATCAACTCTGCGGCGCCGAACTCGACCGCGTCCGCAACGCATTGAATGGAGGCGGCGACATAACGATAGCCTGCACTCAGCAGGAACCGCTTTTCCGTGAAGTCGCGCAGGATCTTGGCTTTGCGGGCGAACTCGCTTTTGCCAACATCCGCGAGACGGCAGGCTGGTCGGCCCAAGGGGCATCCGCCGGGCCGAAAGCCGCGGCACTCGTGGCGATGGCGGCGGAACCGGTCACGTCGCCGCCCAGCATTACGCTTGCGAGCAACGGCGTGGTGCTCGTCTATGGCCGGAACGAAGCGGCGATCGAGGCCGGACGGCAGCTTGCCGACGAGATGAATGTCACGGTTCTTTTGACGCGGCCGGACGATGTCACGCCCAACCGCATCTGGGATTTTCCCGTTGTGCAGGGCACGATCCGCAATGCGCGCGGTCATCTCGGCGCGTTTGAACTGACGATCGACGATTTCGCGATGCCATCGCCATCGTCGCGCATGCGTCTGCGTTTTGGCGCGCCGCGCGATGGCGCACTATCGGATGCCGATATAATCCTTGACCTTTCCGGCGGCGCTCCCCTGTTTCCTGCCCACGAATTGCGCGCAGGTTATCTGAGAGCGGATCCAGCCGACCGGGCGGGCCTTGCTGCCGCGATCGCCAAGGCGGCGGGCCTCGTGGGGGAATTCGAAAAGCCTCGTTACATCAATTTCTCCGCCGATCTGTGCGCCCATTCGCGCTCGCGCATCACCGGATGTACGCGCTGCATCAACCTTTGTCCGACGGGTGCGATTGTACCCGCTGGCGACCATGTCGTGATCGACGCGCATGTCTGCGCCGGCTGTGGCAGTTGCGCGGCCGCCTGTCCGACCGGTGCCGCCGCCTATGCTTTCCCAGATACGGCGGCCCTGCTTCGGCGGCTGCGCACGCTCCTGCTCACCTATCAAAGGGTAGGTGGCAGCGATCCGATCGTGCTGTTTCACGATGAAGATCATGGAGAGCCGCTTATCGATGCGCTGGCGCGTTTCGGGCAGGGACTGCCCGCGAATGTGCTGCCCGTCGGTGTGAACGAGATAACGCAGCTGGGGGTCGAGACGTGGACTGCACCGGCCGCCTGGGGAGCGGTGGCGATCAGGGCCCTTTCTTCGGCGAGGGGGAAACATGACCTGACCGGCCTGGCCAGAAACGTCACCATCGCCAATCTTCTTGGGCAATCGCTGGGTTATGGAGCCGATCTCTGCGGCGTGATCGAAGCGGACGACCCCGATGATCTGCAAACGGTTCTCGGGCGGATGGTGCCGCAAGCGGATGCGCGAAAGCCGGTGACATTCCTGCCGGTCGGAGACAAGCGCAGCTTGCTGAAAAGCTCGGTGATCGGCTTGTACGAGGCCGCTCCGACGCCGGTAGAGCGCACGGCCTTGCCTGCGGCCGCCCCATTTGGCGGGCTCGACGTCAATGTCGATGCCTGCACGCTGTGCCTGTCATGCGTATCGGCCTGTCCGACGGGCGCGCTCTCCGACAGTGAAGAGCGGCCAGCCCTGTATTTTGCCGAGAGCGCCTGCGTGCAGTGCGGGCTCTGCGCCGCGACTTGTCCGGAAAAGGCAATCGCGCTGGTACCGCAACTGGATTTTCAGGCCTGGAATGCGCCGCGCCGGGTGATCAAACAGGAAGAGCCGTTCCACTGCATTCGATGCGACACGCCATTCGGAACAAAAAGTACCGTCGAACGCATCGTTGCCAAGCTGGAGGGCAAGCACTGGATGTTTTCCGGCGAGAATGCCCGACGGCTCGATGTCGTGCGGATGTGCGACAACTGTCGTGTCGAATCCGTCATAAATGAAGGATTCGATCCTTACCAAGCGTCCGGCCGTCCCGCTCCACGGACGACGGAGGATTACTTGCGGGAGCGCGACGCATCGACAGACAAGTCGGTTTAGTTCAGTCGCGGCGGGTCTCGGACTGCAAAAAGCGGATCAGCGCTGCACGATCCTCGGGATCGTTGATCGTCTGGTTCGGCATCTTGGTCCCTGGCGTATATATGCTTGGCCCCAGTTCAAAGAGCTTCGACACCGTTTCCGGCGTCCAGACGATATCCATTCGCCGGAAAGCGGGGGAGTAGGGATAGTCGGCAACCGCCGCGATCTTACGGCCGAAGATGCCGTGCAGCGTCGGACCGGCGCGATTGCCGTCCTCCGGGCCGAGCGTATGGCAGGCGATGCAGGCACGGAAGATTTCGGCGTCCGGGTTGCCGGCATATTCGCTCATGAGATCGGCCTGGATCGCGGCTGAGGTTCCAAGCCGCCTCCCGGTTTCGACATCCCATTCGCTTATGATGGTGTCCGCACCGCCGGTCAACAGCGTCCGTTCACCGCGTGCAAAGGCAAGGGCCCACACCGTCGCAACGCCGGCACCGCCGAGGGTGTTGACCGGCTTCAGGGTGCGGGAGTCGAGCAACAAGATGCCCTCCCTTATGGCCGAGGCGGCGATGTATCTCTTATCAGCCGTAGCCGCTAGCGCAATCAGGGGACCGGTGGACACCCTGACCTCGGCCACAATCGCGCCCCTTCGGTCGATCTGGCGCAATGTCCCGTCTGCGCCTGCTGCAAGCAGGCGGTCGCCCGGCACCGTCACGAGGGCGTTGAGCGGCCCCGGCATGGATATCCGCATCGGCGCAGCGTCATGTCCCGGCGGCCATAGTATGATGGCTGCGTCGTAGCCCGCACTTGCAAGCGTTCCGTCGGACAGGAAGGTGACCGCGTTAACATTGCCATGGTGGCCTTTCAGGATGCGCGACGGAGCGCCGGAAAGCGGCCACAGACGCACGCTCGCATCCCAGGAGGCGGAAGCGAGCGTAGAGCCGTCGGGCGCGACTGCCAGTGCGACAACCGGTCCGTCATGGCCACGCAACACGGATACCGGCGTGCTGCGTCCGGCCTCCCAGATTGCGATACGGCCGTCGGCCCCGGCGGTGGCGTAACGCCCCTGCGGCAGAGCGGCGACGGCATCGACCTGGCTTTCGTGAAACAGCAGCACCTGCTGCGCCTCGCCCGTTTCAAGCGACCAGATAATCGCCTTGGCGTCGAAACTGCCGGTGATCGCTGTCTGTCCGTCAGGGGCTATGGCGATTGAACGCACCGGGCCTCCATGGCCGCGCAGTTCTGCCCCATGCGCGGTCGCGCCGAAGAGGAAGGAAGCAGCTGCCGCCAGGCAGCGTATCGCGAGCATCGCCTTCATTGCGCCTCAAACGGATTCATGCTTGATTGGCCATGGTCTCCGTTTCAGGAACGGAAAGTGCCGGATCGACCTTACTGTTCAATCTGTTCGAGGCAATCATATGGTCACGAATATGGAAACCGACCCCTTCAATGTCTCCATGCGCAAGTTCCTCAAGCAGGTCGGGGTGACCTCGCAACAGGCGATAGAGAAGGCAGTGGAGCAAAAAGGTCTGAAAGGACAAGGGAAGCTGATCGTCAAGGCCGTCATCACGTCGGAGGCCGCCGGCCTTAGTCATGTCGTGGAAGGCGAGATCGATCTGGGATGAGCCAGCAGATGCTGCTTTGACCCATCGACCGAAAGTTGCGCGCTTTTCTAACGGTTCAGATGCTCAATCAAAGTGTTCGAGCATCCTTTGTCCATTCGCAAGAACGCATAAGCGCTCTACCTGAAGAACCGGATCCGCCCGGCGGGGCTTGTATCATACCCGGTAAGCGCGGCGGCGCGTTCGGTAAAAACCTGTTGTGGCAAGAAACCTAGCAGCGCCTGGAAGGAGGGCTGAAAATAGGTTCGCTGCCGCATGAGCAAGTCGAAATTCTCCCACAGCAGCGGCAGGAATTCCAGGCCAGCGGCGCGAGCGGCGGCGCGTGTGGCAATACCGCAATCCGCCTGGCCGCTCCGCACGGCGGATGCAAGATCGGGACCAGTCAGGCAGGGAGGCTCCAGTCTGTTGAGGTCGCTGTGTTTCGCGCCGATACCTGCCAGCAGCTGAGCAAGCAGCATATCCGCTCCGGCACCGCGTTGACGCACGGCCATCCTCGCACTACTCGTCAGTACGTCATCGAGACTGTTCAGCGACTTGGGATTGCCCGGCTCCAGCAACAGGCCTTGCTCGCGGCGAACGAAGCCGATCAGCACCGCATCGTTAAGCCGTGGCATGGCGGCCACCGCGTCGACATTTGCATCGGCTACCGTGCCATGGAAATGGATCGCAGCGGCCGCGACCTCTCCGCGCAGCAGTCGCGCGACACCGCTTTCAGTGCCTTCCGCCAATGTGGCAAGCCCCGAGCCTGACTGGCGCAGGCTCCATTCCAGCATGTCATCCTGACTCCCCCCGACGATAGGTGGCGGTTCGAGCGATGTCATTCCCGCCGGCTGCACGAGTCCCGAAAGGACCCAGCGGTCGAGTTCGTGCTGTGGGAACAGCCATTTGCCTGCCACCTTGCTGCACGGGATGCACTCCTTTGCAATCAGCTCGTAAAGTTTACGCTCTCCCAAGCGAAGATAGTCAGCAGCCTCGGATGTAGTTAGCAGGATCATCCTGCATTTGTATGCATATTTGCGCGTCTGTTCAATAACTTGACATCTAGGGAAAATATGCGGGAAACTGTGGGAAGGGAAGGTGGCTTCATGTCGGAGACACTCACTGCATGGCAGCTTATCGCATCCGGAGATGCGACCCTATTTGCGATCGTCGGCCTTTCGCTGGCCGTCAGCCTGACGGCTGTCGTTGCTGCGGGGATTGTCGGTTTGCCGCTTGGTGCCATTCTCGCGCTGACCCGCTTTCCCGGCCGCGCGGCAATGGTCGTGGTGCTGAACGGTTTCATGGGATTGCCGCCTGTTGTCGTCGGTTTGAGCGTCTATCTGCTGCTATCGCGGTCAGGGCCGCTTGGAGAACTCGGTCTCCTCTTTACCCCGACCGCCATGGTCATCGCACAGGCGCTTCTGGTGCTGCCCATCATTGCCGCGCTGACGCGCCACACGGTCGAGGATCTTTGGCTCGAATATCGCGAGGAGTTGAGCGCAATGGGGGTTGGCTGGGCCAGCAGGGTCGCGACGCTTTTGTGGGACAGCCGCTTCAGCCTCGTCACCGTCTTGCTTGCAGGCTTTGGCAGGGCCGCGGCCGAAGTCGGCACGGTGATGATCGTCGGCGGAAATATCGATGGCTTCACCCGGACCATGACCACCACGATCGCTCTGGAAACCTCCAGGGGTAATCTTGCCCTTGCGATCGGGCTCGGCAACATCCTCATTCTCCTCATTTTGCTGGTAAATGCCACTGCCTGGGGCGTGCGGGTATGGGCCGTGGAAAGGGCCGGTTAAGGGATGCGCGCGCCTGCAAGCAATCTTCCCCTTGTCTTCGATGACGTGTCACTGAGCGCCGGTGCGACGACCATCCTCGACCGAATTTGCCTGACGATCGGCCTGGGAGCGCCAACGCTCGTTCTTGGCCCCAACGGGGCGGGCAAGACCTCGCTGTTGCGGCTGTGCATGGGTTTGCTCAGCCCGACGCGGGGTGTCGTGAGCTGGGGTGGCCGGATCGATGGCGGTCCCGAACGCCGAGCGATCCTGTTTCAGAAGCCCGTGATGCTGCGGCGCTCGGTTGCCGCGAATATTGCCTATGGACTTGCCCACGCCGGTTGCCCGCGCGGCCTGCGTGCCCAGCGCACCGAGGAATTGCTCGACAGTGTTGGCCTGAGTGCGCTGGCTTCGAGGCCTGCGCGCCGCTTGTCGGGCGGTGAACAGCAAAGACTTGCGCTTGCGCGTGCTCTGGCGCGCCAGCCGGAAATTCTTCTGCTCGATGAACCGACCGCAAGCCTTGATCCGGCGGCAACGCGCTTCGTGGAGGAAATCATCCTTGCGACGGCCCATTCGGGCACCAAGATCATCATGGCTTCACACGATCTGGGCCAGGTGCGCAGACTTGCCGGAGATGTCGTGTTTCTGGTTCATGGCGGTCTCTTCGAACATGCCGATGCCAGTGATTTCTTCGATCGTCCAGCCACGCCGCAGGCTGCAGCCTTTATACGCGGCGATCTCGTCCTTTGATCAACAGAACGGAGATTGAAAATGCTGACCCGCCGATTGTTCTGTGTGGGAATGCTTCTGATCCTGGCCGGCGTGACGCCGGCCCTATCACGAACCCAGTCGATCGTCGTCGCATCGACGACTTCTACCCAGGACTCTGGCCTGTTCGATTATATTCTTCCGCTGTTCGAGAAAGAGACTGGCATCGATGTGAAGGTCGTAGCGCAGGGCACCGGTCAGGCACTCGACACCGGACGCCGTGGCGATGCCGACGTGGTCTTCGTTCACGCAAAGGCACAGGAAGAGAAGTTCATTCAGGAGGGCTTCGGAGTGAAGCGTTCCGACGTGATGTACAATGATTTTGTGTTGATTGGCCCAAAAAGTGATCCCGCCGGCGTCAGTGGAATGACGGATATCGCGGCCGCCCTCGTTTCGATCAAAGCAAAGGAAGCCCCGTTTGTCTCACGCGGTGACCGGTCGGGCACCCATTCTACGGAACTCACGTTGTGGAAGGAAGCTGGCGTCGATATCGAGGCTGCAAAGGGCCCGTGGTACAAGGATATCGGACAGGGCATGGGAGCCGCGCTCAACACGGCATCTGCCATGAATGCCTACGTTCTTTCCGATCGCGGCACCTGGCTGTCGTTCAGGAACCGCGGTGATCTTGCTATTTCCGTCGAGGGCGACAAGCGGCTGTTCAACCAGTATGGCGTCATGCTGGTGAACCCGGAAAAACACCCCGATGTCAAGGCGGAGCTGGGTCAGATATTCATCGACTGGTTGATTGGGCCTGAGGGCCAGACGGCGATCGGTGAGTACGAGATCGATGGCCAGCAACTCTTCTTCCCGAATGCGAGCGGGCAGCGCATCTGAGTGTTGTTGCCAAGACGCCCGCATCTGTCCCATTATCGGGACATGATGACAATGCATCATCCGACGGGCGCGCTGATCAGCCTGGAAGCGGCGCTTGCGACGCTTCTCAGTGGTGTGGTGCCTGTCCCGCCCCGCTCGGAGCCGCTTGACCGGGCGCTTGGTCGTGTCGCCGCGGCCATGCCGGCTTCGTTGCCGGCACTCCCGTTGCGAGACATTTCCACGATCGATGGGTGGGCGTGTCGTTCACTCGATCTCGTGGGAGCGTCCCCCTACTCACCTCTGGCGCTTTCGACGCCACCGGTCCCGGTGGAAGTGGGTGATGTCATGCCGACTGGATCGGACTGTGTGCTGCAAGCCGATCTGATCGATTGCAGCAGCCCGATCGCTTTTGCCGTCGGCGAGGCTGCTCCCGGTCAGGGCGTGCGCCGGGTGGGGGAGGACATGACCGCACATCGCCCCCCGGTTCTTGAAGGCGGGATAATCGGCGCCGCGGACCTGCTGATCGCTCGCAAAGCAGGGCTGAGCCAGATTCCCGTGCGCAGCCCGCGCGTACGTGTAATCGATGTCGCTTCCGTAAATCATGAGACGTTCTCGACGCACCTCGTTGCCGAATGTGTGATGACCTCGAATGGGACGATCGCCGCGATAGAGACCGCGAACCGTGATGCAGCTTCGATCGCAGCCGCTCTTGCCGGGGAGGCTTGTGATTTGCTTCTCCTGATCGGAGGCACTGGTGCGGGCCGCCTTGACGCGACTGCCGAGGCCTTGACGCTTTCCGGCGCGTCGATTGCTCATGGTATCGCCGTGCGGCCTGGCGATACCACGGCGATCGGGTGGCTTGGCAGCACGCCGCTGGTCGCTTTGGCCGGGGCGCCTGACCATGTCTTTGCCGGCTTTCTTGCGTTCGTCCAGCCTGTCCTGGACCGTTTATCAGGCCGCTCTAAGCGGATCGGTACGACCTTGCCGCTCTCGCGAAAGATCGCGTCAATGGTCGGGTTCAATGAGATCGTGCTGCTCGGCAGAGAGCAGGCCATGTGGACGCCGCTTGCCGTTGGCAATTTTTCACTGGAGGCCATGCGGCTTGCCGATGCCTGGCTGGCAGTGCCGGGTGACAGCGAGGGATATGACGTCGGCACGCCCGTCACAGCCATGCCTCTTCGCAATTCGAACTGAGCAACCACCATGGTGAAGTCTCCTTCTTCAATCCCGCGAAACACCGACCAGAAGCAATTTCTGACGATATTGTCACGTGAGGAGGCCCTGGCGCGTTTCGAAGCAGCGCTGTTTCCCTGGCCGGTACCGACCGAAACATTGAGGTTAGCCGAGGCGCTCGGGCTGGCTCTTGCAGAAGACGTCGTGGCGCAAGTCGACGTTCCACCCTTCGACCGTTCCAATGTCGACGGGTTTGCGGTGCGAGCGGCAGATCTGGTTGCCGCCTCTGACCTACAGCCTGTTCGATTGACGCTGAACAGGGAGACAATTGCCTGCGGCAGCGTCCCGCAACTCGCGGTATTGCCCGGGACCGCCACAGCCATCGCCACGGGTGGCCCTCTGCCGCGCGGTGCGGACGCGATCGTCATGGTGGAATATACTCAGCCAGCAGAAGGTGAGGCCATAGAAGTGTGGCGTGCTGTCTCGCCGGGGCAGTTCGTCTCCAGCGCCGGCTCTGACATGGCGCGAGGAGAAGTCGTGTTGCGGGCTGGGTCGGTGATCGGTGCGCGTGAGATCGGGATACTCGCAGCCTGTGGAACCGCGCAGGTAACGGTGGCACGCAAACTGCGCGTTGCAGTTCTGTCCACCGGTGATGAGCTCGTGCAACCGGGCGAACCGCTGCAGCCGGCCGGCATTTATGACGCCAATGGGCCGATCGTTAGTGCGGCGGTCACCGAAAACGGGGGCGAGGCCTATTTTTTGGGTGCGTTTCCAGACGACGAAGCCAGGCTAGAGACCGCGATGCGCAGGGCGCTCGCCTCCCATGACGTCCTGATTTTGTCCGGAGGCACCTCCAAGGGCGCGGGAGATGTCAGCTACCGTATTATCGGCCGTCTCGGACAACCGGGCATCATCGCTCACGGTGTTGCGCTCAAGCCCGGAAAGCCGCTCTGTCTGGCGGTATGTGACGGCAAGCCGGTTATCATCTTGCCAGGGTTCCCGACCTCGGCCATGTTCACCTTCCACGATATGGTGGTGCCCATCCTGCGGCGCATGGCGGGGCTGCCGCCGCGCGTCGATGCGCAGACGAGTGCGCAGCTTCCGTTCCGCGTTCCGTCCGAACTGGGGCGCACCGAGTTTGTCATGGTCTCGCTGGTGCAAGGGCGGGATGGACTGATGGCCTATGCGACCGGTAAGGGCTCGGGAGCGATTACCGCCTTCGCCCAGGCCGATGGTTTTATCCGCATTGACGCCTTCGCCGACCATCTGCCAGCGGGCGCACAAGTGCCGGTGACGCTGTTCACGCCGCAGGTCAAGGTGCCCGACCTCGTTGTGATCGGCAGTCACTGCACGGGCCTTGATCTCGTCGTGGGCAAAATCGCGCGCCAAGGGATTTCGGTGCGATCGTTGGCCGTCGGAAGCCTGGGCGGTCTTGCCGCCGCCAAACGTTGTGAGTGCGACCTTGCACCGATCCATCTTTTCGATCCTCAGACACAGGTCTACAACACGCCGTTCCTGGGCGAGGGTATGGAGCTTGTACCGGGCTGGCGGCGCATACAAGGCATCGTGTTTCGCCGCGGCGACGCGCGCTTCGAAGATCATACTGCGCCGGAGGCGGTGGAAGCGGCTCTGGCTGATCCCGAATGCATGATGGTCAATCGAAACCAGGGTGCCGGTACGCGCATTCTGATCGACCAATTGCTCGGCCAGAAGCGCCCTGATGGCTACTGGAACCAGCCTCGTTCACACAATGCAGTCGCCGCCGCTGTCGTACAGAAACGCGCCGATTGGGGCGTCACGATCGGGCCGGTCGCGCGCGCGGCTGGCCTGGGATTCATACCGCTGACGCAAGAGCACTTTGATTTCGCGCTGGTTGCGGACCGGAAGGAGAGGGTGGCAGTTCAGGCATTCCTTGCCGCCTTGCTGTCGCCTGACATGCAGGACGCGCTGGAGCGGGCGGGATTCAGTCGAGCTTGCTAAAGGACCAGTCGCCATCGGCTGCCGGGTCTCCTCGTCGACGACAAAGATGTCCGCCTTCGTATCGTCCACCTGAACGACCTGCAAAGGCCGGGAGGCGGCAAACACCCCAGGAACGGCCTGTGTCTGCTTCACGATCTCGGTTTCGCCGCGTCGTTCCTTGCCCTGCCTACCGCCTTTCGTTAGGCGACGCTTCTTCGAAACTGCCATCTTGAGATGGGGCCGCTCTGCAGCCTTTAGGAAACAATGGGGCCCACCGCGCCCTGCCCGCGCCATCTTATTGCCTTCGAGAATCGCAGGGCGCGGAGACCACACAAAAAGAATGAAGAAGTCCAACATACCCATCGAACAGCTTACGCGCCTTCGCCGGATACGCGGACTGGCGCGGCTGATGGATACGGCGCTCGGAATTCCCGGTACACGCATAAGGCTCGGGGCAGACTCGGTCCTTGGCCTGATCCCCGGCGTTGGCGATTTTGCGGCCGCCGCCGTCAGTCTCATCATCGTCAACGAGGCTCGGCGTCTCGGCGTGCCGAACGACAAGCTCGCCAAGATGCTGGTCAATGTTGGTTTTGACACGGTTGCGGGAAGTGTGCCGTTGCTTGGCGATGTCTTCAACGTCTATTTCAAATCCAATCGCCGCAATCTTCAGCTTGTTTTGGATCACTTCGGCCTCGACCATGCCGACATCGACCAGTAACGGCGATCAGCTGCGTTCGCAAAGCGTGTCGATCGGCGACCGCCTGATTCTCACATTAAGTGGGTTTCCTCAATTTGTGTGGTTCGCTCGCCGTTAGACATGATGCCGCTATAGCGGGTATGCCAACGAAAATAAAATAGTCGCCCGGTCCAGGGACAAAAAGTTCTGGGGGGTTGCGCTCACAGATGATGATGGTTGGGTGGTCTCCATGCGCGCCGTTACCATCGCGGGGTCTCTCATGATGCTCGACTGACGCATACCATCGATCCACCGTCGCCTGCTTGCGCCTATCACATAGCGTTCGTCCGTCCCGGCTCGGTGGCCATTTACGAACGACTTTGATGGTACAGGTCCAGCTCAGTTCCTGCCGGATCACCCTATCGCATCTTAGTTACCGCCGTTGATGTTAGGCTGCATCTCGGCACGTGCCTGTGCTTCGCTCGGTACCAACCAATGGATTGAGCGCAGCATGAAACGGATTGGCTCCTCTTCGACGCCGCAGTGACGCAGAGCGAAGTTCGCCGCATGAAGGTGGTCGATATAAGATTGCCGCGTGGCAGCCTCACCTTTCTCGTTAACCATTGTATTGCGCTCAGCGTCCTTGCCGCTGTCTTTGCCGAGAACGCTTGTTCCTGCGATTGCGTCCATCAGATCATCTAG
>Ga0228711_1003353_pt1 | contig 24827 bp, 7 predicted proteins | sample MedpolnodulmetaG_2_FD_177996 | JGI IMG/M metagenome (GOLD analysis project Ga0228711, IMG submission 177996) | Root nodule microbial communities from Medicago polymorpha collected in Santa Monica, California, United States - brown nodules | ecosystem: Host-associated > Plants > Roots > Nodule... | reverse complement strand
TATATTTTTTTTTTTTTTTGAGCAATTAAGTTATACAATTTTTTTTAGCCAAATATTATATTTGCTCCTTTAGGTTATACAATTATAACCAATTAATCCTACGTTTTTTAGTTATAAATTGAACATTTAAGTCATAAAATATATACACCACTATCTTATTTTCATTAAACTCAGTCAAAAAGTATCTATGTAGACGTTTAATATTAAATTGACATGTTCTAATTCAACACTCTCAAAATTATGGAACACATGTATGTTATTTGATCTTGATTTGAAACAAAATGAATCCATTATACTTTATTTATAATATTGTTGATGAAATATTTATTTGTAAAATTAGGCTTGAATTCAAAAACAAGAAAAATAAAATGTGTACGAAAACATGTTTGATGTCGTAAGCACCAACTACATAAATGTTAAATGGTTCATAAACACTTTTTAACGAAGTTGGTTGAAAAAATTGGTGATAGTGTAAATATTTTATGACTTAAAGATTCTTCAAAAATAAAATTATGCCTTAAAGGATGATTTTGTAACAAAACAAAACATAAAAGGCCAATTGGTAACAACAAAAAATAAACTAAAAGAACTAACTTGATATAAACATCAAACTTAAAGGGCTGCGAGAAGTATTTGACCTATATTTTTATAAGATCTATTTTTAAAGTGGTAGAAACTACATAATTTTCATTGATATATAGAATAAGTATTGTCCATATGAATTTAACGCAGTTGATAAGGACAACGCATTATATATGCAGGGGTCGGGATATAAACCTCAAACTCCCCACTTATTCATATTAAAAAGGTGAATTTTTAACCACTAAACTTGACAAAGAAAAAAAGAATAGAATAAGTATTAAAAAAATACTAGAATAATTTTCCAACCCTCTTAAATTAATAGTTAAGAACATAACTAGTGTATATTAGAAAAATATTTAAATCCATTTTTTAAGTTTATAAAAATTTAGATGAGTTAGATTCTCGGGACTTAATAAAGATAAGATAGACCACAAGGAACACCAAAATATGTATTAATATACCATACATTAAAAGGTTTTCATATCTGTAGAGGAAGTTGACCCAACCTAACTAACTTTCATTGGCAAAGATATTTCAATTTAAGTACAACTAAGGATGACAACAATAGATAAGTCTGGTGTACTATGTTTTTTTTTTTGTTAGCTCTGGCACATATTGGAAAAAACGTCGAAAGGAAATCTCCATGCAAGAAATAAAAATAAGTAAAATACAAGTCACAATAAAAAATTATTACTCTACCTCCAATTTTACAAGGAGAAAATTGCAAACCATCTTATGCAAGTTTTGCATGGAAAAAATGAAAATCGTCTCAACTACAATTTCTGCTTAGAAAAATTACAAACTCTCTTAAAACGACACACAAATATTCAAACTCGTAACACAACCAAAGAACCGGAGTTGTGGTGACGAAAACTCAAACTATATCTTCATGTTTATTGTTATTATTTATAAATATAGTGTGGAGTATTCTAGAATAGCATATTCCTTGTATTATTCCTATGCATATTCCAATAATTGTAATTAAATGCTCTTTATCATTGCCTACATAATACAATATTTGTGGTGCAACCTAAACACATAAGTTTTACGATATCTCTCTCTTATTCAATAATTATACGATATGTCTCTCCACTCTTTTCACCAAAATACTCAATGTGTGACTTGGATGAATACCAACTTTGACACAACGTATCCTTCATTCATCGGAAGTCTCAAATTTATTTGCTTTGGTGTCAACTTCATCTTTAGAAAGAAAGTAAGGTCATTTTCAAGTCTAACGACATTTGTAGAAGGATGTTCTTCAACTTGTATATCTTCTCTTTTAGGTTGTACAAATCCTTTATAAATTTTGGTTGTGCATTGTCATAATGAAAAGTCCATCCTTCAAACAAAACAAAGAAACTTTCAACTTCAATGCAACCATAACACTATCCAAGAAAAATAAGATGAAAATTAACCTCTCTTCAAATGAATGGCGCAACAGACTACTATGTTTCTCTTCCGCCCTTGATCGGAACATTTGCTCTGGTACTCATTGTTGGAAAACAACCAAACGAAATCTCAACACAAACAAATCACAATAAAAAAATTATTATTCGACCAGCAATACTTACAACGAGAAATTTGCAAACTCTTACATCCAATTTTTTTTATAAAAAAACTGAAACCATCTTAACTACAATTCTTGAACAGAAAAATTACAAACTCTCTTGTACTTGCAAAAAGTACAATAATCGTATTAGAGTTTGTATTGTATTGGCCATGCCTTGAGACCTTCTCAAGGACTGTATTTATAGCCCTTTGTGAGCCTGATTTGTGGTTACTTGGGCAGCAGGTAACAAGGGTATTTAGGTATTTTAGGCGTGCTCTAGAAGCTTCTAGAGGCGGCGCCTTGTGGAGGGCGCGCCTTGGGCCTCAGGGCTCTTATGGAGGGCGTTGAGGCCTCTGAGAGGGTCTAAAAGCCCTTCTGGAGGTCTTTTAAGTCCTTAGAAATATATTGACGGTCCATCTCTCAAAACACGCAACGATTCAAACCTCCAATACACTCAAAAGACTAGAGTTATGGTAAAGAAAACTCAAATTAACTCTTTATATTTATAATAACTCTATTTCTTTCTTCTTCACACTACTCAATGTATGACTAGGATGACTAATCACAACTTTCTCCCATCTTCAACACCCACCACCACTCGTGTTCCTCTCCTTTTCATCTAAACTCACTTATCTTCAATCCCTTAACACTACTTCGTCACCATTTTCACCCACAAAATTTCCTCGAAGAAAAAGCCATTGCTGCAACATTCCTCAAGAACACAATATATCAACCATCCACACCAGATCTGTCCCTCCCATGCCAGATAACCATAAACCTCTTTGATTTAAGATTTCGAATTTGTGATATATGATTTTGATTTGAGCTTGCTTAAGTGAAGAGGGTGGTGCTTTAAGGAGAGATGTGAGATAAGAGAGAAAAAAATGTGTTGGTATGTGATGGTTTTTTGGGGTTGAAGATGAAGACCAATTAATGAAAACGATGAATGTTCTTGGGATTTTAGTTTTATTGTTGCAAATCAAAATTTATTTAATTTGATCTTTTAATTTTCCATGAAATGTTTTTGTTTTAATTTCTGAAATGTTTTAATTAATTAAAAAAAATTGATTTGATGACATGTTAATGTCATTTTCATGATGGAAATGCCACCTAAGTGCTTTTTAGTCCACATCATTAAAAAAAATTGAACATTTTTGGAGGCCAAACGGGGGTTATGACTAAAATTGCAAAAAAAAATACAGCATAGGGACAATTTCATTCGATTTTAAAAAAAAAACAGGACCAATTTTGTGGGTTGATTAAAACGTGAGGACCAAAACTACAATTAAACCTAAATCTTATTAAATGCTTCGACCTCGACGTATCTATCATAAAACAAATCTTATAAAAATATTTATAAACTAATCCAATACACCCTCTTAAATAAGAAAGTGTTGAGATTTGAGCTTGTTAATCCCCCAGCAACTATAACCCACCACTAAGCAAATACAGGTAGTTTAAGCCTCTGAAACTCACTGGAATCAACATAACTACATGAACTCCAAGACCAAAACTTTGTTATTCAACAAAGGATCAAATCAAACTCCCTACTTGGCATCACCTCCCAAGAAATTTCATGAAGAAGAAAAGCACATGAATCGCGATCCTCGACAACATCAACTTAGATGATGTCAAGCTGCTGTAGTGGTGGTCGGCCACCTGCTGCCTCCGTCGAGAAAATAGATGATCCATTGACAGTGTAAAATAGTTTTACACTTGACATTCAATAAGCACCGTGTATTCCACCAAATCAGATATATTTTCAAATTAGTTGTATGACATTGCGGATTGATGATTTCTTACTAGATAATAGTGTAAAACTATTTTACATAGTCAATGATCTTCTGCGCACGTTGATGCTCATTTTCATCTTGTGAGCTTTTTTGGTCTTCCAGTGTTAGATTAATCTTAGTTTTATTGACGATAAAAATGGACAAAATAAACAGACCGAGAGGATCTGGATCCCAAATCGTGGGAGTAGTTTTGTTAGTAAACTATAACAAGTTTGTTTGTTTTCTGTTGTAACAGATTGAGAGGATCAACCCTCATATCAAAATTAAACTTCCCAAGCATGGAGTAACCTTTTTACCTTAACTTTCACCGAGGATCATTAGTGCAACGCCAACAGAAAGCACGATAACAACAAGGCATATTACTCTAATTTAGCATATAGACAACACAAATACAAACCACACAAAGCTAATATTTATAACATTAGTATTTATAACACAACAAAGATCGCTACTCGAAGAAAGAAAAAAAGGTCAAAAAGAAGAATAATTGCATAGGCTGATGGTAAACACCTTGACCCCCCTTATGTCCAAATCCTACAATATCTATACATCTAAATCATAACACCAACACACCAATCAAATTACAGGAAAGAAAGAGAAAATGCAAGTTAACTAATAGTTGCCTAAAGCATCGAGCTATCTTGGCAAAGTACAGAAGGAAACATTTCTTATGCCAAAGCATATTAATATTGAGATGCTCTTCACTAACTGTGGTTAGAGAAAGTTAATATCACCTGAAGTCTAATAAGACTAGATTTGATGTCAATCATGGCAATCATGTGCTCTCAACAACATTCCAGACCAAGAAAACTAGGTGGGTTGTGGGATAGAATGATAAACCATCATGTTATCAACTGGAGCATTTGATGAAGCTACGCCTCCCTTTGCTGTTTGCTCCAAAAGTCGAACTAGTGACATGAATATTTCCATCCTTGTTACGTCCCTATTTGCCTGCAAAAATTACAAGTGAACGGATGTTTTGTTAATGATGAACAAAGCGTCGATATAAACGCGCATTTTTTGCTGAATTTAAAATGGTGACAGGATAGATTGGTGAGGAGTTTGGCAAAATCACAGAGCCAATGTGCAATCGTGATTTTGGTAAAAGCTACACTTTGGAGTTTTAACAAAATTACGGTGTTGCTGTAATTTCGCCAAACTCACCGCCAATCCAAACATGCACTAAGGATATGTTTGGATGGAGGGTTTGAAGGGCGGTGGGAGGGCTTACTTTTCTTTTTAAATTATGAGCACTATAAAATATTTTTAAAAAATGAATTAAGTGTGATTGAAGTATTGAAGATTTATCATGTTCTTCCTTTTTAAAAGATCAAAAATATTTCAAAATATAGACTTAGCCCTCCAAAATCAAAATAACTACGCAAGCAGGTTTAGGAGGTAATGTATAAAATATAGTATTAGAATATTTTCTTAAACCAAACAGGCTTGCGTGCAAAATTAAGGTTCAGTCATAGCTGAAATTGTGCTAATATTGAAGACACTATAACTACCATCTTATAAGATGAACAATTTATTATGAGTTGCAATCAACTACTTGTTTAATACCTCAACAGAAAAGCGTGCCCAGATCTTGTCATTGCGAGCTTCCATGACCCCTTTCAAGATGGTTAACCCTAATCCTCTTATTAAATCGGCTATTTCCAGAAAGAAACCCCGTTCCTCACAAAGCATCTGTGAGAATAACCAAGCAAGCAGGTTAAAGAGGTAACGGATAAAGTACATTATTAGAGGCAAAAGAATGTATAAAAGATTATAGAGAATTTGTCAGTCAGTACCTCAACTAGCATCTGACGGGGATGATTAAGATCCTCAACTATGATAGGGCAAACCATTGATTGTGAGCCAACCTCATATGCCCATGTAGCCCCTCCCTCAAAGTTATCTTTTAACAACAATCCACCTTCTTTACTAACAATCTGCACATTTAGAAAAATAAAGATCAGTTAGCAGACCTCAGACTGTAAATTTCTTGAAAGAAAAGCATTATCCATCTTCTTATAAAAGATATAGATAATTTTTTTTTCCTGTGTGAAGAGTTTGGCTAATATTTGATGTGAGAGTCCAAATACATCATAAAAATAGTTATCAAATGCATTCTCTTATTCAACAATTGCAGTTGTATGCTGACAATGTGCTTGTCTGTCTGCTTTTCTCGGTCACTCATTTTTTTTCCTTCTTCTCTTTGATTAGATAACGGACAAAATTGTAAATAAAAAAGTTACAAAAAGGTAAATTGGAAGAAAAGAATGTTATACCAAAAGTCGGTATCCCTTCATATATATGCATAGAAAATTCAATTATTTGATTGGTAAGAAAAGGAATACACCAAAAGTTGGTATTTTTAATTATATAAAGAATGTAGATACATAGGTATAGATACCAATAAATACCAATGAAAATGAAAACTCGCCACATCAAAATTCAAAATGGGATTAAATGCCTAACAAACAAGGGAAATGCAACAGACGACGTCTTTACCTTGGATTCCCCCGTCTGTTTCAGCTTATCAGCATGCTTTGTTACACTTTGCAAGAAAAGCATATGTTTGATAGTCCTTTCAAGAAGAGCGTCTATGCTACACTGTTGAATCGTTATCATTATAAATTCAGCACCACAATGTGATATGTAATAAATAAATGTGGAATGAGATAAAGGCCAACAAAGAGGTATATACCTTTGCTCCATTAGGCACAATTTCACGTAACTCTTTCACGCGATCTTGAATCATTTGGCGATCTTTGGGTCGAGGCCTTGGGTTCTCTCCAGGTTTAAGCCTTTTACGATTTGATTTGGAAACTTCTTCTGGTCGCTTAGAGTATCCAGTTGAAACACTATTTTCACGCTTCACATTGCTGCTACCACTCTCCACCCATGAACTAAGTTGAGAACCATATATGGAAGTGGTTTGAGAACAGTTTCCAACATTATCTTTGCTGCAGCCAGATCTAATAGAACTTGTTTCCGCAGGGCTTGTTTTGACCTCCGTCTTGGGAAAACCAAACAATGCCCCCTCGCTAACATGATCGCGCATAATCTGCATGCTGGTAGGAGAAGGTACAGACGCTGTACTAATCCTTGTTACTGTGGTCCTACATGACATTTCATCAGAATTCTGATTGGAACCAGATTGAGTCTTCGAGACCACAGCATCTAAGAGATGATCAATGTTTGTTCCCGAAAAGATGCCATTGCCTGATATTGCTTCTTTAACCAGAAAATTATCATCATGACCTACATCCGGAAAATTCGTAGACATTGCCTTTTTATCCAGTGTTTCTGCATTGCCATCCAATTCATCCGCAAACAACGTATTCCAGTTTCCATTCAGCAGTTTCATTTTGAAGTCCATGCCCAAGACATCAAACAAGTCATCATCGCCCGATGAAAGTTGCGTACAAGATTCTCCGTGTTCAAAATTTGTTTTCATCATGTGTTGGTTAGTAACATCTTTATCGAGGCAATCATGAAGAAAATCAGGGATGTGATCATTCATAGACACATGCTCCTCACGATAAAGAGACGGTGATGGAATCTTCAGGGACTGAAGCAAATCATCTATCCTTTGATCCGAGGTAGCCAAAGCATCTTGATCATGCTTTAAATCAACTGGAAGATTCTTCTGATAAGAGCCTTCTAGATGCATGTGATTGGCAGCTTTAGTTGAATTATTGTTTTGAATTCCAAACCCTACTTTTTGTTTTCCAGAAAAATTGGTAGTGGATAACTCGGGAGGGTTTGACTCTGAGCAGTTAATCATATTTGTCCTTAAAAGGTTATTATTCATCCCACTACTACATATTGGGATTCCTCCAAGAAGTGAAGTGTTGTTAGAATTCTGATAATAAATTTTACCTCCATCAGTTTTTGGTTGAGACATATTGAAGACACTTGATGATGGATTCATATTAGGGTTACCATGACCTTTCCTCCCAATACATGAAAAGACTTGTTGCTCCATTTGTTTAAGACCGAAACCATTCAGATTGGAATCAGTTAATTCATTGAGTGCAGATCTTGCGTTATATGAAACAGAACGCCGCTGCAGACATGAAGAATCAAGACTCGCAGGTATAACTTCAGCTTCAGCCTTCACATTTGTATTCTCTCGTTGAGCCTTTGGTTGGCAAAGGCTATCAAATATCTGGTTTAGGTTTTGGGATTGAGGTGTCCATACAGAACTGTGGTAACTATTTATTTCTCCCCTTAGAACAGGCATTGAATTATGCAATGAATTACTTGGTTGGTTAGATCCATTAGCTACTAAGGGAGCACAGTTTGAGGTAATGACGTGCGGATTAGAAGACACGGGAACAGAATCAGTCACAGATCCGGTGTGTCTTTCACTTGAAAGTCTTGTTGAATAGTCTTCAGATAGAAGCGCACCAGGAACATGCCCCAATTGAAAGATCAAGTTCTTCACATCATTCACAAATCCGATATTCTCCATTATCTAACAAGAATTATTAGAGAAATTTGGTTATTCCCTAACAAGAATTATCAGAGACGAGGTCATTAAGTTTCTTCAAAGACGGAACAATTAGAAAAACTTACCGGCAAGAAAGAACCAAGTTGAACAACCCCATGGGGAAGCACAGGAATAACCACCACTGTCTGCAAGCGAAAATATAATGTCGGATAACTTGGATCAGGAAAAGTAATAAACAAATTATAGCAAAATGTGAAGCATAATTAAAATCACAAACCTGCATTCCAGCTGAAAATTGGCAATGCACCTCGTTTAATACCTAAAGGTACACAGAATAGAGAGAAATGAGAATGCAGCTCATGAGTCATGAGTTCATACCAATGAAGCACCGACATGGACACCGGAAAAGGACACCGATAATAATTTGAGAAAATGACATAGTTCAATGTAATCATATGTGTCAGTGTTGTGTCGGACACCGACGTGTGTCCGACACCAAGACACACCTAATTTGAGGAGTGTCCGTGCTTCATAGGTTCATACTCAACATTTAAACATTCAAAGAATATAACTTGAAGCAGATCATCAAAACTTCATACCTCTGGTGGATATACATCTTTTATGAAATTGTTCAAAAGAATCCACTGATGATTTCCTGTGAATGCGGCCCGTCCAAGTATCCTGCATAACAGCAAAGAACACCACTCGAGTGAGACGGCAACGATACGAAAAACATTTAAAATTGGGATCCTGAATCTCAATAAATGAGGAAAAGGCAAAAAATTAAAACACCAACCCTTGACCAGCAACATTGACAGAATTATTCACCATCATTTTGTTAATCAATGAGCAGACTCTATCGTCTTCTTGAATCCTTAGCTGAGAATCGGAAGAAAACCAGCACCCTTCCCTGTCTTGGTAAGGCAAATTAGACGTTCCAACGTTTTGTGGAAGGAAAGTTGATGGCAAAGGTTCATAGTAGCAATCTTCCCAGATCAACAGCCTGCAAAGTCAAACATACTTAGTTTCTCAAATACAAATAGGCTTTGTTTGGATAAACAACTTAATTAAGCGCTTATAGCATAAGGATTTATCATATAAGTGCTTATATTATACAAAAGCGATCTCAATAACAAAAGATAAAACAAAGCTAAACTATTCTCATACATAAGCTATAAGATGTTTTCATAAGCTATTAAATAAGCTGAAAACAGCTTATGAACATGTCATAAGTTGTTTCCAAAAGCTCTTTCAACTAGTCTCACATGTGTTTATATCAGTAAATAAGCTCAAATAAGTTAATCAAAACAGACCATTACACCAATAAGGACATAAAGTCAAAGGCAAATGACTTATGACCAAACTCCAATCATATGGCTGTTTGGAGTTTGTTGTGTACAAGCAAATATAAAACTGAGAAGATAAGCAATAATAGATTCAAAGATTCAATAAAACAAAAAATTATGAATTCTTTACTATTATTTTAAAATTTCTCGATGTAAAACAAAAATAAAATGAAGATCAATGATTTGTGCAATTACAAATATTAAATTTAAGATTCTGATCCAACCAAACCTTGATTCCATCTCCTGATTGATTCAGAGACATAACTAATTACATGCAAGGAAATTATCAAGACATTAACATATTTTAATTATTGAACTGATTTTTGAACTTATTAGAGCATCATAAGTCATTAATGGCAAAGATAGATCAGAAAAAGCTGAGCATTTCTACTAGTGGAACAAGAATATAAAACCAAACAGATTCAAACAAGCTAAACATGTACTGAATCAATAGATTCTTTCACAGACAAATCAACCTAAATAGAAAGTGCATCTTACAAAACAATGCAAGAAAAACTTTTCTTTAATTAAAACAAAAAAAGGAAACAAAGATTCTTCAAAACAAACCAGAAACAACAAAAGCACATACAAAAAAAGTTCCAAAACAGGAACAAAAATGTGGACTTTATCTTGAAAATGAACCAACCACAGAAATAGAATCTAAATCTAAAAATCTAAATCATCTAAATAAGAATTTAACATGAGATACCCCTTTTGTTTCCAAAAAAGTCCAAATCAAACACCATCAACATTTATCCAAATCCAATAAATCTTCAAAACAAAGCTTCTTTTTTCCCATTAAATTTCTCAAACTCCAAAATCATTAAAACAAAGCTTCTTTTATTTCCACTAAATTTCTCAAAATCCAAAATCAAAGAACACCATTAAGCAAAAAATCACTTCCCTAATCAAAACTACTCATTTTCCCACTAAACTTCTCAAAATCCAAAATCAAAGAACACCAAAAAGCAAAAAATTACTTCCCTAATCAAATCTACTTTTTTTTCCACTGAATTAATTTCTCAAAATCCAAAGCAAAAAAAAATAATCACTTTCTTCAACAAAACTACTTACTTTGAATTATTGCAACCGATCTTCCAAAAAACAGCATAAGACCATTGATTCCTAGCACAAAGAGTCTTCAAAGCTTCTTTCAACAAAAACCCCATTTTTTATCTCAAATTTTTCACTTTTTCCAAACCAATGGAATCAAAGTAGCATTCAGAATTAAGAATGAACAAAAGGGTAACTCTCAAAACCAAAGAAGAAACATGTTTTGTTTTTTTTTCACCTAGAAACTAACTACCACGACACGATCCTCTCCCTGCTTGTTTTGTCCTCAAACCACCACTTCTTTTTCTCTCTGGATCTAAGTTCACTACTGTCAGTTTCTTGCACCGGAATTCCATCCTCCGGTATAGAGAGAGAGAGAGAGAAAGTGAAAAAGTAGAGAAAGAAAGAAGAACAATAACTACAGAACAAGCTTGTAGCAAAAACAAACAAAGATGAAAACTTTGATGAAAACTACACTATCCCACGAGATTCAAGGTTGTTAAGAGGTATCATTTTCTCCATTTTAGATGAAAAAATGATTAACAGAAAAAGGGTATATCAAAAAACTGGTAAAACTGAAAAAGGTTTGTTTTTTCGTAGCTAAACCGAAGTAAACTAAAAAAACTGTTGCTATAGCTCTCTTGTTATGTTATGTTCTTTCTCTTTATGTTATGTTTTTTTGTTGTGTGTTTTTCTCAAAGACAGTTTGAAGTGAAGACCCTTTGATGTGAAACTGAAAATAAATGGAAGTGAGAGAGAGAGAGAGAGAGGGTTGTTGAGTTGAGAAAAGGGAACGGTTTTGAAGGAATATTACAAAGGGAGCCACTGAGTCTGAGACATTGGGAGAAGAGAATGGTTTTGTCGGATTGTGAAGCTTTGGTGTGGTCAGTGGTGGTGACCATAAGCTAGTGCGGGTTGTTATCTACATGACGTCATTTTAATCATTTCACCTTGGTTTTCTTTTTTATTACTAGTATGCCATACTACCAACTTCTTGGAAGAGGGATGGTTTGTTCATCATTGAGTTGAGAGGGTTAAAGAAATAATGTTTTGGTATTTTTGTTGCATGAAATTAATTGTTTAGGATTTAAGTTAAAGTAGTATTTAGGTCATTTTTTAATTTTTAGGTTATTATATACTCTCTCCGTCCTAAATCAAGTGCGTCATTTGCTCGTTTCATATTTATTAAAAAAAATGTATAAACGAATGAGAGATAAAAATGGTTTTAAATGTTTTTGTCTTGGTTCATTTTTCATTATCATAAATGTGAAGTCGAATATATTCAATTGGGAGTGATGAAAGTAATATTAATTAAAGTTATAATTGAAAAAAAGTAATTAATATTGCATTGAAAGTAAAATGAGTCAATTGTCTTATGACAAAAAAAAATTACGAAAGGGGCACTTCTTATGGGACAAAGAGAGTAGTATTTAGATCATTTATTATCTTTTTTGAGAGAGAGAGAGATATTTAAAGAATTAAGTGTGTGTTTAGGGTAAAATTGATTCTAAAAGAGTAAAATTGATTCGGATATGTTTGATTGTGTTTTTAGTATAATTGATTTTGTCTTTAGAATTTATTTTACTTAAAATTATTATTTATAGCTTTTGATTCTAGAATTAATGTTTACATACAAATTTATAGTCAAATTCATTTTTACATGAACATGTCAAAAAACTCGTAATAATCAATTTTACAAAATCAATTCTTGTTGATGCATAATCAAACTTACACTAAATTAATCAACATTCAACTAAGTAGTTTGATGATATGATTTGAATCTTTTTCACCTTTATTCAATCTCTTGTGTTCAAATTAAGTTCATCGAAAACTCTTAATGGAGTGTATGTTTGTTTCTATCTTGACTTGATATCAAACGCGCATCCATGTTTAAGCTCCAATTTGGAGCTTTAGAAAAATCGCAGTAGAAATGCATTGAAACACAATTTGAAGATTAAACGCTATTCCAAACAAATACCCAAGAGTTTTTTTTCTTGTTATCCATCATTGTCATGTCTTAAGTTCGAATCTAGTTGTTAGAATGCCAAACTTCTAAAAATCTTGATGGAAAATTGTCTTGTCATTCATTGCGGTTATACTCAACTTTATGAATTGATCTATACGGTTGAGCGTAGAGGATCCTCAAATTACACATAATCTTGATTAACATTCTTTAATTTTGAAAAACTAAGTTACATTTTTTTCAAACTTACTAGACTAAATTGAATGATCCTTGCAATTTCTATGATCATAAATTCACAACATTGATAAGGTGTTTGGTTGTGTAGTCACAAAATCTATTATATATTTTTTGAATAATCTTTATAACTTTAAAATCACACCCGATAGAAAAGTAGATATTGGTTTGAAGTTGAAAATGCTGATGAATCATGATCATGAGACATCATGGATGGCTGAGGTGGGAAAATGATGGGACAATATGCCTACGATGGTTTGGGATGCAGGATTATGAAGGATATGGTCTGTTGTTTCAATGACTTGAAAATCTGATATTATTTTTCATGTAAGCATAATTTTGGACATTTTAAAGTTGTGGTAATGCTAAAATTCGATCCTTGCAATTATGATGGTCGGATCTTTGTTTCACACAATGATTGTAATATTGTAATTACAATGTTGTGCATAAGATAAATGTTAAGGAATTACATTCTTTAAAAACTTTAGATAATAAGTATTTATAAAAATTTGTATATTTAATGCATCGAAAATTAAGGTATTCAACATTTTTAATTGAGAATCTTTAAAAAAATATCTCTAAGATACTCATTAGCAAGATCCTCTCCTTAAAAGCATATTAAATGTGTTTTTATCAATAACAAGATAAAGGATATAATTGCCTAATATCTCTTTTAGGAGAAAACCAATCAGTATGAGAGCCGTTAAGAAGGAAAATGAAGGAGATAGTGGAAGCACAATGCACAATAGTGGCAGTACGCTTACTAGGAAATCATATACTAGAAAGAAGAGATTTTCAAGGGAAGTCCTCATAATTCATGTAATAAACTTTAGGTTTAATTCATGGAAGTTTCAATGACATAGACTGATAAGGATAAGTGACATGAAAATTTCATACAATGTGATCTCTAAATTATGTCTATTTCCAACGAGTCCAACATAAGTCTTTAGATCATAATGTAGTTCAATAGGTGTAATTAAAAATTACATTAGTTGCACATAATAAATTTAAACTTGACATTGTTATAACAATGACACCACATAAGTTTTATTTCTGCATAAATTCAAACATAACTAAAAGTTTGTACCAAAATTACATCAATAATATAGAACATAAAATAAAAAATAGGGAAAAGACTCCCACTAATTTAAGGCAACTGAAAAACCAAGGCCCATGTTTGCAACATGTCAATGAAAAGCCTTAGGTGTCAAGCCTTTAATTAATAGATCAATTAGCATTAAGTCTATTCCTATTTGTTCTATCGAAATTTGTTTCTCTTGAACTTTTTCTTTCACAACAAGATACTTGATGTCGATAAATTTCAATTTCGTAGCACTCATATTGTTGTTAGAGTAGAGTACAATTGCAGTATTGTCACAATAAATCTTCAAGGGCTTCTAGATGCTCCCAACGATGTGTAGGTCAGTGACAAAGTTCCCCAGCCAAGTTCAATGATTCGATGCCTATAAACAAGCCACAAACTCTTTGCCATGGTAGAGGGAGCCACTAAAGTCTGCTTAGCAGACTCCCAGTAGACGACTCCTCCAGCCAAGAGGAAGATATAACCAGATGTGGAACGTCTGCTATCCAGACATCCTGAAAGATGAGAGTCAGAATATCCGATGATCTTCAAGTTGTCCGACTTCTAATAAGTGAGGATAAAGTCTCTTGTTCTCTTTAGGTAACGCATAACAAGCTTTACTACCGTCCAGGGTTGTATACCAGGGTTGCTTAAATATTTGCCAAGAACTCCAATAATGAAAGCTAAGTCAGGCCTAGGGATGTCAATGAGTATCCATGGGTGTAATATGATATTTGTCCCCGCCCCGTTGGATAAATATGGTACCCGTGCTCGTCCCCATACCCATGCTGGTATCTCTATACGGGTAATCCACAAGTATTTCGATACCCACAGATATTCACGGGTACCCTTGTATTTTTGAATTAATTTTTTTTTGTACAAATAAAAATACTTTTTATATTACCTACAAATTTCAACTTTTTAATTTGCATGATTCTTACATAATCCCATGCAAATTCACCATACCATAAAACATACAAAATTCATGATTCTTACATAATCCATACAATTTTTTAAAGTAAAATAAAAGGATAAAAATATCCAAAATCCAAATAAACATTCAAAAAGCATAAACTTTTATATATATACACAAACACGCACATTGATATTTTAGTAACTTATTTGATTTTTTAACGGGTATGGATACTCGCGGGCACGAGTATCATCAAATTTATGTCCATGTCCATAAAGTAACAGGTAGTTAAATACTCGTTTATTATATATGTGGATACCCGTTTAGTTATCCGCTCCGTGTCCATGACGGATTTTATCCACGGATACCCGCAGGCATGAATTTTTTTGCCACCCCTAGTCGGGTCAGGTGCATACTTGAGCATATATGAGACTCCTCACAGCCGAAGCATAGGGAATCTTTTGCATCTCTTCCTTTTCAAGATATGTAAGGGGGCATTGTTTGAGATAGAATATGTCTCCTTTAGCAACTGGTGTGTCTCCTCTCCTGGTTTACTATCTTTCATGGAGAATCTATCCAAAACTGTATCTATATAGCTCCTTTGCGACAATCCTAAAATACCTTGAGGGCGATCTCTATGGATCAGGAATCAGTTAGAGGATCAGGAATCAGTTAAAGGATCACTCATGAAGGTACTCTAACATTATAATTATGTGTGATAATACAAGTGTCATAAATCTTTAAAAAAAAAATCAATTCGACATTCTAGATCTAAACATATTGAAATAAAATATCATTTCATTCGTGATCATATTTAGAAAAAGGTTATTGGTTTAAATTTTATTGATACTACAAATCAATTTGCTGATATTTTTCACAAAATTATTGATTGAGAATAGATTTAATTTTATAAAAAAAAAACTATGCATTATAAAAAATCCTAATAATGATCGATTACTATATTGATTTTGAATCTTCTTCCTATTAAGAAAAAAATGAATTCAATTAGGGCCTAAAACAAACCCCAATTAAACATTATATGTATAGATCGCCCTGTTTTCAATTAAAAAGGAAAAAGAGTAAAATAAAATTTTGTCTTACATTTTTCTGATATCCATAAGTTTTGCAGTCGTGCTCTTTCTTCTTTTGAAAGATGCCACTTTACATGTTTAATTGTGTGTATGAATCAAGGCTCCAATTGATTATATGCATGAAGCATGATGCATTTACCTAACCCTTTGATGAAATATTCATTGCTTAGGGTGGCATTTAGAAATTGAAATTAAAATGAACACTTCTAATATATTTTAATGTTTCCATTTTTTTTTTTGGAGAGATTTTAATGTTTCCATTGGCTACTATTTATTCTCATAATTTAGATTCCAGATGTTCTTGGTTTTTTATGTCTTTATAGAACATAACAAAAACACTTCATTTTTGTAGGCAAAAACACTTCATTTTTTTAATTAACAAATCCTAGATAGATAATAAAAAGTAAAATGTTTTTGATTGTTCAAAAATAAAAAGTAAAATGCCTCATAAGCAATTTGGCAGTTATATAATTCTGCTTTTGTGTTCTAATCTTTCTGTCCCTTCCCTTGTGCAAGACTCTGGTTGGCTGACACTTTAGTGGTTTCTGCAATTTTTTGTTAATGGGTGAATAGGGAATTATTATTAATTAAAGTAAAACTGAGGTTAAAAGAACTTGAACTCAATTACTTGAGATTAAAAGATCAAACTGATGGAAAATTTAATTAAATATTATATTTAATTGTTCTGTTTAATATTATTATGTGAACATGTATCTTTATTTAATTAAATTAGTTATTTATCAATTATACATAAAATTATAATTTGAGAATTTTGAAAGAGAGAAATTAGGGAATTTTCCATCAAGGTTAAATAAGTATTTTTTAGTCCCTTTAAATATACTAAATTTTATTTTTAGTTCTCATAAGAAAGTGACAAGTGTGAGTCTTTATAAAAAAAAATTAACATGGAGTTTTAGTTTATTCTAAATTCAAAAAAATAACATGGAGTTTTAGTTTATTCTAAATTCAAATTTGTTTAATTATCATTGAACTATTAAATGATTTTTTTTCAAACATGTTTAGAATATTAAAAAAAAAATCTCAATAAAAATGAGCTCAAAATATGATTTTTACGTCTAAATTTCCAATTCTTTTATCTTGGACTTTTGAAAGTTTAAAAAATTCATATTTAATCTATTTTCTGTTAATTTAAAAAAAAAAATTATGAAATTATTTTTTACAAGGTTCTAAACACCTGCAAAAAGTCATTTAAACGTTTTAGAATAATTGTTATCCAAAAAAAAAGTTTTATAATAATTAAACAAATTTATATTTAAGAGGGACTACTGAAGTTATTTAGAGGGACGTAAACATGCAGTAAAATTTAATATGTTTACAGAGCCTAAAAATTTATTTAACTCTTTCCTTCATAAGGAGATATCCTTACCACATCTACTTTATACAGTTTTTTTTTAAAGACATCTATTCTATAAAGTTATCGTCATAAATTTCTCTAGCAATACTTGAATGCCATAAAAATGAGCTCAAAGGTGGTGGAATCCACAACCAAGAAGGATGGTTGGAAGAAGGTCATTTTCCAAGATTTTCCCCTCCTTTATACAGCAAAACCCTAAAACAAGGTGCAATCTTATGCACCATGCATGACCTGAGTCACTGAGTGGTGCCTTGCATGGCCGTGCAGGGCTTAAAAATAATATTTCTTGCTTGCAGGGCCTTAGACAACATGTAGGACCTTGTTTACTGAAGTAGATTTGTAACTCTTTTTCGTTTTTTCAGTTAAGTTCAATACTAGTACACATCTAACACAAATCACATAATTCCTTCTAAAAACAACTACTTACTACTTTTACCTCTAAAAAAATAGACGATCCTGCCTTAAAACAAATATAAACGATCTTAATTAACCAAAATATCTAAGAGAAATATAAGAATATCACACTCAAAGGGGTTTTGATCCAAGCTTAATTGTGCTTAATGATAACTATTTTGAAAATTTATCACCTATGAAGCACAGACACATACACTAGACACGACATAGACACCGACACTGATAATAATTTGATAAAATGACATAATTTTGTGTAATCATAGGTGTCGTATCAGTGTCGTATCGGACATCGACGTGTGTCCGACACTGAGACACAGCTAGTCTAAAGAGTGTCCGTACTTCATAGTTTATCACCTATTCAAACTAAACTTGGATTCTCTCTGGCAATCATTCTTATGCATCTCCTACATTTTTTTTCTATTTTAAAGCACATCAATCTTCGTCTGTGAAATTAGTTAAGGAGATGCTATTCAAACTTAAAAACTCTAAGAATTGTTATTGCTTTGGTCACTCTTATTTCTTAATTTTCTTCTTCATTTGTGCATGCTTAGACTTATGGTCAGAACTTACGTGTAAGAACTTCAAATCTTACAAAATTAATTTTTACGTTAGTAAACAAATAGAAATTGTTTTGGATTTTTTTTAAAAATCTCTAAAAAAAAACCTCTAGATTCTCATAACGTAAAATCTATTTTTTATAAAGTTGAAACAAACGCACCCCTAATCCCTTGTCTGAAATCAATTAAGTTACTTTTTAGTTTTTTACAAAATTTACACTTTATTTTGCCAAACACATTGATGATCCAAACGAAGAACACAATTGTCATATTTCCATTTTCTCAACATCTTGGGTATCTTTTCACTCTCCTTTTTTTCTGTTGTAAGCAGACTATCCAAGTTTGTTCAAACCCATCCCATTGTTGTCTCTACTGCCAACCTATATGGTTATATGCTCATTGGGGAGAGGAGAGGTTCTGACCATGTTTCCAAAATGTTGATCAAGGTCTGTCTAAGCAACCAAATACCAATGATAATGGAATTGTAGTTGATTGGTTTGCCACATTCTTTGTCTTTCATTTTGTGTTATGACAAATAAACAAACAGAAAAAAAAGACACAACACTAGTTGATGACACCTAGATACATGAGTGTGCGTTTTCTTTACTAGGCTTGTTTTACTTTTATTATTTCACCTAAACATAGGGTATAGTAATATTTGTGGGGAAATGGGTAAAAAAGATTCCTATTTTTATGTTTATGTCCACCCTCTCTGAACTTTGATAATGATATTCAACCTTTTATCCCCCCTTTTAATAATTTTGACTGGGCTAGCTAGCTTCAATTGTCATGCTATCTCTCTTGCCTATATTCCTGTTTTAAAATTCGAGGAGTAAGTTTTACTCAAAATAACCATAACCTTATAATTTCATGTGACAAGATAATGATAGTCTAAGAATTATAATTATAATTATAATTATCATCATCATATATAGTACTACAAAAGATAAGGATGACGAGGGAAGCAATAATCGCACAATTTCTAAGGTGAGGAATCACACTATACATGTGCATACAATTAATTAATTGGTTATGGTTTGAATGCGATTGAAAAAAAAATCAAACCCTTTTGTAAATTCAGTTTAATTTATGAATTTTACTATTAAGTTCTTTGAAACAATATTAAATAAACCAATTATAAAAGAAAAAAATCAATCAAACAGCCAAATGAAAAAGAAAAAAGCAAATAAAAAGGAAAAAAAAGTGGGGCTACAGAGGAAGGAGACATTTCCAAAGTTTTATCCTCTGCCAGACCATTGGGCGGTACGATGATTAAGTATCAATTTTGTCCATTTCTCTTTGTAGTGTACAAGAGAATAATCATCTTAATTATTAGAAATGCAAAGAATTTATTAAAACAGTGTAGACACTAGACACTATTATGAATGACCTTTACATTTTTATTTTCATAGAGTAGTAAATTTTGAACAATTATTTGAGATAAGTTTTGTGATTACTTCTTTTTCTCTCTTTTTATTGATCTAAAGAAAATAAGAATACAATGTTAGTATGAGAAAGAGAATTATAAAAAAGTTGTCATAAGTTGGTTGCACAAATATCATTTCTCAAAAATTAATATTGAGTGGCCTACTACTATACAATTCTTTTAGAATTTGAGTTGGAAATAACCGTAAATTCATAAAATTAACTTGCAAAGTAGTCAATATGGTGTCACATGATTTTTCTCAAAAACAAAATTGAGTTCAATTTTTGAAGTTGTCCATTTGAAAGACCACAACAATAACAATCAAGTTTTATCCTACTGAGTTATGTCAGCTACATGAATCAAACGATATTACGGTGTTCTATCAAAAATCATGTTTTTCTCCAACTTATTTATCTCGTGATCCTTCATAATAGTTTCTCTTATAGTTTTTCTAAGTCTACTCTTACGCCTATATCTATTTTCCTAACTACATAATCTACATGACTTCTCTCTACATGTTCAAACCACCTAAGTCAAGTTTATACCAATTGCAACTTTTCTACTATAGGTGCCACGTACCCCAACTTTCTCTCTACTGTCGTCATTTCTAGTTCTATCTCATCTAGTCTTACCACACATCAAACACAACATCCTCATTTTTGCTATGCTTACCGTATGTTCGTGTTGGTTCTTCACCATCAATACCCTGTTCCTTACAACATCATCTATCTTACTGTTATCCGATAAAAAAAATTCCTTCAACTTAAGCAGTACTTTCCCATCACCCATTTGAAAGGCCATTAAGTACAATATAAAAAAGAAAAATGAATATTCTACAACTGATTTGAGGATTAATATATAACAAAAACAAACATCAAGTCTTGAAGATACCTTGAGGCACATATTCGGATCAAAGGTCCTGATTACAATGATTTAGCATAAAATTCGACTTATAAAGTAAAATTATATTTTATATGCATTCAAGACACTCATTTAAATATTATTTTTTTACTATGAAGACAAGTGTGATGAAAGTAGTTATGTAAGTGTGGTTAAGTTGAAAACTATTAGAGATATTATTTCTAGGCACGAGATTCTAACCTCACATTTTTCATTTCTCCATATTTAAAATGTGTAAATCTAGCCATTATACAACTTAAGGAAAGAAAAAAAAAAGGTGTTGCATCATATTAGATTACAAATGGCCTAATAGATTTAAAATTAATCAAAACTAAATAATTATACACATATCTATAATAATATATAAAGAGAATGCAAGATTTTTTGGTTTGAATTTTTAATTATTCTAGTTATACCTTTTATGAATGTTATACTGTTTTTTTGAAGGAATGAATGTTATATTGTTGTTATTAAAAAAGATAAATTTTTTTATTATATTTGTTATATTGTTGTTGCTACTATTTAAAAGTCACAAATATCTATACATATAGTTTTGATTAAAATCAAAATTTTATAAAAAAAAAATATTGTTTGTAATTTACATGAGCTGTTAGCGCATTAAAAAAACGGACATACGAATACGGAACACTAGTGAAAAATAATAGTTTTTTTTTAAAACTCGGTATCCGATCCAAAAATCGACTAATTCGAGGGGACCAATCCCACCGGTCACTTGTGGGGGCCCCGTTTAAAGGTAGATCAAGCTCTGTATGGAGTTAACCCACCGAAATTGGCACCAGAGGAAATTGAACTTGAAACCTTTGGAGGAGCAAACTCCAAGATTCCAAGCCAACCACTTCACCAACCCCAAATGGATTAGTGAAAAATAATAGTTAAACCGTCAGCACAGAAAAAAAACTAGTAAACCTGTTTAACTTTTTTGATATAATCAATCAAATCAGTTATATCTTTATTTATTATTTGTTTGCTATTAATAAAATTATTTTCTTAATTAAAAAAAAGTAGTTATAAAAATATATTTTTTAAAAATAAAACAACTTCTCATTGAAAATAATTTTTCGTTTTTATCTATATTATCATTTTTAAAAACTGTAATAAATGGATAAAAAATTCTAAAAATAACAATTTTGTTTTCGAAAAGTTATTTTTTATGGAAAATAAAACCGTAAAAAAAAATGCTCTAAATAGAATAAAATTAGTTAAATGATACTTCTAGTTAACACACCAAATAAGATTCCTCTTTTGTTTATCTTACTCAAGAGTCATGTTATCATAGAACTTAGATTTGGAGTCCTCGTGATCTTAGCTCAGTTGGTATGAACAATGCATAATATATGCAAATGTCCGGGATTCGAATCTCGACCACCACAAAAAAGACCTTAGATTTGGGAATGAACAAATTAAATTATCGATCAGAATGAATGCAATTATAGTACGACTTTAATTGTAAAAGGGTGTACAATCCACTTGAGTTGGTCCGATGGTATTAGCTTAAAATTTGGAGTGTATTCTTTTTCGATGTTTCAGGTTCAATTCTTTTTAGTATTAATTTGAATGAGCTAATTTAACTCGAATGAGGTGAACGAAAAAGAAAGATCATTATCCCCTAATCATTGGAAATTGAAGTGTTAAACTTTTTTAAGGAATAATTTCTTAATTGAAAAACCTTAAAGAATACCCTTAAGACACTCGTTAACAAGACCCTTTTTGTATTTCTTATATCATATACATTTTCATAATTATTGTAGGGGTGTTATGGAATCAGGGGAACAAACAACTCTATGTAATCGTAGGTTTTACACGTGGCGTGTACACATCACATGCAAAAGATGGGATACACATTTGGTCTTTTTTATAACAAAAAAATAATACACTTGATCATTATTTATATAAATAAAAAAATACACTTGGTCATTTTGAATTTGGTAAAGATCTAGCAAATCAAATTAGCATATTTAATCAGCGAATAGAGGCATTTGACTTGTTTTGAAGCAAGAAATATATCAAGAGTATGTCACTTATTATAGATACAATGCCCTTTCATGTTGTGTTAAGGCTTAACTCTTTGTTTAATTATGAACAAACTAATTCTGTTATGCACCCTTTGAAATGCACAATGTGACTATACTGACTAATTAAAATGTTTAATTGTTTGGTCATTTTCTTTGTCACCTATCTTAAAGCAAGAAAAGGATGGCACATCACAGGCTCTTTCTCCCTTATTTCAGGCAAAGCTAAATTTAAGGAACAGCATTTTCTGTCCCCCGTCCCCCCTCTTTCTTTTTATTGCACAAGAGCTAATAATTTATAAAAGGAATCAAATTCGTCAAATAAGTGATGTTTATTTCATAAAAAAAGAAGAATAGATGTTTAGGTTTTGTTACAAGTCTATATGTTTTTTTTATTTTGTTTAGAAGAAGTAAGAAAATAATAAATATCCTTTTCCTCAAGGTAGTTAAAGACCGATTTGATGTTCTAGTGACCCCGACTTTAATGATGCGAGACGAAAATGATGCTGCAAGATGGAAATGATGTTCTAGTAACCAGGATCGTTTCTGAGATTTTGGTGGTCTAGAGCGAACCTACAATTTGGATCTTAACCTAACTAATAAAATAAAAAGCCGAATATGAGTTAACTCACGTAGCACGGGAGTGAGCAGAACGTGAGTTAACTCACGTAGCATGGGAATGAGCAGAAACAAATGGGAAAAGAGCAATTCTCAAAACATCAAACTTGATACAAAAAATTAAGTAACTTCTTTTAGGGCCTAATAGACCCTTAAAAAAAATTGAAGACCTTAATTTCGTACTTATTTTTTGAGGCATAGAGCGGTCGCCCTGCCTCAGATACGACCCTGCTAGTGACCCGACTATGTTGAGAATCATGTTCTAGATTATTTTCGTAATATTTTTGAAGGTCAGAATGCTTGCACTCCAAATTCCATGATAGCGGAGGTAATTCCTAATATTGTATCTGAGGTTGATAATAATTTTTTGACTACCATTCTGTTGGTGGAGGAAGTAAAAAAAATGTTGTTTTTGATTTGAATGCAGATGGAGCTCCCGGGTAAAAAGAGGTTTGGAGTCATTTCTATCAATTTTTCTGGAACATTGTCGCCACGGATGTGATTCTCTCGGTTTAAGAGTTTTTCAGCATTGGAGGTGTCAACATAGTCGAGATGTCTACACTTTTTCTTTATTTTCTTTTCACTTTTTATTCAAAAACAAAAATACTTAACCACATTATATTTCATATTTATTTTATTTTAAATATATGCATACAACAACAACGAATGAACAACTTTGAGCCATCTTTAAAAAAAAAAAGCCATCTTCATTTTTGCAAAATGATCTTCATAATCTACTACAATATAATATATTTAAAGTCAATAGCTAATATTTTTAATTAACCTCGGCCAAATTTATAATATTCTTAATTTTGAAGGTTTAATGGTCAACTACAACTAAATTATTATTGATCTAAAATTAAATTATTGATCTAAAATTAAATATAAAAAAAACTGATGTAGCAATCTAAACCTTTAATTTCGATAACAAAATTTGTATTCAAATCATTATTATCTAAATAATTAGTTGTTACTTGAATATAATAATTTGTTATATGAATTTGTTGAGATTTGTTTGAATCACAAATCATTGTTAGGTGAACTGAAAATTTGTTATCTAAATAGTCTTATAAAAAAATAATATGCTACTAATATAACAAACCTGAAGTCCCCCATTTTGCCTAAAATACTCTCAGTTAGACTCTTAAACTCACTAATTTGGTTAATTTCATGGTCAATTTGCAATTACGTAATAATAATAAAAAGGAAAAAAACTTAGGTACAATTCCTTAGGTGTTTTTCGCATGGTTCTTAACTAAATTTATCATGATTTCCATAAATTCATAATTCTCTCAAAATTTGTTATCTCCAAAAAAGTTGTATTTTTTGTTAAGAACCATACGAAAAGCACATAAGGAATTGTACCTAAGTTTTATCCTAATAAAAAATATTATGACATAAATATATTGAAAACAGTTTTTCTCTTCGCTTAATCTCACCATCTTTTTTTTT